>Ga0308170_10000188_pt1 | contig 108156 bp, 110 predicted proteins | sample PhyBR2_2_FD_202136 | JGI IMG/M metagenome (GOLD analysis project Ga0308170, IMG submission 202136) | Phyllosphere microbial communities from UC Gill Tract Community Farm, Albany, California, United States - DLSLSB.R2 | ecosystem: Host-associated > Plants > Phyllosphere > Unclassified | place... | reverse complement strand
CGAATCGACCAAGTGGCCGATATGTACTGGGCCCATCTCAGCAGGCTTCGTCATTAGTGATTTTAAAATAGTCGCTTGTTAAGCTTTAACAAAAAACTTGGCACCCCAGACCTGCTCCCTGTTGATTCACACAGAATGCTATTAACAACGTCCGCTTCTCGCTCATAGCGGACCTTGCAGCACGTATGTCCGCTTTGTGCCAACGTTACGTAAGGAAGGAATTAAGCCATCCCGTAGGATGGCTTATGGAATACTGTTACTGAGATGACAGGCCTAAGAAATGCGCCTGGCAGCACGCCGTTTACAGACATATAAAAAGCACTTAACAGAAATTTTAACCAGCGTTTGTGCGGAACACGCTAACCGCGTCCCTCAGATTAGCGGCTCGACTTGCAAGTTCATCAGCAGACGATGCTGACTCTTCAACGAGCACGGCATTCTGCTGTGTGACCTGATCCATCTGAGTAACGGCAATATTTATCTGCGATACGCCTGCACTCTGCTCTTCTGAAGAAGATGAAATTTCTCTCACCAGCTGTGCTGTCTGTTCAATCGCATCCATACTCTCCTTCACTTTTTCACCTGCATCCCGGGCCATCGAAATGCCCTGCTCAGCATTCTCCACAGACTGTTCGATCAGTCCTTTAATTTCTTTCGCCGCGCCAGCCGAGCGCTGTGCCAGCGACCTGACTTCCGCCGCAACAACGGCAAAGCCTTTACCGTGCTCACCGGCCCGGGCAGCTTCAACAGCCGCGTTTAACGCGAGAATATTCGTCTGAAACGCAATCCCATCAATGACAGAAATGATTTCCTTAATCTGCCCTGCACTGCTGCTGATTTTCTCCATGGAACCCAGCACTGATTCCATTGCCTGACCGCCACGCAATGCCGCGCTGGTAGCCGAGCTGGCCATTTCTGCAGCATGGCGGGTGTTTTCAGCATTGTTGCCGATGATCGAAGAGAGTTGTTCCATACTGGCGGCTGTTTCAGCCAGCGATGCAGCCTGTTCTTCCGTCCTCGCAGAAAGATCGCCGTTACCGCGGGCAATCTCCTCAGATGAGGTGGCAATGGTGACAGCATTACTTTTAATGTTTTCTACCGTCACCGTCAGGCGCTGACTCATCTGCAGTAATGCCTTAAGCAGACCGGCTGTTTCATTGCGTCCTGTCACGGAAAAAGATGCGGTCAGATCGCCTTCTGCCACTTCAAGCGCAAGCTTGGACGCGGCACCGATAGGTCGTGTTACAGAACGGATAATAATCAATGCGAAAACGACAGAAAGCAGGACCATAAAGAGAAGAACGCTCAGCAAACCATACTGTGCATGCCGGTGGTCCGTAATCTGCTGGTTCAGCATGTCATTCAGTTCATTACCGCCCGCAATCGCGTAGGTGCTGAATCTGTTAATCGCGCTGGTAAAAAGTGCGGCATAGTCCTGAGGACTCTGATTCGTCATACTGCGGCTAATAAATAACTCACCTGCAGTTTTCAGGGCATTTTGGGCTTCCTGTACGGCCCCGTCGGCATCGGCACTGAATTTCTGCTTCAGCCCTGTATCAGACGAAAAAAGCTTCTCTGAGTCCTGAGCAAACATATCCAGATTATAGGCACCCGTGCTGATTAATGATTCCATACGGACAGAGTCAGCCTCACTAACGGCTTCTTTCCTTGCAAGCAGTGAAGTCCCGAACGCACGAATTTTACCCAGACTTTCGGTAAGCTCAGGCAATGATGAGAAATTGCTGGTAATCAGGCGGTACGTACTGATATCTGAATCAAGCGACAGACCGTAAAAATCCAGCACGTCGCGGTTTGTGTTAAGAAGTTTGCGGATGAGTTGCGCATGTGCGTCAAGGCTGGCCGTTTCATCCAGTTTCGAAGCATCAATGTCCTGCTGCAGCGCGTCCCACTGTGCACGCACCCCATTAATTTTATCGATTAAACCCGCACTGCCTTCTGTCTGCGCCATCTCTTTCTTGATGGCATCGGTGATAGTAACAATGTCATCTCTAACACTTAGACGCGATGAGGTGGCAGGATTTTTTTGCGCAATAGCGAGGGCTGTTTCAGCGCGATGGCGCTGTATCAGATTCAAGAGGGCAAGGATTTTGTTTTCAGCAGGCACTCCTGTTACTTCTTTCTGCTTGTCCTGAATATATTTATTACCTTCTGACACAAAAAGCACGGTAGGAACTGAAAAAAGAACAAGGCAAAACAAGCCCAGAATTGCAAACTTAGCGGTAAGATTAATATTGTTAAGAATATTACTCATTTTTACATCCTGCTGAATTAATTATTATAAGAACACAAATAATGCAGATTAAAAGCATCTTAATCATCATTATCGGTCAACTATTCATTAACTTTATAGCAGGCGTAAGAAAGAGAATATTTAGGTTGAATAGCAATAAGGTCTAACCTGTTACCCAGTAATTAGCCAATACTGATGTTAGTAATTACCTCATAAGGGGTAGGAAAGATTGTTAATATCAACTTCTCTCTTACAGCGTTTATACATGATTCATGTCCGCTTTGTGCCAGAAGCGGACATTACGAATAAAAATTTTGTGTTGACCTGCGTAGAAAAAACGGGTTTCTGTGTAGATAGCTAAACCTGAGAGCTTAAGCACCTCATCAACTTTCATTGTAAGGACGACCGGATGCCTGACTACCATTTCTATCAAAAAGGTAAACAGATAGTTGCGTTAGAAAATTCGGAAGAAAATCAGGCTTTTAATTTAATTAGCCAAGGCTATATAAAGCAATTTGAAGAGGTTAGTGCTACTACGAAAAAAAACGCACTCACGCGTCTTTCTCACATTCGTACAGATAATCGGATAGATCAGCGTAACTTTTTAGCAGGTGCTGGCACGATGCCGTTGATAGGCATTATGACAGCAGTCGCAGCTTTTCTATTACGAAAAAAATAACCTTGACCGTGACTAAGTCCGCTTTTCGCTCAAAGCAGACGATCAGATTTAATGATGTGCAGCCAGTGAAAACCGTCAGCTCAAGTCTGAGCTGACGCATATTATGAACCAGTAAAATTAGCTCGTTGCCTGCGCGCTGACAGACTCGAAAATGGCAAAGCTTAACCCCTTACCTTCACCAAATTCCTCCTCAATTTCTCCTGATACCGCCGTCAGCACGTCATTCAGCGTCAGCTCACCGCCGCCGAACATATCCCCCAACGCCTGCTGCTGGTGTAACAACTCGTCGTTGATCTTCTGCGCCATCTTTTTAAACGCGGCCCCGATACGTTTTGCGCTGCGGTTGTTTGCCACAATAAACAGCGCCAGCGCTTCGGCCTCTTTGCTGGATTCTTCAAATAATCCCTGCTGCGCCAGTACTTCCTGTATGGCCTGCCCGCTGTCTTTAGCCTGGCGAACCAGCTTGATAGCATCCTGCAACGCAGCGATTGCCTGCTGATCGAGACCATCAATCGACTGCACTCCATCCACCAGCCCGGTGACGGCCTGCCGGTGAACGTCTCCGGATAACATCTGCATCTGTGCAAACTCGCTAGCCGCTGTGTTGAGCGCTGTCAGGATATTGCGCATTTCCGGGTCCGGCTCTTCGGATACCAGCTTAACCAGCCGTTCGTCTTTGTAGGCACGGGCAAAGATCGCATTCTGCATGCGGTCAATCAGCTGCTTCGTCGGGCGCCCGTCTTCGGTCAGCAGGCCTGCGGTTGCTGTGTCGCCAATCTCTTTCATGAATGCCCGGATAAAGCCGTCGTTTGAGCGTGCCAGAAGGTTGCCGTCGTCGGACGGATTGAAGATGGCCATCAGACGCTCATCGAGCATTTCGGCATCGACAAAGGCCTTCTCACTCGCCGCCATTTCCTGCAAATCAGAGAGGTTGGAGTCTTTCGCAAACTGCGCACGGTCAACGTCGGTAATGCGCTCACGCACCAGTACCGGCATATCCATCTGCGCAATATCCGACGCTTTAAGGCCATAATCTTTTGCGTGCTCAATCAGATACTGGCGGTACTCGTCGGCCTGCCCCTGCTCATAGGCGCGGGTAATCCCCATTGAGCGCCCGTTACCCGACTCAACCACGTTATCTGCGCCCACGATTGGCGCGCCGTGGCTGCTCATGCCTGAATCAGTCAGCTTTGCCGGTCGGAGGTTGCCCGCAATTTTAGATACCTGCACTTTACTGGTCAGGCGCGTGCGGTCGCGTGGCTGCAACTCAGCCGGGAAAATCGGGTTTATTGTGCCGTCGAGGTTGTTAGAAATAATCAGGTGACGCGCATCAACCACCTTAAACGCCGTCTTTACCTCCTGCCCTTTGCCGGTAACGACATATGACGATCGCCCCGTTGTGGTCTGTGCTTTACGCAGTGAGCCCACCAGCCCGATCAGGGCAAATATGCTGCCAGCGTCGCTCAGCAGATTTCGTAATTTCTCATTAAGCATTTTGTTCCCAGGAATAAAAAACCCCGCCGAAACGGGGTTGATGTTTAAGCAGCGAGGCCGCTGGCGGCTATCCAGCTGGCGGTCTGTTGTCTCGCGTCGTCGAGCTCCAGATAAACGCCGATGTAGTCACCGACACGGCGCAGCGTCTCAACAAAATCCAGTTGCGCCTGGCTGATGAACTTACCGGCCAGAAAGTCAGTAACAACTTCGGGAACGGGCTGATCTTCCTTCACGGGTTCCGGCTGTGGGTCAGTGACCGGCGCAGGTGCCGGTTCGCTGGTGTCGGGTGCAGGCGCAGCGCCATAACCCAGCTGGAGCATGATCGCCTCCATCTGGTCATTGAGCTCCAGAAGGTCCAGCCCCTTGACGGTCGGGGCTTTGATAATCAGCTCGTCCAGCTGGTCGGCTAAATCCAGCTTTTGCAGTGCGGTTAAGGTCATGCGGCCACCCAGTTACGCTGCACGGCTACCAGCAGATCGCTAAGGTGCTGCACAGCGTCATTGACCAGCGATTCGTTTTCATCGAATACACCTGCGGCCGTCAGTGCGGCAATGGCCTCACGGACCTGGGTACGGCCAGCACGGATCACATCCATATCGTCGGTATCGAGCGAAGTCAGCCCATGAAGGTAATCAATCGCCTTCTGCGCCTGGGTGTCTGCTTCCGGTACTGGCTCCGGCTGCGGTTCTGGTTGTGGCTCTGGTTGTGGCTCTGGCTGCGGGGCTGGCTCTGGCTCAGAGGTGCTTAGTTCCTCCACCAGCGGAATACGCTTGCCGGTGATCATCGCGGTCTCCACTGCCTTCAGATACTCAGGACTCTGATTAGCCTCCACATAGTCCGCCGCCTGCTTCATCTGCTCACTGCCATAACCCAGCGCTTCGGCCCAGGCATTTACCAGTTCAGACGCCCAGCCTACGAGATCGCCCAGGCGCTTCGCCGCTATCCAGAATGGGTCAGTGCTTTCACGATCGTCAGTCACGTCGGTCTCTTCCTGCTTTGGTTCACTAGCTGCCAGAGTCTGCAATCTGGCGTCAATGGCCTGATTGAAATAGGTCAGATCTTCACCTTCGGGGTAGGCCACGCCAGTAAGGTTTTTACGGGCAACCATGCGCACCTGTTTTGCGTAGGTGTCCGGGTCTTCTGCGGACATTTCCAGATACTGCGCGGCGTAATCACTCATCTTGTCGGCGACGGTTAGGGCCAGCGCATCGAGATCCGCATGCGTCGGGATCAGCTTCAGCTCAAAGTCAGCAATCTCTTTGTCAGTAAGCGGACGGTCGTAGGAAATGATGCCGTTACGCGCAATGCCGCTGTATGGCTGGCCTTCTGCTGGCTGGTCTGTAACGGAAGCATATTCAGGCGGTACCGCGCCGATACCAACTGGCCGGTTTACCAGCGCATAGCGCCAGACGGCTGCGGGTGCGACAGGTTGTGGTTCTGGCTGTGGCTGTGGTTCTGGCTGTGGCTGTGGCTCTGGCTCTGGTTGCGGCGCCGGTTCAGGTTGTGGCTCCTGCGTCAAAACTGGCTCAGCACTGACACGGTATTTATCCGCCGCGCCGGTGCGGTAGGCCTTCAGCAGTTTTGTGGCGGCTTTACCTATTTCCGCGCCCTGGCTGGATTTGGACGGCATTTCAAACGTGGTCCCATCCGCTTCGGTGATGATCACCTTACCTTTAAGCTCTCCGTCCTGGTCATAGCTGTGATAGCGGACCGTCGCGCCGTTGCTCAGCGTCGCCTGTCCGTCCATGTTCAGGTGCGCTTTAACCTGGATAGTGCGATCGCTGAAAGTGTCCGTGCTTTCAGACTCACTCGCTTTCGCCTGCTGCAGCGCCGCCAGCTGGCCGGTAAGGTCGGCATTGATCTGGCGCTGGGCTGCGACTTTGCCGCGCAGCGTCTGCTCATTATCCTGCTGCATCTGCACGCGTGCGGTCTGTGTATCCACCACTTCCAGCAGTGCAGACTGCTGATCTGCCAGCTTGTCCGTTTCGGCCTGTGTGGTCTCCACTTCGGCGCGTAACTTCGTCTGTGCATCCTTCTGCTTTGTGAACTTGCCGCTGTTCTTCTCGATCAGGTTGGAAAGCGCCTGCGTGACCTGCTGCAGCGACACATCCCGTCCGCCAATCGGGGCCACATAGTGTGTCACGTCGCGCTTGTTGATCAGGAACTGAAACGCCACCAGCGTATCCTGATTACGGATCTTACCGTTGTCAGCGGTCGGAGAGTGGAACACCAGCGACACGCTCTGCCCGTCTGATAATGGAATCAGCGCACTCATAACCGGTATGCTGGCCACACGGCGAACTTTACCAATCACCGCGCCGCCCACAGTTTTTTGCCCGGTAGTATCAGCGCCTGCATCGTCAGTACCGGCGCTGATATTGGTCCCGTTCAGGCCACGGTTTAACGCTTTCACAAAGGCGCGCATGGTCTGCGCCAGACGCATGCGCTCGGTGCTGATCGCCTCAAACATCGCACCCGGCACCAGACTTTCATTTCCCAGGTAGGTGTGATCTATATCGTCGATAGTGACGCTTTCCAGCATCATATCCGCGCTGCTGCCGGTCATCAGGCCGTCATAAACCGCCTGCGCCAGCACTGCGCCCGGTGTGCGGTTCTGGAGGTCCAGCACCATACGGTTGCTTAAAATCTCATTCATCATGCTGCCTCTTCCAGTTGGGCGATCTGCTCTTTCAGCTGGCGGGTGATCGCCTGCTCCTGATTAAGCTCGGTCTGTAAGCTGTCCGCGTTTTTCTGTGCCGCATCGGCATCCCGCGTCAGCTGGTCAGCCTTCGCCTGGGTGTCTGCGATACCCGCTTTATAGGCGTCACGCTGCTGGCGCACTTCGGCCAGCAGCTGAACTGACGATTTCACGCCGCGTTTTGGCTGCGGTGAGTCGTCTTTGCTGGCGGCGACGCGTGCCATCTTGCGCGCCAGCGCCTTCTGAAGTGCCGTCGAGCCTTTCTTAAACAGCGCGGCCAGCTGGCGTCCGAGATCGGGGATCGTGGTGACGTGGGTAAATGGCACGTTTTTGCCGTTCAGCTTCAGGCCGGAAATGTCGCCGCTGTCGTTGACCTGCACGGTCATGACCTGCTCATCCATGCCGGTGAGGCTGAAGGTTTTAGTGGGTACACCATCCTTTTTACGGGCTGCGCCGGCGGCGGTGATTTTTGCCACCTCATAGCCGCTGGTGGCGATCGCCTTTTTCAGCTTCGCCAGCCCTTTTTCGTTGAGCTCGTCAAAGCTAAGCAGGACATAGGTCTTAGGATTCGACATGGTATTCCCCCTGCTCTGACTTACTCAGCTGGTAAGTTCTGGTGACGGTATCCTGCAGCGGGAAAATACGGTAAAGGGGATTAAGACGGCTGTTACCGTGAGTGACACGGACTGTCAGATACCATTCACCCGGCTCCAGATAACGCGTATCGATCAGTAGAAACTCTTCACTCACCCCTTTTGGCGAAAGGTCCAGCGTGCGCTGTTTGCCGGAGATAACGACGGTCGGATCATTGCTATCGCGTAGCCAGTACTCAATTTTGGCTCCCGCGAGTTTACCGGCACAGGCAATATTCAGGCGGACCGGGAAGGCCAGCGCATTGTCACGTACTACCGCTACACCGCAACCCAGTAATGCCACTTTTTTACGTGCGAATGCGCAGCGATCGATAACCATCGCCGCCGCCATTGCTGTCATAAACAGGTTCTGGAAATCAATCATTGGCCGGAGCCTCCTTTTGACCCAAATACGCCGTTTATTGCCGCAATGAGTCGTTCTTTAAACACAGTTGAAAGTTCACGCCAGTTGTTACTTGCAACCAACACGGCGAGGTAAATCACGATTTCGTCCAGTCCCTGCTGTCGCGCAAAAAAATAAGCCGTCAGTCCGGTAATCAGCGCCAGCACCAACTCAGTGGTGAAATTGAATACGTTTGGTTTGATCCGGTATTCGCGTACTCCCAGCAGGAATACGCCTGTGCCGCTCAGCAAAGACAGGAGAAGCGAAACCGCGAGCATTTTTTCTACATCGGTCACATACCCCCCTTAGCACCTGGTAATCAGGTGGCGTGAGCGTAAGGAGTCTGTAATTTAGAGAGGTAAAGAAAAACAGCGCCCGGAGGCGCTGTTTAGAGTGAAAGGCAGGTATTAAATGCTTTTTATCGGATTGAAACTGGCTCAGGAGGTGCTGGCCAGACAATTTCTGCAGGTGATGAAGTAATGACGGCTTTAAGTGCTTTTACATAGCCATTCCACATCTTCAGAGATGCACGGTCTTCATCGCTGATTTCATCAAGTAACAGGTCATTTTGCCATTCATTCATAGTTGCACGGGCTGCAGCAATTAGCTTGCCACGCTCAGCTTCTGCTCTGATGATTAGCTCACTTTCGCTATAAATACGCGGAACCACACTACCATTGCTATATGACCAATTACCGGTGTTGTTCGCTTCTGCTGGTACATTGTCAGGACTCAGCTCAACCACACTTAAATTCGCGGGCCAGATCTTAGATGCATCTGTTTCAATAAACCGAACGACACCAGCATCGTCGTAAGCAATTTTAATTGTATCTTCCGCAAATCGTGTTAAATGATAGTACCAATCAAGGCCGTCTTCCGTTTGCAGGAAATATGCACCAGGCATGATTAAGTCACGGTGTTCATGATCATACGGAGTTAGTTTTTTAAGAGTCAGCATTTTTACACTTGTCCTATGGTGTACCAGTTACCGTTCACGGCTTTTTGAATTGCACGATAAAAAATTGTATCGCCGCCTGGTGTTGAGCCTTCCGTATACCATCCTGTCATTACGCAGCCACTAGGCACCTTATAAGTCCCGTTAAGTATTCCCCCTCCCTCGCCTGCCAGACGTACGTCCGAAACGATATCGCCTGAACCACGTTGAAAGAAAGTTCCGCTTATCCAGTTACTTAAGTACCCCCCCCAGCATCCGCCGTAAACATTACCGTCGCTCTGAACAAATGAGCCACCATTGCCGGTATAAACACGATCACCAGCGACGATGTTGCCGCCCACATTGAGTTGCTGATTAAAGTAGCAATTGCCACCAATAGCAACGTCGTGACCCATATCGACCCTGCCGGTTCTAGCATTAAAATAAAGAGGCCTGAGATTATTCCATGTTCCCATCGGATCATTTTGGTTCGTTGCCATGAAATAGAAGTTGGTACCATCGAAACGCTGAAAAACACCAAATCCGCCGCTAATGATTCGAAAAGTATCAGGAGTACCAGAGGCTATCGGCTTATCAAAATAAACGCGTGGCCCAGAACCATCCAAAGTGAAGAACCGGGTATTATTGGAATAGAAGTCAAGCATTCCATCAGAAGGACAAATTAAACCCGTGTCCGAATCCCCAATGTTGAGGGAGGCTGCAGAGCCAGCAAAAGCACCTGTTCCGAAGTTACCAATATTTATATGCGTTGATGTATAAAATGGCCCTGTTACATAAGCGCCATTATTAAAATGTGCATCTTGATCGACAATTAGAGAACTTCTTACATTAGTCACTCCCGACAGGTTAATGTTACCAGCGACGATATGCATGGTTGCTTGACCGCTCGTTTTGGCGGTGGTCGCATCAACGATTATTCGGGCATCGTAGTCATTTGTAGTAGCTGTTGATGAGTTAAAGTCGATATACGGGCTAGCAGACAAAATACTCAACGATGATTTTATGTATGCATCACCAAACACAGTTAGTGCGCCTTTGACATCGGCACTGCCGTTGACTGACAAAGCTACCCTACTGTCAGGTAGCGCTATGTCCACTCCTCCAATAATTGTCTGTCCACGCAAATAGTTTGGCGCGGTTCCCTGCATATACAGGTTCCACCGATTTAGTCCCGCACGTTGCGTCATCAACCCTTCAAATGCATAGGCCGCTTTAATACTCAGATTGGCTTTGTCAAAAACGCGGAATGACGACATTAGCCCTACAGTGGCGTTGGTGTTAACAACGGTGCTGTTACCCCAGAACTCAACAACTTCAGGCAAGTTTTGTCCGGTGTTTCCGTCACCTACTGACATTTCAACGCCAAAACCAATACCCCGAACTGTCGCGTCTGCACCAAGATTAGCGTAAGCCATTGCAGCAATCTGGGTCGTTCCTATCAGATTACCTTTGCCGGGTGTGGAGTTTCCAATTGTCAGCATACGACCTGTGCTGTCACTGCTACCGCCAAGTGCCAGGTGCCCTTTATCGCTGAACAAAGCTATGTCCTGTTTCCAGGTTACACCATTGTCACGGCCATCCACGTCCAGATGAAGGCTACTGCCATTTCCTCTTAAGCGAAAGCCAGCCGAGTCAGCGTCACGGTCAATGAAGGTGACTGTAGGCGCAAAGCTGTTAACCGTGATCCCCTGAGTGCCATCATTGCTGCTGCCCGTTACCACCAGCGCGGCATTAGTCAGATCGCCTACCGCTGTTGCCCCCTTCGCCAGGACGTTTACCGGGCCGGTAAAGTCAGCGCCCCTGCTTACAGTGAGGTTGCCGCCAACAATCGCGTTGTTAAGGAGGTTCATTGTTGAAACATTGGTCTCGCCCGTACCGTCGCCTGACAGGGTGAGCCATGTACTTGTTATTGAGTTACCCCAGGAAACGCCATCGTTACTGTCTTTGGACTGGCCGAAATACCAGTGCAGCGTGTCATCTGACTTTTTCCCACGCAGGTAGTAGGCTTTGTCTTTGGTTTTTGGCTTCAGTTGAAGCGTAATTCCGTCAGCAGTGAACAAGCCCGCACCATCAGAAGACAGACCACCCCCACCCGTAATCGCCAGCCCGCCAGCACCCTGTAGTGTGGCTAAGCCGTCTCCACTGTTCAGAACAAGACGCGTCGCAATAACACCTGTTGATGCACGCGCATCAATCGAAATTTTGCCTCCGCCGTGCGTCATGTTGGTGGTTGTTATCCCACCGAGAATCCTACCGCTCCATGCATCGCCACTCACTGCCGCCACACGACCAACAATCTGCATAATGTCTGTTTCATATGCAGGTGGCTTATCGTCAGGCTGATCGGTCCTTAGAAACGTCATGGAAGGCACAGACGGTTCAGACCGGATCACACCAATACGGAAACCGGCGCTGATTTGAGAACCGACGTCGAGATTTTTTGAAACAGTCAGCTTTGGCGTATTGATATTGGTCAGCTTACTGGTGCTGGTGATATCGTCGTTATCGCCCGCCTTTGCCGCACCCGCTTTTACCAGATCGGCAAGAGTCATGCTGGCGCTGTCCATCATCTTTCGCCAGCCGTTTTGGTCCGCGCCCACTGTCAGTCCGGACCACGCCCAGTCGCCAGAAACCTTAGCTGCCACACGCAGATACATTACGCCACCCTGCGCCGCCAGAAGCTGCACCAGTGACGCGTCGGCATCATATTTCCGGCGCATGTTGAATAGCTGGCCACGCAGCGTCTGCGCGGTTTTGCCAAGTTCAATTGGGCCGTCACTGAAGGTGCCGCTCAGTGTCCAGAAAGCATTTTGCTCAGTCACAGACACGTCAGCCAGTAAGGTGATTTTGCTGTCCAGTACCAACGACGGCGCACCCAGGCCAAATGCGCCCACGGCCATCAGCGCACCCGCCGTCATATCCAGCGGGTTTTTCTGCTGATCCGCCTGCGCGGCGGTACCGAGACCGAGATTTTCCCGCGCCTCCGGCACGTCCGGCAGATCGGCCAGATTCTCACTGGCAACCAGCTGCTTCTCGTTGACCAGCTGATCCAGCTCGATGTTTTTACGGAACTTCGCTTTGTCGTGAATATCCGAGCCGTTATTGGCAATGACCATGTTGTTATCGATCATGCCTTTAAGGATTTTCAGCCCCTTGAGGTTAGCCGCAATCAGCTCATCGTCGCTGGTGTAAATCGAATCCAGCGTGATACCGACCTGCCGATTGATACGGTAGTTGGTGACGATCATCGCCTGCGTAACCTGCGTGGTACCGGTTGGCACAAGTACGCGGCAGAGCTCCAGCTGGTTCGGCGTCAGCGCAACTGAGATATCCTGCGCAAAGACGCGTGCGGCCTGAACTGTAGAGGTGATATCAACCTGATCTGTCTTCACACCCAGCTTGTAGTTTGCTTCCAGCACGATACGGGTAGTTTTGCCCGCCACGACCGGGAGCGTCAGATCGGCCAAGTGCTGCACGGTGATCTGATGTGCGTTTACGTCGAGTGAGGCCGCGCCCTGCCCGCCTTCCGCCCCTTTTGAGGTAACGATGACATTCAGCCCGGAACCGGCGACCGGCGCAAAGCCCAGGTAAAAACCGGATCGCACAATACCTTTCAGTTTGCGGTTTAAAGCGGAACTGGTGTAGGTCTCCAGGTACTGCATATCCGCCGACAGCGGCGCGGTGCCATACGCCTTCCCTGCCATAACGCCGATATCGGTAATTTCATTACTGCTCATGTGCGCTACGCCGTTTTCTGTTCGATGGTGACGATAAGGCGGTAGGCCTTACCACGGAATACGGTGTCCTGCTGCAGGCACAGCACGGCAAAGGCGTTGCCGTCAGCGTCCACCAGCGTCAGCGTATTGAGGTCATAGGCTTTGCCTTCCGGAAGAATGGCTTCATCCAGTTGAATGGTGATCGAGATATCCGCGCCGGTGCTGGTGAGGACCAGAGGCGTTTCAGTGAATTTACCGGTCAGGTTATCGTTGCTGAACGTGGAGGGAATATCCGCGATGTTCCAGCCGCCAGCGGCGTTACTGGTGACGAGCGTTGACTTGCCCCAGTAGGCTTTAATCATCTGGAAGCGGGAGCCCTTGCCGATGGAGGATTCAGCGCGACGGATGTAGTAGTAATCCAGCAGCTTCGCTTTAAACAGCTTGCTGCTGACAGATATAGTATCAGCCATAAAAAAAGCCTCTCAGAGTTAAGAGGCCAGAGGGTATGGAGTTCGTAAAATCCGATGGTCAACTACGCGACAAATTGCTCATAAAAAAGCGTGGCGATCGTGCCGTTGCCGCTGCCGTCGTCGGGCAGAGCCAGAACAAACTCTGGCAGGCCGTCAAAGGGAAACGCCATTGTCACGCTACTGCCGTCCGTGCTGGTGACTGTGACGCCCTGGCTGTTGCCCTTCTGGATGCCAACGTACTGCACGCCACCGTCCGTGAATAACCGGGCGCGGCTGTCACTGGCAGCGCTGGCGATATCAATGGGCGCTGGCGCGGCGTCTGGCCTTGCGAGGTAGTCGTTGGTCCAAGCATCTGCAGCAAACATATCGTAGCGTTCGCAGCGCTTAACCTGACGTAACGGCACGGCGGGAATATCGAACTGCTGCTGTGTGGCCATGTGCAGGTTTTTGATCTCCGACTGGAGATCGACGTAAGACAATTTAGCCTGATAGTCGATACCGGCGCTGATAAGCGTGATGTTTTCAGCGTCTGCGCTCATCTCAAACGAGATGAATAGCGCTACGCCGTCAAACACGATGTGCAGCGGCAGCAGCGGCGCAATGATCCGGTCAAACTGGGTTAGCAGCTTCTGAACTGCTTCACCCTGCTCCAGATAACCATAACGCCCATAAAGCTCATTCAGAGCCACCGAGATTTGCGCCCGCGACGTCAGAAAGAACTCGCCATACTTCGCCTCTGCAATCGCCAGGCCTTCTTTTGTGGTGAAGAAGGTGCCATAGGGGGCCAGCTCCTGATCCACCGGCGCATACAACTCCTGCCAGCTGACCGGCAGGTTATCGAACTCGCGCCAGAACGTAGAGGTGATCGGCTTATCGGTGCCTTTAAAATGCACTTCGTCCAGGCGCTGTGCCAGCAGTACGGGCCTGCTTGTATCCGTGGTCTCCGCAATAATGAAGAAGCGGCCATATTCGCTCATGCGCAGCGTCAGATCGTCCTTGTCCATGGTGTAGTAGCTTTTGCGGTTGGTAATACGCTCCAGAATCGGCTCTACCGTTTCCTCAAAAATGCCCTGAAGTGTGTTAGCAAACCCCGACCATAACTCAGAGCCCTGCTTTTCCTTCGTAAGACGGTCTTTTACCCAGTTTCTGATCATGGCCGTGCCTTACAGATAGTTAATATCAAACGTGGAGTTAGCCACATCGAGATAGATAAAATCATTCAGCTGCAGGGCCGTTTTCATATCGTGCGGAGTCAGTTCATAGGAGATAAACAAGTTCAGCTCTTCAATCACGCGCCACAGGTCTTTTACCTGAACCTGTGAGAAGTGCTTACCGGCTGCAACGCCATTCTGATCGCTGTCGCCAAACGTTGTTGCATCCCGTCCAAATCGGGCCTCAAGTGCTTCCTGAACGGCTTTTTTAGCGTCTGACAGAATGACGTTCTTCTTCGCCAGCGCGGTCAGTGAGATCGTGAATGGCTCTTCCTGTGTCCGGACGTAACGAAAGTTCTTATTAAGCTCATTCGGAATAGACGTGATAGCTGTCATGAGCATGGTTTCAAGCTCAGCCTGTGTGTACCCCGGCTTGTGACCACAGAAGAAAATCGTGTTGATGTTGCTCAGTGACTTAATGCCGGTTGATAGCTCCTGCTCCTGCTCACCCCAGGCACTGATCCACGACATACCCGGTACAGCACGATTGAGGAAGTACTTGTAGTCACCGCCCCACACTACCTGTTCGTCATAGGCCACGTAGTACTGCGCCCGGTTGCGCGTTTCCTCCGTGCTTTCAAAGCCGCTGCCGCCCGTGATTGGCGTCGTGGTCACGACTTCGATCTTGCTATTCATGTCGGCAATATTACCCGCTGGCGTCAGTTTTTGGCCCTGCGTCAGCGTGGTGTCGCCCCGGCTGCACCACACATCCAGATCAACCTTACTGCCGGTCTTCGGCATTTTCCCGATCGCTCCGTCACCAAAGCGCACGCCCAGCTGCTCAGAGGGTTTGTAAACCAGCACGTAATGCTGGCTGGTGCCACGGGAAAGACGAAACAACGGGTTATTTTGCCACAGCGTTTTGTTCTCGTTTTCCGTCACAAACACGTCCATCGAGACAGTTTCCTCCGTGATATCACGCGGCAGCATTACCGTATAAAACGGCGCTTCGGCGTCAATTGCAGAGGATACGTTGACGTGCTCCATCTGGCGGACGTCGTTAACTACGACACTACGGCCAGCGGGGATGGTCACCACATCGGTTGTGACATAAGGCAGCTGTGCATTCGACAGAAACTCTGCGTAGATTGGTAGCTGAATGTCTTCACCTGTTTTATTGGAAATCTTCACACTGCCCCATGACGGCGTGATTAAGTGACCGAGATAATTGCGGTCCTCGGCTGCGGCAAGAATGCTTGAGCGCTTAGTTGCTGTGGAGATAAACCCCTCCGTCAGGCCGCGCTCAGCTGTAGTCTGTGCGGCATAGATAATCTGTGCACCAAACACGGCCATCATCTGAATGAACTGGCTGTTGGTAAACTTTCTCCACCAGCTGTTGGCCTGCAGCTTGCCGTTAAAATTTTCCAGTAACTCCTGAATACTCACAATTTACCCCGATTAACTTTTGTTCATGGATACGGTCAGCGGACCGTTTGATGTAATGAATGTGATTTGCCAGGTATCAACGTTTTCCGGCGCGCAGCGGATAGCACGCAGACCCAGCCCTGGCAGATCGATACGCAGCTTCCTGATAAGCGCAGCCTCCACTGCAACCTCTGTTAAGTGGCCGGTTTCGGAACCGACCGGCTCATGTTTGAAGTCCTGCATGGTGTTACCCCATCCCGGCAGGCCGTAAACGCTGCCCTGTGGCGTTCTCAGCCATTCCTCCAGTCGGGCAAGCCATGCATCTGACTCCCCGGCTTTCACCACCACGCCGCCCTGATCCACGCGCATCAGGCAGTCAATTTCGTTTTGCATGCGTTAGTCCTGCAGTAGTTCGTTGAGCGCCGCATCGTTGATGCTCAGCGTTGATGAGGTCCGGGGTGCCGGTTGCGCTGTGTTAACCACTTTGTCCGGGGCCGTATCGCTCTTTTTCTTCGTAACGCCCAGCAGTGCCTCCAGCTGGGTGCGCATACCCTTCAGCTCTTTAAGCATGTCCTGATCGTGATTGCTGGTGTCGCCGCTCATCATCGGGCGCATGCCGCTACGAGGAAGATCCGTTACGTTCTGGATCTGTGCCGGGTGATTAAGAAGAGGCTGCTGTGCTGGCCGTGTCTGCGCCGCACTGCCGCCACTCAGGTATGACTTACCGGCGCTGGCCAGCGACTCAGTGCCGCTGTCGATCCAGCTGCCAGCCTTGCTTGTGAGTGGAGATATGGTGCGGAGCATGCCCGGATCGGTAATGCCTGCCTGGTCCAGTACGCTGCTAACCATGTCGTTGCCGCTGAAGCCTCCCAGCGTCTGACTGAAGGTGTCACTGACCGCGGGCATGATTGAAGCGCTGACCGCTTTAGCGCCGTCCATTGCCCCGCCCAGCATGAGGTCAAACAGCCCGTTGCCTTCTGCAGGTGTGGCTGGTGTCTGTGTGCTGGCCACAGTGATCGGCGTGTCAGACGTGGCTGATCCGGGACGTGCACGCACGCTGCCGGTTGAGACATGAGATACAGCGGCAGGACGGGAACGGCTGGCTATCTGGTCAGGTGCCAGCGCCGCCAGCTGGAGGCCTGCCGGAATTGATTCGCCGCCAGGAAGGGACAGGCCGCTGGTGGGACGCTTGCGGGACATACCGGCCACGCCCATTGATTCAGTCGCGCCCTGCACTTTTCCGTCAGCCCACTCGTTAAGCGCTTTAACCTGCCCCCACGCGCCAGCTCCGGCGTGTTTGATTTTGTCCGCTGCGCCGTTAGCCGGCTTATCCTTACCGGCTTCTTTTGCTGCAGCAACCTGCGAGGCCGTGGGCGCTGCCGGGGCCGCTACTGGCACTGGCGCGGGTGCTGCTGGTGCCGTGACAGGTACGGGAACTGCTGCCGGTGCGGCGGCAGGTGCCACGGCTCCAGCGCTCAGCTTCACCTTGTCGCCCGCTGAATAGAGCGAATCCGCCGCAACTGGCGCCTGCCCCTGCTTCGCACGTGCTTCATTCACCGACTTCAGGGATTCATCACTGAATTTCCCGCCGACCCACTTACCATTTTCATTGTGGCCAATGGCGTTCGTCATGAAATCGTTAGTGACCTGCGGATTGCCGCCCTCGATAGTGGCAATACCGCGCATCATCTGCGTCATGACTTTGGGATCTTTAAGGTCCAGCTGCTGATCGCCACGCACGCCCAGCTTCTTCGAGAGCGAGTCAACGTATTGCGACGTGTCGTTTTCACTGTTGGGCGCGTACAGCTTGATAATGTCCTGTACGGTGTTCAGCTTTTTGTAACCGGCTGCTTTAGACGTGCCTTCTGAGTAGCTTGTCAGCTGGTTAGCCAGCGCCCTGAATCCTTCCTCTGGCGTGTTGAACTTAGCAAACCGGGCCTCACCTTTACCGTTTTTGGCCTCCAGGCTTGCGCCCTCCTGTCCCACATAGTTCAGGTTGCCAAAGTTGTTGTTACGGAAGGAGCGGACTTTCGCATTAGCGCCACCAATATTGAGATCAGCGCCAATGCTATTCTGCGCAACGTCTGCATAGTCAGTGGCGCTTTTACCCTGCGTACCAACGCCGTCTACGCCCCACTCGCCACCCTGCAACTGTGTACCGAGGCGGTTTATAGCCGTGACCGTTTTATCTGTTCCATCGGTGATCGCTTTCGTCTGATCCGTACTGCTGCCGGTCAGCTTTTCATACACGCCTGACGCGCTGGTTGAGAAGGCGCTGAACATGTCGCCCACTTTACTCAGCCCGGAATCCAACCCTTTCGCAATGTCGCCGGTATCAAACGTCAGTGATTTTGCTACCCCGTCCATACCCATTGCAGACGCACCTGACGCCAGCAGGCCGGACGCACCAGAGACCAGTCCACCCATGTTCAGCACGTTTGCTGCTGTGTACTCACTTTTCTGTCTGCCACTGACCGTATCGCCTTCTTTGAGGCCAAAGGCTTTCTGCTGCCCATCTGTGTCGTTATACCCCTCGTATGCGTCCATGCCCGCGCCGATTACGGTCCCGACCAGCGGGATCGCTTTAAGGGCAGTTTTACCGGCGAGTTTACCAGCCACTTTCAGTCCGCCTTTCTCTGCGGTCTTCTCCGCTGCGGCTCCAGTGGTTTTCTCAGCGACTTTGAGGCCCGTTTTGCCTGCGGTGCTCTCTGCGACTTTTAAACCGCCCTTTTCAGTGGTTTTTTCCGCTGCGGCCTGCGTGGCTTTCTCACCCGCCTTTGCCGCTTCACCGCCCGCCAGGCCACCAGCGGCAAGTGTTGCACCGGCTGCAGCTGTCGTGGCTGCTACGCCGCCAATCGTTGCCGCTTTTTTGCCACCCTTGAGCACACTCAGCGCTTTCGACAGCAGGCTTTTCTTTTTCGGCTTAGGTTTGGGTTTAGAGGCATCGGGCTTGCCTTTACCGTCCGGCAGCAGATCACCGGCTGCGTCAGCAACATCAGCTGCAGCTGACAGCGCACCGCGTTTACGGCCGCGGCGTTTACGCCTACCGGGGATCAGCGAATCCAGCAGCCCCGCGCCATCCTTGCCCGACGCATGGGACAGCTTTTTGACTTCCTCGCGCACATCGTCCAGGGCATCCACAATGCGATCGTCATTGGCGGCGATAACTTTGGTCTGTTCCTGCGTTACCTGAATAGCCTTAGCCTGTTGAGCGTTTTTAAAGCCGTCAGCTGATTTTGGCTTACCGATAACTGGTGGCGTTCTGGCCTCGGTTGTTACAGGTGGATGCGTTAACGGCGGCTCCATTTTCAGCGCGGCGTTACCTTCGGTTTTGCCCTGCATGAAGTTTTTCAGCGTCACGACGTTCTTTCCGACTTCGGCAGAAATGTCGTACATGCCTTTACCCATCATCCATAGCGGACCACCAGCAGCCGTGCCAGCAATGTCTGCGCCTGAAGACATTCCATCGCTTTTTGATTCGGTGGCAGATTCCAGCATGCTACTCAGCGATCGGAAAAATCCCTGCTGCTGCTTTTGCTCAGCGCGGCGCGCATTTTTATCCTGCGTTGCAGCAGACGCAGCGGCAGAATCAGTGCGTGATTTAAAGCGGCCACCGGCATCACGCCCAGGCGTTTTACCACCTGTTGCCGTGGTGTCAGAGTCTCTATCAGAACCATTTTTTAACTGACGTTGAGAGTGTTGATTTCTGACGCTTGTAACGCCACCTGATACGCCTACGATTTCTTTTTTATTACCTTTAGAAGGTAATTTATCTTCTACTTCTAAACCTTTAGACCGCCTCCAGCGCTTCAGAGAGACTGTATTAGTAATTTCATTGCTTTCAGAGTGTTTTTTATCATCTTTTGCGCGCTTTTTTGTGACGCTTAAAAGGTTATTTTTTTCTAACGGTAATTTTTCTTCATTTTTCTTACTATTTTTTTCTTTTGATACGTCTTTTTTTGATGTTTTTGTTTCTTTGCCAGCTGTATTCCCCCTTCCCGTAAGCGATCTTGTTACCTGAACGTCTGGATAATTACGACGCTCATTTTCAGGATGATAAAGACGCAACTTTGCAATTTCCTGCCGGATTAGAGCCATTTCCTTAAGTTGATCGCGGCTGCCATGCTCAACTACCCCAATAATCTTGTCTAATTCTTTAAAATTATTCATTGAGATCTGATTCTGCTCTGTTTCAGTTGCTCGGTGAGCGTGTTATTCATCTGAATGGCGCGCCATAATGGCAGTGCATCAACGTCACCGACAGGCTGGCGTGCGGTCAGCGTCAAGTTGTCAATGATGGTTAGCCATCCACTGAGGTGAAAATCGTGGAACAAAAAATCCAGAGCGAAATGGGATATACAGTTGAGTCGTGTACTCCTGCATGCCCTCCTTTTCACAGGCACACGGCGGGAGCAGAAGTTGGACTTCACCCTGTGTGATTTGCATCAGCAGGCCGTGGCGCAAGTTGCGCTGCATCAGCTGAATGTGTGCCACCAGCGGCGCGAACTCGAGATCGGGAACCATGCTTTCCAGAATGTCGAAACGGCGATTTGCGGACTCTTCGAAGTTCTGCGGATCGTCATCGAGCGCAGTGCAAAGCGCGAACTCTGCAATGCGCATGCGCATAATGGCGGCTTCATACTCCGGCGCGTCAGCATCCGGCAGACCGGCGCGCATACGCTCCAGCATTTCCTGACCGCGCCCGGTCAGCGGCTTAAGCGTCCACTCAGTCGGTACGCCATTTACAGGGACATTCACGCGCTCATAGGGCGCGATAGTCAGCAGCTCTACCGTCTCAGCCAGTTCGCTCAGATCGAAGTCATAGGTGTGCAGTTCCTTGCAGTGCTCGCAGCTGTAGTGAAACGCCTCCATGTTGTCAGCACGGCTGTTAATCATGATCCACCACAGCGCTGTGCGGCGGTCCTGTGCGGTCCAGTCGCGGCTGTCATCAATCGGACCTTCCTGCAGTGCATTCAGGTACTCCGTAACGCGCCGTTCATCGCCGATCACGTCAGGAGAGCAGTATTGGAGGGCGTCTTTGATCACCGGCTGTCGGAAGATGATTTCAGTAGCAGGGCGCGACGCCAGCGGCAGTGGAGGGATAATCACTGTGTTGTCCTTCAGAATTTAATGAGGTTTGATGCAGATGATTGAACCTGGTTTGTAATTCCCCCGGTTACTCCTTTCAGCAATCCATTTGCGAGGCTTCCGGCGCTGGTGTACTTCACGAATGTCACCGGAATAGTCGCAAACTCGCCCACGGCATCACGGGCGCGGGAGATCTCGCCGATCGTTGTGATAAAGCCTTTCATTTCCTCTTCAAGCGAGGTGCGGCCATCCTGTGAGACGCGGTAGATCCGGACGTTAAGCAGATACGCTGGCGGGAGGTTAAATGTGCCATCTCCGTTGGAGATACGCGCACGGCGCTCCTTAAACTTCTGGAGGATTTCGCCATCCTCATTGTCACGGACAGTCATCGAGACAGAGCCCGCCGTAACGTGCGTAGGCTTCACAAACTCAGCACCACCAATCAGTTTACTTTCGGTCTCAACGTTGCCTGTGCTGTAGGTGATATCTTTCACGTACATGTCCACGCGGGAGAAGCCGTCTATCTCAATGTTCCACTGCCAGCCCTGCGCGTAACGGATGCGCATAGCCATTTCCAGTATCGTTTTGGCGTTGGCCAGCTCAGGCGGGAGACCTGCATACGATGCGCCGTTACCGCCGCTCATGGTGGCGGATGCACGGGAGAGGATGTTGGAAATCAGGTTACTACCGGCCTGCTTGGCCGTACTGGAGGCAAAGCCTTTGATATTCCCGGCCAGACCGTTAAAAAAGCTCATAGCGCCCCCTTACCAGGTGCTCATTGCGGGGATGATTGCGCGTGTAGCGGCGATCTGCATTTCCAAATCGGCTTTACGCTGGTGAAGCGTGGCCTCGTCAGGCAGAAACGATGCGTCGAACTTACCGGCGATATGCAGGCGGCGCAGGCGCTCAACATTCGGAATAGCGATCAGCATTTCCAGGTAGTCTTCAATCAGCCCGGTAATGTCTGGCGGTAGCTGTGTCTCTTCGTAATCGCAGTCACGAATATTGCGGAAGTAGAGCAGGGTAAACGGCCATTTCTCGCGGCCAGTCAGCTCAAGCTCAATAGTTGATTCATAGGGATCGGCATATACCAGCGCACCATTGAAATCGTTCACGTTTACCAGTGACAGGTAATCAGACGGAAAAGGGAGGCTTACGCCCCCCGTTTTTTCAATGCGTTTACGGCCTGGTACACCGGCCCGATCCTGATAGACGCCGAGTGCCTGGCGGAGAAGGCTGGTTAACAGCGCCTCTTCATCCACCAGCAGCGTCGTGAAGCGCGCTTTCACGGCCTCAAGCAGTTCGACCGGCGTCATGGTTATTCAGCCCAGTTGTAGACAACGCGAAGCGGCAGCTTAACGGCAGTAGTGGTGTCTTCAGAGCCAAAGTCCACGGAATCCGAGTACACCTTGCAGTGCATGTAGCTGCGTGTCAGGCCAGCGCTGTCACCGCCGTTAGACTCTGCTGCTGCAGCAAAAGTGATATCAACGTATTCCTTGTTGAGCACCATCTGGCGAATGGCTGCAAACACGTCACCTTTAATGGTCTCAACGCAGGTCATCTGGAACTCACCAGAGTTTTTAAGAGTGCCATGCTGGCTAAACTTCATGCCGCCTGGTGCCACGTCTTCCACGTCTTCACGGGCCATTTCCGGCAACTGTGTGGTACGGACCAGAATCGACAGGTTGGGGTAGCCTTTAACAGTCACCCAGTACTCAGAGCCGATAAGTTTTTCACCCGCTGCAAGGTTCTGGTTAAAGCGTTTTTTCAGAAAAGCCGTGTCGGCTTTCGTATTGGAAAATCCGGACATAATGTGTTCCTCAGATAAACATATATGGAATATCAGACTGGTTCTGGACGCTCAGGCCGGAGCACTGGAGCGTGACGGTGTTGTGGGTGTAATGCCCGTCAGCTGTGCGTGGCGCGTCCAGCTGATAGCCGACGCTTCGGATCACCACATCCATCAGCTTCAGGCGACGGCCAACGTCCATGATCACGGGGAGAGGACGGCGGCCACCCGGCATGGCGGCATTCAATTCAGGCGAGGCCATCTGCTGCAGCGTCATGATTGCGTTCATGACTTCCACCTTCGCGTTCGTGGTGGCCATCAGGTCTACAACGATGCTGAACTCAGGCGGCTGCTGGCCTTCCCAGATAAGCAGGGAGTTAAATTCCGACTTAGACGTATTGCCGCTTGCAGCCTGCACGCCACCCGCCAGCTTGCCGCCAGCAGCACTCACTGCACCGGCGACGCCGCCCAGCGAGTCATTGGCAAACGGAGATTCCCACATGGATTCAATGCTGGCGGTGGAGCCTTCCCCGATGTAGCCCACAACCATCGCCGTTTCTGACGTGATATAGAGTTTCAGGAAGGGGCTGACCCCATCTGGCATGATTGCACCGCAGATCATCGCGCTATCCTCATTGCAGCCGGGATCACCCGGCTGCTATCCCTTACAGGCCGCGTTTTTTGCGCAGTTTCAGTGATTTTTTACGGTGCGCATTCGCCATCGAGCTGTGCGCCTTAGAACGGGCCTTTTTCAGCGCCTGTTTCTGGAGCGACGTCATGCGGCGCTTCTTCGGACGCTTGCGGACCAGCGTTACAACGCCATCGCGCACGGCTTTGAAGGTGGACGACTCAAGCATGGCTTCGCCGCCTTCACCGCCAGCCACGGTGTAATCTGCGATCGCTTCATCGTCCTCAGTCAGGCCGGAAAGCGCCTCGTAAACGTTCTCAGCGGCGCTGTCATCGTCGTCATCGATCATGCTGGTGACGTCATCCTGATCCGCGCCCATTGCAACGGCGGCGTTCGCCAGCTGGCCGAGTGCGGCGTTAAAGGCATCAACCTGCTCGTCATCAAGATCGTCGTCTTCAGACAGCGAATCCAGACCAGCCAGCACCAGTGCCAGCGCTTCAAAGCTGTCGGAATCGGCTTCGCCGTCCTCAACCCAGCCCGCCAGCAGAGAGGCCGCAACCGAGCGGGCGTCTTCGCCAGCGCGACGCTGTACGGCTTCAAACATCGCCACAGTGCGATCCAGTGCGCCGTTGCCTAAACCCGCGCTTTCCAGCATGGAATCTTTTACCTCTGGCTCTCCAGCTACAGCAGGCTTCGCGAATGCAGCACCCAGCAGGCCATGCGTTCTGTGATTAAAAATGTTGTTCATAATTTCCTCTGTTAACGGAACAGCGTTGGCTTGCCGACGATGCGGCGGGAAGAGCCGGTAGGGCAGACAGACCAGGAGGCTTCCCACAGGTCGATATCTTTCTGCACGACGGAGACAACAAACGGCTCAGTGCCTTGCGTGACGTCACGCGGCTTAACCAGGGCTTCAGCGGCAACGAAACGATCCAGCAGGTCTTTTAAGCCCTCAGTCAGGCCTCTGAAGGTGATACCGTCCGGCTCATGCTTCAGCGCTTCTGCCACGTCATAAAAACCGCGTGCGATCGCGTTCATCAGCGAACTGATGTGCTGCAGGCGCAGGTAGTTGTTTTTAGCGAACGTGGTCAGGGAGTCGTCGATATACATGTTCCCGGCTTTGTCGAGGCTGACCGGGTTAATGCGCGCAGTTACAAAGGCTTCGCGGTCGATCTCGTCCAGGTTCGGGATAGGCTTGATGTTCTGACGGTTGATGATTGCGCGGGATACGCCAGCCGGTGAGTAATGCCAGCCGCCGACGTCGGAGACCAGCGCCACGCCTTTTGCTTTCGCCACAAAAGCGTCACAGGAGATACCCCAGTTAACGTTAGTGCCGGTGAATGCGTCGCGTGCGGTGTACGGCCAGTAGTAGCGTGCTGGCTGGTGTGAACCGCCGAGGCCGTGGCCCAGCGCTTCTGCCATCGCCGCTGCTGACAGCTGCGCGCCGTGTACGTCGTAGAACATGTCGGTACGCGTATCTTCCGCCAGCTTAACCAGCGCCGCGATCACGGTCGGGTCATAGCAGCCCAGCGACAGTACAGCCGTCCAGGAGAACATAGATTTACGCAGAACCGTCAGGGCTTTGGTGTAGTCAGCCGTGGCAATAGCAGACAAATCGCCATCAACGCCGCCGCTGAATTGCATGTCGTCGAAGCCTTCAGTAATAGGCTGCATCAGCGTTTCAACGTCGTCCGACACGATAGCGCGCAGACGGGTTGAGCCATTTTCCAGCGCGGTCGGCAGGAAGGCAGGCGAACCCATATCGCTGGTGGCGTTGGTGTTGAATGAAATCTGGTGAGATTCCAGCACTGATTCGCCGCCAGCTGCGTCAACTTCCTTCAGCGTCAGGATGTAGAAGCCTGGTGCCGTCGTGTCGGTTTCCATGCTCAGGGTGCGGTTTGCTGAGGCGTCGCCATCCTCGATGTAAATCATCGCTGCAGCGCCAGCCGCCAGAACCGGATCGGAAGACGGTGCAAAGTTGCTGGCCACCACGCTCAGCTCCTGCATGGTTTTGTCGGCCATCAGGGACAGGGCAGGGATCTTCATACCCGGCGCCGCCACGCGGACCACATAACCATCACCGCCGTTAACGGCAGTCGCTACGTGACGCAGTGGCTCAAACGCCGAACCGCTACGCGGGTGAATGGCTTCGCCCAGCACTGACTGATAGTTATCAGCCGTGACGCGCAGCACAGAGCCAATTTTGCCGCGACGGGCAATGACCAGACCGGCAAAGACGGACGCGCCGCCAGATGCAACGGAAGTCGTCGCATCAGCGTTGACTTCCGACACCGAAATGCCGGACGCCTGGCCCACAGAAAAACGAATCTTATTCATGTGAAATGTCCATGAAATGCCCCCTTAACGGGGGCGTTAAGGGGGATTAGCTGCCGGTACCGGTGCCGGTTGCCGCTGCTTCAGGTGCGGTTTCGCCTTCGATCTTCTTACCGGTCAGCATGCTGTAAGCGCCGACTTTGGTATTGGTCAGGGTCAGCTTGGCGAAGTAGTTTTCACCATTGCGCGGGTGCAGCTCGTTCAGGGAAGAGCCCCACAGCGTTGTGCGGTTGACCAGTGACGGGTTGGTTTCATGGACATACGGAATGGCCGGAACAGCGTCGCCGGCGATCAGGCCTGCGTCACCGATGGAATCACCGCGGCCGTAGAAAAGAATGTCTTCTTTACCCAGCGCCACACCGTTTGCAACGAACTGATCGCAGATAGCAGTAGGGACTTCGAAGATCTGATAGATACCAAACAGGGTGCCGATACGCTGGATGTACGGTGACTGCACAAAGTTAGGATCAGCCTGGAAGACGTTAGCAGGCAGGCTTTTGAGGAAGTTAGCCGCCTCGCCACCAGCGAAGCCGCCACGGATACCGGCCTTACGGGTACGGTTAACCATGTCGGTGCTCAGCTGGGTGATCGCGTGCTTCATCAGGCCTACCCACGATTCGTAGGTCTGTCCTTCCGGCAGTGCCACGTCAAATTCACGGTCATAGACGTTATGGAATGCCATGGTGCGCAGGCGCATCATGTCCTGCTCATGGCTCAGCCAGTTACGCATAGCGGTAAACTGGGTAGACGACAGGCTGATGCCAAATTCACGGCTCAGATCCGACGCTGCCATAACGGTGTGCTCAGACGCGATCACGAACTGTGACGGCTTAATGGTGAACTCACGCATGGACTGGTTGATAACCGGGATCAAGCCTGGTGCTTTCTCTACGTTGATCTCAACCTGTGCTGCCAGCTCAGTACCTTTAGCCGGTGCATCGGTGAAGGTCACAGCGATGGTGCCTTTCTCGTAATCAACCTTACAGGTAGCCGCAAACACGTTGCCTTTAACGTCTTTGTCAGAGAAATACAGGTTGCCATCGCCGTCATCGACTTTGCCCGGACGACGGTTGATCAGCAGCTTGGCGCGGCCAGCACGGATAGGCATATCAGCGCCTTCAACAGTCTTCATTGAGAAGGTGAAGGTCTTCTTGGTGCCATCCGGCTGCATTGCGGCAGGGAAGGGATACAGGCGCTTCATCTGCGAGTACACAGCAGCAGACTGCATGTGCATCTCGTCGCCCTGCTCAAATGTGCCGAACTTGGTACCGGCGACGTTCAGGAGCTCGTAAATCTTCGCTTCGTCGCGCTCACACGGAACAAAGGTACACGCGTCGCTGGTGGCCGCGCCCAACACCGCTGGCAGGATCAGCGCGGCAAACTGCGCCTGGCGCATTACGCCATCAGAAGTGCGCATGTCAGCTGCGACAGATTCAAACATCGCTTTGCCGTTGCCTTCGTGCTTCTCAGCTGCTGATTCGAACATCAGGTTTTCCAGCGCACGGCTGGCGTTCGCCAGCTGGTCAGCTGGTGGATAGTGACCGTGACGCTCTTTGTACTCGATCATGCTCGACGCCCAGGCGGTGCCGACAATACGGCAGAACTCCGGGTTAGCGCCTTCAAACATCGGGTCCTGGCCTGCAGCATTGCCAATGTTCTGAGACATTTCGATGCGATCAGCAATCATCGCGCCAGAAGCATTGCGCTGTGCATCAACGGTAAAAGCCATGACACGCGAGGCGCGGGTCATGATGTCCTGCTCACGCATACGTGCAGGGGTAATATCTTTGCTCACAATTCAGCCCTTTTTTCAGGGCGCGGCTGCGAGGGAATTTTTGACGAGGCAAATTTATGCGGTTTGTACTTTGCGTTGTGAGATAGACAAGAAAAGATTTTAAAATCTAAGGATAAAATTTATTTTTTGATGTACCTTTCCGGCATGTAATTGACCACTGGTAATCCTCATGTCTTATAAGCTCTATTTTCAGTACACCAACGGCACCAAATCCCACACCTTATCAACCGGAAGCCAGCGGGACGCCCGTCTCCATCTGGACTATCTGCTCAGCGAATCAGAGCCACGTTCGCTGGCTAAGCAGATCGTCATCATGTACGGCGCTGAAATCATCATGGAGGCATGCCCGATGTTAGAGGACGATGCTATCCGTGGCATGGCGCGCTGGCGCAGGGCAGGGAACACGCAGCAGATGCACAACCCGGTAACAGCGTCCATTTACATGCCATTAGCGGCGCGTGAATTTCTGGTTAATCAAGGTGACGGTTCCCTGGCGGCGGGAATGCGTAAAATTATGCTGGAGATTGGTGGGCCAGAGGTGGCGGCGGGGTATATGGTTGAAGTTAATGCTAATCCGCCTGATTCTGCCCCTTTAACTATGGATCTATAGTCATTATAGAGATCGAAAGTAAGTATAATAGTTTAAAGCCGCTATGAAAGCGGCCTTCTCAAAATTATAAATCTGCTTTAGGATTAATGATTTCGAAATCGTCAGGAGATACGCCAAAAACGTTAATAAAGTTATTTTTAATCCAAGCATCAGCGTCTTTTTTACTGTGCTCTTTTGATATCCACGGAAGATTATAATTAAAGTCACCTTTACTAAGCGCCCATTGACGGCACAGTTCGTATACGGTCAGGGCACTATAAAAATGCCCGGCAGTATCTTCTAATACTTCACTTTCAATGTCAGGTAATGTAGAGGGACCAATATCCATATTTATATTTTCTTTGAATATAGCCTGATGTTTTTTATATAGTCTGTCAGTATTACTTGTACGCCTTTCACCTTCTAAGTAAGCTCCTGGCCAACAAAAGAACTCAGGATTTTTAATTTTATCTAACTGAAAACTTAAAAACCTCCCGAAGATTAACCTCACTAAGTGGTTCCTCTCGTCATAAGAAAAACTTTCATTCTCTTTTAGCAACTTTTTTAAGCTGTTTTCATTCTCACACCAGTCTACAAATTTGCTCAAGTATTCTCCTGGAGAATACAGATTAAGTGCATCGCAAAGAGCATTTGAAATAAAATAATATTCTTCAGGGGAATATTTAGTAATAAGGGTTTTAAATTCCGGATAACAATCTTTTACTACTCTGCAAAGAAAAATAAAACGCGTACCTGGGCAGGTGTCATCTACAAAACTCTCATAGTTGACTATGTTGAATGGGAAGCCTTCACCTGGATTTATAGCAATATCAATAAGTAATAAATAAAGCGCCACTAGAGGACTTTCAACACTCGCAGGGCGTTCTTCTCCTAGTACTTTCAAAAAACCTTCAAATGCTGAGTTATAAACACCATGCAGCATTCCTGCGTTGACAAATTCATTAAAATCTAGCGTTCTGTCTGACCTAATGTGTAAGAAAAGCATTTGATTAAAACATGCCTGACCTTCATATAGATCTATTGCCCCTAGAGGCGGTAAAAGAGGAACTGATTCGTCATGAAAACCATCAACCTTATCTTCTTCTAATTGTCGAAAGCTTTCAAACCATTCATTAGCATTAGGTATGAAAGAACATTTAGGATCAAATGTAGATTCCAGTAAACCTAAAGACGCAGAGTAGGCAATATGGAAAATATTGCCTATTGACGTAAAGTATCTTTCATTGCATACATCTTTAATGCTGCTCGGTTTTTTTACCCTCCTTTTAAAATAGTCGAAATCATGAAAATTATTTACTATCTCGCTTACTGCTTTAAACTCATCGCTATACATATTAGATGGATTAATATTGTTTTCACTATAAGTAATAATGGGCTTTTTCTTTCCAGTTAACTTTAAATATTCTTTAAATGATGAAAGGCTAGTCATCACTTGAGCTGGAAGGTTTAAGCTCATTATCAGTCCAGAAGTAGATCCAACGTATTGCCACCAATGAATGTTTTCATGAAAAAGAGTAGAGGCGGCTAGGCTTATTTCATTTTGCGAATAATCTGTGGCGTCATTAGCCTCAACTTTCCTTAAAATTTTGTGAACATCAGGATGTAAGCGAAGTATGTAAAAAATATGATTGTATAATCCCCTTACGGCCTCATCTGAACGTATATTATAAAACATTTCGTCAAGGCTTGAGTTAGTTAGTAGTTTAGGATCAAGTTTCATGTCACCATCCATTTTGAAGTAAAATTTTGATTACTGTAATCATAAAGCCTGACAAACTAAAGAATTAGAATTGCTAATAATTTAAGCCACTCATGGACATTTGCTGTGACATTATGAGTGGCTTTGCTTAATTGACCATTCAAAGGATGGCGTTATGGTCTGATATCAGTCCGTTACGCCGGTTGCATTCATCGACTAATGTCAGTATTCCCGCCACATAAGCGGGTAGCTGGTCGGTGAATCCAGGTATGTTTTCATCCACCAGGCACGGCTGGTAGGCCTGCGCTTTCTGAGGCGGCAGTTCCACCAGCTTTGTGACCGTCACGACTTCGGGTGTTAACAACACGGGCTTTGTCCCGGAGCATGCGAATAACGCTGGCAGGCAAAGCAGTATGATTAACACCAGCAAGCAGTATCGCACGGTTGATTTCTTCAATTTCATTCTGACTATCCTCTTTAAGTTTATCTAATTCCTGCTCCAGCTCCGCCTGCTTCTGCACGTATTCCTGTCGGTCATTTTCCCGTTTTGCCAGGGTCTGCTGCAGCGTATCCACCTGCGCCTGCTGCTCAGAAAGCGAGGCTTTGAGAGTGTTGTTATTGCCGGTGAGTGTTTTGTTATTGGTGGTGAGCGTGTCGTTGGCTGATTCCAGCGCTGTAACGTGTGCAAAGTGGTCTGTTACGGTCACATAGCCCTTATGGCCCAGCAGTAGCAGTGCCGCGCAGAACGCCACGGCGATAGCGCGTTTAAGCCAGCCGGTGAAGGTGATTTCACTGAACATGGTTATTCCTGTGTAAGCGCAGCCATGACGGCTGCGTGCATGAGAGAGGGCAATCAGTTCACCTGGAATCCGGCATCGCCTGTTGCGACTGTCGATCCACATGAAACCTGATCGTCAACGCACACAATACCTTTGCCATTGATGGTGAACCATGGACGGCCAGAGACCGCTTTACCGTTGTGGGTGCTTTTGCCATCCGTGTGGTCCTTAAACAGTTTGCCGTCCACCAGCACGGCCTTGCCGTTGATGGAAAGCCCCGCGTCAGCCTCGGCAGTCTGGCGCGAAGGGAACGAACCATGTCCGGAGCAAACGGAATCCAGCGTACCGGCAGCAGGCATCAGACCGCCCCGGCGCCGGAGCGCGCGTTACTGGTCATTGCGACTCCATCAGATCATAAAAATCATCCGGGATATCACTGAAGGTCACGAACAGACCCAGCCAGACGGCACGGCTTGCATCGGTGATATAGCGCGACAGCTTGACGGTACTCAGTACCTTCTCAACCCATTTAATCTGCGTCAGCTGGTCTGCTGGAGACATTTCGCTCCAGGCGTCGGTAGACATATCGCGGCCCAGGTTAAGCGCATAGATTGCGGACCACATGACGGGCATAAGATCGACGGTCTCAAGCTCATCGGATAGTGAGTCCTTCATGTCCATGTAGAACTCAGTTGTCGCCAGACAGATGTAAGCCGGGACCAGCAGATAGCGATGTTCAGGACGCATGGCCATCATGCGCACGCGGGTATCTTCCGCCGTAGCATTTGCCATCGTCTGTTCAATCATGGTGTTGCGCGTGGTGCGCTGTGACGGAGTAAGACGCCAATACGGCGTTTCCATCAGCGTGCGCGTTTCACGCGAATAATCGTACTCATAGGAAAACTGCGGATCTTCGCGCAGTGCCATGTTCAGGTTATGGAACAGCTCAAAATGCGTGGCTTTACGGTTGCTCATAATTCATCCGATTTGGTTAGTGGAGCGGGGAGAATATGAGGTTTGTAATTTTGAAGGGTAAAAGGCGGCAACTTGATCAGATTTTAAAGTATAAAGGTTTTATAAAAATTACTTTAAGTTTTCGCCACTTTTCCCTTATAGTCTGGCTTCGCGGCAGGTGGTGCCGACGATTACAGACGAAAAGGAACGTAAAATGAATGATGTTTATGGACGAATGATCTCCACTGGCGTGCCTATCCAGAAAACCGTGCTGGCATCATCTGTAAGAACCGGTGTGCAGTTGCTGGACTGTGGCGAAGATTGCCAGGGGCGCTATGAAGTGGTTGCTACAAATGTGCTGGTGGCCTGCACCGACAGTTACGCGAGAGCGAGAGACTACTATTTCAAAGAAACCAGCCGTGTAAGTGCTGAATTTCAGACTGCTTACAATGCAAGGGCCAGAGAAGCAAAGGCGGCAGGGCTTGTTGGCTATCTTTTCCGTGAATATGCCTGTGAGCACATAACAATGGATCAGGCGCTGCAGTTGCTAAATACACCGCGAGGCATTCCGGCAGAATCACTACCAGCCTTCTGGGATGCTGGGATGAAGCTAACCTAAGATTTGGCGGTTTCTTCTTAGCACATCCACATGGTACAGAAGTCCATTATAGTGCCAAAGGAAGTTGATGTATGAGAGTCATGCACGTATATAATTGCGTTAGAATGACTTAACGTTTTAAGGATGAAAGGTAAAGCACTATGACAGTTAATGAATCAGAGTTATTGAAGTCCGGTTTTACTGATGCTGATTTGAAAAAAATCAAAAATAATATTGAAAGCTATGGTGGAACGCTGGACGAAGCAGTAGTGGATTTAAAAAACAGATTTAGAGTCCTGTTATGGATCGTTTCAGCCTGCACGCTAGTATTTGTATTTCTTCTCTTTTTCTCGACTAAGCCATACATTTTAGGTGGAGGCTTATCTCTGCTGCTCGGTGTAGTCATTGTGACGTTTATTCAACCGCCAGTGCTGGCCTGGAAATCATGGCGCTACTGGCGGTCGAAAAAAGGCTTAGCTTGATTGGTTACTTATGCTGAGTAAATCGAATGTCACCTTAGCCGATACACCCCAGCCGATTATTTGCATGGTCAGCTTTGGACGGCTCATGGTGTCAATCTTACGGAAGTAATCACGGGGCAGCCATCTGAAAAGCCGCCATGCGCCAGGCTTTCTCGCCAGCCCCCAAACGCTATAAATACTGGCTGTGAGCGTTACCGTATTGTAGAAAGCCAGTCCTGACTCTGGTTTAAATCCCATGAATTTTGCAGCCTGCATTGCCCCATCGGCAAACAAGCCTTCTGTTTGTACGTCAGACAGGTTGGTAATAAGTTCTTTGGACAGGCCATTAAGCCCGTCAACAACGAGAACGGCACCAGCCAGTACGCCAAGAGGTGTCATTGACGCGATCATCAAAGCACCGCCAACAACAGCAAAACCTGAAAGCGCGACATGAACAGCGGAAATCATGTAACCCACAATTTTGTTGTTATCGCGAACAAACTCCACTTTGGCATAGAGTTGTGCTGCCTTTGTGAGCAGTAATCTTCCTTGCTCTTCAAGGTTTTCTGTTTCAGATCTAAGCTGTTTAACGCACTCCAGACATTCTTCATCAGATTTTGCTTGTCGGGCGGCGGCAAACTGCTTATCAACAACCGATTTTATTTCCTGGACAAACTGCATCCGGGTAAGTCCATCGTTAAGATGTAAGGCTGACAGCCTGTTTGCTGTATTAATCAGCTTTCTGGCTTCAAGGTTGACCATTGTTTCAGCCCAGGCTTTATTCCTTCCACCTGAGCGCATCATTTCAAGCAAGGCTGCGTCCATTTTTATCTCCCTGTACATTACATCATCAATAATACTCGCTGATTACTGGCTGTAAACAGTGTCAGACCGTTCCATTGGTCATCAATATTGCTCCAGTAAAAATTGGCATCAAAAATACGCGCTCTGCTGATAGTCTAGCAAAGACAAAAAACCCGCATAAAGCGGGTTTGGTTCGTTTCAGAGAGCGGCAATTATGTCGTTGACCGTTTTGCGCGTCTCACTTTTGCAGGACACAGATCGGCGTGTGGCCAGCGGGGCGATTCTGAAGCCGTTGCTGATGTATAGATGCAGAATGGCAGGTGCGCTGCTGTTTGTGATAACCACCTTTGCCCCACGGTCCCGCGCTGCGACAAGGCGCTCCACCAGCCGCACCTGATCCGCGAACGTGAATGAGGTGCCGCTGTAGGCCGTAAATCCGGCTTCGTCCGGCAGAGGCTCATACGGTGGATCACAAAACACTACGTCACCTTCACCCGCCTGCGCGATCACATCCTCAAACCCGGCACACATAAACGTCATTTCTTTCTGCATGCCGGTGAAGTGCGCCAGTTCATCCATCGGGAAGTAGTTCGCTTCACCCTTTTTATTCCAGCCGACGTTAAACAGGCCTTTTTGATTGTACCGGCAAAGACCGTTGTAGCTGGTGCGCATTAACGCGAGGAAAAGCGCTGCGTGGCGTACAGCGTGTGCTTTGCGTTCGTTAAACTCGGTCCGGATTGCATCATGTGCCTTACCGGATATACAGCCTCGCTCCAGCTGGTAGGCCGTTTTAATGACGGCATCAGGATTTCCCTGCAGCTGATTAAACAGGTTAATCAGATCCGGATTGACGTCACCCAACAGGTTGCATTTAAAGCCTGCGTTGATAAAGACCGTACCGCTGCCGACGAAGGGCTCAATGAGACGATCGCCGGTTGGAAGCATCGCCCTGATTTCATCCAGTACAGAGTGTTTGCCACCCGCCCATTTCAGGAATGAACGGGGGTATTTGTCGTCCAAAATCTTGCGCGCCGGCGCACGCTTTTTCTTTGCTGCTGGCGGAGCGGGGAGGGTAGCTGGCTGAGTCTCAATTTCTCCAGTCACCACCATGATCTGATTAGCAATTCGATTACCAATCCAGCGCATAACCGGTACCCGGTTGTTTGCACGCTTTATGTCGATCTGCTGACTGCTGGCCACCAGCTGCGCATACGTGATCCCGGCCTGTGAAGAATTGAACTGCTGGCGTGCGCCGGTGCGGTTCGCTTCAAACCCTTTTAAATCCTCTTTCGTGTAGAACGTGCCGGACTTCTTTTTGCCCAGGGCAATAATGTCGTCCAGCGCCTTGTTCTTGAGGGTCAGCGGGTTGAGAGTGCGCCGCGCACTACGGCGTGATTTACGGCGGTCTTTGTCAATCTGGTCGAAGACGCGGGAGAACTCTTTGGAGGAAAGCCCAGCCGTGTCGTAGCGCCCGGATCGTGTGCGGGTAAACGGAGTATCAGCCACTGATTAGCTCCGGCTTGCCGCCAGCAAAATCGTGTATGCGCCCGCGCAGCCACGCCATGTCCGGCAGGGAAATCGTCTGGCCTGCTGGCATCGGCTCCATTTCCGACTCTATCCCGCACAGCAGGCGGAATACCCAGCGCAGATCGGAGTTACCCTCATAGGCACGGTATGCCGCCAGGTCAGCCCGGTATATCTCATCAAGACGAATGGTGTAGTCGCGGTTATCTTCGTGAAATGACGCTGATCGCTTGATCACTTCTTGATGAAAGAGGCTGCGAAGCACTACGTCACCGATTGAACGATCGTCGAGGCGGTTATAACTCACAGGATACGTTCCTCATCGCTGATACGCTTGCCAGTCAGGGAGTCCGGCACGGCTTCAGCGGCTTTGATTTTCTCATAGCCGATGATGCGTTTAAGCGTGTCCATAAGGGTCGGCTCCTGCTCTGCGGTCGCCGCGGTCATGGCGTTGATGTAATCCGCCGAAGCCACGTTGTTGTAGCCCACAGCGAAGCAGCACAGGATGGTCAGCACCTGCTCCGGGCGAATCTCGCGCCAGTTGATCCGATAGACCTCTTCACCGCTGGCGTTGTATTCCACCTCAACGATGGAATCAGGGATCTCAAATGCGCCCTTGTTCTCTGCTGGCAGTGCAATGTTGTCCTGCAGCATGAGCTCGTTGTAACGCTCAATGCCGGTGAGCACGGCAGCGCGCCCGTCACTTCCACGCGTTTTGAGAGAGATATGGTTGCCGCCTACTTCGTTTGCCACTTTGCCGGTGGCTTCATCCACCAGCACTTTAAAGCCCTGTTTGCGCAGTGCCTCAACGAAAGGGGCGAGTTTGATCAGCTGCTTTCGCATGCCCTTTGGCAGCGCCTGCGGCTTTGACATAACGAGCGTGTGATCTTCGTAAATGGCGGTGATCGCCATTGGCTGACTGGTTGAAAGGCTGATTACTGCAATTTTCTGTTTCACGTCTGTACCCCTGAAAAGGCGAAAGGCCGCATATAGCGGCCTCTCTGGCTTTTAACGTTCCCAACCGCGCGTTGCAGATTAGGTAAGTTGTCAAAAATTCCATCAGGGAACCGCTAACAGCTTGGGGCGACTGTAAGCGGTTTGTACTTTGCGTAGTTACGGGTCAAGAAGTTTTTTTGAAAATAAAAAAGGCCACTGATTAGCGGCCTTTTATGAGTTCATGCTTATTTGCTGCGGGCCGTAGCCTCTGCCAACTCTTCGATACTGCCAGTTATTCGCTGAACTGCTTCGTCTAACTTTTCAATAATGGTATTGGTCAGTTCTTTATTAGTAAAAACTGGAGCAATGAAATCATGTTCTCTTGTAGCGTCGCAATGTTGCGCACCTGTGGCACTAACTAGACTGTTAAAAAAGTTTAAAGCTGATTGCAGGCTTGAGAACGTATTTTTATAGATGGTTTCTGGCGCAGTAGTTTGCTGGCTGCGATAAAGCTGGATTTTACACTCATAGTTTAAGTGCTCTGTTAGATCAGTGTTGGTATCTTTTTTAACCAGATTTTTACCGTCATAGTAGAACAGTTCAGCTAAGTATTTGCCCCCATCCGAATTAGGATAGTTGCCTGCTTTCCATTTCACCCTTGCCAGTATCGCCATTTCAATCTCCAGATTGTTGAGTAAACGTTAAGTATAATAATGAGTTTAGTTTCAGCGTCTACTCACAAACTTAGTTATTCAGCATCAAATCTATACCCGCCAGCACATAGGCTTTAGCCATTAATTCACTCTCAGTGCCGTTATGCCGGGAGAACTCAGCCTTGCCGCCTGTAATCCCGTCCGCATGTACAGGTACTAGCCAGGGGAAATCTGCACGAATTGCGGCTGGTGCCGCGTGCTGGTGGTGGTGATCACAAAGGGGGATCTGCAAAAGGTGCGCGCCTGGTTTAGTTCGCCCTTCGATGTGATGCAGGCTGATAAGCAATGACTCTTTCCCGTGCTGGAGGCAGGCAATGCAGGGCAGCTTTCCCAGCGCATCCATAACAACGCGCTCGGCAGCGGTCGGTGTGCGTCCTTTAAGGCCTCTGCCTGACGTGCTGGCGCGTGTTTGCCGTTTCGCTGCTACTGGTGCTGGTTTTTTTTCTTTCAGACGCTCAGATGCGCTTACAGCGCGTTTTGCCGCTTTGGTTTTTTGCTGTGCGATCCACTCCGGGGAATTACGCTTTTCAATCTGTTTGGCAAGCATCCTGCTACTGCTGGCTTTCTGCTTTGCGTACTGCTGCTGGCGAAACTCCGGGTCAGCTAGTTTTGCTGCGTGTCTTTCTCGTTGGCGTTGCTGTGCTTTTACCTGCTTTTCCCGTGCGGCCTGAAAATCTGCGCTTTCCATGATTTAACCAAATCTAAAATATTTTTTAGATTGTTGATCACCTTGCGGAATCTGTAAAGCAATCCGTAATTGTCCACTGGTTATGGCACTTAGTTAATTAGCACGGCAGGTTATCCACTTATCCACTGGATAGATCATATAAATCGATCCTATATAGATCCTATTTAGATCAAAGAAGATCACTGTTGATGTAATTACATGATTTTAATAACAAATAACACGCTTTATGTTGCTGGTTTCATGGTAGGCATTGTTGGTTTCATGGTAAATATTGCTGGTTTCATGGTGAATGTTGTTGGTTTCATGGTAGGGTGTTGCTGGTTTCATGGTAGGACAGCTAATTACCCACATTGACCGATAAAAGGTTCTTTCGATGGAAAATGACGAAGAAATCAAGACGATAGGTGATGCTCTGGTATACAGCGCTGAGCATGAAGCGAAAAGTTATACACTGACACCTACAGCTAATCGGACAGTTCAGCCGATTGCGCTGATGCGGTTGGGAGTCTTTGTGCCTGCTGTCCGTAATAAACCCCAGCGCGGTAATGCTGTCATTGATGCGTCTGAAGACTTCGGTCAGCTTGAGATAGCGAAAGCTGAGGGTTATACCAATATCATGATCAAGGGCAGCAGGCTCGATATGAGCACTGATTTCAAGACATGGATTGGTGCTATCCGGGCATTCAGCAAGTATGGCGCTGATAGCAACCGTATTAAGCTACCGTTTACCGAGTTTGCAAAGCTCTGTGGAATCGCCGTCGATGATATTAACCAGCGTTCGCGTGATCGCTTCTTCAACTCATTTCTAAGACTGGCCTCGCTTGTTGTCTCGTTCAAAAACAAAGACGGCAGTAAAGCAACCATAACGCACCTGCTTAATAGCGCCCATTTTGATACTGAGAAAGACATTATCACTCTGGAAGGGGATTCCCGGCTATGGGAGCTTTACGCCTTTGATCACAAGGTGTTACTTCAGCTAAAGGCAATCCAGGCACTACCGCGTAAAGAGTCTGCACAGGCGCTCTACGTGTACATTGAGAGTCTGCCTACCGGCTTCCTCCAAGTGTCGTTAGAGCGTCTTCGTGATCGCCTCAACCTGAACTCCACTATCAGCACTCAGAACAACGTTGTCCGTAAAGCCATGAAAGAGCTGGCTGACATTGGATACCTGTCGTTTACAGAAGTTAAGAAGAATGGCGTGGTCTACTTCCAGATTCACTCACGTAAGCCTGACCTTCTGCCACATAAAGAATAATAATTGCTGGTTTCATGGCTGATGTTGTTGGTTTCATGGAAGCGTTGCTGGAATACCGGTGATTAATGCTGGTGGTCATTCGATACAGAGTTTTTTTGCTCGAAAACCCTTCGTTACCATGAAACCAACAACATTTACTGTGATTTAGATAGCGAATTACCATGAAACCAGCAATGCCCCTTAGTGCCTTACTAACTCACCATGAAACCAGCAATCAACTTATGGCTGCTGCTATGTCAGTAACAGCGTGAGGCCGTGGCTGTGACTGAAGCAGCGGAAGGAGTATTGGTGCCTCGTAGCAAATGTTGCTGGTTTCATGGTGAGAGTTGCTGGTTTCATGGTAAAACGCCAGTACCCGCAAAAGGTGGTCGAAATTTAGACGAAATGACGGCGTTCACCATGAATACAACAACGCTGGTGAGATAGGCTTAGTGGCTACCATGAATTGAACAATGTTCTGTGCACAGACCTGTTCCACCAGCGCATATCAACTATATAACCAGTGCAATACTTTTACAGTGTGCACAAAAATCACTAATAAAAAATTCAACTATGCAATCGGGTTGACCAGACGGAGTGTCTACGGCCACAAGCAAAGCATGCCTGTTTGGTGATTCAATTCTAAAATTCATTGAGTCAATTCTTCGATGTTTAATTTTATTGAGCAGTCTGGCCATATTAATTGGAGAGGCTGTTGTCCCAATGAAATTTAGATTGCCGTTTCCTGAACCTAACGTGGGCAGCTGATTCTGATGTATACGAGTGACAGGTGAAACAGAAAGTCCAGCGTTACGTTCTAAGAGTGGCTTGAGGGGAGAAGCATTGTAGGCGCTATCTGACTTTAGTTGATCCCTGTGCCTCATTATTTCGTTAACGATATGGTCAAGATATTGCACTGCTGTATTGCTAACATCGTGTGCCATCTGAAAATCCTGAGGGGAATCTGCCAATGCGCCCATAAATATGAGGGAACATTGCTTTAACTCTCTAATACAATCCGCAAGGGATGATGGTGAGGAGGGATTGTTGTTAATCAAAAAAGATTGAGTACCCATAAGATTAAAAATCCTTTATTAACAAGGGTATAATATTTAGTGTGATTTTAATTTTTTAAGCAAAAAAGCCGCCCGAAGGCGGCTCAATCACTTGTATTGGTTTATGGTAATAGGAAAGTTGAGAATGGTATTAACCTGCCAACCATTTTCAGTACTTTGCATATTCCATAATGCCAAAAACAAGGTTACGGCTACGCCGCAAATCTCGCTCTTACTCATTTTATGGTTCCAGTGAACCGCAGGCCTTCGGCTGGCCACATGCGCATTAGAGAAGGCTAACGCAGATGCTTGCGGTGAATATTTATAGGTAACTCCGACGCCGAAAATGGGCTGAGAATCCCGTCTACCTACCTACTTGGTACTGTTTAAGCATTCCACCGACAGCTTGACCTTTGCAAACGTTTTTTTTCAAAAAAGTGATATAAATTTTCCCTCCTTAAATGTTCAATAATATCAATCGATTATAATCTTTTAAATTCTTAAAAGCTGGTCGCGCTAGTGCTTGACACTGTAGGTTGGGTGGTGTTAGCCAAGCCTTGCTCTTGAAACGGAAGCAACAAACCGTATACTGACTTTGAAGGCTAACGCAGGTGTTTTCGAAGATCACATCCTTGCTGCCAGCGAAAATTGCCTGAGAACAATCTTCGCATTCTGGATAAATGCCTGAGAACATTTTTCCGGATTCAATTAAACCGCCTTCGGGCGGTTTTTTTGTATGTGCAATAAGCATACTCAACCATGAGTCAAATTTCTTGCCCTTTTCGTCTTAAAGACCGTATAGAATTGTCATTTAAGACTTCCCTAAGCATGGTAATGCGAACTTAAGTTGCTATTCCGCCAGCAAAATTATGCTAGCACACCTCGAAGTATAAATTGACTTGTAAATGTAGATGCGGATAACACAATAGGGTGAAAAAGCTGTATAAGTATACAGCTTAACTTTATCGGGTGAGGGCAAGCGCGCCGTACCTATGAAATCATCGATCCAAGCCACCAGCATAAAAAAAGCCGCCCGGAGGCGGCTTACTGTCAGTTGCTATGGATTACTGTCACCGGCACGTTGATATTGGTATTGATGTTCATACCTTCACCTCCGTTTGGGTGCAGCAATGCCACCAGCAATGACACAACGAGGAAACCGTTGTTTTTCATTGTTGAAGCCTTACAGGTTCTGACCAGTGGCGTTCGGTGCGCCCCGCAAGCAGGAGGAAACTTATGCTTGTGTTCGGTCGAAATTAATCGGGCAACAAGGTACCGAATGGGCTGATAATCCCCCCTTGATGCTTTGTCTTTACTTAGCATGCCACAAATATATAAGTGGTTTCATAGCCTTTAAGGAACAGAAACGTAAACGTTAGGCAAACCGCGCTTTTTTGTAGAAAAAACCACCAAACTTATGTTCTTTTGTATAACCATACAGTGCTTTTTCTGAAAGAGATTTACTCTACACAAGTTGCAAAGCAGGTCATGCGACGTATACTGGCGTTGGAAACTTATGCTTGTGTTTGCTGTTTTTAAGCAAATTAGCAGTGGTGGAGATTGCCTGATAACAATCTTCGCCTTCCGGATAAATGCCTGATAACATTTTCTGGATTCAATAAAGCCGCCTACGGGCGGTTTTTTTGTATCTGCAATAAGCATACGTTAACCAGTATCTGCAATGTGAATACTTCAGCAACTATCCCATTTGATAGCCTTCTCGGCGATCGTTTCTATTGTGAGTCTTAATACAATTGAGTATTGATAATCTCAGAAGCATTCTACCATACTGACTTTTGCGTACAGTCCCGCAAAGTTAAATGCGGTCAGGGGGGCCAGTGTTGTGAGCTTCAAGCGCTGACCGCACAACGATCATCATCCCATTCCTGTGTTTTCTTACAGTCAGGAAAATCAAAAATTCTACCTATGCCAATCCTATTGCGGATAGGCAGAATCATAGAGGCAATGATTCCAAATTAACAAGCACACCCTGGTAGAGGTTTTACGATTTTCATTTGCGCATTCACCGCTGAACCAGCGACTCTGCGGCTTATAGGGCAGAAAATTCTTTTGTAAATGTCACAGGCAAGAACAAGGGCTATAAAAGCCCCTGATGATTAATTTGAATAAAATAGCGCTAACAATGGGAGTATGCTTTGCGCAAGTAGAGGTTTATACAGGGAATGACGAAATTTAGAGATTGTGCTTCAGCAGGGCGAATAGCATTGGCCTGCTATCAATGGTGTTGCCATTGAGGTCTTTACATACCCAATTCTTTTTTAGGAACGTGATATAGCAGTCTGTGCGATTTATCCGTAACGGCTCGGCTCGACCAGCTTCAACAAAGCCTTTTGCCCTCCAGTAGCCGCGCATTTTGTCCAATTCGATCTGCTTCAAACCTAAGCTCATAAGTGCAAAAATTCATAAAGTTTTAGAATGTACTTATTCTTATATGAAATCGCCCACTGGTCAATTCCATACTTCTAAACTTATACTGTATTTTTATACAGTGTAAAGGAGGGGCTATTATGCGCTTAAAAATAATTGCAATACCGGATGAAGCCGCGCCACGACAGGCTTTCAGACAATTTCTTGAGACAGTGGCAGCGGGTTTTCCGTCACCAGCAATAGGATATGAAGACACACCTCTGGACCTGAACGAATATTGCGTGAGGGCAAAAACAGCGACTTATTTCGTCCGCTGTGAGGGTGAGTCGATGATCGGGGCCGGTATTTTTGACGGCGATCTGCTGGTGGTAGATAAATCGAAGGCGGCGGCAGACGGGCAAATCGTGATTGCCTCAGTAGACGGGGAGTTTACGGTAAAAAAGCTGCAACTGAGGCCGGTACCGATGCTGCTGGCCATGAATCCGCGCTATAAGCCGATCCCGATAGAACCCGATGCACTGGAAATATGGGGGGTGGTTACTTATGTGATCCACCGTACTGACAATGTTCCTGCACAGTGACGTTAACGCCTTTTACGTGTCTGCGGAGCTGGCATTCAGGCCGGACCTGTACGGGCGTCCTGTCGTGGTGGCGACGAACAACGACGGCTGTATTGCGGCACTCAACCGCGAGGCTAAAGACGTGGGCCTGAAGCGGGGCGATCCGCTGTTCAAAATCCGCGATGCCATCCGGCGCTACGGCGTGGTGGTATTCAGCAGCAATTACACACTGTACGACGCATTCAGTAAGCGTTTCCATACGATAGTGGGCGAGTATGTGCCTAACCTGGAAACGTACTCAATCGACGAGGTGTTTGGCTCACTGGACGGCATGGATAAGCTGGTGGACTTCCAGACCTTCGGGGAAGAGATCAGGCGCACCGTTATCCAGCACACCACGATGAAGTGCGGCATAGGGATAGCTGAGACAAAGACACTCTGTAAGGTTGCCACGCACGCAGCAAAGACCTGGCCTAAAACAGGCGGCGTAGTGGTGCTGACCGACACGAAACGGCGCGACAAGCTGCTGTCTCTACTGGACGTCTCAGAGACGTGGGGCGTTGGTAGAAAGATTGGTGCTAGGCTGCAGCTGATGAACATCAAGACGATGCTCGACCTTGCCCGCGCTGACACAAACATGATCCGCAAAAACTTCAACGTGATGCTGGAACGTACTGTGCGAGAGCTGCGCGGCGAACGCTGTTTCGAGCTCGAAGAGAACCCGCCGACTAAGCAGCAGCTGGTGGTAAGCCGTTCCTTCGGCAAACGCCTCACCAGCCTGGATGAAGTGAGTAATGCCGTGTGCTTCTTTGCCACCAGCGCCGGTGAAAAGCTGCGCCGTGAAAAACAGTATTGCCGAAATATCACGGTATTCATCCAGACCAGTAAACACGATCCGCGCCGACCGTATTACTCACGCGGGGCGAGCCATACGTTTACCACGGCCACACAGGATACGCGTGATCTGATTGACGCCGCCGTTCACGGCCTGAGAGCTATCTGGCGCGACGGCTACGAGTACGTAAAGGCCGGGGTGATGCTTGGGGAGTTCTGCGGCTCCGAGCAGCAGCTTAACCTGTTTGATGAGTCTCCGCCGCGCCCTGGCAGCGATAAGCTGATGGCCGTGATGGACAGGCTAAATAGCTACCAACGCGGCACGCTGTTTATTGCCGGTCAGGGTGTTAATCCGGCCTATCAGATGAAGCGGGAAATGTTATCTCCGCGCTATCTGACCCGCTGGGAAGAGCTACCCGTTGTAAAGATGAAGTAATTTGTCATAAGTGCTGGATTTATAAGAATTTAACTTAAGTATAAATATATGCCAGTTAGTACCACTACTTTTAGTAGTAGAGCTGATCACTTGTTGATCACCTCTTAGAGTGTGCATAAAATCAGAAAAAACCGAAAACGCATAAAATAATGAAATGCGTTACTTTTTTCTGGCTTGGAGTTGTACGGATATGACTGACACAGCAAACTTAGCATTAGATCTGATGATGATTTTCTTTGCGCTGCTGGCGCTGGGAGGTGTCGTAGCGTTGTGCGGGTTGCCAGCAATATTGCGCTCGTTCGACGTAGACTTGGCAAAACTGGATTCACACCTCGGATTTACTAATCCCTTTCCCGCACTAAAAGTATCTTCTCTGCTGACCGGCTGGCCGGATTTCACGCCAGCCGGTCACAGTTAAATCAAATTACCCATCGCTAAACATTAGATTTTAAAAATCTTTAGAATGTCATAAACTGTTTTCTGAAATTGACCACTGGAAAACCAAATATGACCGGCACTGCTAAAACTCTAAATATAAGCCAGCCGTTTCTCGTCAGTGCTTTACTCGCTGAAATAGCAAGACTCCATCCCGGTGCCAGCGTCAACAAGGCGCAGTTTGCTGCCGTTGTTGAGGCTGCAAACGCTCCCGGATGATCAGCCACCTACGGATCAGCCTCCACTTGCAGCTGCACTGGATACCCTGGACTATCAGACGGTAAACCTGGGTGACTGGACTAACTGGCCGGTATCCAAAAAGATTGGCGGCACGCCGTCTGTTATCCCAAAAGAAGTGATTGGCGCTCATGGTGGCTTCCCATTAAGCGAATGGCAGAAATATCTTGATAATCCCGATCAGCCGCTGCTGTTTCGTGGTCAGGACTACACTCGTAAGGTGCGCTATTTGACCGATGAAGAAAAACTTTCTGGGTCAGCATTTTGACCCAGTTCACCACCAGCTGTCATCACTCTTGGTCTGTTGCGAGCATCTTCATTTTTATCAGCAATTTATACTTGCCATATTGAGAAAAGCCCGCATTATGCGGGCTTTCAAATGGGTTATCTGAACATAGGATGTTGATTAGTGAAGAAACATATAAGACCACCTCACGATCTGCTTGGAGAGCATCTAAACGAAGAGTTTTTTTCAAATAAGAAAATCATTCACCTAAAGACCACTCCAAAACGTAATGGCAAGGAAAAGACTCATTTTTACTGGAATAAAAGCCGGTCAGAATTGATCGTAGGCTCAAAAATTTGCTTTCCCGTTTATACAATCGCTCACCTTGAACGCTATCGTAAATCGTTCTTCGACGTCAGCCGTGAAGAAATTCAGATGGGTGACTCTGTTGTCTGGTTCTTCGAAAAATCTATACAACCAGTGGTTTGTGCAACAGTGATTGGTGCAACCAGGTATGGAGCAGTACGGTATCTTAGACTACAGCCAAACCATCCAAACTCGTTAGTTCCGGAAACATGGGCTCAATTCAAACCAGATGATTTTTTCTTTGTATCCAACAACTTGAAGCCAAGAAAACTTGCGATTCCAAATAAAGCTTATGCGTTCTATCAAGATGAACTGGACAAAATAGAAGAAATCTATGGGCCAATAAGAAGCAGTCGAATGATTTTGCGGTACCTAACTAATGAAAATCTTTATATGGGTGAAAAGGCGTTTCGAGAGTGTCATTTTGAACTCTTCAACGGCATCTATTCATGGGCGGGAAATTACCGAACACATGAGCTTGTGATAGGTCCAAGAGAGCATGCGACTATGCACCCTAAAGAAGTGCCAGCCGCTATGAAGTCATTCTGTTCGGATTTTAGTAACCGCTACTTGAAACTTGTTGGCAAAGATAGAAAAAAAATGCTTGATGCATTGGTTTTTGCTCATACACAGTTAGCTTGGATTCATCCGTTTGAAGATGGAAACGGTAGAACTATGAGGCTTTATCTTGAGCTGGTGGCTGAAACGAGGGGATACGGATTTAATCTGTCAGCTTCAATGAGAAGTAAGAAGAAGAAGAGGTATTACCATTTTGCAGTATGGAAGGCTGTACAGGGTTATCCGCAGAAACTGACAGCCTTACTCGATAAAGCGTTGAGCGATTAAATTACTGCATCCAGACGATCAGCAATTCGCATAATTTTAGACCAATCAGAATTGCTATAGCTGTGGCCTTCAATCTCAAACGATGTTTTTGCGTTATTCATTGCTGAATTAGTGATGGAACGACGGCTTACACTACGAGAACCACACCTTCCGCCGCGAATCTTTACAGTAACGTTGCTTGTTACGTCGCCTTGAGTGGTTTGGTTAGCCATAGATGATTCTCCAAAATCTTGGTTAGTTGACCAGTATAACGTGTATATAGTAATTGTGTATAGTAATTAGTCTATAACACGATCAATACCGTTGTACTTACGTTTTCGGCAACTATCGTTACCACTTTAGGATTTATCCTTGCAAAGTCTGTTCACTCTTACGCACTAAGCTGACCAGAACTAGCTTCAGCTTGCGAAGTAACGTTATTGAAATCACAAACCGCTTATCCTGGCCGTCACACTGACTCCGAGGCCACCAGCATGACCATTCCAACCGACTTACAACCCCTTGCCGTAAATGCGGCCGCATCGTCAGAAACAGCGATCGCCGGCGAATTAATCCTGAACGCCGGCGCAGCATTTTCTCTGCCGATTATCCCAGCGCCGCTGGTGGTGTCGTTTTACGGCACAGACGGCACGCGGGCACAGCTTACAGTGAATAAGGGCAGGGTGACGTTTGAGGGCGATCCCGACGCTGCAGCAGAAATGTTTATCGAGGCGGTGACACGACGCCACGCAGAGCAGTGGGGCGCGCAGCAGGCACGACTGGAGGTAGCAGAAGCCCAGCTGGCGGCATACTCACACCATAACGGCCTGATGATGCTCTCACAGCGGCTGGTGGACACAGAAAAGGAACGCGACGCACTACGTAAGGAAGTTAACCAGCTGCAAAGTTGATTGTAGCGTTCACTATAGTTAGCAGACTCACTTTTGTAAGCGATAATTAATAGATAAGAAAAACTAAACTTATTGTTTTTAAGTTGTTGTTTTTATTGGGGTAAATTTAAATAAGTTTAGTTTAATCTAACGGATGCATATAACTCATTGTTTTTGTTATATTTTTATTGTGTGTAAATAAACCATATTAAAGGGTATTGATAAAAGAAAAAAAAAGGCCTACTGTCAGATCTACCAGTTGGTCTTCCCGCAAAGAAGTGAACCAACAGGTAAACGCATCCAATAAACCTTATCGGGAGATAGTATCATGGCTTCAAAAATTGATGAACATGAACATCGTATTAAACAGTTAGAGCGTAAAGTTAATGGAATGCAGCGCCAGATAGAATTGGGAAAAGCGCAGCATGAGCAGGTAACGAAATCTCACGACAGGAAGATACGAGATCTCGAAATCCGTTCAGCAGTCCAACGTGGCCTCCCACAGCGGAAAGTTGCTGAAATCTATGAACTTTCAACAGGACGTGTTAGCCAAATCGTTCGTAAAACCGGCTAATCCCTGTCTGAAAAGCCGCCTACTGAGGCGGCTTTTTCAATAGCTTTTGTCCCGATTATCTTCAAGCTGACCTTTAGATTCACTTTATTCTTGGGATATCTTTAATTCGCGTGGTGTATCGAGGTGACAACATTTCCCTCTTCATCTGCCACGCGCTGTCATGCTCTCCCTGTCCCGCAAAGAATACTTTCCCCCTCCCGGATCGATTGATAGCGTCCAGCGCGGCCATCAGCACATCAGCATTGGCTCGTGGCTGCTGCTCACTGAACAGGTCAAACTGCGCGACGTCTGACTGGTAAAAATCCCCCAGCATGACACCTGCTTTAGCGTACCGGTAGCCGTCCCGCCAGATGGTGCTCAGTCCACGCAGGGCAGCTTCAATAATGTCCCGCGTATCGCTGGTGGGGTAATCACAGACACAGGAAGCCGTATTCGAATACTGGGGCTCGTTCGCGTGCCTGCCAGTGGTGATCGACACGCTGATATGACGGCAACGTGAGTTTTGTTCTCTCAGCTTCTCCGCCGCACGGGTGGCATATAGCACTACAGCCTGTTTCATGTCCACCAGCTCAGTGATCCTCTCGCCAAATGACCTGGAGTTGAGGATGTTCTGCTTCGGCGGCGGGGCATCTTCCATTGCAATGCAGGACTCGCCATTCAGTTCACGCGTGGTGCGCTCAACGATAACGTCGAAATTCTTCCTGATCATGCTGATATTGCTGTCAGCCAGCTGCAGGGCCGTCTTGATCCCCAGCTGATACATGCGCTTGGTGATACGCGGTCCGATTCCCCATATATCGCTGACGTCGGTCAGGTGCAGTAGTTTGCGCTGCCGGGTCCGGCTGGATAAATCCACCACGCCCTTTGTCTGCGTCCATTTTTTCGCAGCATGGTTAGCCAGCTTGGCCAGCGTCTTGGATGGGCCAAACCCCACGCCGATTACCAGCCCTGTTTCCTTCCGGATACGCTCTCGCATCTGCTGTCCGAACGTCTCAAGCGGGATCACATTGCTGATGCCGGTGACGTCCAGAAATGATTCATCAATGGAATAAACCTCCTGTCCTGCTGCCATTTCACCTAACAGGGCCATCATGCGGGCCGACATATCGCCGTTTATGTGGAATAGAGTTTCAACAGCTCAATTAATAACCGTCTCAGAGCACACGTGCTTTAGGAATGTCTGACCAGCGCGTGGTCCAGGCAGGGCTGAGCATTTCACGCTTCATTTTCCACTCAGTGTTAATTCCCTGTCCGGCAAACCACACATTTCCCAGTCCTGACTGGTTAATGCCGTCCAGTACCTTCATCAGCTGTGCGCTGTTAGCCCGTGGCCGATTATCGTCAAACAGGTTTAGCTGGCTTACGCCGTTCGGCGTGAAGTTATCAAGCATGATGCCGGCTTTCATGTACCTGCGACCCTCAAGCCAGATACGATCGAGCGACCGCATCGCAGACTCAATGATGTCCCGCGTGTCCTGTGTTGGTAGTGTCAGCTTCTCTCCGGCGCTGTTTCCGTAAAACACCTCACCGCTGGCGTGTGGCGACGTCCGGATAAACACGCCGATGTTGCGGCAGTACTGACGTTCCCCGCGCAGCTTTTCCGCTGCACGAGCAGCATACTGACACAACGCCTGCTGCATGGCTGTTTTTGTAGTAATGCGCTCCCCGAAGCTGCGACTGCAGACTATCTGCTGTTTTGCTGGCGGCAGTTCTTCCAGCGGAATACATGACTCACCGTTCAGCTCGCGTACGGTGCGTTCCAGCACCACGGAAAAGTTATCGCGAATGAACTTTGGACGCGCGCGTGACAGCTGCAGAGCTGTTTCGATACCCATAAGGCTGAGTCGCTTACCGATACGCCGTCCCACACCCCATATTTCCTCAACGGGCTGGTTAGCCAGCAGGGTTTCAGTACGTTTCGGATTACCCGCCGTCAGCGCCAGCACGCCGCGAAACTGCTTCCATTCCTTACTCGCCCACTGGGCCGATTTTGCCAGCGTTTTGGTGGGCCCCATGCCGACACCGACGGTGAGACCCGTTGTGGTAAATACATGCGTGCGCAGGCGACGACCAAAAGCTTCGAAGTCCTCACAGCCGTTAATACCGGTAATATCCAGGAACATTTCATCAATGCTGTACTGCTCGACGCGTGGCGTTATCTCCTCAAGCGCGGTCATTACTCTCTGGCTCAGGCTGTGATTTATGTGGAATGCAATTTAAACAAAAAAATAAGTTACCATTCCTCTGAAGTTTATTTTCTGAACAGGAATTATTCAGCCTTGAACCACTTCGGTATGCTTACTGGCAGGGAGGAAAGTTGACGGGTGGTAAGACATAGCCGGAAAATCGATTTCCCCGCCGGGATTTAATCTGCCATGCTTATTCTGAAGCCCTCAATCGGGCAATGCGCTTTTATCTTTCACTTTATGCAGGAAGAAATAATGATAAAAAATTACAGAATCCCGGGACTGACCGCGGTGGCATTTCTCCTCATAAGTACCATCGCAGGTGCTGCAGAAGCGCGCTGGACGTTTGACGGCGATATCCACAACAATTCCCTTGCTGTCAGTCCCGATGAAAAAACGGCGGTGGCGTCCTACAGTGAGCGCTCAGACGTGGTGGTCTATGATCTGGCTGCCGGGAAAGTCAGAAAGGTGATGAAGGGCTACGTCACCCCCCGTAATGCACTTTTCTCTCCGGACGGTAAGGCCATATTTCTTTCTGACAGCAGTCTCGGCGTAGTCAAAAAAATCAGCACCGGGACGCTTGACGTGGCGGCCACGCTGCCGCTGGGGCCCGGGGCATTCGGCACGGCCATAAGTCGTGACGGTCAGCGACTGTATGTGAATAACGAGGCCGCCAGCACGCTCTCGGTATATGACCTTACACATGACCGGCCCATTGCAGTTGTGACGGGTTTTGCCCAGCCCCGTCAGGGCATTAAAATCAGCCCGGACGGCAAAACCGTCTACGTCACCAACTTTAAGGGCGATAAAATTACCCTGGTTGATGCCGTGACGGGCGACATTCGCGGCGAGATAACCGGCTTCAGCAAGCTGCGCGCCATTTCTGTCAGCGCAGACGGCCGCACACTGTACGCGGCTAACAGCGGCAGCAACACAATCGCCGTGGTTGACACGCAAAAGCACGTCATTACGGCAACCATTCCCGTGGGTCAGGACCCTTACGGTGCCGCGCTGACGCCGGATAACCGCTATGTTTACAGCGGCAACCTTGGCGACAACAGCCTCTCCGTTATTGATACCGCCGCCGGTAAGGTGGTGTCCACCGTCACCGGACTGGATGCGCCCCGTCAGGCGATTGTCTTCAACAAGGACGGTACCCGCGCGTGGGTGCTGAATAAAGACCTCAGCATTGCGGTGGTTGACCTGAAAAAGAACCGTGTCATGGCCACGATTAAAAGCCCGCCGCAGACCTGACGCGAAACCTCCCTTACTCCAGCGCAGTGACGATCCTTCGCAAAGTGGGGTGGTTAATCACTTTTATAGATTTATTTTAGCTAAATAACCTGTTTTAAAGATTTACTCTGACATGCCTATAATCTTTCTGTCTACTCAGGAGATTCCGGCATGAACGATAAAATATTCACCCTGCATAACGGTGCGCGTCCGCTGAGCGCGCTGAGCAGCCCGAAAGAGGCCATACGACAGTTCACGCCTAACTGGTTCGCCGCGACCATGGGGACCGGCATCCTGTCGCTGTCTCTGGCGCAGTTCCCCTGGCAGGTTCCGGGATTGCGCCTTGTCGCCGAGGGGCTCTGGATGTTTAACATCCTCCTGTTCAGCGTCTTTGCCGTGATGTATCTGGCCCGCTGGGTGATGTACTTCGGAGAGGCAAAGCGCATTTTCGGCCATTCAACCGTGTCCATGTTCTTCGGCACCATCCCGATGGGCATGGCGACCATCATCAATGGCCTGCTGGCGTTCGGTCTTCCGCGCTGGGGCGCAGACGTTATTCAGGTGGCACACGCCCTGTGGTGGCTGGACGTGGCGATGTCGCTGCTGTGCGGCGTGTGCATTCCCTACATGATGTTTACCCGGCAGCAGCACAGTATTGACCAGATGACTGCCGTCTGGTTACTGCCGGTCGTGGCAGCCGAGGTCGCGGCGGTCAGCGGCGGCCTGCTGGCGCCGCACATTGCTGCCCCACACGCGCAGCTCGGCATCATTATTACCAGCTACGTGCTGTGGGCGTACTCCGTGCCGGTGGCGCTGAGCATCCTCGCCATTCTGCTGCTGCGTATGGCGCTGCACAAGCTACCGCACGAAAGCATGGCGGCCTCAAGCTGGCTGGCGCTGGGTCCGATTGGCACCGGCTCGCTCGGCATGCTGGTCATCGGCGGAGATGCGCCCGGGGTGTTTGCCGCGGCGGGCATGCCGGAAATCGGTCACATCGCGCAGGGCGTGGGGTTCGTTGCCGGCATTCTCTTCTGGGGCTGCGGCCTGTGGTGGATGCTGCTGGCCACGCTGATAACCGTGCGATACTTCCGTGAAGGCATCCCGTTCAACCTTGGATGGTGGGGCTTTACCTTCCCGCTGGGCGTGTACACCGTGGCCACGCTCAAGCTGTCTACCCTGATTGACCTCGCATTCTTTAAAGGCTTCGGTGCGCTTCTTGTCGTCATACTGGCGGCCATGTGGCTGCTTGTCGCGGTGAAAACAGTGCGTGGGGCATGGAGCGGTAAACTGTTTGTTTCTCCCTGTCTGGCAGGCCTGGATCGGAAGCCGTGAGTGAAACCAGCACATCGATGCAGGACTCGTTTTTACGCGAGGAATGCCTCGCGGCAGTCACCGCGCCGCATGTGGCCGCGCTGAATCGCTGGGTCAGCGGCCAGCGTCAGGCCGGTGCAGAACTGCCGTGGTTTGATCCGGCTGACGGCGGGGTTAGGGCCGGACTGCTCGTCCTGCTGCAGTCGCCGGCGCGCAGCAGCCCGTCACCGCGGTTTGTGTCGCGTGATAACCCGGGGCCGGCCCAGCAGAACCTTGGGCGGTTTCTGGCGGAAGCCGGTATTTCGCGTCAGGACAGCGTGCTGTGGAATACGGTGCCCTGGGTCAGTCACGGGCTGCAGAAACGGCCGTCAGCGGCGGACATCCGCAGAGGCTGCGCCTTGCTTGAGGACGTGCTGGCGTATCTGCCCGCGCTGCGCGTGGTGGTGCTGGCCGGTGCCGTAGCGGCTCAGGCCCGCGGGACGGTCAATCATCTGTACCCCGGCGTCCCCGTGTTGACGATGCCGCACCCCAGTCCGCTTTCGCTCTGCACGAGTCCGGCGGTGACGGAAAACATTCGCCGGGTACTCTGCGAGGCACGGGCTGCGCTGGCAGGCTGAGGGCGCCAGCAGAATAATACTGACAGGTTTTGCAACCGGCTCTATACTCATATGACAAGGTGATGGCGTTCCACCTTTCCCAACCGCTCCGTTCCGGAGCTGATGACGCCTGATGCGACTCTTGATTTTCAGGAGGTGCGTCAGGCCGTCCTTACTTTCTTCCCGGCCTGCGTACTTCCCTCTTCGGGGAGAGACCTGTGATACACGTTTTTGGCCACATCAATCCTGACAGCGACGCCATCTGCACGGCCTTCGTCACCGCGCACTGGCTGACCGGTCGCGGCATGGACGCCCGCGCATGGCGTCTTGGCGAAGCTAACCGCGAAACCCATTTTATCTTTGACACCGCCGGACTCACGCTGCCGCCACGGCTTGATATTCCGCTACAGGATGAACGGGTCTGGCTGGTCGATTTCACCGAGCCGGCGCAGGGACCTGACGACCTGCTCCGGAGCAACATCGTGGGGATCACTGACCACCACCGGCTGGGCGGACTGATAACGCAACTGCCGCCGGAGGTACACATACGCCCGCTTGGCAGCAGCGCCACGCTGCTGTGGCTGCTTATGAACGCTGAAGCGCGACGCACGCTGCCCCCGACGCTTGCCATTCTTCTGCTGGGTGCACTCCTGAGCGACACCGTGAATCTTCGCTCGCCCACCACGACCGAAGACGATATCCGTTCGGCTACCGAGCTGGGCGTACTGTCCGGCGTAAACCGCAGAGCCTTCGCCCGTGACCTCCTTACGGCAAAAACTGACGTCAGCGGCCTCAGCGCACAGCTGCTGCTGGACAGGGACCTCAAGGCCTTCGTCATTGCCGGCACTGACGTGCGCATCGCCCAGATTGAGGTCAGCTCCCCGTCACAGGTTGCCACCGTGATGGACGACCTGCTCGCTGCCCTGGCGTATCTGGCAGACCAGTCGGGTGCTGGTTTGGCGGTGCTGATGCTGACCGACATCCGGGCCGGGTTTTCAACGCTTTATTTCGCCGGGCGGGAGAGCGTTAACGCGGCCTCCTGCTCCGTACCGGGTATGCTCAGCCGCAAAAAACAGCTTCTGCCGTGGCTTGAGTCCCGCCTCAACCAGAACGGGAGTTCATTATGACCTGCTACACCCATGCATTGATACTTGTGAACGATAAAGACGACGGCACCCTCCTGCTGAAGCGGGCGGTCGCGCTGGCGCAGCCGCTCGGCATGAAAATCACCCTGGCCCACATCAGCGACGACTACCGGGAAATGAACTACGTGTCCGACAGCCTGATGGACGACGTCGTGTCGGAAGAGGTGCTGAAATCCAAAGCGTTTATGAGCGAGCTGGCGGCCTCCGTGCCTGAGACGGTAGACATGCGGGAGCTGGTGACCATGCGCCGCTTTGAGGACGTGGAGAAGTGCATCGCTGAGCTGGGCGTGGACCTCGTGCTTGCCGGGCACCGAAACCGCTTTATGGGAATGCTGACGTCCCGCTCGGCGGAATACATTAACCACCTCACGGTGGATGTGCTTATCACTCACCTGAATGACTGAACCGGGAGAAACTCTATGCGCTTTACACTGGATAACGTGACCGCCCGTGAAATTCTTGACTCTCGCGGCAACCCCACCGTTGAAGTCGAAGCCCGGACCGTGGACGGAATGATGGCGCGGGCCTCGGTGCCTTCCGGGGCCAGCACCGGCTCGCGCGAGGCCGCTGAGCGCCGCGACGGCGACGTACACCGTTTTGGCGGTAAAGGCGTACTGGATGCTGTCAGGACGGTTAATACGGAAATCTGCGAAGCCTTGCGCGGCAGGGACGTGCGCGAGCAGCGTCAGCTGGATAACATCATGCTGGCGCTGGACGGTACGCAGAGCAAGAGTCGGCTGGGTGCCAATGCCATTCTGGGCGTGTCGCTGGCGGTTGCCCGGCTGGCGGCACAGGCCTCGCACGAGCCGCTCTGGCGCTACCTGGGGGGCCTGCAGGCGAACCTGCTGCCCGTACCGTGCATGAACATTATCAACGGCGGCGTGCACGCCCGCGGTCAGGGCGCGGACTTTCAGGAGTTCATGATAGCGCCACACGGGGCACCCACGCTGCGCGAGGCCGTGCGTCAGGGCAGCGAGGTCTACCAGGCGCTGCGCCAGATCCTGCTGGACAAGAACCTGTCCGCGGCAGTCGGCGACGAAGGCGGTTTTGCGCCCGCCGTATCGTCGAACCGCGACCCGCTGGCGTTTATCGTGCAGGCCATTGAGAAGGCGGGGTACAGGCCCGGAGAAGACATCAGCATCTGCATGGACCCTGCCTCAAGTGAGTTTTTCGCAGACGGAAAATATCATCTGCGCACGGAGGGCAGTGCGCTGAGCGCGGCGGAAATGACGGCGTACTACGGCGAGCTGATGGACCAGTTTCCCGTCATTCTGCTGGAAGACGGCCTGGCAGAAGATGACTGGTCGGGCTGGAAGCATCTGCACCAGCAGCTTGCGGGCAGGGCCGAGCTGGTTGGTGACGACCTGTTTGTCACCAACGTGAAGTACATCCAGCGCGGCATTGACGAAAACCTCGCCAGCGCCGCATTGATTAAACTCAATCAGATAGGCTCGCTTAGCGAAACGCTGGACGCCGTGGCGCTCTGCCAGCGGCACGGGTGGGGCGCGTTCATGTCCCACCGCAGTGGGGAAACGACGGACACATTTCTTGCCGACCTCACGGTAGCCCTGCGCGCGGGACACCTGAAAACCGGTGCGCCGTGCCGCGGCGAACGCGTGGAAAAGTACAACCAGCTGATGCGCATTGAGCAGGCGCTGGGTGAGGACGCTCACTATGCGGGGCTTCATGCGTTTGTGCGCCGCACGTAACAGATCCACCGGACGGCCAGCGGCCGGCACAGGAGCACAGTCTTTGGCACCTTCAACGCTGATTCTCCTGCGCCATGGCGAAAGCCAGTGGAACCGGGAAAACCGTTTTACCGGATGGACAGACGTGCCGCTGACGGACCGGGGGCGGCAGGAGGCTGACCGGGCCGGTGACGTGCTGCGGGACGCGGGCCTGCTGCCCGATCGGGTCTTCACCTCGGTGATGACGCGCTGTGTTCACACGGTCTGGCGGGTGCTGGACCGTCTTGGCCGCAGCTGGACGCCCGTGGACAAACACTGGCGGCTGAACGAGCGGCACTACGGTGCGCTGCAGGGGCTGAACAAGGAAGCGGCTGCCCGGATGATGGGTGCAGAGACCGTCCGGCTCTGGCGCAAAAGCTTCAGCGGCATTCCCCCCGCGGACGCAGGGGCTCCGGCGCAGCTGCGTCGGGACCCGCGCTACAGCCGCGTTGCGCTGGCCGACCTGCCTGCGACGGAAAGCCTGGAAATGACGCTGCGTCGCGTCATGCCCTACTGGCAGCACGCCGTGATGCCGCAGATACTCTGCGGAAGTACCGTTCTGGTCGTGGCGCACGGCAACACGCTGCGCGCCCTGGCCGCCTTCCTGGACGGCATGCCACACGACAGCTTGGCACAGTTGCATATCCCGACCGGCGTGCCGGCCGTATACCAGATGGATGCGGCCGCACAGGTCGTTTCCCGTTATGTTCTGAATATAAAAAAATAAAAGGAGTGAACGTGAATCAGCTTTTTGCTGTCATCACCGGCGGTGCTTTAGGGTGTGTTATCCGCTGGCAGCTGGGCGCGCGCCTGAACGCGCTTTTTCCGGACCTGCCGCCGGGGACGCTGCTGGTCAACCTGCTGGGAGGGTTTATCATCGGAGCGGCGCTGGCGTATTTTCTGCGCCATCCCGGCCTCGATCCGGCCTGGCGGCTGCTCATTACCACCGGGCTGTGTGGCGGAATGACGACCTTCTCCACGTTCTCGGCTGAGGTTTTTGCCCTGCTGCAGTCCGGCAGCTATGCCTGGGCAGCCGCCTCGGTGCTGATACACGTGCTGGGTTCGCTGGCCATGACGGCGGCCGGATTTTATATCATGACGCTGTGTGGTTAACCCGAGGGAGACCTTAGTGCAGTGACCGCTGCACTGAGGTATATTGTTCAGAAGCGCTCTCTGCAGGCCAGACCTGACAGGGTTTACGCTTGTAATGCTTCCCGTACACCTGAGGCGCTGCTGTGAAAGAATTTCAGGCCTGCCTGTTCTGGTAAAGGTCCCAGCGATTGCCGTAGATGTCCTCAAATACGACAACCATTCCGTATTCTTCCTCCCGTGGCTCCTGAAAGAAGTGGACGCCTTTTGCCTTCATAGCATTGTAGTCGCGCCAGAAGTCGTCGGTCTGCAGGAACAGAAAAACCCGTCCGCCGCACTGATTGCCGATAAAGCCTTCCTGCCGGTCGTTCGACGCGCGGGCAAGAAGAATAGCACAGTCGCTGTCAGGGGCCGGCGTCACCACGACCCAGCGCTTACCCGGCTGCGGCGTGTCTTCAATGAGGGTAAAGCCCAGCTTATCGGTGTAGTACTCAATTGCACGATCGTAGTCATCGACCACGACCGCCACGTATCCCATACATCGCTTCTGTTTTCTCATCTGCTGCTCCATCAGTTACGGCATTACGCCCGTTATAATCAGCTTTATATCAAATACGGCGTTCAGTTATCTGTACTGATTCTGCACTGATACCCTCAGACCTGACATTGTAAGCATCTGAGCAGTCAGGATTGTGGGCCCAATCTTGTAAGAGCCTGCTCAACCTTTTCAGCATCCTGCTCCAGTATGGCTCTCTCATCGGGAGTGAGCGGGACCTCTTCGAGGTAACGCCGGATGGATGCTTTACTCTCCAGTATCAGCCCGCGCGCGCTATCCTTCAGCAGGTTAAAATCGCAGCCGATGCAGGCCATCCGGTGCGGGCAACTGCTCCAGAAGGGGTTCGTACAGTATGAGTCGCCCAGATCGTAGTAGGTCGCGGGCCCGGACAGGCTGGCGGCTTCAGGATCGTGGTCAACCAGCACGCTTATCATATGAGCGACCCTGTCGGCTTTGACGAACGAGGCAGCCAGCTGAGTCGGGCGGATGCGAAGATAGTGCATTGTAGACTGGGGCGTTGAATGGCCCGTCCACTGCATCAGTTCGTACAGCGACATGCCCTGCGGTACGCTCGCCAGCGCGGTCACGGCTGAGGCCCGCCCCCGGTGGCTGGTTATCATTCCGCCACTGTCTTCACAAGGCACGCCCGCTCTTGCGCATAGCATCGGTATCACGGTGCGGTTGAGGATAGCGCTGCCGGCAGGCTTACCCCGGTACTGAAACAGAAGCCGGACTTTCTCACCGGTTCGCTCGTCAGCGAGCAAAGCCTGTTCTGCCGGACGCTCATCCAGCCATATGTCGACGTATTTTTTCACCACGGCCGCCACCGGTTTAACAAAGGCTTTTGAGGTTTTTCCGGCAGGGATATGCAGGTAACACAGGGTTCCTGCCGGGATGATACTTCCGTCGTCCTTCACGATATCGTCCGCCTGCAGCGCGATGCACCCGGTTGTCAGGCGGAGCAGTTCGTTCTTTCTTACCCCCGCATGGGTCCAGATGACGGCCATTGCCTGCAGCATGGCCAGTGGATAATGTATTTCAGTGAGCAGATCTTCCTGACGCAGATTGAGGCTGGCCCAGATGAGCTTCAGCCAGACCGGATCGTCAATAACACGGGGATTGACGCCGCGACGGAACAGCGGCGTATCCGGTGTGGAAAGATGGCGGGCAGGGCTGAAGTGCAGGCGCCCCCAGCCCCAGTTTTCGTAATCAATCATAAAACGGCGCAGAGAATAGATAAAATGCGCCCTGGAATGCGGCATCATGGGCTCGCCGGAGCGCACCGATTTGCGGGTGCCCCTTTCCGTGCCCAGCTGAAGCTCATCCACGTTCATCCGGCCTACCGCCGCAATGAAGCTGGCGCAGGTTTCCATTGTCCAGTCTGCCGGTTCCCGAACCTCCGGATGCTCCTTTTTCAGCCAGAGGCCGCAGCGCAGAATAAAGCTGTACTGGCTTTCACGGGTGCGCGGCCTGAGCACCGACGTTTCCCGCCAGCGCCGGCACCAGTGCACCCAGGCCGGATCGACGCCTTCGACCGGCTTTTCGTACCATTTTTTATAGTTTCGCATCCTCACCGGGGCGCTGATAATCCCCAGTGCGGCAAGTGCATGTGAAACGCGGCCGACGTAACGGGATATTCCCTTGTCTGTCCCGCTCTGGGCGCGCCAGAGGAGTTCAGGCGTAAACGTTTCAAGCCGGGGATCCCTGTTCATGATCATCAGTGTTGCCAGTATACCCGAGACATGATTTTTCTGGCTGGTCGGGGCATAACCCAGCGACGTCAGCGTATCAGTCAGCCGGTCCAGCTCCTGGTGATAAAAAGCCTGGCCGAAGATGGCAGAAGCATAGAGCGCGGGTTTACGTATATCAGGCAGGCTGAGCGGGTCATGCAAATCAGCCAGATGCCAGGCAAAAGCGGCCATTAACGGACGGCCCTCCCTGACTTCCCGGCACAGCGTCAGCCAGCGTTCCTGCGGCCAGCACCAGCAGGGCATGCCGTCTGCATGCATTTCGCGCAGCAATCCGGCTATCACCAGCCCCGTGATTTTGCTGCCGCATCCGCTTCCGGCGGCAATGTCCATCAGCGGCCTGATGAGGTCCGGCACCGGCTTCGTTCGCAGCATACGGGACCGGCTGTGAGCGCTGCTCAGTGCCGTCCGTTCAGCGAGGGTCAGTGACGCCTCAAGCCGGTATTCAGTCATGTCGAACGGATGCCGGCTGTTTTCAATCGGTGTGTGTGGGCTCATGTTATTTCTCTGTTCTGAAAATGAGGTTCGCCATCCTGATATCTGCCGTTTCAATCGCGCCAGCCATCCGGGCAGCCAGGTCCCTGCCAGAAAGATGAATATAAATCTGTGTTGTGGTCAGGTCGCGGTGTCCTGCATAGGTGGCAAGTTCGTGCAACTTCCAGCCCGCGCGGGCAAGGTGTGTGAGTCGCAGGTGCCGGAAGGTATGGGTTGAGATGTCCGGCATCCCAGACTCAAGCGCCCATTTCCGTACCGTTTTGCTCCAGGTCCAGAATGAAAGCGGCCCGCCCTGATTACGATCGGACTCAGAACGGAACAGGGCACCTCTTACGATTCCGGTCCGCTTCATCTGCATAAGGTGCGCGGCCAGCACTGGCACTACTGCCGGGCTGTAACAGACAATTCGTTCACGCCGGCTCTTGGTGGTTTCTGCCCGGATGCGGATGAGCCGGTGAGCAAAGTCGAAGTCGTCAATACTTAGCGAGGTAATTTCAGACCGACGCAGCGCGCCGTAATAGGTTAATGCCAGCATCAGGCGGTCACGCAGTGGGGAAGCGGCGGCATGATAAAGAAAACACTGCCACTGCGCATCGTCAGGAATGCGCGGCAGCTTTACAACGCGGGGAACCAGTCCCCGGCCGGAACTCAGCATGCCGGGCGTGCCGGATCGGGGCAGCGGATTGACCGTGCAAAGATCCAGGTACATGAGAAAGTCATACCAGAGGCGGATCGCCGACAGGCGAAGCTGGAGCGTGGCGCTGGCCGCGGAAAAAGGCATCCCGGGTAACTGAGGACTAATATAGGCAGCCAGGTCTTCAAACCGCGCCTTTTCAGGTTTAATTCCGTTCTGGCTGCAGAACGCAAAGTAATGACGGAGGGCATTGCGGTAGGCTGTTAGCGTGGCCTGCGCCCGCCCCAGATCGGATAACAGTTGCAGCCAGCGCTCTGCCAGCAACAGAACGTGTTCACTCGGTGGAATCAGCATTGCATTCTCCTCTGACAACAGCTTTGCTGTTCAAAGTTTACTCAATCAATGTTGCATTCCACGTAACTTACTACAGCGCATAGTTTGAGCTGAACACGTGTATCTTTTCCGGATAGTCCTGCGTTTTTATCTGGAACCAAGGTGCACCCATTTTTATACCCAGAGCTTTTGCGCCAGCAGAGCGCGCAATAACGCAGCCATCGTTGTTACTGAGCACGACTACCGGCCTGCCACGCAGGTCCGGGCGGAAAAGCGTCTCACAGCTGGCATAGAAAGAGTTGACGTCAGCCAGTCCGAACATGGGCATAATTATCTCCGACGGGCACGGGTACTGTTAAAGAACCAGGTGACAACGCCGAGCAGCTGCAGCTCTTCCGGATAGATGGCGGCGTAAGCAGGATTCATGGGCAGCAGTGCCACCCTCGGGATCAGCTGCAGGCGCTTAACTGTGAACTCACCGCCAACCTCGGCAATGACGATGTCGCCATGCGTGGGTGGCTCCGCGCGATCGACCATCATAACATCACCGTCATAGAGCACCAGCTCCTGCATGCTGTTGCCACTGGCCCGTACGAAGAATGTGGATGCCCGTCTGCGAATACAGAGCTCATTCAGGTCCAGCTCTTTCTCTACATAATCCTGAGCAGGGGAGGGAAAGCCGGCTGAGCAGGGATCTGCGTACAGCGGCACCTTTACCGTTGAGGTAAAAATCGGCGGCCATAACAGCGTCAGGCCCTGAGCGTAACTGACCGCTTTCATAACGCGGCGTCCCGGACGTGCTGCCGTGTACGGATTAAGAAAAAAAATGTAAAGCGCATAAAAATCCTCCTTTAAATTATACTGGTTATATGAACAGTATTGTTGAGCCTGAAATTTCTGGCAAGAGGAAGCGAAACGGTTATGGCTAAAACTGTTGTCAGATCGCTGAAATTTTACCGAAATGCTGAGCTATGGCCTTTTTATATGCGTTGCCACTGCAGCCGGATCAACAGGGTATAAAAGGCTTTCCTTTTGAGTGCAGCCCTTTTACGGCAGTAAGAGGCTTGACCATTTAGCCAGCTTTAAATTATATTTCCATTATTCTGGAAATATAGATTTGGTGATGGCATGGACATACAAAATGCTGCTAATGCTCTCAGGGAACTGGGACACGTGACGCGACTGGGAGTTTACCGTGAACTGGTGAAAGCCGGGCCTGAAGGACTGCCCGTGGGTGACATCCAGAAAAGACTGTCTATTCCGGCCTCCACGCTCAGCCATCATCTTTCTGCGCTGATGTCCGCTGGCCTCATAAGCCAGGAACGGCAGAGCCGAACCCTGTTCTGCAGGCCCTGCTATGCGCAGCTTGAGCAGCTGATGACCTTTCTGACGGAAGAGTGCTGCGCCGGTGGCAGTGGCTGCAGCCTGTCCACCGCAATTACCCATAAAGAGACTCCATTGTGAATAACGTGAATGATGTCCTGAACAATATCGACCCGATTCTCCTCGATGCACCGATGACGGAAGAAAATCTGAAGGCCGCAGAGGTGGCGCACCCGCCCCGCATCCTGATGCTCTACGGCTCGCTGCGGGAGCGCTCTTACAGTCGTCTCACCACGGAAGAGGCGGCGCGGCTGCTGACGGCCATGGGTGCGGAGGTGAGGATATTCAATCCGTCCGGCCTGCCGCTGCCGGATGATGCACCTGAGACGCACCCGAAGGTCGCGGAGCTGCGCGAGCTGGTGCTCTGGTCAGAAGGAATGGTCTGGTGCTCTCCTGAGCGTCACGGGGCTATGACTGGCATCATGAAAACGCAGATTGACTGGATACCGCTGACGTCCGGGGCGGTCAGGCCCTCGCAGGGCAAAACTCTTGCGGTCATGCAGGTCAGCGGCGGCTCACAGTCGTTCAACGCCGTAAACCAGATGCGTATTCTCGGGCGCTGGATGCGCATGATCACTATCCCGAACCAGTCATCCGTGGCGAAAGCCTGGGCCGAGTTTGATGAGGACGGCCGCATGAAGCCTTCTCCGTATTATGACCGCATAGTGGACGTCATGGAGGAACTGATGAAGTTCACCCTGCTGACGCGCGGTCGTAGTGGTTATCTCACCGACCGCTACAGCGAAAGGAAGGAGAGTGCTGCGCAGCTCTCTGAGCGGGTAAACCAGCGCAGCATATAAAAAAGCCGGCATCTGCCGGCTTTTTCACATTTTCTATGCCCACAGCCTGGGGAAACATCAGTGGCTGACGCGGTTCCCGTGCTCATCAATGACGGCTTCGCCGTCCTCTTTGGTAAACGCTCCCTTCTGCGGATCCGGCAGTATGTCCAGAACCGCTTCGGAGGGGCGGCACAGCTTCGTTCCGAGCGGCGTCACCACCACCGGACGATTAATGAGGATTGGATGAGCCAGCATCGCATCGAGCAATTCTTCTTCGCTGAACCGGTCTTCGGCAAGGCCAAGCTGCTCGTAGGGATCGGTATTTTTACGCAGCAGAGCGCGCACGCTGATGCCCATGTCCGCAATCAGCTTTTTCAGCTCGTCGCGCGACGGTGGAGTTTCCAGATACAGAATCACCGTGGGCTCGGTGCCGCTGTTGCGGATAAGCGCCAGGGTATTACGGGACGTCCCGCACGCCGGGTTGTGATAAATGGTGATGTCAGTCATAAGCGGTACTCCGTAAAGGCGCTGCACAGGCGCAGCGCCGGGGTTAGGGTTAAACAGACAGGCGCAGGGCCAGCGCGGCCAGCGTCACAAACAGTACCGGCAGGGTAATCACGATGCCCACACGGAAGTAGTAGCCCCAGCTGACGGTAATGTTTTTCTGTGCCAGGACGTGCAGCCACAGCAGGGTAGCAAGGCTGCCGATGGGGGTGATTTTCGGACCGAGGTCGCAGCCGATGATGTTGGCGTAAATCATCGCCTCCTGCACCACGCCCTGCGCGGTGCTGCCGTCAATCGAAAGCGCCCCAACCAGCACGGTAGGCATGTTGTTCATCACCGAGGAAAGCGCCGCTGTCAGAAAGCCGGTGCCGAGCGTTGCGCCCCAGACGCCATGCTCGGCAAACCGGTTCAGGGCGGCAGAAAGGTAATCAGTCAGGCCGGCGTTACGAAGACCGTACACCACCAGATACATGCCCAGCGAGAAGATAACAATCTGCCAGGGCGCGCCTTTCAGCACCTTGCCGGTATCAATCACGTGTCCTTTGCGGGCAACCAGCCAGAGAATACACGCCGCCACCGCTGCCACCAGGCTTACCGGCACGCCGAGTGGTTCGAGAGCAAAGAAGCCGACCAGTAGCAGGATGAGAACAATCCAGCCGGTTTTAAAGGTACGCGCATCGCGAATGGCCTCACGCGGCGCCTTCAGCTTCGCCAGGTCATAAGTGGCCGGGATGTCCCTGCGGAAAAACAGGTGCAGCATCACCAGCGTGGCGGCCACAGAGGCGATATTCACCGGCACCATTACCGAGGCATACTCGCTGAATCCCAGCTTAAAGAAGTCGGCCGTAACGATGTTCACAAGGTTCGATACGATGAGCGGCAGGCTGGAGGTGTCAGCGATAAAGCCCGCCGCCATCACAAACGCCAGCGTGGCACCGGGGCTGAAACCCAGCGCCAGCAGCATGGCGATAACGATGGGCGTCAGAATTAGCGCGGCTCCGTCATTGGCAAACAGCGCCGCCACTGCCGCACCCAGCAGAACGATATACGTGAACAGCAACCGACCCCTGCCGCCGCCCCAGCGGGAAACGTGCAGCGCCGCCCACTCAAAAAAGCCGGACTCATCGAGCAGCAGGCTGATAATGATAACCGCAATAAAGGTAGCCGTAGCGTTCCAGACAATCTGCCAGACCACCGGAATGTCCCCGATGTGTACCACGCCGGTCAGCAGCGCCAGCGCGGCGCCGATAACGGCACTCCAGCCAATGCTGAGCCCTTTCGGCTGCCAGATCACCAGTATCAGGGTCAGGATAAAAATCGCACCCGCCAGAAACATACTCTCTCCTTCTTAATTATAACTGCCCGTTAAAGCGGGCTGCTAAGTGTACCCTGTAAATATATGCGTTTAATCGAATGTGTTTAGATAAAATTTTTACATGCAGACAGCTTTGCCGTTAGTGGTTGCGTTATCACGCTCAGCCTGCTGACTGAGATAAAGAATTTCATCCCGCTGGCACAGATATGCCTGCTCAATGACCGCTGCTGCCCATGCAGGCATGTGTGGCGATAACCGGTAATAGATCCACTTGCCGTCGCGCCTGTCGATAAGCAGCCCACTCTCTCTGAGCAGGGCCAGGTGCCGCGATATTTTTGGCTGTGTTTCTTTCAGGATAGATACAAGCTCGCAGACGCAGAGCTCCCCTTTTTCGCGCAACAACAGCACCAGGCTGAGCCGGGTTTCGTCAGAAAGATTCTTAAAAAGTTGCAGGGGCAGAAGTGACGGCATAATTTCTCCTTCGTGGCGGACAGCAACAAGTCTCGTCTGCTGCAGACGAAAGGTCAACTTTATATTTATAAATTCATATATGTTTTGACGTGCTTACAGGCTTTTCAGTACAGCTTAATGAGGGAATAGCGGTTAAACGATATCACACAGATTTTAACGGCAGCACACTTTCAGCTGCCTTAATGGTCGGGCATGACGAAGTAACATCACAAAAAAAGCCTGTTTCTTTAGTGAACCGTTCTACTTATGGCAGAAAGCAGCATCAGTAAGAGTGGCTTCCGGCCAGATGACCTGCAGTAATAACCGGCACGATATCCTCAGGCTCTTCTGCCTGCTCCAGTTCGCGCAGAATACCGCAGTCCCGTGTTGCCCGGTTGGCATTGCAGTGGCTCTGGAGCTCAAACAGTTGTTTTTCCAGCATATTCAGTTCACGAATACGGGCCTGAACATGGTTCAGATGTTCATTTATCAGGGCATTAACCGTACCGCAGTCTGCGTCAGGCTGGCTGCGCGCCTGCAGCAACACCCGGATTTCTTCATGGGTCATATCGAGCGCCCGGCAGCGCCGAATAAACATAAGCCTTTCGAGATGTGCGCTGTCGTAATGGCGGTAGTTATTAGTCTGGTCCCGCAATGCGGCCTGCAAAAGCCCCTCTCGCTCATAATAACGTACCGTCTCTACAGGACATCCCGCCTGGCGGGCCAGTTCACCAATTTTCATATCACACCTCTTCTGAGCTTGACCCTGTAGTTACATCAGGGTCTTTAATGCCAGTATACGTTATGAACGGGATAAAAAAATGAGTGACTGCTGCAGTAATAAAAAATGTGGATCAGCCGCAACCGTAGAGGGGGCGTCTGTTAAAAATACCGCAACTGCCCCGACTGAGGCTTCCGGGAAGATGCCACCAAAAACGACTGAGACCACACCGGCTTGTTGCAGCACCGGGAGCTGCTGCTCAAGGGACGGCCTGAGCCAGGTGTCCGAACCGGTTGCAGAGCATCCCCGCAACGATGACGTTCAGACGCGTCTGCGCATCATGCAGATGGACTGCCCGACGGAGGAGGCGCTCCTCCGAAAAAAACTGGCAAAATTATCTGCCGTCAGCAATCTTGAATTCAATCTGATACAGAGGGTGCTTACCGTGACCCATACGCCGCAGGCTCTGGGGCCAGTTCTGCAGGCGGTGCGCTCGCTGGGTTTTGACCCGGAACCGATTGATAAAGCAATGCAGCCTGAAGGCAACTGCTGTTCAAGCCGTGAGGCTGAAAGTACCGGCGGTTCCTGCTGCGCGCCTGCTCCTGTCACATTCGGTGAGCTGCAGACCCAGCAGGTGACCGCTGACGGGGTGCGTACCAGTATCAGGATCATGCAGATGGACTGCCCGGTTGAAGAGGGCATGATCCGTAAAAAGCTGGACGGCATGTCAGCCGTGAAGGAACTGGATTTTAACCTTATGCAGCGCGTACTGACGGTGGTTCACGCACCGGATGCGCTCGAGCCCGTTCTGGCCGCCATTCGTTCGCTGGGCTTTGAGCCTGAACTTCCTGACAGCAGTGGCCGACACGTGGTCACGGAGGAAAAGAAAAAAACCTGGTGGCCGCTGGCGCTGGCCGGTGTGGCGGCAATCGCCGCCGAAGCCATGCACTGGACGGGTATGCCGGAATGGCTGGAAGCGGCTCTTGCTCTGGCTGCCGTTGCTGCCTGTGGCCTGTCCACATACAAAAAAGGCTGGATTGCACTTCGCAACGGCAACCTGAATATCAACGCCCTGATGAGTATTGCCGTCACCGGGGCGCTGGCGCTCGGACAGTGGCCTGAAGCCGCCATGGTAATGGTGCTGTTCACGATTGCGGAACTGATTGAAGCAAAGTCTCTTGATCGCGCCCGCAATGCCATTGGCTCTCTGATGAAACTGACGCCTGAAACGGCCACGGTTCAGCAGCCGGACGGCTCCTGGAAAGAAACTGAGGCCAGGTCTGTATCCCTTAACAGCGTGGTCAGGGTAAAACCGGGCGAGCGTATCGCCCTCGACGGCACGGTGGTTCGGGGAAGGACCGCCATTAATCAGGCACCTATTACCGGCGAAAGCCTGCCGGTGGATAAAGGGGAAGGCGACCCGGTCTTCGCCGGGACGGTCAACGGATCCGGTGGCTTTGAGTACCGGGTAACGGCCGCTGCCGGAAATACCACGCTTGCGCGTATCATTCATGCCGTGGAGGAAGCGCAGGGGGCAAAAGCCCCTACGCAGCGCTTTGTTGATCGCTTTGCGCAAATTTATACCCCTGTGGTGTTTGCTATTGCCGTTGCAGTTGCCGTTCTCCCGCCGCTGATTGCAGGTGAAAGCTGGCAGGAGTGGATTTACAAGGCGCTGGTGATACTGGTTATCGCCTGCCCTTGTGCGCTCGTCATTTCCACGCCAGTGACCATTGTCAGCGGCCTGACGGCAGCAGCTCGCCGGGGGATATTGATCAAGGGCGGCGTTTATCTTGAAGAGGGCCGAAAGCTGAAGTGGCTGGCACTCGACAAGACCGGCACCCTGACGCACGGTAAGCCGGTACAGACGGATGCGATTATCTATACCGGGGTGGCAGAAGACGAGGGGCGCAAGCTGGCTGTGAGCCTGGCAGGTTACTCCGATCATCCGGTTTCGCAGGCTGTATCGGCGGCATCAGATGGCATTCAGCGTTATGAAGTGGAAAACTTTGAGGCTCTGCCAGGCCGCGGCGTGCGTGGCGTCATCAACGGTCAAACCTACAGTCTGGGCAATCTGAGGCTGGCTGAAGAAACGGTGCGCTGCCCGGAAGCGGTCAGGGCTGCACTAACGGAACTGGAGACCGGGGGTAAAACGGTCATCATGCTCTGTGACACTCATCAGGTGCTTGGGCTGTTTGCGGTGGCTGATACGGTGAAGGAAAGCAGCCGCGAGGCGATAAGTCAGTTGCATAGTCTGGGTGTCAAAACGCTCATGCTGACCGGAGACAATGCGCACACTGCGCAGGCCATTGCCGGTCAGGTTGGTATTGATGAGGCGCGGGGGGATCAACTGCCGGAAGATAAACTGCGTGCTGTAGAAACATTTACGGCGCAGGGCACGACCGGCATGGTAGGCGACGGCATCAATGATGCACCGGCGCTGGCCCGCGCCGATATCGGCTTTGCCATGGGTGCAATGGGCACGGATACCGCCATCGAGACTGCCGATGTGGCCCTCATGGATGACGATTTGCGTAAAATTCCGGCTTTTGTCCGACTCTCCCGGCAGACGTATAACATTCTGGTTCAGAATATCGTTATGGCTATTGGGATCAAGGCAGTATTCCTGGCCCTGACCATTGCCGGTATGGGGACCATGTGGATGGCCGTATTCGCAGATGTGGGGGCAAGTCTGCTTGTCGTGGCAAACGGTCTGCGCCTGTTGCGTAAGTAACCTGCCTGGCTGCTCTTCCGGTAAAGACAGGCACCTGAAAATAGCCGCTAATCTGAACGCTGATAAAGGAAGAGAGTATGAAACCGCGTAACATGATTTTATTGCTGATGCTCGCAGTCGTGTTTCCGGCAACGGCTGCGCAGGCAGTACACGGAAACCATGCCGGAATGTCACCGTCTTCTGAGGCCTATATGGACGGCATGAATAATATGCACGAAGGAATGATGAAGGCCGTACAGGAGCCGGATGCAGACAGGGCATTTGCCAGGGGCATGATTGAACATCACAAAGGAGCCATTGCCATGGCCGAAACGGAACTCCGTTATGGTAAATCACCGGCAATGCGGAAGATGGCTGAAAGCATTATCAGCGCCCAGAAAGAAGAAATACGGCAGATGGAAGTATGGCTCAGTAAATAAGCTCTGTTTATATTACTTCGTTATGGCGTAGCAGCTCCTTACTACGCCGTCCTTCACACACATAAAGTGAATTCCGGTCAGGGCCTGCTACAGAATACGTGGGATATCTGTTTTCATAAGAGCGGCGTTCAGTTTTTCCACATCACCTTCTATTACTTCTTTCTCATCGGGCGTCAGTGGCACTTCTTCAAGATAATGTTTTACCGATGCCTTACTTTCCAGTAACAGTCCTCTTGCACTTCTCTTTGGCAGATTAAAATCACATCCGATGCATGCCATACGGTGCGGGCAGCTGCTCCAGAAGGGATTAGTACAGAAAGAGTCGCCCAGATCATAATATGTCGCAGGTCCCGTGAGGCTGGCTGCTTCCGGGTCATGGTCAATCAGCACGCTTATCATATGTGCAACCCGGTCAGCTTTCACAAAAGAGGCCGCCAGCTGTGTCGGGCGTATACGAATATAATGCATGGTGGACTGCGGCGAAGAGTGACCAGCCCACTGCATCAGTTCGTATAACGACATACCCTGAGGAACGCTGGCCAGGGCAGTCATGGCCGATGCGCGCCCCCGGTGACTGGTAATGGGACCCCGGCTGTCATCCTCCGGCACTCCCGCTCTGGTACAGAGAACCGGAATAACGGTGCGGTTTATTATGTCTCTTCCCACCGGTTTGCCCCGGTACTGAAACAGAAAACGGACCTTTTCGCCGGTGCGCTCATCCGTCAGAGCTGCCTGCTCTTCTGGTCGTTCTGCCAGCCAGATATCGACATATTTTTTCACTGCGGCAGAAACCGGTTTAACAAAGGCTTTAGAGGTCTTGCCAGCCGGCACGTTCAGGTAGCACAGCGTCCCGGCCGGAATGGTACTGCCGTCGTCCCGGTTAATATCTTCCGGTGGAATGATACAGCCAGCGGTCAGGCGCATCAGCTCATTCTGACGCAGCCCTGCATGCGTCCAGATGACCGCCATAGCCTGTAGCATAGACAGGGGATAATGGATTTCACTCAGCAAATCTTCCTGACGCAGGTTCAGACTTGCCCATATCAGTTTCAACCAGACCGGATCATCAATAACCCGGGGATTGACGCCCTGACGAAACAGCGGCGTATCAGGCGTGGAGAGGTGGCGGGACGGACTGAATTTAAGCCGTCCCCATCCCCAGTTCTCGTAGTCAATCATAAAGCGGCGAACGGCATACACAAAACAGGCGCGGGAGTTTGGCAACATGGGTTCTCCGGAACGGGAAGACCGGCGCACCCCCTGTGCCGTGCCCAGAGAAAGTTCATCGACCTTCATTCTTCCGACTGCTGCAATGAAGCTTGCGCAGATCTCCATTGTCCAGTCGGACGGCTCGCATATTTCCGGATGCTCCCGGGCGAGCCACAGGCCGCAGCGAAGGATAAAACTGTACTGGCTCTCTCTGGAGCGGGGACGAAGCACTGAGGTTTCCCTCCACCGCCGACAGCATGCTACCCAGGCCTGTGCGATGTCATCTGTCGGTTTTTCGCGCCACTCCTGGTAATTGCGCATACGCACGGGGCTTTTGATGATGCCCATTGCGGCAAGCGCATGCGAAACTCTGCCCACCGTTCTTGCGATCCCGCGATCGTGGTACTTCTGCGCGCGCCACAAGAGATCAGTCGTGAAGCTTTCGAGCTGAGGATTACTGTTCATCATCATCAGTATGCCCAACAGGGCTGACAACTGATTTTTCTGGTTCTTGCGTTTGTATCCCAGTGAAACCAGAGCTTCGGTCAGCCGGTTAAGTTCCTGTGTGTAAAATTCCCGGCCATAGATGGCACAGGCGTACAGCGACGGGGCACCATGATGCGGTAGGCCGAATGGTGAGGGAAACGGGCCAAGATGGAAGGCAAAAGCCGCAATGAGGGGCCTGCCTGAACGGTGCTGCTGACACAGCGTCAGCCACTTTTCCGATTCCCACAGCCAGCAGGGTTGCCCTGTCCGGTGTATCTCCGCCAGAACGGCAGGAAGGATAATCCTGACGAGTCTGTCACTGGTGCCGCTGCGATCGGCAATATCCTGGAGAGGCCGCAGTAAAGATGACAGCGGACCTTGCTGGCTCAGAGCTGAGGTACGTTTGTGCCCGGTGCTTAACGCCTCGCGCTCTTCAGTGCTTAACACATTATTCAGCTGATAATCTGAACGACTGAAAGGGACATAAATGTTATGAATTTCTGTTTCAGCTTTCATCATACTGCCCCCGCCTGAAAGATAAGTCCTGCGATCTTCCGGTCGGTTTCAGCTACGGCAGCAGCCATTCGGGCAGCCATATCCGTTCCCGACAGATGAATATAAATTTGTGTGGTACGTGGGTCCCTGTGCCCCGCATACGTAGCCAGTTCATGCAGTTTCCATCCGGCCCGTGCCAGGTGCGTCAGCCGGAGATGACGGAAAGTATGCGTGGTGACGTCTGGCAATTCACACTCTGTCGCCCATTTTCGCACGGTTTTACTCCAGCTCCAGAACGAGAGCGGATCGCCGTAATTACGGTCAGAAGCGGAACGGAACAGAGCACCGCCTGACCAGCCGGCCAGCCGTAGCTGTCGAAAATGGTTTGCCAGTACCGGCGCAACGTCAGCGCTGTAGCAGACCATTCTTTCCCGTCTGTTTTTCGTCGTCTCTGCGCGGATGCGGATCAGGCGGTGAGCCAGATCAACGTCCTCAAGCCTCAGAGCCGTCACTTCCGTGCGCCGGAGCGCGCCATAATAAGCCAGAGCAAGCATCAGCCGGTCACGCAGAGACGCAGCAGAAACGTGTTTCAGGAACATAAGCCACTGCCCGTCATCGGGAATAACGGGGAGGCGGGTGATACGAGGAATCAGGCCACGCCCGGTATAATGGGCACCAGGCAACCCCGAACGGGGTAACGGATTGAGACTGCATAAATCCTGGTAAATCAGAAAGTCATACCAGAGGCGAAGAGCTGAAATGCGCAGCTGGAGTGTGGCGCTGGCAACGGATGACGGCATATCAGGGAGCTGAGGGCGGATATATGCTGCCATGTCCTCAAAGGAAGCCCTTTCCGGAGCAATAGCATGTATTTCACAAAAGGCCAAAAAATGCGTCAGGGCACTTCGATAGGCTTTGATAGTTGCGCTGGCTCTTCCTAGATTCGAAAGAATTTTAAGCCATTGCTCAGTCAGCAGAAATGCAGATGTGGAATGCAGGGTGGTGTTCACGGGCTTCCCCTTTCAGTTCATAACAACTGATTAAAGTTTATACCGAAGATGTTGCATTCCACTTAACTTACTACAGCTCGTAATTAGAACTGAACACATGCACGCCGTTCTCCCTGAAAAAGCGCTCATTCAGGAACAGCGGCGCCGCCATCTTGATCCCCAGCCGTTTAGCCTCTGCTGAACGTGCGATCACACAGCCGTCATTGTTCGAAACAACGACAATCGGTTTACCACGCAGATCGGGCCTGAACACGGTTTCACAGGAGGCATAGAAGTTGTTGGCATCAGCCAGGGCGAACATACCGGACTACCTAAGTTACTGTTTAACTATGAAGTATTGTCGAGGCCTGCAAAATTATCAACATGGTGATTTAGTTATGGTTTTATCACTGAATGACCTACAATTAGTTATGTCTCTAAAACTAAATATATCACTAAAACACTAAATAGCTTTACACATCACCCATATTTAGTTATATTTATCCCATCCCAACGGGATATGTTCTTTAACAACATGGAGAGGCAAATGCCGGAGCTTGAGTGGAAACGAAAAGCCGATAAGCAGCTGAGCCAGATTCCTGAACCGTATCGCAGCATGATACGCGACAGAATCCGGGAACTGCGTAACTGGCCCGACGTTGAGCACCTGGTTATTGAAAAGCTGACGGACGACAAAGAGCAAAGACGAAAGCTGGTGGTAGGTAACTACCGCGTACTTTGGAAAATTGTGAAAGGTCAGCCGGTAGTCATCGAGATACTGGAAGTGTTGAGACGGACAAGTAAGACATACAGCAAACGGTAAAAGGACGGCGGGGAAACCCGCCTGACTGCCTCTCCATCTATGCCCGAACACTGAAACTCAAATGAGAGAGAGAGTGTCATAGCATGAGTGCAATACAATTTATGACGGATGCCGAAGGCAACCGCATCAGCGCCGTAATACCGATTGAGTTATTCAATAAACTGGCGGCAGAAAGCGAACTGGCTGAGTTTTTCGAGCCTGTTCCCTATGAAGCTGATGATAATGACGACGAAACAATCCCCGGTGCGGTGGTTGATATTCGTCACGAGAACAACGTGCCGCTGCATGCTGCATGGCGCTTATATCGCGGCTACTCGCAAGAGTATGTCGCCGAAGCGCTGGGTATTACCCAGGCTGGCGTCTCCAATATGGAGAAAAGGGCGAAGCCTCAAAAGGCAACGCTTGAAAAGCTGGCCCGCATCTACGACTGCCGCATAACACAGCTGTATTAACCACCAGCCATAAAGCCCGCCGCGTGCGGGCTTTTTTAATCCTGCGGCATAGCGTTAAAACCCATTCCGGCCACGTCTGTCAGGGCATAGGCCACCACCCCCCATACTGGAAGCTCCTGGCTCACATCGAGCAGCGTTACTGTCTCGTCCGCGTCCAGTGCCTGCAACGCCGGTACCGGATTAAGCAGCAATCGCCTCAGCGTCAGCTCGCCGTCGAACTCGGCAACAATAAGCTGGCCATGCGCCGGTGTAAGCGCACGGTCGATGGCCAGCACGGAGCCTTTAACAATTCCCGCGTCGGGGCAGTCGCTTTCACTGCGCATAAGGTAGGTTGAGTACGGGGAAAGATGCACAAGATCGCCCAGATTAAGGCGCGTTTCGGTGTAGTTCTGGGCCGGACTCTGAAAGGCCATGAATTGCTCCATTCTTAACAGCTTTTCAGCCTTATGAGATGAACCTGATAGCGAACAGGTGTCCGTCGCGCAGGCGCAATTAATACTCCAGATGTCAGTATACGTCGCTATCCTTACATCAACAGAAGGAGGTACCTATGTGTGGAAGATTTGCGCAGTACAGCAGCCGCGATGATTATTTTGATGCACTCGGCCTGACCCCCGACGAAATCACATTCGATCCGACACCTGTCGGGCGCTTTAACGTAGCACCAGGCACTAAAGTATTACTGCTAAACGAACAGGAAGATTCACTGCGCCTCGATCCGGTATACTGGGGCTACGGACCGGAATGGTGGGATAAGCAGCCACTTATCAACGCGCGCGGTGAGACGGCAGCGAGTGGCCGCATGTTTAAGCCTCTCTGGAATCATGGCCGCGCTATCGTGCCTGCTGACGGCTGGTTCGAATGGCAGAAAGAAGGTGGTGAGAAGCAGCCATTCTTCATCTTTCACAAAAAAAAGGAGCCGCTTTTCTTCGCCGCCATCGGCAGACAGCCTTACGGTCAGGATCACGGCAAAGAGGGGTTCGTGATTGTCACATCAGCCAGCAATCAGGGCATGGTTGATATACATGACAGGCGACCGCTGGTGATTACGGCTGATGCCGTTCGTGAGTGGCTCAGCAATGAAACGTCCCCAGCGCGTGCGGAAGAAATTGCCCATGATGCTGCCGTTCCGGAAAAAGCATTTACCTGGCATCCTGTCAGTAAAAAAGTAGGCAATATTCATCACCAGGGAAGTGAGCTTATCGGGGCTTTACCCGCAGATAAAGGATAACGCCCGCGGTGTGGCAATATGCCTCATAAAGTTTTAATTCTTTGGGGCCGATATTGGGGTTAAGTGTTTCCCCTCTCTGGATTGGCTAATGAAAATTATAATTTTGAGTACATTGATAGGCTTGGTGTCTTTTTCATCTCACGCTCAGAACGATGAATATCAGATGACAGATATCTGCCGTGCAACTTTAAATGAAATGCTGAAGCGCGATATTTCCACTATGAACTCAACACTGCTGGCGGATGGTTCCGCACGAGTCCAGTACACACGCCCACAGGACGGTAAGAAATTTTCCTACCGCTGCCGTTCCGTTGATGGCCACACCAGGCATCCTGGATGAAACTCTTACTGGGCCTCGCTGGTATGGCGAATTACCAGAAGATGTACAGAGAATGTACGTGGTAAAGGATAATTCTCTAATCATCCGCTCCTTCTATAAGGGGAGTTTGTCTGAAACATTTTTTTCCCACGCTGACTTTCCTAATACGCCAGAAAGCTACAAAGATGAGACTCCAGAACTTACACAGTACGGTACATCAATTGCGAAAACCTTTGGCAATGGCAAAGTTAAACTGACTAAGGCTTATCACGTTGTGAGCAAGCCTCTAAATACCTATCGAATCGATTTTGACACATCTTCGAAGCGATTATTAATCCAGCCAGGCGCTGAAGATGATAATGCCATTTATGATGAAAACACGAAAAAAAATGAAACGTGGCTGGCTGCATTTTGTACGAATGAGTTGAAAAAAATCATGACGGAAAAGGGAATGGATATGGTCACTGGTTTTCTTTCAAACAGCGGACAGACAGAGACAATAGCTCCGTGCTTTAAGTGACCTTAAAGCAAATAAAAAAAGCCCCGGTTAGGGGGCTTTGGAGCAAAGGCTAATGGCAACACAGGTTAAGAAATGCATCAACAAATTAGCAAATCCTTAGAATATATCAAGCTATTTAGCCACCAGCTCGATACGCCTGCGCCCGGTAATTCCGGCAGGCCTTAACGCCTTTTATTCCGCTTTCTGCGGTTCTGCCGCTGGCGCTGCGGCCACCAGCTCCGGCTCAGGCTGTGGGGCGTCAGTTTTCGCCTTTGCCAGCAGGATAGTGCGCTGTAGCTGTGCCTTTTCACAGGCATCCTGCACCATATCTTGATCCAGTCCGATCACCGCATACTTATCCAGATTCTCCATGCGGTAAAGACAGATTTCAGGCACTAAATCTTTCAGGCCTTTTTCATTTTGTGCAGTCACATAGAGCAGCTGCGGCTGGCTATCCGCTCTATCCGGGATGTAAACATAAGCACGCTGGCCAACCCCTAATGCCTGAAGAAATAGAATGGCTACGGCTACGGACAAAGAAGGGTGCGCAAAGCTCATTGGTTGCATCTTACCTGCAAGAATGCCATGTGCTTTTACATCATACGGATTGTGCAAAGTAATGGTTTCTGCGCGCCACTGTCCGGTCAGTGAACCAGAAACAAATGCCTCGCCAGTAACGTTCATGGGAATCTGACGCATCAGTATCTGGGAGAAGCTAAGATCCAGTGCCGGTGACAGAGGCCGTGCATTGGTCATCTGATTAATCGCAGCAATCGCTTTTTCGCGCTCTGCGTCGTCGTTCGGTAAGTTTTGCTCATTGAGCAGCCAGTAACGATCATTTTTGTTAACCCATACCGTTACACCTTCGACATTCTCAGGCTCAAAGCCCAGCGACGCCAGAAGCGCGATATCAATATCTTCCGAACGAATTTCGTTCTTTTCGTTCAGCTCAATGGTCGTGCTTTTGCTGATAATGTACTTGGTCATGATCGGGCCTTATTTGCTGGTGGTCTTTTTGGTGACGGTCGCGGTGCTGGTGGTCTTGGTCGCTGCTGGCTCTTCAGCCGGTGCAGCGTCGTCTACCGGCGCGGGCTCCTGCGAATCTGCCGGGGTGGTCACAGTTGAGTCTTCAGTAGGGGCCGGATCGGTCTGTACCGGCGTGGTAGAGCCAAAGCCGCCATCGCCGCGATTGGTCTCGGACAGGGTATCGACTTCTATCCAGGTGACAGCCTCCAATTTCTCAATCATCGCCTGCGCAATGACCATACCTGCTTTCGGCTCAATGAACTGGCCACCTTCATCAGCAATCATGCGCAGTCTGATCTCGCCACGGTAATCACTGTCGATAATGGCCACATTGTTAGCCAGGCGCAGGAAGTTATCCGCCGCCAGACCGGAACGGGGATAAATCTTCATGCAGTAGCCTGGCGGGATCTCCACGGCTAGTCCGGTTGTGATCCACCATGCACGCGGCTGGCGGGCCGCGCCTGGCGTCTGTACAACGTTGAGTTTCACGTCCAGCGCGGTGATATCCCACGCTGCAGCGCCGTCCGAACCACGGAACGGCAATTCGGCATCTGGTGTGAGGCGTTTGATATTAACTTGTGGCATGACTTAACTCCGGTGATTTAAAGGTGTAGTGGCGGCGTTTACGAACAGAGTCCTCATACAGTGGGACGTCTGTGTACTCCACCAGCCCGCGTGCAATGAGTTTCTTAACGGACTGCAGGAAAAGGGAATGGCTTACGTCAAACTCCTGACGCACGTTTCTGGCTGTGATGAACCGGCGCTTATCGAGCAGTATCAGAATGTATTCTTCAATCTTCCCCATCTTCAGGGGAGTCAGGCTGGTGGCATACGCGGCAGATACCGCCAGGGTGTATTCGTTATCAATGGATCGCGCAATCAGCCCGTTTTTTTGCAGGTCCAGCAGCGTTCCCCGGATAACGTGCGTTGACGTGTCGGGCAGGGCGCGGGTAAAGCGGCGGCGCGTGGCGATACGCTCATCCTTCAGCAGCATCAGCACGGCTGAGGCCGTTTCCGGATAGCGTGCGCGGAAAATTTTAAGTTTTGGTAAAAGGCGCTTCAAAGTTCTGTTATCCTTGCCAGTGGTTTATTTCGGATACCTACATCCAGTGGTTAACGTTTGAACCTGATTGATTGAACGGAATAAGGGAGCCAGCGATGGTTCCCTTTTTCTTTAGTCCTGCGTCCACTTCTGGCCCGTATCCACGCACACCACGCCGTGACACACGCGCCCCTGATCCAGTCTGAAAGCCATGCCCCCCAGCTTGCTGCGCCTGCGGCAGAATTGCGCGCCAGACAGATAGGCGTGCGGCACGCCGGAATCAATCGCGCCTTCCTCGGTACACTGGCCGTCTTCTGCGTCTGCATAGCCACGCGCAAACTCGCTCAGCACTTCGCGCCGGTCTTCAAAGCGGATGATCTCGCCGTGGTCCTGGTCGCGTGCGTACTCGATCGCGCCGTTCTTAACGAGTGATGCAATGGTTTTAGGGTGCCTGAATATTTCCTCGCCCCAGTACTGGCCGGTGCAGGAATCAACGTAAGAGCCGCTGGAATAGGTGCCGATAGGGTTAGAGACGTCGTGTGCCATAGCCACTGCCACGAAGAAGTTAACGACGTTGCCGGTAACTGACATTATTTCCCCGCAAAGAGCCGTTCCCGGCTGCTGAAGGTGTTTGTTTCCTGCCGGGTGAATACGTTGTCCACCAGCCCGACAAATGCGGCAAATTCACTTCTGTAATACTCCAGTAGCTTATTTGCGGCGCGTTCGGTGAGGTATTCCACGTAGTACCAGGCACTGTATTGGTCGATCCTGGGTTTTTCGAGGGTCAGCAATGGGACGGATTCTGACAGCGTAGAAACGCCATACTCCACCAGCGCCACGCCGTCGCGCTCGATGGCGGTAAAGGTCAGCTGGTGGCCGTCAATGATGAATGTGCGTGTCAGTAAGATTTGTTGTCTGGCCATCGGTATTCGCAGGATGCGGGATGGCCTGAATTGTGGGGGATAAGAGCTACCGTTACAATTATTATTTCTTTAGATTTCTATAAACTTAATTCTCTATTCTCCGTCCAGTATTCCTGACATTTTGCCTTTCTGGCTTTCAGAGCGGCGCAGGTAGCGCATAACGGTTTTTGGGTCCTGCCAGGTGCCTTCCTGCATGATCTGCGTAATTGTGGCGTCGCGTTCGGCCATATCCATCGCCGCACCCACGCGGGCGCTGTGACCGGACCATTTTGCATAGCGGCCTTTGTTGTCCTGTACCGGCTCTTTACCCAGCAGATCCCAGGCGTCTTTGAATATCTTCTCTGTTGCCGGTGCTGACATAGGCTTATCCGACACGCCAGCCGTGTTGTTGTGGCGGACCGGCCCGAAAACCATCGCGTCAGGATGATGAATCAACCCGGACAGCTCCAGCCAGTGCAGCAGATGACCGGCAGCGGCGCGGCTGAGGTGTTTAATCACGCCAGCCGCCGTGACCATTGTCTTTGTGTGAGACAGATTAATGATCACATGGCCACTGTCGCTGATATCCAGATCGCGCACCCGGATACGACTGAGTTCAGACATTCGGCACAGGGTGTTGTAGGCCACAAACAGGAATGCCAGGTTGCGCTGATCGTTCAGCCGTTCGGAGCGGCCCATAAGGTGCGACAGCAATTGCAGGTCCGGCAGGCGGAACGGCACTGCCTGGCCGGTGCGCTCACCTTGCACAACAGCCTCACGTCGGATGCGTTTCAAGGAGCGTTTCAGGTCCACGCTTCCCCTGAGTTCTGGCAGACCGCTTTCCCGGCACAGCATGTTCATCATGGCGTAATGCTTGTCGATGGTGCTGGATGCCAGGCCGCTTTCTGCCATGTCGAGGAAGTATTCCCGCGCCAGATCCGGGTCGATCGGCAGATAGCCTACGTCACGCTCATTACACCAGAAAGCCCAGCGCCGGATAACAGATAACAGGTCGCGGAAAGTATTCTCGGAATAAGCGGCCTTATCTGCGATGAATCTCCGCAGGTTATTAGCAATATCTTCCGGCGTTAATTGCGTTAATTCTGCCGGGAGTGCGCCGGTCTTTATTTGAGCCAGATGTTTCATTTATATATTTCATCCCAAATCAGAGAGACAACGCTACGCGAAATCTACGAAAACAGCAGGGGTATGATACGTCAGATTTCACGTAGCGACGCCTGATGCAAAACCGTCCAGAAAGCCCGCTTTTTGCCACCGGCTTCGCTTACCTGATCATTTGATCATCAACCACTGATCAAGCATACATGACTCAGGGCAAACTTTATATAACACTTATTATTTAAAGTTTCATTTTTCGTCACTTTTTGTCCGATGCGTGCCTTAAGCAGTAGCGAAATCGAAAAATTTGCAAATTCGTTACGTTATTGTTCGTGATCGGTAGGATGCCTTCATATATGATCATTTGGCATTCATTTGATTGCCTACTGAAACTGTTATCACTGGCAACCTTCGGGTCGTGCGGCTTCGCACTTGGTAACAGTTACACTCCCAAAGCACACAGTTTCGTTAATAAGCCTGTACAGCAGAAATATCTGACAGATGCCAAATGCAGACTATTCTTATTATTGCAATTCTAAGGAGAGTTAATTTTACATGGCTACTGTTTCTGTCTATATTCGCCTGCATTAAGTCCAGAGAGACTTGTACCGCTCATTAATATTTTTGGAATACGATTATGCCTAACTTCAGCGATGTAGAATTTGAAAAGCGTTATAAACATTTTCTACAGGTACAAAAAGAGTGGCTGACTCTCATCACGGACAACCAGATTTTCAGCGATAGAAACTCCATGGGTGAAGAATGTCGCCCGATTGGCTTCATCACCGATAAGAAAGCCTTTCAGCGCGCAGAGCACCTGCTGGCTGACTGGCAGAGCTTTGCAGACCTGGCAGAAGAAAAGCGCAAAGAGCGCTCTATTGCGATCACCACGAACCTTTACCTGCCGGTTCCTGTCCTGATCACCAATCCAAAGCACGTCACTATCAACCGCTTCCGCGCAACGGCCACCGCGAACCATACCCGCGAAGATATCCTTAAGCGTTATGAGAAGCAGATAAACAAGCTGCGTAAGGTTCCTTTTGCTGCCGGTGCAATCATGTCGCTGGAAGATGAAATGAAAGGGATTGAAGCTGCAGCGCCAGGCGCTATGTACCGCGCACGCACCAGCAACTACTCTGATATCCAGGTAACAGCGCGCTATACCGATGATAAGAAAGATGAAGGTGAATCTTTCCGCTATGGCGCACATGGCATGCTGATTTACGGCGACAAGCTGGATAAAGAGCGTGATATCAAGCTGAACGTTACGAGTAACGGTAATTACACGTCGCCATACGATGCTATCTCACCAGTACCATGTTCAATCCTGCCTAACGCCAAGCTGTACACCATGGAAGACGTGGAATACAGCAAGGTGCTGGCCGCGCAGCGTTCCTCAGTGGCGTACACCGTAAACACACGCCGCGCTCAGTTTGAGAACAGGGCAAAGGCTAAGATTGCGAAGGCAAAAGACGCAGCAGAAGCGCGTCTGTTTAAAGCTGAAATCGAAGAAAACCGCGATCTGCTGGCGAAGCTGGAGGCCTACGATTGGGCGCTGCTGGATAAGAAGGTTGCAGCCGGTGATACTGAACAGCTGACCATGCCTGAAATGCGTAAGCGTTATGGTGGTGAAGAGCCTCGCGCTGGTAAGAACATGCGTAACATGTACAGCCTGCTACGTGAACTGGAAAGTAACCTGAAAGATCAGGACAAATAATAATCAGTATTCTGCCACCAGCAGTGAAAACAGAAGGGCGCACAAGCGCCCTTTTTTATGCCTTGCCAACCATGATTAGTCGTTCAATAATTCTTCATAATTTTTTTACACTGGACGTAATATGAGCACTCATCAAAACCCGGATGGAAGTTTCAGTACCCTTACAGACACCTCTCGCACTTTTGACGCTGAATGGAAGGCAAAGGCTCATGAAGAAAGCCTGAACAGACCTAATTCGCAACCACAACCGGTTCAATCTTTCTCTAGCGATGGCCCAGGAATATTCGACGTATTGATTGCGTGTAAGCCCTTTTATCCCGTCCTGATCCTGTACTGGTTTATTGCCTTCCCGGCCATAAATGCTTCCTGGCTACTGAGAACGGCTGGCTTTCCCTTCAGCTGGCTCGGCACGATCATGTATTACCCATGGACGTTTTTAGTTAAGGCTGCTGGCGCGCCTTACTATCTTGCATACCTGTTTGGCGATGTGGGCGCTGTGTTTGCCATGCCTGTTATTGCAGTGGTCTGGTTCATTGTTCTCTCTATAGTGGTTGGCAGATTCAGAGAAAGCAGGCCTCAACTCTATAAAAAAATCTTCGTCATGCTGGCTGTCGCTGCCTCCATCCCCGTTGGACTGGCGCTCGTAGCCTTTCTGTTCGGCTCATTAAAAGACTATATCGTTGAGCAGCTCTGGTATGGCCATGACCCTTACTCCAATCTCATATGGAATTATCTAAACCGGCACTCCTTTTTTAGCGTCCCTGGAATGGAAATGATGTAGTAACAAAGCGAGGCCCACCAGCCTCGCTTTTTCTTTGCTGGTGGTCACTGCAGCAGTGCATCCAGCTCCGACAGCTCATCCAGCTTGCTCTGTGTAAAGTCAGCCATATCCTCGCTAAGTTCGGCCTCTGCCGGACGGTAGCCAATTAGGAAGATGAAGCAGTAAGTGTCCCAGCGGTCAGGCGACTTGATGTTAAGTTTCTGGCGCATCTGCGGCTTCGGCACCATCATGATCCGCCCCATTTCATCCATAAAGTACGGAATCTTTGAGGCCTGCTCTGCCGTGTGCTGTGAGATATCTATGCGCATCCTGCCCGACCGGATCGCATCAGCGGCCATGATGTTCGACCAGGCGCGCTGGTTCTTGAATCGCTCCCTCACCTTCTTACTGAATGGCGGCTGGCCCCAGCGGATGCTGATAGCGTTAACGCCACGGCGCTCCAGCTGCTTAAGCGTACCCGAACCCACGCCGTCGCCATCGACCGCAATGGTAATGCCCGGATAGCGCTCCTGCGTGCATTCGTTGGCGATGTAGTCACCGAAGGTAATCGGGTCCATCGTGCCTGGCATTTCCACCAGCTTAAACGACACGACACGGCGCGCATCACCGTACCCGGATACCTTACAGATGTTGAGTATCGACTTATCACGCCCGTTACCGACGTCAGCGGTGGCCACCCAGCCCCAGCCCTTCTCCAGAAACACTTTGCGGCGTGCTGCACGATCGCACTCATCACGCCCCAGCAGATAGCCGCTGACGTTGCGCGGGAAGCGGCCCAGCACCTTCACCATGTATTCCAGTGAGTCGCGGCCACCGTACTCCACCAGCTTCTCCCGGATGAATTTCAGGGTAACGTGTGGCGCTTCCTCGGAGTTAAGGACTATGGCATTCCAGAAGCCGTTAGGGTTATCCGGATTTTTGGCTAACGAATGGTGCGAGTCATAGAAGTAACCACTGGGGCGAGTAGGCTGCGACATCATCAGCATGCGGTTATCGTCTTCTGTCAGCGCACCACGCATGATTGCGATCGCTTTGTCAGAGATACCCGACGCCTCATCAAGGATCAGCAGGATGTGTGCGGCGTGCTCACCCGCCAGCGCTTCCTCGTTACCCAGGCGATAGCCCTTACACAGCACCTCCCATATACCCTTACGCGACTTCTCATAAAACATAGTGTCAGTCAGGGTGAAGTAGTTTTGTAGCCACGGGTGACGTCTGGCGGCGTTCGCCCAGTAGGTTTTGACGTACTTGAATACGCCGGTCTTAACCTGCCCGATTTTGTTGGCCACGATGATTACGCGGGCATCCGGATACATGATCATGTAGATAAGCAGCATCATGGCCGTAAGGGATGATTTACCGGTACCGTGTCCGGACGTAACGGTAGTCTGGCTCCCCGTCTCCTGTACGGAGTTCATGATCTCTTCCTGCTGCCAGGTGGGAATCATGCCAAACAGCTCAACGACGGCCAGCGCCCAGTTGTAGCGGTAGCGGATAACCATATCCCGCCAGCGCGGGTCCGTAGTGACGCTCTTTATGCGCTTCTTACCGCTCATCAGGCGTCATCCTCGCCCGTCATAACGGATTGCGTATCGGTCATAACGGATTCATCGTCGGTCATAACGGATATCTCAGGCGGGATATCATCGTCGTCTCCGTACAGTTCCGCCGTGGCCATGTAGTCAAAGTTGCCGTTGAGATTACCCTCACCCGCTGTTTCGCCGGCGCGGTTCTCTCCGTCTGCCTGGACGTCACCGAATCCCCCGCCATCCACAAGTGCTGCCACTTCCGCACGGCGCGACTCAACAAACGCCGCGCTGGTGGCCTGCTGCTCCCGGAACTTACGCGCATCCCGGTCCAGTTCATCCTCAGTGACCGCGCCGCGCTCATCTACTGGCGGTTCGGCGTTCTTGAGCTCGTTCTCAAGGCGTCTGGATAGTGACTCTGGCAGTTTGATACCGTGCCGCTCGATGTACTCCGCCGTCTCCAGTAAATCCCAGTCCTTTTCCTCGCGCAGCTGGTAGGCACGGCTGATCACCTCACCGGCGTTATGCGTCAGCGCATGCTTCTCATTGTCTCGCCGGTTCTTGTCGGTGCCGCTGGCGATCGCCGCTACCCGTGTGGCGTGGTCATTGACGAGATAGCCGACTTCAATCATCAGCTTTGTCATTTTCAGGATGGGATGTGGTCCGCCGCCGCCTTCGTCATCATCCTTTTTGCCACCGTTCTTCAGGTTGTCGGCTTCCAACTCAAACAGATCTATTGCCCGCGCCGTGGTGCGCTTCAGGAGGTCCATGTGGGCCAGCGAGTCAAACAGCACCGTCATGGCGCTAGCTTCAACACCTTCACTCAGTACCTCTAATGCCGCTTCATAATCCTCCGGCCGCGGGAAGCCGCGCCGGTTGGCCACCAGCTTAGTTTCATGTCCTTCCTCAAACGGTTTTCCCTCCCCGCGGGGCTTCGGGGTGTGCTTCGGGCGCCCGGAATCCTGATCACCGGCATTTATGATCTTTTTGGCATGTGAAGCATTGGGCTTTTTCTTCGCGCCAGGCTGCGCTGCTGTCTCATCGCGTGGTTCGAGCACCCCCTCTAAAGCCGCGCTGTGCCTGAGTTTGCGCCCGTTTCGACGGATAATCAGGTCTTCTTTTCTGGTTTGATCATTTTGATGATCAGAAGCGTGATCACTCAAATGATCATGATTGTGATCACCAGCCTGATCACGCATTGCGGCCAGCGCTTTACCGTTCAGCTCCCGGCGTGCGGTGTTAAACGGCAGACCGTAGTGCTCACAGTATTCTTTGACGGTTATCCCGCTCTGCGCCTTCTGCTCGATGAAGGCTTTTCTGTGGTCATCCCAGTTAACTTTGGACATGGTTTATCGTTCAAAAGAGGCCAATAAACCGGGATGGTATGGAGTCTGTAATTTGTAGTGATCACAATAATGATCAGGTACTACACAAACGCGCTGGAAAGTTACCGTTTAAGTGTCATTTTTTTAAAATTAGTGATACTTTTAAACCTCAATCAAAGTACGAAATAAACCACTGGATAATTTAAATGACTAATAAAAAAGCTGTTTTAGTAGCTGTAGATGCGGGTTCAGGTAACGTTACGATTGCCTATGAGGAAGACGGCCAATGGCTTTCCCTTATTACCCCTTCACTGGTCCATGAGGGCCACCAGCAGTCCTACTCAAACCATGCGTCAGCCACTTGGTTTACCGAAAATGATAACGGGAACGAAGCAGCCTATACCGTCGTTAAAAAGGGTTTTACTGATCTGTACGACACCTGCGACCCGGACTACCAGATTTCCGCCCCACACCGTGTGCTGGTTCATGAATGCCTGAAACGTGCTGGCATCGTGGATTGCGACGTCATCCTGGGTGAAACCCTGCCAATCGGGCAGTTCTACAGCGGCACCGGCGTTATCAATCAGGACCGTATCAACCGCAAAGTTGAAAGCCTGAAAAAGCCTGTGCGCAACTATAGCGGCGACGTCGCGCCAGCGCGTATCAGACATGTTGAAGTCTTCCCGGAAGCCGTACCGGCGATTCTGGCCGCACAGACAGAGTTTCCTGATCTGGAGCAGGCACAGACCATTCTCGTGATTGATATCGGCAGATTCACCTGTGATATCGCTATCGTGGATGAAGAGCTGGTGCCAATTAAAAAGGCCAGCTTTGAGCACGGCATTCAGAAGATGATCAATCGCGTTCTGGTGCTGCTGCAGGAGTTTGAAAAGACTTCCGGACGCTCATTCAACGCTGAAGAAATCCCGGTTGGCATCGTTGACGACATTATCCGTCAGGGCTATATCGGTTCACGTATGGAAGCCGCTAAAGACAAGCGTATCGACGTAACCAGCGTTATCGATCAGGCAGCGGGTGAACTGGCGTCAGAAATCTGGCGTGACGTGCGTTCTTTACTGCGCAACGTAATTGCCCTTGATGCTGTTCTGGTTGTTGGTGGCGGTGCTAACTATCTGGCTGGCCGTCAGGCAGGCCTGAGCGACCATACAGCTGACTGGCACGATATGGTCATCATCCCGGCACAGCCAGAGCTTTCCATTGCGCGTGGCGTATTCATGGCGCTTATGTCGTCAGAGGATGAGCTGCGCGAAACGATCAAAGAGACGGCAAAAGTAAGCGACATTAAAAGCCGCGCCAGCGATAAAGGTTAACTATGAGTCAGGTATTAAGATTAAGTGGGCTGGAGGACGACGGGTTACTCACCGGCGCTGCTCTGGCTGAATATAACCGGTTGCAGACCAACGCGGCCAAGCGCAGCTATCTGGTGCGTCTGGTGCGCAGTGGCTACGCGCTGGATGAAATGGGCCTGAGTCCCGTCATCGAGCTGTTGCAGACAACTGACGGAAAGAAGTTCCTGAAAATGTCTGAGCGTGAGCGCCTGCAGCGTCTGCTTACCATGATTAGCGCCCTGCTGGGTGAAAGCGCTGGCGTGCCGGTTGCTGCTGCGCCACCAGCGACAGAAAAGGCCATGCCGGAGTCAGTCGAGCCACCAGCAGCCGAATCTGCGCCAGTGGAACCCGTCGCTACAGCTGAGCCTGCACAGCCAGTCGCTCCGCCTGCCCGGAGTTCAACTGAGTCTCTGGACGATGATGATAGGCCACAGGCATGGGGCGGACCGTCTATGGCTAAAGCAGGTAAGGCACGCAGCCTGCTTAACGCTAGCAAAAAGAACGTCGGACAGTCCTGATTACCCTCAGCCCCGTTCACATGAGCGGGGCATTTTCGATTCTTCCCCTTCTGCACATATCCATCAGTTCCCTTGCCAGCGCGCATACTGACAGCTGTTCCAGTTCCTTTTTCTGGAGAACCATCTTCGTGGCGCTTTCCACGCACAGCGAATCGTAATTCAGATCCTTTCTTCCGCGCACCTTGAAGATATAGCCGTTCATGGCCTCCAGGCGATACTGCCGGGGATAGGCGTCAGGGTGTACCCGACACTGTGCGAACGGGGAACGGACAAAAGAGCGCAGGATATTGGAGATAATGCCGGTATTCACCACTAAGTGCGGGTATTCCGTTTCCACCAGCCTGGTAACTTCGGCCACTGTCATGTAGTCCCGCCTGCGTATCAACAGATCGGCCACCTCTATACTGCTCACCTTTTTGTCCATGTACTGCTCCGCTTTGATTAACTGCAAGCAATTCTAAGGATTGTATAATTCGAGCAAGTGCGAACGGCGTAAATATCGCCATTATTAGGAGGTATGAGCGGGTATTCCGGACAAATCCGTGTGCGAAAAGTGTTTAGCTAAACTGGCTGGTGGCTTTATCAGGAAAGAAAGATTGTAGCGTTGGCAGTATCTGGCAGTGGCTTCAGTGGTGAATGTTAGTACCAGTAATTAATAAAGGTTCGGGCCGGTTATGGCTGTAAATCCAGATGTTTTACTTAGAGTTTCAATCAAATCAGGCGTGTTGCTGGTGCCGGATGAGGGTTTTCACCCGGCAGGCGCTGAATCAGGCAGTCAGCGGAGGCTTTTCAGGTAGTGGCTTACCACACTGGACCATAAAGTTACCATGTCACGTGCGAGCGTCTGAATAAAGACGTCGTAGTGCTGTTTTGGCGCAGGTTCGCCGTCATCACCCACGAAAACCAGCCCCATAGCCGTACAGCCTTTGGTGATATCCACACTGTAAGCAAATCCGGGAGTAGATTCGAAGTGCGCTACCAGCTGTTCTGCGCGCCATGCGAAGCACACACCACAGTTTTTGCTGAGCTCAAGCGTCACTGTGCCGCCAACGAGCATAGTTGAGGTTTCGGAACCTGCATGGGAATAACTGCGTTTGCATGTGATTGACGTGATTTTGCAGTTATCAGCACGCCAGGCCAACTGAGCCAGCCCGGTAAGTTTCTGCTTTTCCATTACACCAGCTTCCAGTCGTTTGCGAGAATATCGGTAGAAGCCGGCGCCCAGTCAGAGACCGTCAGCCGTTCTGCGTCAATGAGTAGCAGCTGGGGCATCTGCGTGACAGTAATCTCCGGGTTACAGTCAAAGTAACGGACCGGTACGCCGTACATGTCTGGACCTTTCAGCGGGGCGCGCATCGTGCCTCTGCTGAGGCGCAGATAGACACCCTTCCCCCATGCTGCGCGGGCTACCTTGCAGCCCTCTGACAGCCATAACTGCGCCACGGCCAGCGGTGCTTGCTCCTGCCTGAAACTCAGTTCGCCGGTATCAATCATCTCTTCGTTGCGAAGGATCAGATCGTTCAGCTTAATCAGCGCAACACACGCGGAGTGGTTCAGTGTTTCGCCATAACCGGTCATTGTCAGGCCGCTTTTACTGATAATGGCTGCATAACCGTGATTTTTGGTCTCAGACGTCTCTGTAATGGCATATCCGAGGCGTTCAATCACGGCCAGCAGTGCCATGTAGTCGCCTGCATAGTCGGCTTCTGCATCTGCAATCATGGCGATGGTTGCGTTTAACTGTTGAGCGGTCATCATTATTAGTAGCCTCGTTTCTTTTTGCGTTTCTGCGCGGCCTGTCTTTGTTTCTTCACGCATTCAAAGTCTGTGGCCAAATGACGTATTCCCTGTTCGATCTCTTCCTGCACGGGTGGCCGGGTCACATCCACCAGCAACGTTCTTACCTGCGGGACAGGTACGGTTGGCGGACGACGGGCAATCCAGCTGAGGCTTCCCATAATTGCCCCCATCAGTGCGATCTTCTTCATGCGTTTTCTCTTCCTGCAGGCGTGCAGAATCCCCGGCAGGCGCCGGTGATTAAATTTCACCTGGTTAAATCCGGCGTGGGATACGCACGGCGGTAATCTGATGCCTGTACCAGCGCATGGCCGGGTGGCTGTAATGGCATTGTGCTGTCCGGATTCGAACCGGCTACCGTCCGTCTGTCCCCATCAGGCCTAACGGCTATTACATGGAACGGCGGTTGCTTCCGTTAAGCGACAACACAACGGTAAAAGCGCATTGCAGGCGCGCTTACCTGTTGTTCTGTCTCAGCCTGCCACCAGCTGCGCGATAAGCCATTTATGACCGGCAAACAGTCCGGCATTAAGCAGGCAGTGAAACATGGCAAACTGCATGGCTCTGATGGTCTTTGTGTAGGTGCTGTCACTCATGCGCATTGCGTCCGGATTAGCTTAATGTCTTACCCTGATGATGCCTGATTATCATGTTTAGCGTTAGTGGTGGCCGGTGCCATACCCAGCAAGTAACCTCTCAAGTGACTGGTCAACCTGGTTACTGGCGGCTCAACCCCTGTGTACGCGACTGATGGAAGCGGGGGCCAGTCTTGCGATCGCAGCAGCAACTGCGAATGCACCACAACGGATAGAGCACTGACCATTCCTAGTCCAATGGCGCTTTGCGCAAAGCATCAATGCTCTTTCCTGTTGGTGTGCCTTATTTGCGGCGCTGCTTCTTCCTGCCGCCTCTTACCGCCTTGATGAATGTCTCGATGGCATAGATGGCCACCAGCGCATAAATCACAGTGAGAAACGGGTGCTCTGCAGCAAACTCTGATAACGACATATTGCGTCCTGTCGTGGGAAATGGGGTTGTTGTGATCGTTTTCCGTTAGCGCGATTGATCCATGAGGCGGGACTTAAACCCGCTTTGCTTTCGCAGCCCATCGCTGACCGCCTGTGTTTATTCACAGACAAGGCTTTCGCCCGTGGATTCCAGACCCACAACTCCTACGGTGTGTTTAAGCGATCACCACAACGGTCGAGAACACTGAGCAACCACGCGCCAGGTGTTATTTTCAGTCACCTGCCAGTGTCCTCGCCGTAATGGGCTGGTCTTTCCCAGCCGTCACGGCATGTTGAGGTCTGCCGATACCCTGCCCCGCCACCAGCCAAATTAGCCAGTAAACAGGGCATCGCCTAGTGTTGACGTGTAATGCATGGGGGGCTGGTGCCACCAGCTGTCCGATACGGAATCTACGGACGGGTTATGTAAAGGAATTTGCAAAGCGTCAGGTAACTGTTCCGTCCCACGTGCGCACAGCCGCATTCCCCCATTTGTGAGCGCGCTGACAGAGGTAATCTTTCGCCAAACGCCAGTAAAACGACAGAAGCACCAGCGCGCTCACAAATGGTGATCCCTTACGAGGATCAGGCGGGAACATGTTTAAGCCTCATGGGGCGTTCTATGCGCGGGATTAGTCCATCAACCGCGTTCACTGCCATGACAGGAGGGGCTACTTGCCGTTCACCCTACTCATAACACACCCGGAAAAAGCTAATAACCGGGGGCGGCCCGTTACGAACTGGTGCAGGTTGGCGGAATTGAACTGCCGACAATGGAACACTCTACCGACTGAGCTAAACCTGCTGAATAATTGCCGGTGCATACCCGGCGCGGACACTTAGGTATCTGGTCAACCTGCCAGCTTGCGTAACAAATAGGTGTGGAGGCACCTGCCAGATTTGCATTGCGTTTGCCTCGCTTGCCAAAGCGTTTCCCCGTTTCAGCCGTCAGCACACCTTAATGCGCTCACGGCTGAACCCGAAAAAAAGCCCGGAAACTACCGGGCATAAAATCCTACACACACAGCAAAGCCTACTCTGGAATAGACTTTGATTTGTGAAAAAACGCAGATTAAACAGACAGTTATGCCTAACCCACCAAATGCCTACCATGATTTTGTATAGAGCCGAGATGCCCTTGTCAGCGGGGAGAAATGTACACAAAACGGAGTTATGAATCAATGAAAATCTAAGAGTTTTCTTAGATTTTCAAAGCTAGTGAAGAGAGGTATGGGAGAGTTAGCGGCGCTTTACTTTCGGGTTTGTAATGTTCTCAATATCGCCGTTGGCTTTCGCCCATTTTATGCACCAGCTGTTCACGGCAGCGCGGATTCCGCTCTGATTGCGCGGTTCTCTGCTTCCAGCACGCTTTCTTTTGCCGCGTCTCTGGCTTCTTCAATGGCGTTCTGCGCATCGAGACGGATTTTAGTTACTTCGTTGTGGAGTGCGGACTGCGCGGCCAGCTGCTGCTGTACCTGCTCCAGCGCCTCTAACATCAGATTGTAGGTATCCGCTTCATAATTGAGGCGCATACCGATATCGATCTGGATCTGCTCCAGAGCGTTAGTGCAGTTATCAAGAAGGCGCAGCTCCAGGTCATCAAGCGTCAGGCGTTTACGGACGGAATTAAGCTGGCCGTAGGCGGTAACAAAGGCCTAGTGAAGTACATCGTCATCAACGTTGCATTCAGGGAGATTTTGCAGCTGCTGGAGTGGAGCGAGAGTTGTCATAGTGAGAATCAGATCCGCGTTTGAATTGCGGCGGATGATAACTCGGAATTAACCACTGTCTAAGAGTTTTCTTAGATTTCGTTGAATGACTGAAGAAGGGCAGCTGGTGGCATTGTCCCGGACTCCGCCACCAGCAGAGGATTACAGCAGTTTTAACGCCGCTATGACTACGGCGGCTATAGTGACAATCATCAATACATTCAGCAGTACAGACGGCACTTTGATCTCGCCGGTCTCATACTCTGCCTGCGTCATGCGGCCCAGGTAACTGTGCGAGACCAGCACTGCATTTTCGTCAAAGCTCAGCGTAACCCGGACATTCTCCAGCACCTGACGGGATACCTGTCGCGTGGCCAGCTGGACCACACCGGATCGCATCTTGCCGTTGTCGCCCATGTAACAGACCGAATGGTAATGAAATGGCTTATTGAGGCCCATCAGCTGATAACTACCCAGTCACAGACGCGCATATCTTCAATACTCATATCATGCATTTCTGTAGTGCCGTCCGGATGAGTCAGTTCCAGCACGTCACAGCCTTCATGCTCCTGCTCCAGAGACACAAAATAACCTGGCTTCCACGCTTCACGACGCATCAGCAAAGCCGGATCTTCTTTCATTTTCAGCAAGGCCTGGTCATAGCTGCACGCAATGGCACCGATACCAATTTTGCTCAAAGATTCGATCTGTGCCGTAGTCATGCGTCCGCGTCCTTCTGTTAATGATTTTCTCAAGATGTAGCTAATCCCCTTCACGCCGCCGAAATAGTTCAGCTGGCGGTTGCTCATGCCGCTGCGCGTCATAAGCTCCTGCTTAGGTACTTTAAATATGCCGACGTCCATAGCCATGTCGGCAAAAACCGATAGCACCATGCCTAAGCCGTCACGCGTTTTTTTGCGTCGCGCATACTGCTCAAACGTGGGGCAACCGGTAAAAAATTGCGCATCAAAAAGCACTTATTCGCTCCAGAAACCGTCATTCTCGTGCGCTGGCATTGCTTCACCGGCTGTGAGAACTGCGTACTGCTCAATCACGCTGATCGTTTCTTCAGGTGAAAAAGATAAAAGAACGTAATACCCCTGCGCCTTGAGGCGACGCATCCACGTCACCTGCTGCTCTGAAGGCTTACGCTTACCGTGTTTCTGCTCTACCCGCATTCCGTGATAGATGCCTGCCGGTATTTCCAGGGACATATCCGGAACGCCCCGCTTTGCGCCCTCAGCCTCAATTGCTACGGCGGTCGCCTTTAGGCGAAATCCTCCGTTAGGTACGGCATACAGATGGTCATAAATAACCCTGTTGTGACGGTGAAAATGGTCAAAGATTCGAACCTGATCGTAGTGCTCTTGCCTGCCTTTAAACAGATCGGGTTTTTTGACGAGAATGGCCAGCGCTTGAGCGTGAACCGATATTTCAGTAACTGCTGCTAACCAGGCAGACGCTTTGCCGGATTTTACCGACGCTCCACCAGCAGATTTATTAGCTACTTTTGGACGGGTTTTTTGCTTATTTTTGTAGGAGTGCAACCACTCTTCATTGAAGCGCATATCCGGATTTGCCAACCGATGATTAAATAGTCTAAAAGGTGGATCTGCGTTGGGGGGTATTTTTAACGCTGAGACGGGAAAAAACAAGCCTGTAATCTACATCTTTCAAAGATAATGATTACAGGCAGTTATCAGTTTACTGGTGCGCCATCCACATAAAGATCAGGGTATAGACAAGACCGGTTGTGGACAGACCGAGTACAACAAATTTGCCGATCATATCAGGAATCGTTGTGGCTTCTGCTGCCTGAGCCTTGTTTGGAGTGGTATTAACAAAATCACGCTGCGCAAAATTATTCATGGTATATTCTCTTTGTTAGGTGCAGGGGTGTACGTCGCCAAACTGAACCCCTGCAAAGTGAAAGCCCGGCCATATGGTCGGGCTTTTTCTTTGTCGCCGCCTTAGCTGCTTAATGCAATCTAAGGGTTTTCTAATTTACCGTCAATAAGATTCATGACTTTTCGTCACTTTTCGCCTGCAACAAGGCTCCAGAGGCAGCTTTCAGGCGCTCAAGTCCATCCTGCAGGGCGAAAATCCAGCTGGTTTTGTCCAGTTCCCGTACCCGCTTGACCCTCTCCTTTGTGTAGGGATTAATGACCCATACCCATGTTTCAATGTCCTTGCGGTCGCGCATCGTGAATACCCCAGTCGGGGGGTAAAAATTCAGCTCCGCGCCATTGGCATAGGCATAGGCTTCCAGTTCCTCCAGCTTGAGGTATTTGTTTTCTCGCGGCACGGTGTCTCCTAATATCTTCTTTTCTCTATGGATTCATCATAGCTGACGTACAGATAAGGTTCAGTATCATCCGCCGACGGCACAACAGGAAGCAGATGGTAAGCATTGAATACTGCATCGTTCTCAGTGCGCTCGTCAGCATACAGATGAGCAGCAATGATCGTGAGAGCAGGACGTGAAAGTGAATATATTTCAGCGATGTCACTTTCAACTACCTGCCCAAATTTAGTAGTAGCACGTTCCAGCAATAACGTTTTAATCGCAGGCCACCATGGACCGAAAGCCCGGTAGGCGAGTCTCGCACTGCTGACGCGCTTTACTAAATTTTCCAGATAGTTTACTGAAAACGCTTCTTCGGTTCGCCCGTCCAGTGCCAGCGGTAGCAGGCTCTCGATGTAAGTTTCGGTCGGTTTAATGGTATCAATCAGTGTGGTCATATTAGACGGCCCTTTCGGGCCGCTCCTGAATTATGCGTTTACAATATCGCTGCGTAATGCATCAAGATCGTGAGAAGAAGGAATGAGCCAGGCGGCCTGTGTGAACTCGTTTCCGGCTACCGGATCTTCTTCGAAGTTCCAGAATTTCGCGCCGTATTTCTCTTTGATGAGGTCACGCACGGCTTTACGCTTGAGTACCGGCGTGTCGCTGGTATCCGTCAGCACGTAGGCACCACCAGCCGGGAAGTTGATTTTAAAGGTGCGGTTCCTCCACTTACGCGAAGCCACCAGCTCCTGCTCGTTTTTCATGACCTGGAAGCAATCGGACTGCTTCTGTACCTGTGCTGTGCGCACGGTCGTTGCCGCTGCCGCTGCGAGTCTTTGAGCCTCATCGCGGCGAGCCTTCACAGCATCAGGTGACAGCTTGCCGGTAATCATCCCTTTGTAGTCATCCCACGTTACGGCGTAATCCCGATATCCGCCTTTCTCGATCTGCTCCAGCCACGCATAAACCTCATTTAACCGGCTCATAACGGCGGAGGATGAGGTAAACGTTTCGGCACTGATCGCGGCTTCATCGAGCGCGCCCAGTGAAACGCCGGCACGCAGATAAACTGCAGCAGGCGATTCGGTAATGGTGGCCGGTCGGGTAATGTCAGATTGTGCGTCAAATTTCGACTTCACCAGCAGCACAGCAATACCGGCCTGGCTGTCGCTCTCGCTCATCTGGCGGAACTGCTGCAGCGCCGCGGCGGCATACTGCTCTGTCAGTGACCTGATTGCCTGCATCTTGCCGTCGGCCATCTCGTTACGCAGCTGATCGAATATCACTTCATACTCGTTACGGTTGGAAAACCCTTCCATGCCGTTACGGAACTGGCGAATACTGATCGAGTTGCTCCAGTAGTAACGGTCCTGCCCTGCGCCCAGGAAAGCAGCGTGTGCTTCTTCATCCGTTGCGCCGGTCATCGTCCGCTTTCTGGAGTCGTTTGCTTCAAACTCAGCCACCAGCCGCTTAAAGACTTTAACCACGTCCGCCATGCCCGCCTGCTTCCCGTAAGCCTGCAATGCCGAGTCGTAGTTGCGGCCAAACATCGCCTTAAAGAAGCCCTGCGCGCTGTAGATGTTGTTATCAACGCTGTACTGATAAAGCTCGCGCTTCAGCCGCTCGTCGCTGTGGTCCGGATACAGCCACGTTTCAGCCGGACGCTCTTCGCTGGCGCTGATCGTGCCGCTGAGGTAAGCCAGTTTCAGCCTGCCGTCGCTCTCGCGGTACAGCCATCCGTCTGTGCGCACATTCAGGACGCCAGCGTGAATGGCCGCGTAGAAGTCAGCACGGCTCAGCGTGTCCGCCAGGTCTGTCGGCTCGATGCCTTTCGCAGCTGTCTGGAGCGCTTTTGCCTGGTCACTGGTGATATCCACGCGGTCGCCCACCAGCGCAGACGGCATTTCAGCAAAGCCACCTACGTTCGGACCGGTATAGCAGCGCAGCGGCTTGTGGATCAGCTCAACCTCAACCGTATTTTTCTCCGGGAAGAATTTGCGGATCTGGAATACGCCCTTTTCTTCGCGGTCATCGTTGAGCCAGATTTCATAGGTCGCGCCAATTCGCAGCAGCTGGCCATCAGGTAGTTTCATGTACTGCTCCGGGGCGCGCAGCACGTCCGGATCGACTTCCAGTGCGCCGGACTTGATTGCGCGCTCTACTTCCCCGCGGGAGCGCTTGATGGTGCTGGCCGCACTTTTGGAACGAGTGAGTGCCTTGCGTGCTCCGCTCAGCTCCTGCTCCAGCTTCTTCTGCTTCGCCAGGCCTTCACGGAGTGCAGCACGCGCTACGCGACGGTCCTGACCGCGCCACTGATCCGCTGACCGTTTGCCATACTTCTCAACTTCGAGGTTATAGGCGGCTTCAGCTTCGGTGACATCCTCGCGATAACCATCAATCTCGTCGTTGATCGCATCAAAGGCATCAGACAGCTTGGTAATGTTGTCTTCAAGCACTTGAACGGGTGTTGCAGCCGCAACGCTTGCCTTCAGGTAGATATCCAGCGCGGCAGCGGCTTCACGCTCGGCCTGCTGGCGGTCCGCTTCACGCTTCGCTTTCAGCTGTGCATCCACGCGGGCGCGGCGCTCTTCCGGGTTAGCGGCCAGCAGCAGGCTCTGCTCTTCTTTGGACTCCACATCACCGTTTTTAATGCTGGAAACGTCAGATTTCATGACGTCGTTGATCCAGTTTTTCTTGCGCTGCAGCGTCTCTAAGCGGAACTCGTCAAATGACCCTTTGCCACAGTAGTAATGCACGCGCATGGTGTCGCGCTCGGAGCCCACGCGGGCGCCGCGTCCGTTACGCTGGTCAATACTGGCTGGCGTCCAGGGGAGTGTCAGATGGTGCGTATCAGCGGTGCCTTTGTGCAGGTTGATCCCCACTTCGGCCTTTTTGTTGCAGATGATGATTGGCGTGCGGCCTTCATTGTAGTCGGCGGCGATCCCTTCCATCCCGGCCAACGAGGCGTCACTCATTGCGGCCTGATAATCCTCATAGCGCGCCAGTTCTTCGTAGTACTTATCCCATGCGCCGTCCTTAAAACTGCCGTCCGCTTTTTCCACCGGCTCAACCGGTTTCTTCACGGGCTTAACCTTCACGCCGCACGCTTTACTGACTGTCGTGGCATTGATAATGCCTACCTGCTGCTCTGTCAGGCCCAGCGCGCTGGCGATAATGCGGCGCAGCTTGTTATGCTGGGACTTCTCATCCATGAAAATGATCTGCTTACCGTCCGGCAGGCCTGCCTTCAGGTTCTCAATCAGCGCGGCATACTTTGGCGGTACCGGGTGAGAGACGTTTTGCATACTGATACCGGCAGCAGCGATTGCGTCCAGTACCTGCTGCTCCAGCGTGTCGCTCACCACCAGCTCAACGACGCCCCCGCGATCCTTCAGCGTGGTCTTGACTACCTTGCTGGTGCGCGTATCGGTAAGGCCTGTTTCCGCATCCTCTGCGGTCTCTTCATCATCACCAGCAAGCAGCTGGCCACCGGCCTCACCCGGCAGCGCACGCGCCACCTGTTTCGCCAGCTCTACGTCCTCTTCACGGAAGCGGAAAGTGATAGCGGAGCGGTACAGGTCCGGATCGATAACCACCTTATCCATGTCGCGGATAACAGAGAAAATGAAATCGTCGTCGTTCTGCACAATGGAAATGTGGCCGTCACCACTGTCCTGTACGGTTTCCTTCTGCCCGATACGGCTGGCGCGCACGCGGAGCTCTTCATAAAGCTCCTTCTGGTCCCGCGTCATCGGCACGCCAACGGTTTTCTCGTCGAGGCCTGGAATCTTCACGCTGTCTTTAACGTCAGCAGCAGATTTAAGCGTCGTCCAGCGATGGAAGATGCCGCGCAGACCATCAAGGTTTTTGAAGCCCACCAGCCCCTGCTTGTCTTCCAGTTCGCCTGAAATCTTCTGGACAGTAACGGTGTCGGTTTCACCGAATACGCGTACAAAGTCATCCGGCGTCAGTATCCCCATCGCCTTCCACTCATCCAGCGACACGACGTGTGACAGCATGTTAAAGGCGTCAATCGGGGAGTTAACCAGCGGCGTTGCGGTCAGCATAACGACGCCGCGGCCGTTGTACTTTTTCATCATGTACTGGCTTTTTACGGCCATATCGCGGGCAATCTTTGAGACGGACGGATTAGGCAGGTACGCCAGCTGGCCTGCTTCACGTCCTGCGCTGTGCGAGTTGCGGTAGTTATGCCCTTCGTCTGCGATCACGCTGTCAAAGTGCATATCCTCAAAGTACGGGATCTGGCTCTTTTTCTTCGTGCCGGTATCGGCGGCTTTGTCGCGGAGTTTGTTACGGGACGTGGCGGCGTGGTGAGTAGACTTCATCAGGTCCGTGCGGCCATTCTCAATCTGGTTAAAGACAGCCTGGCTGGAGTTTTCCTCAATCGTCTCCGGACGCATTGGGATATCGCCAAACTGCTCTTTAGTCATTACCACGGCGCGGTAGTTGGAGACCGGGATCATGTTCATGCGCTCAAGCACAGTTGCGGCCGCGGACTCTTTCACCACGTTACGCATCACCGGCTGGCCGTCTTTGTCCAGTTTCGGCTCGTTGTTCTCGTCACGCTCCTGGGCCTGCATGATCTGGCCATCTTCACCGCGCACTTCATCCAGCCCGACAAACAGCATGTTCTGGAAGGCTTCGGCACTGTAAAAGCTCTGCGCTTCGTGATACCAGTTCTGGAGGACGGCTTTCGGCACGACGTAAACGGTACGCTTACTGCGCCCTACCTCGTAGTTGTAGGCTTCCAGCGCCAGCGCCGTCGTGGTTTTACCCAGGCCTGTGCCAAAGCCCATGATGCCGCGGCCGTCTTCTGAAAGGCGCCGAACTTCGGCATTCTGATAGCTAAGCGGGAGACGTTTGCCGCTGATCTGCTGCAGCTGCAGCGAGGAAGAAGAGTGTTCAAACGGAACGTAGCCGTTAAAGGCGTCGTTGTAATCACTGACAACGTTTTCCACGTCCGGATGCGTGCGAAGCCAGTCATTGAAATGCGACTCCAGCTCACTGATTCGCTTCAGGTACACATTGGCGTTTACCCCGCGTGGCTTCACGCCGTTGAGGTAATTTTCCAGCTGGTTGTAGAAGCCGTCTTTGTAGCTGGCGCGCTTGAACTCGGTCACGCCGCCTTTACTGGTGACAGATCGAACCTGATAGCCAGAGAAAACGCCGTCCTTGCCCGCGTAGTTGTCTTCTGCGGTCAGATAGCCATTGTCGTTTGCCAGATCCTGCGTGTATTTGAAGTCATCAAAGCCCTGCTCGATCAGGAACTCTTTGATCAGGCGACGGTCCAGCCAGCGGGCATTGAGGTTTACCGTAATGTCTTCAACCGGCGTGTGCTTGCGCTTCTCGTTAATGGCTTCCAGCTGGCGGACATAGTTCGCCTTTACCGGGCCATCCGGCGCATCATCAATCAGCCCCGCCAGGCGGGAAACTTTGCCGCGCACGTTGCCGCTGGTGGCGCGTGCCAGCGGCATGATATTGCCGTTGCCATCGAGGGCGATCTCCGGGAATGTCGCCAGGTGCGCCAGCAGCGCGTCGTCATCTTCCGGCAGCTGGCCGGTAAACGCGGCACGGAAAGCGGCCAGCGCAACCGGGACCATATCAACGTCGCTGAAAAGGTGTGATACCACCTGCTCCGGGCTGGCGAAATCGACTGCCACGGCTTCGCTGCGGTCGATGGTGCCGTTCAGCAGCGCGGACAGATCGCCCTCACGGCTCACGTTGGCCTGAAAACTCAGCCAGCCTTTCGCGCTGGCGTCAGACAGCCCCGCCAGTTTCAGGCCTTTCGGCGTGCCGTACTGGCCCACTTCTTCGCTCACCAGACGGGCAGCGTCGGCAATGATGCCGCTGGCGTCGCCGCCCAGCATCTGCGTATTCAGCGCGTCATTGATACGCAAACCGATGATCGAGGCACGCATAACGCGCCAGCGGTGGCCCGGTTTCTGCTGCATGGCGAAACGGATCGCAGCATGGGTGCGATCGTCAAACAGCTGTGGGTATTCGACGCTGGCGGCGTAAAGTTCGCGGCTATCAAGCGACAGCATGCCGTTAATGGTGCGGGTTTTTGTCTGGAGATCGCCAAACGTGGCCGCGCCAAACCGCTCCGCATCAATCCCGCTCGATGCCGTGGTGGCGTCTTTGATAAACCGGGTGCCGTCATAGGTGTGCCATACGCCAGCCATGAGGCGCTTATCACCTTCAACCGGCGACTGCCAGACGGCGGCAGGCGTACCCAGCCGATCCCAGTCAATGCGGCTGTCAAAACGGCGTGACAGTGCGGCCTTCATAGCCTCATTAGTCAGCTGGCCATCTTTCTTGACCACCAGAATATTATTGAAGTCAGATCGCTCGGTTTCACCGTGAACAAAGCGACGGCCTTCGGTTTCAAACCACTTGCCCCGGATGAACGTTGGCCACAGCACGCTTGCCGCCTCAAGAGACTGATCATCGCTGTTATGCACCAACTGCGTCAGCGCCTCGGTATGCTTGCGCAGTACCCACACATCCACCACCGTTGCGGTACCGCTTTCGGCAAACGTGCCGGACGGCATGCGGTGCGCGCCCAGGAACTCCGCCACGCGGGAGACGCGATCGCGCAGCTTCTTGTTGTTGCCGCCGCCGTCGGTCATGCCGTTAGGAACCACCAGCACCACCAGCCCGCCGAATTTCACCTTGTCGATGGTGCGCATCACAAAGTAATGGCCAACGTTGGTTTCATCGCGGTAAGCCGGGTCGAGCTCGGCAAAGCCTGTGCGCGAGTCGCCAAACGGCACGTTACCTACGGCGTGGTCATAGCTGTTATCCGGCACGGATGCCGCCAGCTTCTCAAATGCGCCCAGGCGAACATCGTCCTCCGGGTGCAGCAACTGGTTGATACGTCCGGACGTGTCAGAAATCTCAGCTGACGTCATCATAGCGCCAGCCGGTTTTGTCTCCTGGAAAACGCCAGTACCGGCTGACGGCTCCAGCATGTGACCGCTGGTAATACCGTAATCGGAAAACAGATCCCAAATACCCTCGGCCATGAAAGGCGGAGTGTAGTACTCGTACTGACTGCCGCCGCTTCCTTCCAGACCGCCCTCACCGCTATAGCCCGCCAGTACCCGGCGCTGTTCATCAGTCAGTTTGTTGCCGTTGAAGCCCTGCGGCAGAGAGTTAAGCAGTGCGATCGCATTGTCGTTTGCACTCCGGCGCTCACGCTGCAGGCTCACGCCTTCACGCTTGGTCACGCCAAACGCGACTACGGTCCGCTGTTTGTGCAGACGCATGACCAGCCGGATCAGTTCTTCAACCGATCCCGCCTCCTGCACCGCCCTGTTTGCTGGATTTTCCACTGTGTAACTTTCCCTCAGATTGCATAAAGCGAATATGATTTATTTGATTCTAAAGGTTTATTAAATAGGACGTATAACTTTGGCTACTAAAAAAAAGGCATTGTCTGTTTTAGGCGCACTTAGGCAGGCATTCCGGGGCGCGACGACAGAAGCACCGCAAAGCCTGGCATGGACTAACGGGCAAAATGTGGTTGTCTCGCGCTCCGGGCTGGCGGCAATGGCATACAACGAGGGAAAGGCGGGTGAAATGACCTCTGCCGGTGACAGTCTTTACCTGGGCGCGGAGTTGCCGCTGGACCGGCTGCAGCGCTATGCGATTCTGGAGGAAATGGCTAACTGCCCGACGTGCTCAGCCGCGCTGAATATCCACATTGGCCACGCACTCGCGCCGGACAAAAAAACCGGTCTGGCGTTCTCTATAGTGCCGGTTGATCCGTCAGACGCAGAAAGCGCGGCACGGGCAAAAGAGCTGCAGGAAGATCTTGGCGCGATGATTAACCGGCATCTGCCGTCGCTGGCTATGACAATGGCAATTTTCGGCGTCTCCTATGTCCGCCCCTATGCCCGTACCGGCAAGGGGATCACCAGTCTGGAAAACAGCTATTACTCGCTGCCCTACTTCATTCAGGAGTTTTACAAAGGTGATCAGCTGGTGGGCTTTGGCGGTGATTACGTGCTGTCACCTGACACTCATACCCGCACACTGTCTACGCCGTGGTCACTGGTCCCGATGAAAAACCCGTACTGGACGCCCACGCGCAACGTCCAGCCTGTGACGTCCGGGAATCGCGGTTACTCTTTGCTGTCGGAGGAAGAAGATAAGGAAGTTGCGGAGACGCAGAACTACGGCACCAGCTTCCTGGCGCATGCCTATGAACCCTTCCTGAATCTGGTCGGCGCGCTGAATGCCCTGAAGGCAACGCGCTACAACGCAGCCAAAATTGACCGCCTGATTGCCCTTACGACTAACTCACTCGATCCGGTTGTGGGCGCGAACTATACCCGCACCGTGTCGCAGACGCTCAAGCGCCACGGCGAAGCGCTCCAGAAAAAAGCGGTGAACGGTAACACCATGCCTACCGTGATGAACCATGTGATCCCGGTGATGGGAGACGGTAAAAACGGCATTACGATCGATACGCAGTCGATACCCGCGGACATTACCGGCATTGAGGACGTGATGTTTCACCTGCGCCAGCTGTGTGCCGCACTTGGTATCGACTCGACTATGCTGGGCTGGGCCGATCAGATGGCAGGCGGGCTGGGTGAAGGCGGCTGGATTCAGACGGCTATTCAGGCGGCACTCCGGGCGCAGTGGCTGCGCCAGGGCGCACAGGAAATGATTTACCGCCTGATCGACATTCACCTTGCGTTCAAATACGGCAAGGTGTACCCGGTAAATGACCGCCCCTATGTTGTGCAGTTTAACTCCATGAACACCGCCATTCAGGAAGAAGAAAACCGGGAAATGGACGCCCGCGCCAACTTCATTACCCTAATGGTGCAGGTCATGGACGCGCTGCAGGCTAACAACAAGCTGGCGGAGAACGACACGTTCATGCGCTACCTGTTCAGCGATCAGCTGAAAATGGACGGCGGCACGCTCGACAAAATGCTGGCGGAGTTTGAGAAGAGCAGGAAGAAGGCGGACGCGCAGGATGAGGAAGGCGGTAATGGCAGCATGATGAATGAATCAGCGCCTGGCGGTTCGGATCCGGAAAGCTGGACGCATGACGAGCTGGTGGCATTTGCCCGTTATGTGACAACACCCGACAACTGACCAGCGTTAAAAAAAACCGCACACCACATCCAGGGGGATGTGCGGTTGATAAACGCCTTATCAATGCGATACAGAAGGATGTGAAATAAGAGTGATATTTAGCCGTCCTGTAAATCAATAACCCAGAGAGACTGACAGGCAGCTTATTTTTTCTGCGGCTTCGGGCGGTGTTTAATAAAACAGACGCATCAGATTCAGCTGCATTTATCTCAGGAAGTGCCGCGCAGTATGGACACGGCATCACCCCTTTATAACTTCTTTTTGCCACGCTCAGTGCCTGTAATAGTGAATAACAACTGCCAATAAATGTCCTGCCTTCCTTAGCGGGTAGCCGGGGACAGTCAATCCGGTGCAGCAGTAACCCGCTGTTACCGTGGTCACTGACGTAGAACTTTATGGCGCTGTACATGCCATATCCTTTTGCTGCGTGTAATGGAAGTACCATTCGGAATTGTTGCTATTCGTAATTATCCATAATCCGTGATAGCCGCAGTCGTGTCTATGTAAAATTTATCTATCAAACTTTTTCACATTAGCTCGTCTGCGTTAACAAAATTTAGCACTCTGGTTTTAATTTTAAAAGATTTTTTAGTGAACTCTATATTTACCCTGTACTAATCACCACTTGCATTGTTTGCAATGTAATCACTTAGTGGCATGTAAATCCCTGAATTTCAATCTTTACATCGAAAAGTCATAGCCAATTCAGTATATCTAATGAGAATCATGCCAGGCTAAAAAAGCCATGTAAAAATGAATTTTACTGCGTTGCATTTTATCGCCCTACCTAAACTCATTAAATAAAACAAGAGGTAATTTTACCCTGATCATTAAAATTATTGCGTCCTGTTTAGTTAACACCAAAAATTATTATTGAGGGTTATTATGTTAATGCTTAATAACATCTTAATTGCAGGCAAAAAAAACCGCACTTGAGTAAGCCTTCGTGCGGTTACAGACAGCCACTTTTCAGAAAGCTGCTTTGCGATATTGGATGCAGCTAATTAGGCCAGTCATAAACAAAATGTTGTACAGCAACAGCCTCAACACCTTTTTTAATTTTCACAACCTGCTGCGGACCGGCCTGCTCCCGCGCAATTGCCTGTTTCATCAGTGGAGCAGCAGGCTTAACAGGCTGGCATGCCTGCGTCGCTATCGCCTTCTTTGCTTTGGGCGCAGGCCTCTTTTTAGGTTTCTGACTGAGATTAAGCAGTCGCTCTTTGCGGGAGTCTTTTTCTTCAGGATTCTGGATTTTTAAACATTCCGGGCATCGCTCAGAATTACTGTGATGGACCAGTGCCACAGTCATTGCCTGTTGCGGGGTGTAGAGCGTGCCGATAAACATCCGGCTTTCAGGCGTTTTTGGGAGAAGTTTACAGCCTTCACGGTGCATCAGAATACCGCTTTCATGGTGAAAGCAGACATAGTATTTCTTAGCCTCTAACATGCTAATTCCTTTATGCAGTATTGATCCTGTTTAAACAGGAGAAAGATAATGATATTGATTATTATTATTGGTAGTTGGTCTGCAGGTATGGAGCCTGTAAATTCAGCTTAGCACTAAATTTTACGTACCCGAATGAGAATCCCAAGCGTGTAGAGTTAATCAAAGTAAATTAACGGACGCAACCTGAACCGGACCTGATATCTCAACCATAAGCAAAATAATGACGCTTCAGTGTAGCAGCGAAATAACTCTCCAGTCAGCTGAAATAATGTCGTCAGGAGTAGGATCATAAAAAGACAGTACACCTGACTCGCTCATGACAATAAACTGCCTCTGACTGTCAGCGTCTGTTTCAGTGAATACATGAACAGGTGTATCGCCCCATTTGGTACGACGACAGATATTACTGTCCGTCTGGCTGATAGCTGTCATGGCGTGGTTGAAACCTGTTTCCGCCTGGGACGGCGTATAAGGGATATCAGGCATTGAGTGCTCCTCGTACAAAAGGAAGCGTCACTACGGGAGGTTCCAATCTCCGGGTGGTGACGTTGACAGGGTTGGAACTACCGGCGTACGAGGAGACCGGCCTACCCGAAGGTAGCCCCGCCAACGCCACCATTGAAACATCTGGCAAACTCCAGACGTGGTAGCGCCGGAGGCACTAAGTGCCTCCTCGTACATTCGTTCGGGGTTCCAATCCCGACCACTGTTTTACAGTGGCGCGCACACTATATCCCCGGCGCGGATAAATTCAATATTTCTAATGTGAAATTATCCACTGGTTATTAGATCCACTGATAATCGAAGAATCGCTACCCTGACAAATTACAACCTCCCTACCATCTTTTCACGCAGGCTATCGCCAGCGCTGCCACCGCTTTGCGGGGCATTACTCTGTGAATATGAGGTATTTATGGAAGCACTCCGCACAGTGACGGACCGTTTTTCATTGATAGATAAAATTCGTCGATTTACACCACAAAATGACCGCAACTACCTGCTGCGATCTGTACGCGAAACATTCGCCAGCCCCGAAACGCAGGAGCGCATTCAGCTGGGGGAAATGTTCGGGTATTACGGCCACGGACGCCGCGCCGCCTATTACGCGAAGACCGGACGGCTAAACCTGCCGGAATTTGCAGTCGTCATGATTGACGGTAAGCCGGTCACGCTGGAAAACGTACCATCAAACCGCACGCTGGAGGCCAGCGTGGATGATAACGGCATCGTGACTCACATTCAGGAAATTCTGGATACCGAACCCGGCAACATCGTTGACGGCATGAACCGTTCCCGCGCTGGTGGCTGGTCATGGGCGACTGGCGGCGACGATAACGCCATTTCAAAAGTGACCAGCTTTCACGGGTTCGACTATGTGACCAATCCGAACTATATCAGCCAGGATCACCCTGCACTGCTGCTGGAATCGACCAATGAACGCGCCGACGCCATGCACGCGGGGCTAATGGAAAAGGGGTATTCAGAAAATCAGGCGGCTGACATTATCCAGCACTTTGAAACCCTGCGTAGCCAGACGGCCATGCTGGAATCTGCGGATTCTTCGCTGCTGGAATCGGCGCTCCACATCGAGCACGGCAAGCGTCTGGAACTGGAGGAACGTCTGCGCAGCGCACAGCTGATGATCGAGAGTGCAGGTACCGTGGCAAAGGCGCGACGCCGGATTATGAAGGATGCGCTGGCTAACATGCCGCTGTTTTTAAGTAAAGCCCAGCAGGCGGCCTTATGCCGTATGGATACGCCTGAAGATGCGCAGATTGTCGCGGCAATGCTGGAATCAATCGGCACAAATGCGACGGCAACACTGCCAATCGGAACAGCCCACCAGCACACATTACCGCAAACGCGCCCGCCAGCTGTGGACTCAACACCACTGCTATGGATTAACCCAAAATAATAAGGCAGGAAGAAAACCGTGCCCTGAAAACTGGGGCACGTTTTAGTCAAAACTAAAAATTAGGAAAAAACTGAGTGTTGATCCTTTTTCGGATCGCGTTTATCATCCGCGCTCTCATACAGTTTGACGACTGAATGAGAAGACGAAAAAAAATCGCCTGTTGACGCAGACGATTTTTAAACAACTTTGTGTGGTCTCTGACAACCACACCGGCGTTGTGCCGTATAACTTCTTTGAACGGAAGTTGACCTTAAACCATTATGACGCCAGGTATTGCACCTGTTGTCTCATGGAGAACAACTGTGCCTATAGTAGCTAATAGCGCCGATCCCGGCAACACCTTTCCCGCATTTCGCTCAAATAACGAGCACAGATCTGTCCGAATTACAGGCTTTGATCTCACCCACATTATCGAACTTTCCCCCCTCCCGAAGTCAGTTACCCGTGTTTTAAAATTCGCCTGCAATCTGGCCGGTTCTACGTCCGATTTCATCATCATCAAATCGCTCAGGAATCTGGCTGAAGAAGCCGGTTGCAGTATCTCCACCGTTCAGCGTGCTTATCGTGCTGCCGTTAAGTTGGGAATCCTCAGCTATGAAGAGCAGCGTGACGAGAAAAATCACAGCGTTAGCAAACCCAGCAAGTACACGTTTACTAATAAAGCACTGTCCTTTGTCCGGGCCAGTCTGGATGCACTGAAAGAGGCAAATCTGAAGCCGTCCGGACGTCAGAACATAGTCCGGAGAATTATCGCTAAGGCATTCTTTAAAAACGATTTTATCCACAAAACCCCTAGTCAGAATGAACAGATTGCCCCTAGTCAAACTGACCAACATGAAGTAAGAGATATCTCCAGTAAAAGAAAAATACAAAATGGGGAGGCATTAAATTATGAGGTTGAAAAATCAGCAGAAGAACAACCGGCCTCAGTGAAAAAGTTCGGGTTCTACCAGGACACGCAACAGCAACTGGCAGCAGCATCGTCAGCAGCGCAGAACGAACGAAGCGCAGAAGAGTTTCAGCGAAAAGGCGGAGTACTGCATGAAGCCTATCAGGCACTGAAGTCTACGTTCAGGGCAAAGTCTATTTGTGGCAGGAAGCAAAAAAGTCGCCGCTATGTTGACTCATTAAGCGGCGACTACTCAAAAGTTGACTATGCGATCCCTGAAGGCTGGCGCGGCTGTTAGTCGGTAATTACACCTCCGGCTTTCTGGTAGGCATTGAGTAGCGTCTCAATGGCATGCGTTTTCTGACCATACGGAGATCCGGCCAGTGAGGCCCAGATATCGTTCGTTTTACCAATTGCCGTGCGGATACGTCCGGCCAGTACGTCAGCATAAGCACCCTGCTCTTTCAGCAGCTGATCGAGTAAGCGCTCTTGTGAGGCAGGACTAAAATCAGGCAGGTTCAGCTGTTTTTTGTAAGCAGGCCAGTAGCGGTAAAGCTGCTGATAACGGCCCGCTGCGGTGGATGCCAGGCCATGGCTGTTAAGCTCTTTTGCACGGCGATGTGCAAACGGGTGATCGCTGAAGTCGGTAAAGACTTCGCCCTGCTTTTCGCCCATCCCTGTCACAATGACGTCATAGCCATTCATGCGGGTCAATGGGTGTGTGCTTGTGCCTTCGGAAAAGGCCAGCATGTCGCCAAAGGCTTTACGGTTTGGGGATTGGTCCATGGTGGTTCCGCTCTCTGTGGTGATGAAGAGACGGACTGTATGGAGTTTGTAATTTGCGCTGGGAAGAAACGCCGCATGGTGTGGCCATTGTGTGTTAGCTCATAGCGGGTATTAAGCACCTATAGTCCGCTCTGTGCCAAAAGCTGACGTTGCTAACTTTCAAGTAGTAAGTATAAAAAAACACCTATCCCCCGAGGAGGAGGACAGGTGCGAAACGCGGTGGTAGCGTATTGTGCTGATATATAGTTTTCGACGTTGCGAGGAAGACGCCTGGCAATCCCGTCAGACATTCTTCTGTCACTGAGCGGTAGAACCGCTCACCTATGACACAACATTAACTATCTTAATTAATTAAGAATCAGTCGCAAGCGTAAGCGGTAAATTAAAACAACGACGCGAGAACGAATCGACCAAGTGGCCGATATGTACTGGGCCCATCTCAGCAGGCTTCGTCATTAGTGATTTTAAAATAGTCGCTTGTTAAGCTTTAACAAAAAACTTGGCACCCCAGACCTGCTCCCTGTTGATTCACACAGAATGCTATTAACAACGTCCGCTTCTCGCTCATAGCGGACCTTGCAGCACGTATGTCCGCTTTGTGCCAACGTTACGTAAGGAAGGAATTAAGCCATCCCGTAGGATGGCTTATGGAATACTGTTACTGAGATGACAGGCCTAAGAAATGCG
>Ga0308170_10000186_pt1 | contig 108453 bp, 83 predicted proteins | sample PhyBR2_2_FD_202136 | JGI IMG/M metagenome (GOLD analysis project Ga0308170, IMG submission 202136) | Phyllosphere microbial communities from UC Gill Tract Community Farm, Albany, California, United States - DLSLSB.R2 | ecosystem: Host-associated > Plants > Phyllosphere > Unclassified | place... | reverse complement strand
CAAATATGTTATCTGGTCTTAAGAAAACAATTAACCTTGATGAATGTGACTATTACAGGTATTCTTATGGCAAAGATGCATCTGTTTTTCTCATCGGATAATTAATGAATGATGTTTTGACTGTTTTAAAGGATCAGAAATATATTTATAGAATGAAGCATTGACAGAGACAAATATCAGAGTGTCCTAACTAGTCATTTGCTTCTTTGTATAAATACAATTTGTGATTCAGCTCTTCAGCAAGACAGTGCCGGGCCAGGTATATTAAAATATACAATAGACTGGCACCTTAATCTCCTTATATAAGCTCAATACAAAGTCTTTGGGATGATCTAGTCAAACGTGTGTAAGCTAGATTTCAAAAATGTAAATCAGGTCAAAGGAACTCTGAGATTTGAGTAAAGTCGGAAAAAGACAAGACATCAAAGCCATTCTTAATCTACAAATGACAAAATTTATAATGTCTTGATCTAGCACTAAAAACTAACCATGTTTTTTAACCTTTCATAAACTTTTGTTCCATCTCAAACACAGATTTACATTCAAAAATGATTAGACAGCAAACATCTAAATAAATTTGATTAGAACATTTTGAGCAAGCCTAGATTTTGTATAATTATTTAGCAAGAGCCTTACCTTAAAATTGCAAAATAGGACAACTTAAGCTTTGACAAAGACTACAGTAAAAAATGTTTTTGTTGCTCAAAAGGTCATTTTTCAGGGTTTTTATATTGTCAGAAAATTAACAAGAATTTTTAAGCTTTTCTTACTTTGCTTTATCAAATTCGTTGTTTTAATGTTGGATTATGAACTAAGAGTAAAATGCTTTGTTGTATTGAAGATCAAATAATTTATTTTTATTCTTAGCTATATTTAAATCTTTCTGCCATACTTAAGTTTATAAGATTCTATATGTCTTTTGTGATCTATCTAAGCTCATCTATGTCAGTTGTGGGATGCAAGCACATCCTAGCGAACTCTCTAAAACTGAGAAAAACAAGCGAAATACTGAAACCCGCACATTGCAAGACAGTCGTAGTAAATAAAAAGGTAAATCTAATTAAATTTAAATTGGCCGCGATTAAATGCCATATAACACGCAAATATATGGGACCTTCTTTTCTTTGTTCTAAGAATCCAGTATATACATTTAAATAAGGTTGATTCTCACTATAGAAAATACCGTATTTCATTAGGCATGCTGAAGAAAGTAAACAATAGAAAAATCCTGCTAAAACCAAAAGAGGGTTCATAAACTACAAAAACTTACCCTTTAAAAGTTTTTTTTTGTTTTTCTTAAAAGTGATAATCTACAAAATGTTGATAAATCAAAAAATTTTTATGCAAAGTATCTGCTTTAAATTCAAATAAATACAGTGAAGAAATTGCAATTATTGGTTAAAAATTTTGCTTCAACTAGGCAGACTGCAAGGCAAATTATCTTAAGGCACTATAAATCAAAAATTCTTGTTTTTTACCCTTAAAACAGCTTGTTTAGAAATTGCTCTGTAGTTGTTCTCAAAGAAGTAACAAAAACATTTGAGAAGAATAGGTTTTTTAAATAGTTGTTATTTGTGTAGATGCTCTTTAAAATATCGTATGAAGAGAATAGATGAATAAAAAATTTTCTTTTGCATTCTAAAATTTACCTTTTATAAAATTTTTAAAATGCTTTTGATGTAATGACATAAAGTCAAAGTAACAACAATTACAGGATTGTTAGACATCAGCAGGGCATCCATTAGCAAAATGATAAAGAATATGACAAAGACTCAAGAAGCTTTGATTTACTATCATTTAATACATTACAAAAGACATTAGGCCTAATTAAACAATATTTATAGCAAATTCAGCTTTTGCAAGAAGCTTTTAGTTTTATTGCAATAATATGATGCATGTATAATTTTTTTGATTTATGACTTTATTTTCATCATTTTAATATATTCTCAGTAACTCATACAATAATTCTATCACATTAACAATGAAACTTTTCAGCTCTTAATACTTCTAAATCATACATAGCTAGGCACTTTGAGCTCTTTACTCTACCTTGCGACAAAAAATATTTTTTATTTTTAGACATGACATGAAATTTTTGTAAAAAAATATCAAGAGCAATATTTTTTATATTTTATAGATCCTTAAAATGAAGGCATTTATAATATCTTTAGAGATTTTAGCAAGGCTTTTGGCGGTAAATTGCATGACGAGAGAAGCTAGTGTGCTTCAAGAACAAGAATCATTCCGCATAAGAGAAAAATGCACTTGGTTTTTTATAATTATTGTCCAAAATTTTGTTTGGTGGCTTTGGAACGGATTTCTTGTTCCATTTTTTGGGTCGATTAGTTTGGTTTTTTTTCTAATTGGGCTATCAGCTTTTATAGTTTCAGCTTTGTTTGTCTTCCCTTTCCGTTGGCTTGTCCAGAAAGTAGCCAGTTGGAACAAAAATAATCCTGAAGAAAAGCAAGTCAAAAGAAAAGAGAATACTAGAATATTCTGTTGATAAGGTTTTTCTTTAAATAAACTCGTGTGGCAAATTCTGTATTAATTTTATAATGTATTTTATTAAGGTTTACTTCAAAATTTAGTCCAACTGGAGAAAGCAAGAAACAAAAGTGAATGCAAAATATCAATCACGGTTTTATTTGGTGTTTTATTTTCAAGAGAATGCAAATAAATACTTCAGCGTGAAAAACAAACCCATGGACAAGTCTAATTCAGATTTGCAGCTGTTTGAAATTAACAGAGAAATCAGTACACACGGCATGAATAGAAAGTTATACGAAAAAATAGCCAGTTTTTTCATGGGAAATATGCCTGAGCATTCGAAAGTGTTGGACGACATTCTTAAACACTTTGTTGTGGCAAAGGACAGGCCAATCTACGTAAATGAAATTAGGAACTATTTAAAGAGCTATAATAAGGGACTGTTTAGAGAGTATGGAAATAGATTCACGGCATCCAAGGGATGTTTTGAGGTTTTTGGGGTGCAGCCTACAAAGGAAAAAGACTATGACTTTAGGGTTGAGAAAGAATCCAAGAAAGATAAAGCAAAGGAATACAATACCAAGCCGAGAAATAGAAAGAAGGCAAAAAATATTATAAAAGCCGAGGCAAAGGCCAAAGCTGTTGCAACCCACAAAACAGAGCAGGAAGAAAAGTTAGAGAGAAAAAAGAAAAAGGAAGAAGCTTATGAGAAATTGCGGAAACAGGACATTTGACAGGGCCATTTTTTGGTTTATGAATCTTGATAAAGCAAATAAATACTTCAGTTTTTCATAAATAAAGCTTGATGTTAAAAAGCATAAAAGTTAAAACAACAAACATAAAAAGTAAAATTGTAAAAGTGGAAATAATTTGAATATTTTTATGCCCTCAAATGGCAAAAACAATTGAAGAGACCTACCAGAAAAAAACCCAGAAAGAGCATATTCTTCTGAGACCAGATACCTACATCGGCTCAATCGAGAAGGATACACAAACACTTTATGTTTGGGACGAACAGAGCAAGAAGATTGTAAGCAAGTCTATTTCATACGTTCCAGGTCTTTATAAGATATTTGATGAGATTCTTGTTAATGCAGCAGATAATAAGATGAGAGATTCCAAGATGAACAAGCTGATGGTGCAAATATCCAAGGTAACAGGAACAATTTCTATATACAATAACGGCAAGGGAATTCCTATAGAGATACATTCCAAAGAGAAGGTATATGTCCCAGAGCTAATTTTTGGCCATCTGCTAACAGGATCAAACTATGACGACAATGAAAAGAAGGTTACTGGCGGAAGAAATGGTTACGGCGCAAAGCTGTGCAATATATTCTCGACAGAATTCGTTGTTGAGACTGCTGATTCTAAAAGAAGCAAGAAATACCTCCAAGTATTCAAAAACAACATGAATACTATTGGCGTACCCGAGATTACTGGATATAAGGGAGAAGAATACACAAAGATCACCTTTAAGCCTGATCTAAGGAGATTTGGAATGGATGAGCTTGATGATGAAGTTATATCGCTGCTGCGTAAAAGAGTCTACGACATGTGTGCCACTCTCAAGAATGTTAAAGTGTATCTGGACGGAGAGCTGCTGGAGATCAAGAATTTTAAGGAGTATGTAAAGCTTTATGTCAGTGAAGACCAGAAGATTATCCACACAATTGTAAATGATAGGTGGGAGCTGGCTTTTGCTGTAGCCGATGAGCAATTCTCTCAGGTCAGCTTTGTCAACAGCATCTCAACATCCAAGGGAGGAACACATGTTGCTCATGTCATAGATCAGCTGGTTGAGCCGATTATGGAAGAAATAAAAAAGAAGAACAAGGGCCTAGACGTAAAACCTTTGCATATTAAAAATAACATTTTCATCTTTATTAATTGCCTGATTGAGAATCCAGCTTTTGACAGCCAGACTAAAGAGAATCTGACGCTCAAAGCATCGTCATTTGGGTCGAAATGTGACAAAGTAGATTCTTTTGTTAAGGACATTATTAAGAATACGAACATTGTGGAGAAAATTGTGAGTTTCTCTCGGGCAAAACAGTCTGCACAGCTTAAAAAGACAGATGGTGCAAAAACGACTAGGCTCAGTGGCATTCCGAAATTGGAAGATGCCAATTTAGCAGGCACTAAACGATCGGCAGAGTGTACCCTGATTCTTACTGAAGGAGACTCTGCCAAAACTTTGGCTGTCTCAGGATTAGCTGTTGTTGGAAGAGACCTCTATGGTGTTTTTCCTCTTAGAGGTAAGCTTTTGAACGTGCGGGAAGCTAGTCATAAGCAAATAATGGAAAATGCCGAAATCTCAAATATCAAAAGAATTTTAGGTCTGCAGCATGGAAAAGTTTATGAGGATACTAAAACACTAAGATACGGCCATATAATGATAATGACGGATCAAGACCATGACGGATCGCATATAAAAGGACTCATTATTAATTTTCTAGATCACTTTTTTCCTTCGCTTCTCAAAATTCCCAACTTCTTGCTGGAGTTCATCACTCCCATTATTCGTGCCACAAAGAAGGGCGTGACCCGTGATTTCTTTACTATTCAGGAATACGATAATTTCAAAGTTGGCAATGAAGGTTGGTCTATCAAATACTACAAAGGTCTTGGTACCTCAACTTCTGCTGATGCGAAGCAGTATTTTTCAAATCTGCCAAAGCATGTCAAGAATTTCCACACCGTTGAAGAGGTTGACAGAAATCTCATAAGCTTAGCTTTTAGCAAGAAGAAGGCAGATGATCGCAAAGCATGGCTGGCAGATTTTGTTCCAGGAACCTTTCTTGATCAATCTGTAGAGAACATCTCCATATCTGACTTTATTAACAAAGAGCTGATTTTATTTAGTATGGCCGATAACGTCAGATCAATCCCCTCTGTGATGGATGGGCTCAAGCCAGGGCAGAGGAAGGTTCTTTTTTGCTGTTTTAAACGCAACCTAAAGGCCGAGATAAAGGTGGCGCAACTTGTCGGCTACGTTAGTGAGCATTCGGCATACCATCATGGAGAGCAGTCTCTTTCGCAAACAATAGTTAATTTGGCCCAAAATTTTGTTGGATCGAACAACATCAATCTTCTCATGCCATTAGGTTCTTTTGGTACGAGACTACAGGGCGGGAAGGATGCGGCCAGTTCTAGATACATTTTTACAAACTTGAGTCCTCTTACCAGATTGATATTTAGAGAACATGATGATCCCATTTTGAATTACCTGGAAGAAGATAATATGAAAATCGAGCCAGAGTATTATGTTCCAATTATTCCTATGGTCCTGGTCAATGGAGCTGATGGGATAGGAACAGGATGGTCTACAAATATACCCAACTATGACCCACTAGAGATTATTGCCAATATCAAGAGGTTAATGAAAAACCAGGAGATGGAGGCAATGACGCCTTATTATAGGAATTTCAAGGGCGAAATAAAGATATCTGGGGAAGGAAAGTATATTGTTTCTGGAATCAGCAATAGCTTGAATGAAAATAATGTAGAAATTGTCGAACTTCCTATTGGAACGTGGACACAGACGTACAAGGAATATCTTGAAAGCCTTGCACAAGAGGGAACTGTGCGTGATTATAAGGCTTATCATACAGACAAGAGTGTTCATTTTATTGTAACATATACAAGCAAGTTTGCATTGAAATTGACTACATCCATTTCAACCTCCAATATGGTTTGTTTTGATACCGAAGGGCGTATAAGGAAATACAATTCGCCGTTAGAGATTATAAAAGAGTTCTACTTTGCGCGATTGAAGTTTTACACTGTAAGAAAAGAAAGCCAGCTCAAGACGCTTAAAGATGATTTAAATAAGCTAGAAAACAAGGTAAGATTCATTAGGGATGTTACTGAGGATAGACTGGTGATCAGCAAGAGATCGAGCGAGCTTATTATTAAGGATCTAGAAAGGATGGGGTATGACAGGCTAGATAATTTTGAGTATTTGCTTGGAATGAAGATATCGTCACTTACAAAAGAGAGGATTGAGAAGCTTGGCAAGGAGTGCGAAGACAAGAAGAAAGAGTACGAAGTTCTAATTTCCAAGTCTATCTACGATCTGTGGAATGAAGATTTGGCTGCATTTGAGGCCGAATATCAGAATTTTGTTGTGGCTGAATCTGCCGAATACGAAGCTGAGACATCGAAGAAGATCAAACGGCCCAAGCTAAGCGCAGTGCCTAAAAAAGCCTCGAAAGACAACAGTTCTAAGAGCAGTAGCAAAGCCAATTCTAAAACTAGCAAGACAGAAGAAGTAAAGAAACCTAAGTCAGCATCAAAAAGGAAAGCCCCTGAGCCAAAAGAGCCATCTAAAAAAACCAAAACGCTTGAGCCTGTGGTCAAAAGTGACAATACTCTGAAAGACCTAGGAATGATAATTGACAGTAGTTCATCTGAGCAAGATAATCCTTGGGACAAATACAGAGATTGATTCTATTAAATTTAATTATTAATTTTATTATTTGTTGGTCGAATATGTGTTCTAACTTAACGTTTTCGTAAAGTCTAGGATAAGTTTAAGAAAGAAGTTTAAAATAAAGTTGATATTCTTGAAAAGGCTAAATTGGGGAAGAAATGAAAATTAAGTTTGCAAAAACTAAAGTTTTTTAATTTAACTGGCTGATTTATTTTTACTTTCGACGTAACTCGCAGCTTCAAATCCTGCAATGCATCCTGAAGCTGCTGCAGTGATGGCCTGCCTGAAAACATAGTCCTGAACATCGCCGCAGGCAAAGCATCCTTCAGCACTTGTGTGAGTATTGGAATCTGTTTTAATGTATCCAAGCTCGTTTAATTCAAGAAGATTTCCCAGGAACTTAACATTAGGATCGTGCCCTATGCCAAAGAATAAGCCATCAACCTCAAGCTCAAATGTCTCCTTTGTTTCTGGGTTCTGAAGCTTCAAGTACTTTAAGACGCCTTCCCCATGTGCAGACAGCAAAACAGCAGGTGTAATAATCTCCAAATTACTAATGCTCTTAATTTTATCAACCTTGTCAGGTCTTGCTCTGAATTCATTTCTCCGGTGGATGACATACAATTTCTTGGCAATGTTGCTCAAATAAATAGCCTCTTCCATAGCCGAATCACCACCCCCTAAAACAGCAATATTCTTTCCCTTAAAGAAAAACCCATCGCAAATGGCACATGCACTAATTCCTTTTTGCCAGAACTCTCCGTCATTTGTCCCTGGAACATGCAATCTTCTGGCCGATGCGCCTGTGGCTATGATCACGCTTCTTGCTGCATAGTCCTTGCCTTTGATGCCAACTACAAAATTCCCATTCTCCTTCTTTAAGCTGATCACTGTTTTGGAGACTATTCTAATTCCTTTATTTATTGCCTGCTCCCTCATTGCTTCCATTAGATCTGGACCCTGCACCCCATTTGGGAATCCTGGGTAGTTGTCCACATTCGTGGTTGTTGTAAGCTGACCGCCCGGCCCTATGTCGCCAACCAGCTCGCCCTCAAACAGCAAGGGCTTGTGCTTCACTGCGCTCAGTGCTGCAGCGTATGCTGCAGGCCCGCTCCCAATAATTACAATGTTTTCCATTTTGGGCTAGATTTGCAATAAAATATTGTCAATTTATGTAAATAGTCCTTTGAAAAAATAATTAGTTTTAAATTGGACTTGATGTTATACTCAAAATCAATTCCTGTTAAATATTATAAATAAATAATTATCCATGAATGCAAATACTAATAATTGATATTTTATCCCTGAGAATGACTCTGATGGCAAAGAAGCGGTATTAAGTGATATGTTTTGCAGAACTTACTATTCTCATAGGACAAGATTGATATTGCAGATTAAACAAGAAGATTCGAAAAAGAATGCTTGCTGAGAAATTACAAATCAGTTTTGAATACAGTACTTGTAAATAATCTAAAAAAACACTTTAAAAAGCATTACATCTAAGTCGTTCCCAACATTCAGTTTATTAGCTACTTGTCCGAATCTGGTCGTTATTGATTCGCTCAAAATTAAATTTTTTCAGAAAAAAATATTACTCATGTCCGCATAAGCTTCTGTACTTTTGTCTTCACTTTTCCTTTCTTCACTGCTTTTTGTCTTTTTAAATACATGCGATGGCTGCTGTTCAAACAGGCTCAGCTGTTTGCTCTCACCTGCGTCAGTCTTGTCTCCTGGCAGCCCGTACTTCATAAAAAAATCTGGCTTCGGCTGCACTGTATGGGTCTCGTATCCCATGCTTTGTGCGCCAGTCCTAAAAACTCTTCCTAAAATATCCAAAAGCCCATTTATTGTTCTATCTTGCTTGTCTATCCTCTCCTTCAGCTGCGCGACCTCGTTTGATAATCTAAAATTCGCATTGGTCAGGTAATTTATGCTGCTCTCCAGCGATGGTATATTCAGCTTGCTGTCTCCCTTCTTGCTCTTCTGTTCTCTTTTAATAAATCCCATCAAGGACGGCTGGTCCCTCTTGAAGAAGCAATTGTAATACTCCTCTATATCGTCATTCTTCTCGTTCTTTGTTTTTACAAATCCGTATATGTTCAACTGCCTTATAAATCCGCTATATTCTCGTGTTCTAGACAATGTCTGCAACGTATTCTTGATAAAGCCCTCTTTGTTCAAAATCCTAAGCCTGTCTCCATCCTCACTCCACACAATATTGTCATTTGTAGGATCGCTTGTTTCTCTAAACAGCCTTCTTAAAAACTTTGGAATCTTAGAATAGTCATTTGTCATTCAGGAAGATTTTTTTGCAATGTTAAATAGACAGAATCTAATTAAATAAATATTTTCAGATGGTTTTTAATATTGAAAAAATATATTGAAAGAAGAATATGCTGGTAGCAATTTTTACTAAAACAGTGATTCTCTATTGAATTCTGTGCTAGATTTGTAGTTGATGCTATTTGTAAGATTGGGAACGTTTAAAATTAGTTAATTTTTAGTTAATACTTGAATTGTGGCTAGAAACTTTAACAAAGTTCTCGGATGAGAGACTTCATTCTTAATGAGCAATTAATGTATCACAAATTGATTAATAAGATGCAAAAAATTGAAATATAAACTAAATCCTTATTTTTGCTGATGAAACATGCTTTAAGATTAACAGCTACCATACTATTTTTTTAAAAAATTTGTAAACTGATATCAAAAAATTGCATTGCTGAAAAGTAATGTAATGTATAGTACAACTATCAGAGACAGCAAACTTAATAAATCAGAGCATGTAACAATGAGTGGCAGGAGTGTTGATGAGAACAACACATTATCAACTTCTAATGTTAATACTATGTGCTCTATTATATAATTAAGTGCAAATACCTGGAAAGTCAGTGCAATTGCAAGAACTATTAGAAATGCTAGGGTGAAGCCTAGGCCTGAAACATAATTTGCAATGATGTAGATTAAAAAACATATTGCTGCTGAAAATGAAAGAGTTACATTCACCGACTTATCAAAAATTTGATCTATTTTTATTATGTTATTGATTTTGTGCGCAAAAATATAGGTTATTGAGCCCGATATTGTAGAGAATACATGATATAGTGGGTTTATAGATGGAAATTTGGCAAAAAGTCTTTCCATTATGACCCCTATGACAGAATTTACGGTAAAAACAAAAATTATTAATTTTAGAGATTGACTTGGAATTTTGTAACCCTGAAACCTTAACATAAAAAATAGGCATACACTTGTCAGACAGAATATCAAGAATAAAATGAATAGCAGCTGGCATGAAGGGTAATTAAAAGAGCCCAAAGTGACAAAAACAAGTATTTTAGCAACAAAGATATCGTTAAAAGCACTCAGAATGGGCATTACAAAATTTTCACAATTTATATTCAGGGTTTCAATAATTTTTAAAATGAGGAGCAGAGTGATGACAAAGACAACAGTGCTGAAGAAGCAGGAGAGAACAGATGTATAAATGATGTTCAGTGCCATAGATGTTTTGGATTGCTTTGAGAAGTACAAAACAAAAATTCCGACAATTCCTATAAAGCTTCCAACCAAAAATGATTTCACAATGACCAGGCAAGAGTTGAAAAATAAAAATCTTTTGTAGCTTCCAGTAAATTGAGATGACTTCACACATGTCATGTACATTGCAAAGGATAACTCTAGGTTGTTCTTAAGGTTCAGAATTGAACTAGATTGAAAAATGAAAGGAAGCAGCGATATTTTTTTATTAAGCAAAGCTATTTTGAAAATGTGAGTTGTAAATATCATTCCCAGGACAGTGATAAGCACTGAGGACGTAGATTCAGCGAATAATTCTCTGTCGAAATCTATGTAATTTATCAGATTCAGGCTGAATTTAGATAGCTTTGCAAACATTTTCAAATATTGTGATTTCGAAATGTTTAAAAGTATAAAATAAATAAACAGATCTTTTATCAAGGCCTAAATTACTAAACAAACACATTTTAATTTTCCATAGTTTTATATTAGGTCTCAGAGCAAAACAACTTAGATTCTGATTCATTTAGGCATAATGAGTTACAGCATAATGTTATTGACATACAAAACATGTCTCACTTTCAACTTAAATAATCAAATTTGAAACAGGAACAAAGAAAAAATTTTCGAAAGAATTGATGAATGGATCTTGACTAATGAGTTTTGAAATAGCTTTTGACCATCGATTGTTTAAACTTTGATTTTTGAATTCGAAATCATCAAATTTTACTTTTGAAAACAGTTTTTAACAAATTTTATTTTAGAAATACAGTTTCTTGTCAAATTTTACCTTAAAATAGTTTTTTATCAAACTTAACTTTTACAATATTTTATTATCACAATAAATTTCTCAGCAAAATAAATTATAAAGTTTGAGAAATTAATTTTTTATTTAAACATAGATTCCATTTCGAGATCTAGCATCGTAACCATTGTCACCTGAAGAATTGCCATAGTGCAGACGACTATGCCTCATGCTATCGTGAAAATTGCCATTATTTTCAGTATCTGAAGATTCATTATGGTGATGGCTATCGGTTATAATTAAATGATGGTGGTCACAATTTTTTCCGTTGCACACAGGCAGTCCATGGATTCCTATGTGACCATGATGCGAGTCTGATGAGCCCTCACTTCCAGGCTGAATTAAGCGGCCAAACTTTCTGGCATGTTTTGACTCTGACTTTCTCTTTCTCTTTCCAAATCCCATTTCCTCTCCCTTCTCGGCTTCCTCAATCACGACAGGCGCATAAGCAATCTTCAAATCGTTATTATCTTTATGGCGGTCATTAGGCGAGGAGAAACTCCTGACCTTACCATCCTCTAAAATCAGTTGTTTAATAATTTCAGGCTTGCGGGCATTAAGATATGGCAGGCCATTAAGTTCGTAACTCATATCCTTAATGTTGCCAGAATCATAACTGTTGTTGAGACTGAATGTCTGCTCTTTGATGTAGTCAGGTGTCGGTGGAACTTCGTAGTAAATGTCAAAAGTGCTTCCACTTGTATTGTTGCAAGATCCGAGCTGGAACCCGTTTTTTGAATCATTAAAAAGTAGACATTTGTTCTTGTATCCAAGCACAAATGTGTTTTCTACTGTCAGCAACAGTTGGAAGGACTGAGCACCTTGCCCATGCGATTTGTAGAAAATCAAGGGGGTGCCTGTGCTATTACCACCACCTTGAACATCAAAAGACATTGACTTCAGGGGGTTATCGATCGTGATGTAAATGCCACTCGCATCTTTAGCCTTGCCTAGCTTGAAGTCTATTGCCCGCTCAACTCCAGAAACTGGTGCAGGGTGTGGATAGTTGCTCAACCTATCTTTGCCTCCGGAATCTCGTTCCTCACCGATAAATTTCTGGGTTTTATTATGAAAAAGGAAAAAGCAGTCAACAGTTAATAGAAATAAAAGCATTAGCGTCATAAAGTTGTTGTTTTTTTATTTATTTATAAGTTTCAGGGCCTGAAACAGTGCATTGAAATTTCAAAATTGACAAATAGAAAACCCTGATTAATTTATTTTTGAAGTCTGTGTTGTAACTTGGATTTTATTGGATTATTTTAAAATCAACTGTTAGGGGATTTTGAAGCATTGCTTTAGGAAAGACCAAGCTTTTGAGATGCCAGCACTTTTAAATGATTTTGGCAATTTAATGATCAATATCAAAGCAAAAAAGCCTCTTCATCATTTATTTTGAGATGGCTAATGAAAAAATTTATTAATGGCAAAATTTATAAATGACAAAATTTATCTGTTCTTTACTTTATCAATTAAGTCCAGAATGCCGTCATGAGGAACAATCAAAATCTTGCCTTTAGAAGCAAGCTTCTCAACTCATTTCTGATCCCATTTGAATGTTTGGATTTTTGTAAGATCACCCCATGAAAAATAAACATGAATTTCACGGATATCTTATAAAAGCAGTCATTGCTTTGTTTATACTTCCGGTAGCAACCTTCTTAGCAACAATACATATCGGAGTCAATGAGAGAATGTGTTTTTTGGCTTCCATTGGGCTATTTGTTTTTATTTTAAACTCAATTACAATGAAGACTATAAAGCAATACAGCAAGAAAACCAAGAAGTTGTGAGAATAAAACATTTTTCAGCTCAAACTTGTAAGTTTTCTATTTTTTATTAAAGTAACTTATTTTGTAAATCAAGGCTGCAGACTTTATTTTTGCATCAATTCCAAGAGAATTGCATTAAAAGCCAAATGCATTGTACATATTTTACTTTAAGCAATCTCCTCTAAGACTGTTGCAGTAAAAAGAATGGCCATTGGTCAAATGTTTTTATTCACAAAGTTTTCTAAAATAGGAAAGAAAAGACTCATTGTATAAAGCTCAGAACCATTTAGGCTCCAATCAGAATAAAATCTTGTTACTTTTTTTTTTGCAAATTTTTTCAGCCCATGCCAAAAACTGAATTTGTATACGACGAGCTGAAGTTCAAGAACAAATTTCTTGAAACATCAGAATTTGAGGTACTTTTTCCCAAGCACAGATGCAAATACTTTGAGAGTGTTGAGAAATATATAACGAAGGCGCTAGAAATGAAAAAAATAAAATTCGAGATAGACTATGAGAAATGCACAATGAAAGTTTCGACAACACACTTGACCAGAGATCCGTATATAATAATTAAAGCGAACGAAATGATACAGCTCTTGGGAAAGGGACTTCTTCTTGAACATGCTGTAAAAATCCTGGACGATGGCATGCTGAGTGACATAGTCCCGATTCACATGCTTGCTAGCAGCAAGAAGGTGTTTGAACGAAGAAGGCAGAGGCTTCTCAACCCCAAAATCTTCAATTCGCTCCAGCTAATCACAAAGTGCAACATTCTCATAGCCAACAAAACAGCTTGTATTGTTGGGGACCATAGAGGCCTCAATGATGCAAAGAAAGTGATTATTAGATGCTTTGAGAATAGCCATCCTGCTTTTGAGCTTAAAGAGCTCATAATCAAAAAGAAGCTACTCAGAGATGGGGAAGAAGGAGATTGGGAGAGATTTCTTCCTAAGATCAAGAAAACACATTCCAAAAGAAAGACAAAATCACGAATTACTGGAAACATGCCTGAGGAGATTAGAGACAGAAAAGAGGACATAGAAATGAAGACTGGTGAGTTCTATAAAAGTGACAAAAACTTGGAAAGGATGAAGTCGCTGGAAGAGCGTAGAATCAAAAGAGAAGAAATCAGAAAAAAGAGAGCAGAGAGGTTTATTGCACCTGAAGAGTAATAGAAATTAAGTTCTAACTGAGAATTATACTGATTTCAATCGCAAAATAAAAAGATTTCCAGAGCCTTTTTTCTTTAAAGTCTAAATAACATTTCAATGTAAGTGACTACTATCTTTTGACATTTATTTTGCCTTTTTGCCCTGAAAAGAGGATTTTTCTTCTTGTTTATTCATATTTTTATTTGCCAGCTATTCAATATTTGCTTGTTTTTAGAAATTTCGGATAATTTTCTATTTTAGTTTGTCTATGCATTTTTAAAAAAATAGTTGTTTTTCCGCTAAAATTTTTGACCGCTTTTCAGTCCATAATGGTAATTAAAGGATTAAAGCAAGAAAACAATGTTGTGTTTTCTTTGAATGAGTCTACTGGAGAATGGGAAAAGATAAATTCAGCCCTCATTCCACAGCTTGAGGCGCTGCTGGAAAAACTTGAAAATATGAAATATCCACTACAGAACAGAAGAGAGAATGTATCGTTTGAAAGAGAATTTGACATTGGCATAGGCTCTGTAAAGAGCTATACAGACGAGGATGGCGACCTGGTCTACTCTTTCCAAAAAGAAAGCAATAGCTCAAATGTTTTTATAGATGAAGACCTGGAATTCGGCATAAACGTTGCATCATCAGCCAAAGATCCAAACACAGAGCTTAAGGAGTTAAAGAATTTCTGGAAAGTTGAGAAAAATATTCCTAAAAAGGAAGCAGAGAAGGAGCTCAAAAAGGAAGTGACCAATAAGAAAAAAGAAAGCAAGAATACAAGAAAGGTATTTGATATGTCAGCTATAAGCCCTACGAGGTTAATTAAGGATGTCAGCGCTCCTCTTATCGATCCTAAGTTTTGTGTAAAGTCAATTATGGTTCCAGCCAAGAGTTCAGGCTGCTGTTATGCATTTGAGAAGCGGCATGTGCCAATATCAACAACCGAGCATAGAAAATATTTTGAAGCATACTTGAATGACCTAAGACATATCAAAAGGCCCCAGAGAAAGTCTCCTGCCAGCTTATTGAAACCATCTAAAATATCTTTTATAAACCCAAGATCGTACAAGGGCAATTCCAGATTTGATTTAGAATTAATTCTTGGATTTATGAATTACAATAAAACCGAAAATCAAAACTCTTTGGATACTGCATTTTGTTTGAAGGATATCAGGAGTAACAGCACGGGTGATGATAAATTTGACAATTTTTTGAGCGAGATAGTGAAAACAGAAGGATCGACTGATTTATAAGATATTTCATTGGGTATCTTCTGTTTGATTAGTTTCAGGGCTGTTTGTGACTGCATAGATTTTAGAGTATATTTTTAATTGAATAAAAACACATTTAAAGACAATACGTTCTATTTTACTGATGTATGTTACTGCCGACCTCATTCTTGGTATAAAGTTATTTATTTATAATAAATTGATTTTATGAAAAGATTTGTAAAATTTTGAAAATCTTAAAATTTTTCAACGATAAGTCAGAGCAAGAAAAACCCGGCTGTTAAGTTAATGGCCTTTTCGAGTTTAGACCTAAGCTTTTCTTTTGAGGAATACTCAGGAAGAAGCAGGGTGTTAAAACAGGTTTGAGAGCTGGGTAGTCTCTCTGTATCACATCCGTTGCGCATGATAGTCAGATTGAGTCTTTTTGAGCCACCCACAGGAAGCCTGTCGTTTCCTGTGATAAACTGTATGAGCTTCTTCTTTTTTGCCAATGTCAGCTCAAAGAACACCTCCCAGAAATACCTTATAATAACATCCAAATCACAGTCAAACCCGTTGTACGTAGTTGTATTCTTAATCTGCTCAAAGTCAAAATCATCGACACCCATAAGAAGCTTTTCTAGTTCGTTTGGCTTGAAGTTTTGGATAGTTCCGTAGTTTATGATCGAGCTGAACCCCTTTCTGAAGGCATTGAACTCGTCTTCAATTGACAGTTCAATGAGAAAGTGTGCGTACAATTTCTGAAAAATTTTTAAGTTATTCTTGTTAACCTTGATCTGATGCCCTCTAGGCAGGAGCTCATAGCTGTGGTATACCTCGTTAATATCCAAATCAATCCCAAAAGTCTGATCCAGAAATTCCAAGTCCTCGGCAGAAGACTTTTCCAGATTTTTCAGAGACACAAAAACTTCAGGCTCTATCTCCTCCAGATCCTCAAAGCACAGCGGTATGTTCAGCAGCTTCTTGAAGATCAGGAAAGGAAAGGGCAGATTGAGAACAACATCATTGTAAAGAGCGATTCCAACAATTTTGCCTATAAGATTCAGCGTGTTTTGATCTGCCCCTTTTTTGAACCATATTCTATTATTTGTTTGTTTGAATGTGCTTAAGTCATTTTCAATCTCATGACTGAGAAGCAGAAAAAACTCTTTCTTTATTCCGCCAGAGTCCACTCCTTCTTCGCCAAGAAATCGCACTTTAAGCTGCTTTTTCAGGTCCTGGTCGTTCAGACTACTTAAAAACCTCAACGTATCAGAGTAAATAAACTCTCTTCTTATAGAAATAAAAAGATAGGGGTCAGTAACTCCCTCGAACAAAGCTCTGAAAAACGCGTCTTGGAGCGTATTTTTCATTATTTCGCTGTTGTGTAGTTTAAGGATTTCGGCCTTGACATTGAGAGGAATAGCAAAATTGTAGTTCAAACACGAACTAAAATTGATCTTTGAAAACTTCAGTTCATTCTTTATGTTGATCCTAGCAAAAAAAGCTTTTATGATGAAATCTTTGTCAAACAAAATTCGTGTGATCTCGTTGATTTGATACAGATTTTTGAATATTTCAAAACAACTGCACAACGACTCGTCCATACGGATATCTGTCATTTGTGAGTTGCTTATTGAGTCTTTTATAACACTGAAGCTCTTTAGAAAGTCATCTTTTGTAAAGTTGAAATCAAAGAGACATAATGGAGAGCAGCACGGTTGGATAGATCCCAAAGAGAGAACTGGGACAAGAGAGGCTGTAAGCTTTGCACAGATCAGAGCATAGACATTGCCCAAAATTCTAAAATATACTTCATCTAGCAGGGTGTTGCCACAGAAAATTTTGTGGGGATGCTCGGAACTGGCATCTGAAAGCTTAATGAACAGCCTGACAATGATCAAAGCCAGGTTAAAGTCGTTGCATCTCTGAAATTGGCATAGCAGCAGATAAAACAAGCCAGTGCTAAGATAAATACTTTCTTCCGTTAATTTATCGTGAAACACATGACAAAATGAATGGTTGAACTCATGCCCAGGACTGACCCTCAGCATCTGGTCATTTTCTTTGTCGCTTGAAGCATGGCTTTCCTTAGCATTTCTATTCTGGTTTCTGGCACTTTTTAACTTCTTTTCCAATACGTTTTCATGCAGCCTATCTTTTTTTATCTCCAAGTCCTCAAATTCGTTGGAGTCGCTCAAAAAAAGACAGTCTTCATTTTTCCCACAGTCTTTAAGCGTCTTTTTTTCTTTACATGTATTTAAAGATGGTGTTTTCTCGCTGTACTTTGTGTTTGATCGTCTATAATTAGTGCAAACCTTTTCCTTCTTTTTATTTATCGCACTTTTTTTATATTTCCCATCTTCTGATGCATAAATTATTTTGAGCGCGTAAAAGTAAAAATCTATGATTTTGTTTTTGTTGCTCGAGTGATCGGAAAAATCTAGACAATCTACCTTCTTGCAAATGAATACATCTCCATACTGGCTCAATGCTTTTGACACTCTTCTAGCCATCTCGATATCTTCTATCATCCTGCAAAATATTCCTGAGCATCGAGAATTGCTGCACTTTCTTGTGAGCTGTTTCAAATATCTTTTCATGCCCTGAGGGGTTCTTTTTCTTAAATAATGGTTATCCAGGAGAACTCCTTAACTCCCCTTAATAACACCATTGTTTCCGATTAGCATTAAATTTGCATCTCTGCATATTGTGGAATCTAAGTGGTTCCTGAGTATTTTAATACAAAACATATTTGTTTGTAAAATTTTTGCAAGTTTTAATTTTCTAAATTTCAGCTTTGATTTGTAATTTTGCATATTTTTAATTCTATTGATCAGATTTCATTGGCTCAGTAAATTTCAATTGTAAATAATAAAGTTTACAGAATTCTAAAATTGTAGCTTTTTAATTTGAATTATGATTGGTCCAAGTCAAAAACATGAAAAGTAAAAATACTACTATTTTAATTGGTTCAAAGTATCCTTTTTACAAAATATCACCCTTTTAATTATGTGTCTATTGTTAATCTGTAAAAATTTTTGATTAAACAAATTAAAATTACATGTTTGTCTATGTAGCAATATGGCTAAAAGCTTTAATATTATGTTGCTCATATTGAGGATTTATCTAGGACGTATTTTTCACCCATGTTTTTTTTGTTGTATTTTGCCTTGGCATTCTGCAGATCCATTGAAATTCCTGCAAACGAAACATTTGCATTTGAGAATAGAGTAAAAGAGAATGCTATTTTTAAGATTATTTATAACTTAAAAGGGATAGGCGAAGTAAAGATGTATGATTACGAAGGGAATCTGATAACCCACGAAAAAGGGCGCAGTGGGTCTTTTTTCACCCAATCTCTTGGAAATGGGAGAATAAAGGTGGAGGTGAAGAATCTTGACAGAAGCAGTCCGTTGAATTTCATGTACAAGTGTCCTGATCCGGCCGAGGAGCTGGCAGGAAATTTGGGGTTTGTAGAGAAGGAGGACATTGTTGCTAATCTTACAAGATTGCTCGACAAGCTCATTAGCGATCAGAAAGTCCAGATTGAGCGCACGAAGGAGCACCATGCTCTTGTCGAGAGATCCAGAATCTGGGCAAGGGTTTTGATGGTTCTCGAGATATTGTTTACGGCTGCATCAGTCTATCTTCTCCATAAAGACTTTATTTCGATGTTTGAGAAGAAAGCATCGATTTAAATAAACAACACTGTTCTGAAAACCTGTTTTGTCCGAAACAACAATTTTTGTATCACGTAAATCTAAAGTTAAATTTTGCAAGTTTTTGGCAGTAAAAGGCACAAATAACGGTATTTTGGATAAAAAGGTGCCTTTGAAGGCCCAACTTTGCTGCTACTAGAAAAAAGTGGTTCTACCGAGATTCGAACTCGGGTTGCTGGATTCAAAGTCCAGAGTGCTACCATTACACCATAAAACCTCAAAAGGCAGCAGTTCGTGTGTGATCTATGCATGTGCACAAACCTGACCTTAATGAAACTTTTGACAAGACATATGAAAAACTAAAAGATAAGACAAATAAAAACCTTTGCAGAGTCACATAATAACAACTATCTTAAAGCATGTTGTTTGAATTTCATCCATCTTTAAATGTAGTTTTCAAGGCATTTTATTTATAAAGAATCAACTTTTCTATTAAATATTTCAATAATCATATCGACTGTCTGATCCAGCGTGAGCAATCCGTTGTCAATCAGAATAGCATCGTCTGCACAAACAAGTCTGCCGTGCTCTCTGGTCGTATCATGACTATCTCTCCGTTCTATTTCTTCTAAAACAGCATCAAAATCCTCTCCTGTCTGTTTTGATCTTCTTTCTGCCCGCTTAGAGGCTTCTGCTGTTATGTACAGTTTGAGAAAAGCGTTAGGAAGCACAACTGTCCCGATATCTCTTCCGTCAACAACTATTCCTGACACATTGTCCAGAGCATTGAACTTTCGCAGAATGTCCTGCTGCATTTCAAAAGTCTTTCTTCTCACAAACAGCTGTCTAGCCACGAGTCCCACCTTCGAATCCACATCAGCTGTCCTTAAGTAATCAGTTATGTCTCTGTTTTCATACAGCATACGCCCATTCTTCTGCTCTAACCTTATAGAATTTACAAAATCCAGGATATTTGGGCTTTTTTCATCAAAATCATTAAATTTTTCATAAATTAGAAAAGTTATGGCTCTGTAAAGCATCCCAGAATCCAGTCGTTCGAACCGAAGCCTTTTGGCTATGGCCTCTGCCGTGCTACTCTTGCCGCTTGCTGCCGGCCCGTCTATTGCAATAGTATATTTCATGAGGGATACACTCAAAAATTTAAATAAAATGCTTGTTTATTCAATGTTGCATTCTTGCCAGTCACCAGGAGATTAGTTCCTTTAAAGACTGTTGTAACAGACATTTGCTGTACAAATTGAATAAGCAAGGTATTTTTAGCATAAAAAGAGAGTTTGAAAACAAATACTTTTTTAATATTCTTTTATAGACAATACCTTGTAAGTAATATTGTATTGATCAGATAGTCTACTGTATAAGTAAAGCACAAAGTAGAATGTATTAATATTCATTAATACCTTGATTTTACAAATGAGTTACTCGTGATTAATTTACATGCCGAGCTAATTGCACTGGAAAGCTTTCTAGCGCATGTTTGAATCTGCCCATGGAAAATCAGCCAAAAAAGAGGGGAAGAAAAAAGAAGACACAGGTGGTTGAAGCGAAAGAGCCCTCGCCCACAAGCCAGCTGATCCAAATAGTAAGCACTTCCAATGAGGAGGCCGTGCGACCAACAGGTGCAGTCACACCTTCAATCGCTAATGACGGGAGAAGCAGAGAAGAAAGACAGGCAGATAGGATTCAACGGGCAAACAAAATTGAGAGTGACGCATTGAAAATAGACAAAGTCATGAATTCGAAAAGGTTTAGGGACAGTTTGATGGAGAAGTTCATTGATTCTAGGCCTGGCATCTGCAAGACAGGCCAAAACGGGGACTATTTAAAGCTATATGAGCAAATGAAGCAAGGCGACACGGACGAAAAAGAGCTGCTTTTTTGGGCTAGCTCTGTCACTTACGAGAGTGTGAAGAAGAACTGCAAGATTCTTGGGTTTCTGCTAGAAAACGGGCCAATGACAAAGATTGAGGATGATATTTTTAAGAACTGTCTTGATACAGTAAAATCGTATTACAATGAAAGAATTCGCATTGTGTCAGGAAAGACTGACAACTCGTGGCATTTTTACAGAACAAGCTATTTTCCCAAGGAAGATTCCAATATTTACAAATTTCTTTTTGAGGTTGAGGGCATTCCTGATAAAAACAGATTGTATGATATTTTCAAAGAAAATCAATGTTGATTCAAATGCAATAAAGAGTTATTATAGCATATAAGAGCTCTCTTCATTTGGTATTGTCATGCATGCGTATAATTGCAAATCCTAATTAAATTTTCCTGTTTTTAAATCTTTTTTTGAATTTTCATAGATCAAAATTTGCTTTATCTGTGATAAGATCGTCTTAGGTACAGTATTCGTAGCCAGATAAAAGAATAGCAGACATAACAATAAGCGACTATACAAAAACAAACTAATAACAAGAACTAATACAACTTTTATAAATAAAAACCATCAAAATAAAAATTTCATTATTTAATATTTTACTAATTGTAGTACACAATTTTATCCAGCAAAATCTTGTACTTTATATTGAAATACACAGTGTCTCGCTGGAATATTCTAATGGTTCCATCGATCTCGTTCGAGCATCCGCTCATTAAATTGTCTATTTTAACAATAAGATCGTATTTATAATAGTCCTTTACAGAGGCTGTTCCAGATCTATAAATATTAAGCTTGGCCATCTGATGGTATCCCAACTGTTTTTGTGTATAGACATCATCAATTATCTCTTCATTGCTGTATGCAGAGTCGTAAATAGAATTTACCGTTGCCAACACACCCCACCTAGAAAGTAAGGCTCTCATATGAGTCCCACTGTCATTAAACTGAAAAATAGAGTATTTGTAGATATTACACAATTCCATCAGCAGAAAATCACAGTTTTGGCCAAGTGATTCATCAACTAACACAGACTTGTTGTCAAAAATAGCAGGGTCAAGAATGCTGCTTAGGCTTTTCTCCTTCTCTGGGACGTCACTTGTTGCCAGATACATGGGCATATTTGCTTTTGTGCAAATTTTGAGCACACTTAATGAGAAAAGATAAATTATTGTTGAAGAATGCCAAAAATTGCGTAAAATATTAATTTTGGAGATTCTGTGTATCACGGCACTAGCAGCTATTTTTACCAAACTTTTCAATTGTGTCGATTGACAATTGAATTCTGTTGCAGACTGAATAAGCTATTTTCATCAGCGAGCTCAAGCTGTCCGCTTCAATCTCCAGAATAAGCTTGTCTTCTTCGACTGTATATTTTATACTTGACGAGTCGTCTAGCTCTACTGATCTTCTTACAATTTCTGGATTTTTGCATTCTATTTCAAATCTTGCCAGAGACATGGGGATGATTGAGAAGAAAATCAATTTGTCAGACGTGACTATACAAATCAGAATACTGAAGGCCTTGGAGGATATCAAGCCATTTGGGACATTTAAGCACTTTTACATGGTTAAAATCATAAGAAATCTGAAGCAGCCAAATATAATTGAGTCTAAGCACATTTGGCAATACTTGGAGAGCCAATACAATGTAAAAAAGTACGATGAAAAGGCAAATGCATCTTTAAAAGAGAAAAAGTGTTTTTTTAACGAGATATTTGATGAATAAATGGGAGTTTATCGAGCAAAACACTGTGCTGAGCTATTCTCACAAATGCCTTATTTTTGACGATAAAAGTATAAGTCAAGTGTTGCGTCAGGTTTCAATGGCTATCTGATCTTAAAATATTGCATAAAAATCCATTTTTTGATAGTTGTTTAATCTATGGCAAAACATCCACACAATGTGTATAGAGCCTTTTGTTGGTGTATAACTAGCAACAGTATTGGCTTGATGTCTATCGTTAGACACATTTTCGGTGTTCTTAATTATAAAAAGTAAGAATTTGGTGCGAACCTAGGTATTTCATTGCTTTCAAATATAATTTGCACGTATTTGAAAATAAGCTTTTGTCTTTTTTGTTCATTGCCTTCAAATATAAATTATTGCCTATTTAAGAATAGGCTTTTGTCTTTCATAAGAAAACTCTGTCTTTGGTAGCCCCAATGGGACACAAAGAGACCACTATTTCTCCTCTTGTTTTATTGTCTATTGTTGATCATTATGGGCGATTCAATGCTCCAAGAGTAGTTGGTGTGCTTCTTGGGAACACAGAAGGAGACAAAATCTTTGTTACAAACAGCTTTGCCATTCCCTTTGAGGAATTTGACAAGAACTATTTTTTTGATACTTCGTACTTGAAGAACATGTACGACCTCTTTTATAAAGTCAACTGCAAAGAGAAAATAGTCGGATGGTACCATTCTGGCCCCAAAATGTATAAAAATGATCTTGAGCTTTCCAAAGCCTTCAGCAAGTACTGCGATGATCCGATTTTAGCCATAGTTGATGTCAAGATGAAAACAAATGATTTTCCAACACAGATTTACCAGCTAAAGCACAACAAGGAGCTTGTGCACACCAGTGTTCAAATAAGTGGTGACGAAACAGAGGTCGTTGGGGTTGAGCATCTTTTGCGGGACTTGAAGGATGGGATTGGCTTTAACTTGAGCGACAATGTTGAGGATGTATTGGGCTCATTGCTAACGTACAGTTCAAGCTTAGAAGAGATTATCAGGTACATTGAAAAAGAGCAAAGCTCAGAAAAGCCAAATTTCGAGATTATGGAATTGCTACAGGACATTTTGAATGAGATTCCGAAACTCACAAAATCTCCCGATTTCAGTGATATTTATTCTTATGAACTAGCAAATACGCTGGTTATCATGAATGATTTGCAAAGAAATCGATCTGAATAAACATATTTTCTGTTGATTTTATTTTATAGTTAATTGGCAGTTAAAAAGTATTCTGCAGCTAAAATAATACAATAAATAACTTTCTTTAATTCTCACAATTCAAAATCTATACAATTCAAACCTTGGGTAAAATCCTTACAGTCTGAAATTTAGTAATTTAAAATTCTGCCATTTGTGTAGGGCTGATTAGAAAAGATATATCTTGTGTTTGAACCCTATTAAAATGCTGCAAAAGCCAAGACTTATAAAATTTACAAGACCTCTGCTGATAGGCTTGTTCTTCTTAATGTTTGCATACAAGCATACTTTCCTCAATAAAATGTTAGGGGATTTTCTCGTGTTAGCTGCAAAATGTTTTTTGCCTCTGAAAGAGCAAGAATTGAATTATTCTACAAATTCAGTGGCATTCTTTTTTATTCTTAACATTTACAAAATGAGAGATCAGGTTGTTTTATCTAAAAAGTCAGAGCTAATTCCGATCTACAATCAAATAATAGTCATCAAGATATGCTCATTTATTGTATTTAGAGCATACAAGGCTGTTTACGGTATTTTAAAGGACACATATGATCTGTTGAATGGTAAAACATACAATCCTCTTATGAAGAGATATGATTCAGTATACCTAAAAGTAGATCAGATACTCATTTCAATACTTCTTTTCACCATCATGTTTATTATTCTGCGCAGCATAGTCTTTTTCTACTGTTTATTTTTATCTATGTCAATTTTGATCAAATTTTTTGAACTTGTGTTCTTATCAGCCATGAGCTCAGGTTCCTATGCTGCATTTCTAGGTGGCCTAGAAAAGAATAAGTATAGGATTGTAAAATGCATTGTATCGGGGAATGTTTCTGGACTGATAGATTATGATAACAGGTTTGGTCTCTAGTTATGGAAATAATTGTTAACAACAGAACTATCTGTAAAGATTGAAGATAAAAGCTGTGACAGGTGAGCTTTGTGGTTAAAACTTAATATGATAAGTCTCTAAAGTGTAGGAAATTGGCGCAATCTGATTCTTACCAGACTAAGTGAATAAACAGATGCTGCCAAGCATGACAAATAACATATTAACCTATGATTGTTTATCTCTTTTGATCAGAATATAAGTAACTCTACATTAACACTAAAAATAATATCAAATGATATGCTTGCTATTATTTATTTGTTTTACTTATTGCTATTTGAATTGAATAGGCTGAATCTCATTAGTGTTGCTTGTTGTATTCCTTTATTTCAGTCTTGAGAGTCTCAATTATTTTAATCATTCCTTCAGCTGAGACTCCATTTTCCAATAGCTGAGTCATGATTGAGATTTCTTCTTCATCCAAGTTCAGTCCCATGGCTTTTGCCACCTGCGCCATGGCATTTTGATTTATCATCGGCATAAAATTTAATAAGAAAGAAAAACATTATAAATTCTCAGACAAGTCCCATCAGAGATTTTAGCCTCAATGCTTTATTTAAAAGCATAGCCTACCGTGTTTTTAGACACTCTTTTGCTGAGAGTAATGGTTTTTGGCAGCTCAAATAAGTGTTTACTTCTTCTTTCAAACGATAGCATAAAAAAGGTAAATCAAATTAAAACATTTGACAACTTCGAATATTTCAAATGAAGTATTTTAAAAGAACTTTTAGTAACGTATTTTTGACAATACACTTTTGAAGAGGTTTTTGACAATACACTTTTAGTAACGTGTTTTTGATAATACATATTTAAAGAGGCTTTAAAATAAATTAACAGTACATTTTAAAAACAAAGTCCTGGAACAATTTTTAAAACATCCCTTCTGAAATTTACCAATGTTTCTCTCTTGCTGGCATAAAGTTTGCAAAAATTTTTAGTAAATTTTTTAGGCCCATAATGGCTAAGTCTAAAGCAAGCATTCCAGTCCCGGAAGCCTTTGTTCAGCTGCTGCTTGCCACTCACACACATCTCGGGGGAAATAAAATTACAAATAGCATGAAGCCATACGTGTTTGCCCAAAGAAAGGATGGCATTTCTATCTTTGATATTGAGCTTTCCTGGGAGAAGTTTATTCTTGCTGCTAGAGCAATCGCTGGTCTGGACTATCCAGAGACCATCTGTGCAATCAGCGGAAAGGCCTTTGGAAGGAAGCCTGTCTTAAAGTTTGCAGAGGCCATTCAGTGCAAGCCGATCACTTCCCGATTTGTTCCTGGTACCTTTACTAACAGCTCTGTACGTGGAAGCATAGAACCAAGATTAATTGTTATTTCTGATCCAGTTGTGGACAAGCAGGCTGTAAACGAGGCATCTATGGTCAACTGCCCGGTCATTGCATTCTGCAACACAGATGCTTCTCTGGCCAATGTAGACATTGCCATCCCCGTCAACAACAGGTCTCCAAAAGCTATTGGTGCAGCCTTTTTCATTCTATCCAGACTCGTGAACTATATGAAGAATGGGACACCTCTTGACGACCAGATGAAGCATGCCGAATTGTTCTTCTTCAGAGATCATCTTGAATTAGAAAAGCTTTACGAAGAGAGCCAAAATGCACCAGCACCGCTCCGCGCTCAAGCAGAAGAGGCTGACTTTGGTAGAAGGGAGGTTGAAGCTGATTCTCAGGAATGGTAATAAATTATTTTATTCTTTACTTTGCCATTCTTAGTTCTGTCTTTCTATTCAGGATAAGCAATGTTTAGTCAAAAGTTGTAAATTGTAAGACCTGAGAGCTAATCTCATAGTCTATGATTATCATATTTCATTGCCTATGCTATATTTGACATCTTTTTATGATCTATACTACTTTTAATGCCTTTTTTAAGATCTACTATGACATTAAGAAATTAATATTAAATCAACAATGTATTTAAGGTCAGTAATTTACTTCTGACTAACAAATTGTATAATTTCAATAAACTTTTGATCGCTATTCAGTAAGAATATTAAAACAGGTTTTTTATGGCTTTAGTCTAATCGTTCAAAATGTTTTTAATATTTGATATTGAACAGAGATCAAAAGTCTATTGAGCATAATCAGTGGGAACATTTCTCGTGATACAAATAATTCACAGGTAAATTTTATTAACAATAAAACATTCCTTACTCTTTAAAGATAACATTTTCAATCATTTTTATTGTCTAAGGCGATTATCTTCTTGTTTGTGTTCTCTTCAAGAAGCTGGAAAAACTTCCTCTCAAAGCTGTTTAAGTTTTTGCCAACAAAAATAAAGCAATCAAAATTTTCAAAGTTTCTTTCTACTGTTTCCGAATACTCGTTTGTCTCGGTAAAATACACATATTTTCTTAGCTCACACATCTGTTGAATAGACGGGATAAAGTCATCCTTCTTGCTAAAAATCAGTGTTTTGCTTCCCTGTTTGCATAGGCCCAGCGCTTCCTTGTTGGCTATTTGTGTGCCCATCCCATACGTACCACATTAGAAATAAAACATAGATAATTCCTGCATGACCTTTTTTAAGTCTAAGGATGAAACTGCAATTGTATGCCGCAAACTAAGTCTCAAAGGACTCATCGTCCAAATTTCCTTTTATCTCTATTTTTTTTAAACTCTGCACAATTTCATTGTCAAATTCGTCAGAACCTATTTTTAAATTATAAAATTCTATCTTCGCAATGTACTCGAGTGCTGACAATGTCAATGTTATGTAGTACTCATCTTCATCGTTCCAATTCGCAGAAACAAGACAATCACAGCCGACAGCCATGTTAAACCCGTGGCTGCAGCCAAATTTACAGTTATTTTCGTAATTTCGTCTAAAAAGCTTTATTAAATAGACGTGGGCATACACATCCTTAATCTCTGATTTAATGAGACAGTAGACCAGGTACGGAAAAAACCCATCACATCCTATGTCTCTTCCCACCTTTCCGTAGAGCATGCTTATAGAGTTCATCAGATGGTACTTTTTGACAGAGGGGACCTCTGACGATCTAATCTTCCGAAACTCCTCAATCACTTCTGCAAGATCAAGATCCTGGATTTCTAAGTGGTTGTGCCTTATCCACTGATATAAAAATATCTTTCTATTGATCAGCCCGTTCATTTGATCAATTTTTATTTTGAATCTATCGAAAATATTGATCATAGTAATTTTTTCAATAAAAAGCATTCCAGCTTCACACGGTATCTTGTATTTCAACTTTACATAGTCGTAGAACTGCTGAATCATGTAGGGATTGTGGTCGATCTGCTCAATGTTCTCTATAAAGTCCTTTATTATGTCCATAAGAGAGCTTTCTTGGATTAAGACAAAGGCTTTCAGGCAGTTATTGGAACAGGCGTTCTTCATTTATTGTGTGTGAAAAACAGTTTTGTTTTATCTTGGGATTATCCAATGTTTTTGAGGAAAACAAAATACTCTGTTTCAATTGCAAAAACAGCTTCAAGTTTCTAAAGACTGGTTAAAGAAAGTGAAACCTGAAACTTAGAGCTGTTTTTGACGGTAAAACAAAGCTTTCCAAACTGATCAATTTGCAATCTCTGCTATCTTTGACAATACAACTATGAAGTTCGTTTTGTTAAATCAGAGATAAGCCTTTTTATATCAATTATTTTTGGAAAAAGTAAGAAATTAAATTTACTATTTTTAAACAAAACAGGGAACTTTCAATTGAAATATAATTTATTTGGAAAGATGTGAGAATTTGGAAAAAGCAAGAATGTTTTTAAACTGCCAAATAAAATATTAAATAACTCATTTGTAAGTTAATGGGCATTTATAAATACTAATATATTACTTATTATAACAAAACTTAGTCATATGATGTTATATGATATGATGTAAATGTTAAGACAGAAACTTAACATATTCAATTGCTGATTAAAAGTTTATTTATAAGATCAGCTATAAATTTTATACCTCAATTAAACTATCATCCTATCATTTCATGTTCTTCATACAATGCAATTTCATCTGTAAAACAGCAGTTTTCTAAGATTCTTCTATGGTTATTTTCTGGTCCTTGAACCATTTATACAAAATTCCAGCCTTTTTCAAGTCAGACTCAACAAAAAGCTCAAAAAATGAATCTTTCAGAGGTCGCTTGGACACAAAAAACTCCAATGCCATCTTTTTCAGTTTGACATAGGAAGCTTGGCTCAATCGCAGCCTTCTGCATAGCTCCTCCTCTTTCTTATTTATTAACTGTGAAGTATCCTTTATCTGTGCTTCGTCTATCAGGGATAATGCAGGAAACGATGAGAGTGACTTTTTCAAATCTTTCTCCCGCTGCAGCCCTGATATGAACAGCGTATAGTCGCTCATCGACAAAAATTGCAGTAGCCACCTGTATCTGCTCGAAAACTCCCCTGGCCGAGCTGCCTCTTTGAATCCTTTTACATCCACAAGATTCCTATCAAATATGAAATTCCTCCATATGGTTCTTCTCTTCCGCACATTCTTGTAGTTGTTCAGCATATGGCGGTAGACCAAGTTTTCTGTATCTCCTTCGTCTTGGTTCAAGTCGAGATTTTCAATATTAGCCTCATATTCGTTCAATAGCTCAGAATCAAACTCCCTTCTCTTTGACATGTAGCTTAGAACAAATGAGTCATTAGGATTACTTTTTAACACCACATCTCCGCTTGGTCTTTCTCCATGCTGGTCATCTTCGATGCCCATTAATTCAAAAAAATGCTGCCGAGTCTCAAATTCAGTTTTCGGTGCCAGTATTTTGGAAACGTCATCAAAATTGTCAAAACCATAAGTCATGAGCCCATTGAGCAGAAGAAGCTCGTCTATAAGCCTCCACCCTTCAGAAAAGACAGTTTTTTCTAAATTTGAGACCACTCTAAATCTGTGGTCAATTTTATGCTCTTCTGTCTCTATTTGAAAGAAGAAGCATTCCGGACAGGAGTCGAATCTGCAATCTTCGCACCGGAAATATGTTGTGAGTGTTATATTTGCAAAGCAGTAGTCACAGTATATCGTTAGCTTTCTCTCTTTCAGTGTTTTTGCAATCGCCATTGTTGTGATGTGTTTTATTTTAAAAATTTTAAGTAAATTTTTAGTTGCTCAAGGAGCCGTTTATGGTTTCATTCAATTTAAGCACAAGGTAGCATGCATGTTTCTGCAAGTAAAATAAGCAATATTTTATGTATAAATTTAAAAGCTAAAAAAATCACAAATTTTGTTGTATTTTAGGGCAGAAACTCGTGATACTGCCTAAGACTTCAATTTTGTGCGAAGTTAAAACCATTTGATCTTAATTTATTCTAAAACGTACATCCTTTGAATCTCAGACTTGATCTTGTAGTTTTAAGCCATAAAAAGACAAAATTTTTATTTATTAAATTTAAACCTGGTAAAATGTAGAGTTAAAGTATTTTATTGCTTGATGCTTAAAATGCACAGTCCTATGATAAATCTAAATATAATAAGATTTGTTCTTACTCTAAAGAGAAGGATAATCCTGAGAAGCTTTTCTTAAAATAAGTATTGTTATTTATCAAGTTTATCATAGCATTAATCTTGTCAAAAGAGACGAAGGCTGCTATTTTGTACTATATTGAGAGTCATAGAATAAAATAAGTAGAGGTAAAGTCTTAAATATATTATCTAGCATCTAATGTAAAGCTTTATTTAGATACCTCGACAGTTTCCAGTCCTGCAAGCTTATAGTATTACTTCTATAACTTATGTTAGGCATTGCTGTCAAAGGCTTCTATCCTTAAAATTGGAATTCTAGCAATGCTTGTTGTCTTTCCTGCATTTATTGCTCCATTTTAATTTTTGCCCATTTATGCAAGCAGAAAGCGCTGACAATATGAAAGACGAGGATGTGCTGCTGAAATACATAGATATTCCATACTTTAGGAACAATCCGTCATACATTGAAAGATGGCGGCGGTACTATCTCAAGCAGAACAAAGATCCCCAGATCTTGCTGCTAATGCATCACAAACAAATTAGCACCTATTTCCACTGGCTGTATTTAGAGTTGTCCAGCTACTTCCTCAAGATTGGGAAGCCTGAACTAGCTAGCTTTGTGCTAAACGAAGCCTTGAAGATCAATGTCTACGACGAATCTCGAATTAAAAAGGCGTTATCCAAAATTCCTAATTTTGAAAAACAGTACAGCCGCGGTGATTTGCTCGCTGTACTTAACCAGCGCAATATTAAGGCACTTGGGACGGTATGGAATTGCTTTGAGGAAGAAATATTTTATCTGCAGCATCTGCCAGAAGGCTTTGTAAATTTTGAAATCAAACAAATACTTTATTATGAGAACAAATATGGAAATAAGCATATGGTTTTGACAAGAAAAAATGCAGAGCTTGAAACAGAAGACAGCTCTAAGGGCTGCAGTCAAGATGCCTGTAAAGATAAAGACAAGCTTGAGAAGATCCACAAATGTTCATATGCTTATAAATCTAAAAATGATAACTTTACCACAAAAATAGCTGACGAAGGAGACTTGGAGGAAAACATCCTAAACACCGAAAATTTACCCTCTAAATCCAAGTTTGAGGCTGATGCATCCAATTTAAGCTTGGCTGACAGTCCTTTTGCGTTTGACAATCCTGCTGAGGAACAGAATGCAGATATTTCTATCGATTATAGTGAAGCTGAGCAAACTACTGCTTGTAAAGAAATACTGGCACAAGCAGGCAACGACACAGCGTATAACGATGCGAAAATCGAATTTAATACACTTCCTTCTTCTTTCATAGAAGATGAAAACGAAGAATCTAAAACTGCAGCATGTGAAAGCACTTTCGAGGAAAATGAGAATGATGCAGTCGGCAATTCAAATATTACAGAGAATGTCAACAGGAATACAAGAATAGATGAAGGAACTGCAAATAGTAGATTATCAGAAAGAATAAATAGCAAAAAGTCTAGCATAGAGCAGAAGGATGAACCTGAAATTGCTGTTGAGTTAAATTGCGAGAACCTGGAAAATGATTTGACTTTTGCCAATAAGAAAAAAGAGCATCTTGAAGATGAAGACCAAGCTTGTATTGAGGATTCAAATTCAATTGACTCTGCATTCACGTCTAAAGACAGCTGCCAGACCGAAAGCATGAGTCCTAAAGTACTAGAATCAAACGATGAAATTTCTGAGGGATCTGATGTAAAATATAAAATCAAAGCACAAGATGATATGGATAAGGATTATAAGAAGTTTAAGGCTGAATCTCCCAGTACCTTCAAAACACTCTTTCAGCCTAGTTTTCTAGAGATAGATGGGGATCTAGTCTTGAACTCTGAGATTGTAATTGAGAAGTACATTTATCTGATTCAATCATTTGACATAAACGCTTTTTACCTGTTAAGACTGGCCAAAGATGGCGACGTTACACAGACTATGATAGGAAAGTATTTTATCTTAAAGGAGGCCAGTTCCAAGAATGCACTTATTGCTAAAGATCTTTTCAGCTATTCCTGCTGCCAGAAAGATTCTAAATTTTATGTTTTATTTGAGCATTCTAAAATAGCACACCTAAACTCCATTATTTTCACATGCAGCTCTACAGTCCGCCTTTTCTACTTGCGGCAGATAGTAGGAAATCTTGTTAATTTGCGAGAGAACGACATTACTGTTTCTGACCCCTTAGATTTCTTTGTAAGTCACAATTTTACTTTAATCTTGAATTCATTTGATTTCCTGGATGCTTCAGAGAAAAACATTGCTAAAATTGAAGAAAGTTTGGCCAAGGCTTTGAAGATTGATAAAGTTGAAATTTCTAGTGACTTCCTAGCGGCAGTTGACCAGGATCTAAGTACAGGTGCTGCGAAAAAGGAGATTTTAAACCATAAAGCATGGGTTTTGGAAAACTTGTAGCTGAATCGAATGTGTTGTGCACTTTGTGTAATGACCTGTTTCTGAAGATTTGTTCTGGTGTTTTTAAAATCATGATATCAGCACTCTTTTGAAAGGCTTTTCTTGTATTTTTTGTTTTGTGATGTGAGTTTTATTCAATCACATAGCACTTGCACAATTTTGGGTATCCTGTATATGCTTTATTGTATAAAAAACATTTAAACATCGCTAATCTGCAGATTGTTTTTCTCTCGTCAATTCTTAGGTTTTACTTTACAATTTTCTGTAAAATATTTCTGTTTTGGCTGTTTGCAAGTTTGAGTAAATTTTAGTTTATTAAGTTCAGCTGCTCTGCCAGCATATCCCTAAAGCAATGTTCTGATGCTCTTCTTCTTAACTAAAAATCCTTCTTTAGACTTTTTTAACAAAATTTATTCTTAATTCAAATATTACAAAAGAAGCCTAAAATGTCGCTTTACTCGTATCGGCTGTTAGCAGAGAAATACCATGATCAAATTTTAAAAACAATAGAAAGCAACAGAGCCGTAATTATAAAGGGCCCCACAGGATGTGGAAAGTCCACTTACATTCCTTTTATTCTTAAAGATAAAAAAGTGGCGATTGTTGAGCCCAGAAGAATAGCTGTAATGGCTCTTTATACCACTTTGAGCCAAAAGATTCAGAAACTAGGCTACAAGATGAGATTTAATCAAAACATGCCCGAAGACGCCTCAATGGTTATTTATACTGATGGTTCATTCCTAAATTCTATCTCTTCTTTGGAGTATGACTATATAATTATTGACGAAGTACATGAAAGATCTCTTAGAACTGATCTTATTCTCTCTATTCTCAAAGCCAGCTGTAGAAGCAAGCTCATACTCATGAGTGCCACCCTTGATACAACCAAGCTAGAAAGGTTTTTCAATGCAATCACTTTTAATATCCCAGGTGAAGGGCATCCGTTAGATATTAAATACCTGGAAGCCCCAACAAGCGACTATATCACTGAGACATATCTCACAGTCAAGAAGATCCTAAAAAGCAAAGACAGGGAAGAGAAAAAGGATATTCTGGTGTTTTTGCCTGGAGAAGAGGATATTTCAGAGGCTGCCAAACTGTTACAAAAGATACCTTCAGTTTCAATCTTTAAGGTCCATTCTACCATGGGTGACAAAGAGCAGCGACGAATCTATGACAAATCAGACTTGATAAGAATCATTCTCTCAACGAATATCTGTGAGACATCCCTAACAATACCCAATATAAAGTATGTCATAGACTCCGGTCTCTGCAAAGTCAAGGTTTTTGATCAGATATCATATTTTGGGATGCAGCCCATCACTCTTGAGAGCGCGATCCAGAGGATGGGAAGATGCAATCGACTAGGGCCAGGTGTTTGCTACAAGCTCTACACCTCATCACAGAAGTTGTTGAAGTTTTCTGCCGAGATTACACGAAGCGACTTAACAACATTTGTGCTGCATTTAATTAGCCTGAAGAAGAATATATTCTCCTTTGAATTTGTAGACTACCCGCCAGTCGAGAATGTGCTGTCGGCGCTTGAATTTTTGCTTGACAAAAAGTGTATTTTGTTGTTCTATGAGAACCAGGTTTTAGATTCTCTCGACAAAAAGTTTGAAAATACCATTGACTTTATAGACATTGCGACTGTTTCTAAGAATGTGTCGTTTAAAATAACGAATTATGGAAGGAAGATTGTTCGTGAGCCTTTTGATGTCCATCTGTCTCACTTCTACGAGCAGTGCATTACAGGCGGTGTGGGATATTATGGTTCTATTCTTGTCTCGTTAATAAGTCAGGAAAATTTCAATTTTCTGAGTTCCGAGATCGAGAAAAAATCTGATATTGAAATTTTGGTTTCCATTTTTGAAAAATACCAGGAAAAGGACGATAAGTTAGGGTTCTGCCTGAAGACCAACATTCCGATCAAGGGCATGGAGATTGCAACAAAAATATTTAAAACCTTGAATAAGTCTAAAAACGAATCACGGGAAGCTGATTTGGAAGCGACAGAGCGGATATTTAGCAGATGCTTTGCACACAACATATGTTCAAGAAACTCAGACGGAAGCTATTTCTTGCATAGAATCAATAGAAACATTTATATTCATCCTACAAGTGGATTTTTCAAGCGGAGGGACAAGAAAATTGTTCTTGTTGACATTTTTTCTAGCTCAAAGGCCTATGGAAAGATTGTGGGAAAGTATTATTCGTAGCCAAAAGCCTATGAATAGCATTTATTTGTTAAATTCTCCTTGCAGCGCAGTTTATGCTAAATCGTTTTTATAAATGGAGTGAAATATATACTAGTATAAATACCTTTAATTTACAAATGATTTACTAGTGGTAAAAATTTTTACTATTTTTTTTACTATTTTTTTATTTTACAACATCTAATTGAATATGCTGTTGGATAGGAATACAATACATTGTATTTGGTTAATAAAATATGCAGTAGCTAATAATGTTTCTCTTTAACAGGCAAATAATTTGTGTAGTCTTGTAAACAAAAACGTTCTATGAACAACCAATCTTATTTTAGCAATAAAACAGTAAATACTGGCATAACACATTTACTCAACACCATTTTTAATTGATAAAGCAAATCCTTAATTTATAAATGAAGTGTATAGAAACTCAAGCTGTTCCCATTCATAAACCATTCCAGGCCTTTGAGACCTGAGTTCTATCAGCTTGTCGATAAAGTCATTCTCAGTCACTCTGCCTAGCTTTCTCAACTCCCTGTACAAAATAAATGTCCCAGTCCTCCCTACGCCTGCCTTGCAATGAACAATTATAAGTTTAGAACTCAGATATTTCGACACCTGAGAATCCAAAAACTCCATTTCATCCAACGATATAACAGAATGATCTTCCCAAGAATTGAGTTTCAATATTCCTATTGTCTTCCCATAAATGTCGTAAAACTCGTAGGTAAGAAAATCTTTTTTGCCGTATTTTATAGTGTAAGAAAATACCATGAATTCTTTGTATTTCTCCAGATAGTCGTACGAGCCATCGAGTGAAAGTATGAAGGCAGGATTAGCTTTCCCTAGAAATCTAATAAAGTCAGCTAGATGCTCTTTCTTTGGAAGCTGGCATGCTATGTAAGACTCTTCAGATCCTAGATTAATAAAAGAGGCGTTTACATAGTTAATGTTATATAACTTAGAAACATCATCTGTCAGTGGAAGTAAATCCGGGAATCTGTCATAGCTGCAGGGCTCTAAAGTAATGAAGCTTTTAGACAACTCAGTCATGAGGGACAAAATCCTGGCCCAGCGCTTTTCCGAAAAAAGACTTTTCAAAACATCTTTGTTTTCCAACAGACAGTTTTTCAACTTCTGAGATACTTCACTCATTTGTTAGAAAGGGCAGGTCTTTCGCAAATTTTAAAATAATACTCTGGGCCTAAAATGATGGGTTTGGTTTCAGCTAGCATTCGTCTTACGGAACTTTTACTAGTCCCTGTAATGGTAAACTCGCTCCAAACAACAATTCAAATTCAGATTGATGGAATAGACTGGAACAAGAATGGAATAAAGGCTTCCGCAGTGAAAACAAAATATTGTTATAATGATGAATCGTGTGACTTCGAAGGGAGCTTTTCTATAGCTGTGCGCAGCTTACATGATTTTCTCTTTGGCAAAGTTGAAATAGTCTTTTCTAATGAAGACTCATTTGAATATGCCTTTATAAGCATTTTGCTGAAGGATTTTTACAATTCAAAAATGAGAGAATGCCGGAAAAGAGAATACCCTCTTCTCTCGGCATGCGAAATGCGCACTGCTGATTACTATGGCAGGAAATACAAAGTTCTGGGCAAATCGCAGATCTCTTTATTCAAGAGAGAGTTGGACAAGGAATTTGAAGCTAAAACTGACGGCGTAATACAGTCTTTCATGTCTAAAATATTCCAAGAAAGCACCATCGTCCAGTTAAAAAATATAAACAGGGTCTTCTCAATCTTATTCCAGGGATCACACATGTGTAGAATTAAGACTGTAACTGGAATATTCTTAAACGAGTATTTGTCGGATAAGAGGTATCTTTACAATAGCAATACTGGGAATATCAGTGGACTACCTGAAGATAGTGGAGATTTAGCAGAAGACTATGATAATATGGATGTTAAGACGGCAGAAGCGCTGAAAAGAAACCTCAAGTATGTGATCGCATCGTTTCTTGATTCGATAATTATGAAATACACGGCAGGCGAAAGAAAAAAAATTGTAGAATCCAAGGACGAAGCAAAAAAGTCTGTTTTGGAGGTGGTTGAGATAAACGAGGATGACATTTATAAAGTCTATAGAGGATCTATCGACTGTATAGGATTTGTGATATTGTTTGATGTGGATAAAGCTGTTGTGAGCTTTAGAGGCACTCTTACTACTGAGGACATCATTCACGACCTGAACTGTTGTTATATTCCTTTTTTAAACGGATATGCTCATTGTGGAATCTTGAAGCTTGCATCGTATTTTTACAATACAGAATGGAGAGATCTAAAGGCTGTTTTGAAGCAAAAAAAGATCAAAAATGTACTGTTTACTGGGCATTCTCTGGGTGCTGCAGTGGGTGTTCTTCTCCACATTATGATATCTGAAAACAAAGAGGATTCCAGTATGTTCAATATCGAAACATCGGGCTTTGCACCACCTCCGACTGTTTCAATAGAAATTGCCTCTAGGAAACTGAAAAACCTGAGAACATACATTTTTGGAAAGGACTCCATCACAAGAATGTCTCTTGGCAGCCTTAAAGAATACAACTATATCAGCCTGACACTGGCATCGAAGCTTAGCATTCGAAAGGGCATTGACTCACTTTATGAAGACTACATTGAAGTCAAAAACTATCTCAACAAGGCGAACCTGTTTCCGAAATTATATCATCCTGGAGAAATATTTCATTTTGAGTTTAAAAGTGATGATCGCAGAACTTATCAAGTAAAAAAACGGTGCCCATCCTATTTCTCCGACTTTTTGGGATTCAAATGCTTTCCTCGCGACCACATGCCTAACGTTTTCTTTGATGCACTAGACTATTTTACTAGTAGACGAAAGAGACATATTTGATTAATCTTATCTCTTTGAAGATCTACCTGCACATTTGTTTTGTACTGATTTTGATTCAAGTTTAGTTGTCGTTAATAAATATATTATAGTTGGCAGTTATCTACATTCTTAAATTTTACTATATCTCAAAATTAAGTCATTAAAATAAAATTTTTGAAAATTTTACACTTTGGGAATAAAAAATACAATATAAAATAGGGGCTGATTAAATGTGCTGGTTATGATATTCTCTCAAAACTTGATGCTATTTTTATAACATTTACTTGTTGTGTGTTGATTTTCACACCATCATTTTTAGAATGATGCAAAATAGCCAAAAATAAAGCATGTTTGCTGTCCTTTATTTTACTTTGTTCCTTAGCAGCAAGCTCAAATATCTTTAAAAATTAGATCTTTGAAGTTTTTAATTAAATTTGCTTGTTTTTAAGACATTTTAATTAAAAATCTGAACTTCTTCTCACATTTTTGACCCAAGTTTCTGGATGGATCCTAAACAATTTTTAGAAGAGGTTTTTAGGCTAGTCATCTACTCGATTTACCCTCTCTTTGTGCTCTACTCTAATTTCGTCTTTCTTGGTCTTTTTGTTCTCTCAAAAAATGTTTTCCCACATTCTGCAGTCTTGATTTTTTTTGTAATCATCAAGATTTTGTTGACCTTCTCCATTCTTTATTTTGTTTTATTATCAAACACAGACAGCAAAAGCACTCAGGACATTTTTCCACTGGCGTCTGAATTCAAAACTAATCGTAACTTTAAAAACATTAATCCTTTTATTGCAGACACTCTTCTAGAAAAGTCAATTGAGAAGACCCACATTTGCTCGACATGCCAGACTTACAAGCCCCCTAGATGCCACCACTGCAGCAGATGCAACAGATGCTACTTGAAATATGACCACCACTGCCTGTTCTTAGACGCGTGCATCGGATTCCACAATTATAAATTTTTTCTCCAATTTTTGATATCAAACTTTTTGTATGTAGTTTTCTACACCATTGTGATTCTGCTGGAATTCGGGATGGAGAAACAGCATACAACTTCAATCACAGTAAATGTGATAATATTCACAGTCGTGGCAGTTGGAATAATTTTTGTAACATTTCAGACAATTCTGGTGCAGTTCAAAACCTTACCTAACAATGAGACATTCATTGAGTTTTTGGTAATAAACGAGTATCTCAAAGGAGACCACAGCCACATTAATGTGTTCCAAGAAGGCCCCATAACTGAGTTTAGTGATTCTAAAGACAGGAAAGTCCTTAATCCGTATAACCTCGGACTAAGACAAAATTTAAAGGCTGTATTTGGCTCCTCTGTTTTGGAATGGATTTCTCCGTCGTTCACCAGCATTGGCGATGGAATATCCTTTGTAAAGAACACTGATTCCGAATAGAAAAAATTTGTAAAAATAAAAATTTTCCGAAATTTACAGTATTGCAATCTTATTTTGGGTTTAAAGTCAAAGACTACATTTTGTGCTCAAAACACGAATTTTAATATAAGTTTTGAGAAATTTGTGCAATATTGTTCTGGTAGAATATTAAAAATGAACCAGTCATATTTTTTGATTAAATTAAGTTATAGGAGTTTTTATTTATTAAATTAATCTACCAAAATTTTGAGTTGTTTAGAAAGCAAACTACTGAAATTTTGAGTTATCAGAAAACAAACTGCTAAAATTTTGAGTTGTTTGAAAACAAGATTGCGAATATTTTTAACATTCTTTTTCAGTGGTAAAAAATTATATTTTTATCCACAAACAGCGCATTCTGCATCTAAAACATAAATAAATGGCTTTATAAACAAGTATTTGCGATCTCAGATGCTTTTTAAAAATAATGTTTGTATAAATTTACAAAACATTGCGAAAGCAGATGAAAAATACTAAACATAGACAACATCTTTATTAATTTTATAGAACTCACGATTATTGCCTTTGGAATCGTTTTTACTCTGGAATCTTGCTGGGAACTATTTTTGGATTGACTTCCTTGAGTTTTGTCTTGGCTCCAGTTTTATAGTCGTATGTACAATCGTGCTGGTCGTGAAATCTATGCCGTGAGCAGAATGACTTTTTGCATCTGCATGTGAAAGTACTAATGAATTTTAGTGCTTTATTGCATGACGCACATGTTTGTTTATGCTCCTCTATCTTTTCTTCAATAATCTTTATATGCTTAATTTCACTCACAGATATGTCCAGAATCTTTCTCTTTGACATTGTTGCCGCTGGCTTCGACTGTATTACAATACGCTTGTCGGTATTTTGCTCCTCGTTCACAGTTTCCTTCGTGTTGCTCATGCTTGGGGGAGAATAAAATTTTTATTTGAATTCTTTTTAAATATTTGGAAATTATTTGAACGCAAACATTCTAGTTTGAAAAGGTTTTGTTTCAAATTGTATTTGCCAAATATTTTCAGGACCAAATAGAATTTGACTGAAATAAAAATAAAGGAGAGCTTGTGCTTATAATTGGGCATTTCCAAACACCAGTGGCATCTTTTGTTGTCGAATCGGATAAGATTAAGGAGTTTCAAATAGGAGATGCCGTGTTTTGGCAAAAAGTGGAATAATGCATTGTTTTGGGATGTTTTAGAACTTGAAAAATTTTCCAGTATTTTTGATCTAAAAATTATTTTGACTTTATCTTTTTCTTAGATAGTAAAACTCTGTTCTTAGACAACAGAATTATTTCTTAGGCAATAAAACTCTATTCTTACAGACCATTGTTGATGCTTTGCCGTTGAGCATTCATAATTTTCGTTTTCTTTTCAAATATTATTTACAGTTGCAAAGATTACAATTTAAGCTGAATGGAAAAATAAGTCTCTTCATTGCAACCATCATTGTATCTAATATCAGTTATGTTATTTTCGTACCATCCTTTCTAATCGCCTATAGTTACAAAGATAGGAACTAAAGCAATGCAACCGTTGGCTTGCCAATTAATCCAAGCAGAGTTTTCTATTTTGTCTTTTCTGATACTTCAAATATGTTTAGACCGATAAGTTACAAGCGTCATCAATGATTGTTTTAGCATAGGTGAGCCATTCATAATTCTTTTGAGTCATAAATAAATAAAACACAGTTGCTGAAACTTGTTTCACCCCTGTTTTTCTGACAGATGTTTCAAAACCTGTCGTGATTCTGATAAATAAAATCTAAAGACTGTGCTTAAGTCAATCTTTTGAATAGCAATATTAAAATGAATTGTAAACAGGGACTAAATCTATTTATTAACATAAATTATGATACAAGTGCAACAGGGCTGTTAGGTTAGTTGAATGCAGGTATTCTAGTTAAGTGGAGAAGAATGGACAGTTGTACATGTTTATATCCCTTTTTTAGAGTTAAGCTAGAAGATTAGAGAAGCTTTGTCTCATTGATGCCAATCTTAGAATATTTTAATCTTAACACTACAAAAGTATTAAAGTCTAAACAACAAAAAACAAAATCAAACTTTACAATACAAATATTAGTAAAGTCTAAAGAACTACAAACACTATTAATATCTTAACATTACTGAGGCTTGGCTATCAAAGTTTAATCTCCTTTGTTTTTAAGCATACAACAAAAGTTTGTAGTAAAAGCTACTGTTCAGTAAAATAAATACAGTCTTGACTTTCATTCTTATTCCTGGATAACACAATAAATTCATAAAATTATTGCTCTTTGCACATGGAAAATAAATTTTCTTGGACGCAGGAATACCGTCGATCCTGGGAAGTCGACTCAAAAAAGGACCAAGAACTGCTTCCAGCCCAGACAAAGACATTCAATGCCAACAGAAAGTGCATAATCAGGCACCTTCTTGTTGCCATTGACACATCCTCCTCAATCGAAAAGTCTGACTATGTTCCAACAATTAGAAACATCGTTTCCACCACTCTTCCGAGGTTTATAGAGCTTTTCAAGCAATCCAATCCCCTTTCCATCCTTTCTTTTATGACCTGCAAAAGTGTTTTTGAAAAATACTCCAAAGAATTTGATCCAAACCATCTTCTTAATTCGATAGGCTCGGGCGACTTCTCTTTCTTGAACTGTCTCAAGTCTGGAATAGAGTTTCTTAAAGACAACACGTACACTGCTGAGCTACTGGTAATTACAGCTTCCATAAAGACCAAGGATTCTGGATCCTATGACCAGGTTCTGTCAGAAATAAAAAAGAACAATATTAAAATTAATATTATCAGTGTTTGTGGCGAAGTTACATTGTTCAAGAAGGTATGTAGCATATCTAACGGGCTTTTTTGTGTTCCCATGAATTCTTACGATCTTGAAAACATCCTTGTGAGATTTGCAGAGCCTTTAGAATCTCTCGAGTCCACTAACGTTCTTGTTAAGCTCGGATTCCCAAAGCTGGCACAGAAGAGCGGTATCTGCACCTGCCATCTCAAATTTCACAGCGGTCTGTATGAGTGTCCTGTATGCCACACAGACATTTGCTCCTTGCCATCGCAATGTCCCATTTGCGAAACACAGCTTGTTTCTCCACTAAATATCTCTAAGTCATACTACTACTTGTATCCTCTCAAGCCTTTTGAGTTAAATTCGTGTGGTAGCTGCTCTAAGTGTGGACTGCCGTCCAAAACCCAATGCCAAAACTGCAATTCCTATTACTGTGAAAAATGTGATTATTTTGTCCAAAATAGTCTAAATTTTTGTGTTTTTTGTTAAAAATTTTACTTTGAAAGCAGCCTGTGAATAGAAGCATATAACTTGAGTAGCAGTTTTCTATCTGATCTGAACTGTCTATAATTTCTAAATAAATCTTAAAATACTTTCTTCTTAGGTTCTCTCTGCTGATCTGAATTGTTTACAATTCTTAAATTTAACACTGAACTTGATCAACAGAAAATAATAAGTAAACTTATGACTTTTACTATAAATAATCTTTAATTAGGCAAAAAGTTGCCTGAAACAGAAATTATACGTAAATTTATGTTTCTCTGTAGATCTAAAACTCAAAAGCATCTCTATTGCAACTTATTCTTAATATTGAAATGACCCATTTATTAATCTACTAAATCAGACCCATGTTTTTTGTTTTCCTGGGGTTTGCCATGTGCGAAATATTCAAGTTTACCAAGCCAAGCCAGAGGCTAAACATAACCTTGGAACTCAACGAAGACAATATAAATTCTGGGTTCTTCAAAGTCGAGCAAGGATCAAAGATGAAGTTTGATGTTAGAATTTACTCCAAGGATGAAGGAGAAGTCAGGCCACTGTACTCTAACAATACTCTTAAAGAGAATGTAGAAACACACTTCTCCTTCAACAACTCAAAGCGGCTTAAAGTTGAGGTAGAGATTGTAGGAACTGCTTATGACACCACAGAAAGCGTGTTTGACAGTGAGATTGAATTGTATTTCAAGAGCAACATTGACTCATTCAAGAGTGATGTTTCTAAGAAGTTCCACTACGAGCCAGCTATTTACGCTTTAGATCACCTGCTTAAGAAGCTGAATGACATCATCTCAAGCACCAAGGCTGTTTACAACCAGTCAGGAAATCTGGGAAAGGAACAGAAAAAGTTGGCCAGTTTCGTGGCAGGATTCTCTATTTTCACTGTTATAGCCTACGGTGCTTTTAGCTTCTTCCAATTGTATCTTATGAAATCTTATTTGAATGAAAAGAAGTATCTTTAATAAAGTTTTTATTGAATATGAAAAAATTACTTTTGTGTAAAAATATCTTTCAAAAATTTTTATTTTGTAAACACAACTCTAAAAGAGGCATTTTATTACAAATAGGTCTTCAAAAGAATACCGAGATGATCTAAAATACTTAAATTGTCTTTTCTTCTGGTTTCATTAATTTTTATTCTTCAATATTTCATTTGTTCGTTCCTCTCCAATAATCGATTGACTGATAGCTTTTATCTGATCGGCATTGCTTTTCCAATAATCCTGAGAATTGTACCTCTTTATTACTTTTGTGTCGAATACTGTAGGAAGATGCTTCTTTAAAGTCTCGAAGGTGACTCTTCCTTCACAATGGATCCTTGAAACAACCGAATCGTAGCTGTTAAGTTTAATCTTGCAGTAAATTCTGTCATCTCTTATTTTAAACATCTTTGGCAGCATTTCTGAGCTATTAAGGATGAAACAGGTGTCAAATGAGATCCGATCTGATTTTTCTGTGACATAAGCCTCGATTTTGTATGATTGGCTTTGGAAGGATAAAAAATGCATGTGCATAAACAGATTCCATTTTCTGTTAAGTAAAGGTTTGCATGAAACTTAAGGTAACTCATTTTTAAGTTAAGAATATTAATTTATACTAATATATTACTTTGAATAATAAAGAATACTTTGTTTATGCAAATTGCCAACGTTCTTGCGACATTGAAAGAACAGCACAAGCTATGTTAAAAGAAACTAATAGTTTGAAGTAGTGCAAGAAAACACAAAGAAATAGCCTATAAGCAAGGTATCGATTGGATTAGAAATTTATTCTTTTTTGACCAGTACATCTTCAATGTAAGGAGTATAAACAGGGTCTTCAGCTTCCGCCTTTTCGTTTGAATTGACTATTATCGGCAGGGAATGCATAACAGTCGCACTAAGTTTATTTGGATTGCCCGCCAAGCCAATGATATCAACAGGTTTTCCAACCTTGCAGAATCCCTCGTATCCGGTAACGTATTTAGAAGATATTGAGCTAGTCAGGAAATAAGACAAGAAGGAGTATTCGGAGAACATGGACTGGTCAATGAAAGAGAAAAGAGTAGAAACAAGGCCAATGATTGATCTGTTGTGGATAATTTTTTTGTCATAAAAGAAGGGCGACAAGGTAAAAAGGCCCTTTCCGAGATTCACAAGACCTTGCGAGATAATCAATGCCGACGATGCCTTTGGATCCTTGTAGACATTGTTGTAGTTTATCTCCAAAACTCTCAAGATTCTGGCAGACCTGGTGCCAGCCCCTATAATTCCCAGTGCAATAAGCGAGTTCACATCCGCATCACCGCTGTTCAGACTCTTTTCTAAAGCATCGATAACCTCCATCTTGGGGTTGGAAGGATAGAGCAAAGCCAAGCAGAGGGGAAATGTGATTCTTAAATGTTGCGAATCAAGCATCAGCGAGGAATTAGATATCCTTTCCATGAGCTGGGTGCTGATACCATCCCCAACAGCAACTAGGCATGAAGAAATAAGCCCGAGAGACTCCAAAAGAGCATCTGTGTCACCAGTAAATGCCTCTGTCAGAATTTCGTCGGCAACAGCCGAATTCCCAGTTCCCAGGTTCATCAATCCTAGGGCCAGGAGCTTGGTGTAAGCATCGAGCTCAGAGAACAGCTGCGAAGAAGCAAGCTCGGGCCTCTTCATGAAGATCAAGGCTATTCCAAGAGTAGCAAAATTTAAGAATGTCGAGTCCTTTTTCAAATCCTTGTATATTTCCAGGCATGACGAAATGATGCCCTCATCGCCGGAGCATGCGAAAATTGAGCCGAGCACGTAGATTGCAAAAAGAGCAACCTCGATGTTAGAAGAAGAAAGAAGTGGAAAGATCGCCTCGTAAGCCTTGTTTGAGTTTGAAGTAGAATAAAGAATTGAGATCCCCAGCATAGCCGCAAGAACCTCTATCTTGTCATCAGAGGAAAGAAACAGACACAAAAGATCAAATATGCCTGAATCAAGATCGTGATGCTTTTGAGCAGCAATGGCAAGCGCCAAGATTGCGCCTATGTTTGGCTTTTCGTAGATTAAGTTGGAAGAGTGCTCGAATATCTTCTCGTGCGAATATGAGTTAATCAAGCCTATCGAAGCAATGGTTGAGATACTCTTAGCCAGTTTCAAGCTCTGCGAAAAGTCATCCTTGACTTTATAGTCATTCTCCTCCGGAAAGAACACTGGATCCCTGTTGTATGCAAAATGTACCAAGGCATTGGCAATGGACGCTGCCTCAACCTTTTCCTTGTCCAGGCCCTTGAAAATATACTCCATTTTCTGCGCCTGCAACAGCTCCAGGGACGAAGCTACAGCAAAAAAGTTCTCTGCCAGGAACGAGTTCGACAGAATGTATTGCTCCTCCGGGACATTCGATTCGTAGTAGATGCCGTTCCTCGCAAGGATGTACAAGCACTGCTTTTTCAAAGGTGCCTTGGAAATGCTCTTGACAAATTCCACAGCAGCAGGAATCTTATTTATTTTTATTAAATAAACTAAGAACTTGCATGCATCTTGCGCCTTGGAAGAGCTGTACAGCCTCATCATCAAATCCTCAATCTCGTAGAAATTGTCCATCTCTTCAAGGTAAAGCAGTACTCTGTTCATGTTCTGGTCGTCTATGCATTCTAAAATAATGTTTGTGTAGTCGTGCTCAAACAGCCGATTTTTAGACTGCTTTGCGCCGCTTTTCAGGCTTACAAAAGATGTCTCGAAAATGAAGTCTATTGCCTCGATCTCGGCATTGTGCTTGAAAAGATATTTGGATACAGGCTCCACAAGCGGTGAATAGTCCTCTGTCTCCAGGTTCTTGTATATCACATCCAGAATGCAGCACACCAGCTGTCTTACGTACTGGAGACCCCATTCCTCAATGCTCGTAAAGGATCCCAGCAGACGGTACTTCAAAATGTTCTGGTTCGAATGGAATAAGTTCATCACACTGAGCATGTCGTAGAGATGTCTCTTGTTGTTTTCCTCCAGATTCTCTGCAATCTCCATAAACAAGTCTATCTTGTCAAAGAGCTCCTGGTTCTTGGAGCCTACTGTGCCTTGGACTGAATGAACATGATTATGGAGAATATTCAGGGCATTCTTCTGGATTCCTGAATCTTTGTCTTTTATTCTGGCAATTATTGTGTCCAAGTCTGAAGTTTCCATGAGGGTAAGCCAAACAAAATAAAATTTGTGCAAATGCCGAAGTTTAACTATAAAACAAAAGCCTACTGGTATTTGCAGCAAAATAAGATTTTGACGGCTCTCAAAGAGTGCTTTAGGCTCATATTTCAGTCTATTCTGTTAAGACGGTTGAAGAGTGTTGTATTCTATGGTTTTATTTCATCTTTTTACAGTGACCAATCAGATCTCTACAATTTTAGCTAAGGCTATTTACAAATGCTTTTTAATAACATTTAGCTCGTGAGATCACATTTAGTAAGCTATAAAGATTGTTTAATACATAACCCTTAACTTCTAATATAAATTGCTGATTTTAATATTAGTACAATATATTTTAGTATTAATTAATACCCATTGACTACAATACTGAGTTACTATATTTAAAAGAAATAAGATCTCAGCATATTTCTACAAATGGTATTAATTGAGTATCTTAACATACAATTTCCTGTAAATATTGAAATATGCTCACTTACCAAAGATATTGTATTTATCTATGTTAGTAACTCATTTTTAAGTTTTTGGGTGTTAGATAAATGCTTGTAAAAAGAATTTATTAAGCTATTCTACACAAATTCTACAAATAAAGTTTTTATGATCTTTTTTACTTTTTAAAATTTGAATTTATCTCTTTTAGCTTATCATTAAAGTATTTTTCGTCATCTAGGATCGGATCGCTGTACCTGCTGTGGTACTTCTTCTTGTTGTAATCCACAACACAGCTCTCAAAGGTGTTTATGTCTGTGTTGAGAATATTCCCGATCGCTTGGATTGCCTTGCACCTCTGCTCAAGCCTCCAAAACTTCTTGCTGAGACGATAAAGGTTGACAAATATCAGCGGGAGAACTGCTCTGATGTGTATTTCTATGAATCTTTTCACTGCACTGTCGTTGATCATATTAATAGACGCATCTATCACAAGGTAATTCTCGCTCGTAAATCCAAGATTTAATATCTCAGAAAAGTCAAAGTCCAAGGAAACAAGAGGATCGTTGATGAAGTACGAATGTATGATTGTTGTGGTGAACTCCATTATCTTGACCTGGTCGTTGGAATCTACCCTGCTGAACACCTTCGAAATGTACCTGAGAGTTATCTTCTGGAACTTCGGAATGTGTGTGCAAAATGTCTCAATAAGCAAATTGACATTTTCAGAGCTGGAGAATGGCATCAGAATGAGTGAGGGCAGGACAAACTGCTTGTAGTATTCTTCAATGTCATCCTGAATGTCGTTGTTAATGATCATGTTCCGGAGCATTTTGTAGATAAATTCGGTCTCTTTGAGTTGCCTTGGGTTGTCAATAAATTCAAGCAGTTCATTTGCAAAAATCTCCTGAAAAATTTTATAGGACAGGTGAAATCTTTTATAAATGGCCTCAATTAGCAGCTTCGAAACACTTCGAATGGACTCATCCGGCGAGTGGAGATTTTCAAAAGTCTTAGAAATTTCAGTCTCCGAAAAATAATTCAAAAAAATGCAGAAATCAAAATCGATCGACATGACCACCCTAGAAAATACCTTTATTGAATCCAGATTGAGTCCTTCTGTGCTTATGTTGCAGTTTGTGTTAAAATTAGACGAAAAATCAAAGAAGGCTTTTAAATAGGGCTTAACCTGTCTGAAGATAAAACAGAAGGTCTTTTCATCTACATTTAATTTGTGGATGTTGTGGGAAACACATTCCAGAAGCTTCTTTGTGCCATGCTCATACAAATAATCGACCAGCTCCTGATATGAGCTCAATTTCGAATCACTTTTTGAACAAAGCTTTTGTTTCTGAACATTCATTCCTGGGATGGAAATTTTGGTGATAAAAAAGCAAATACCGTTTCTAAATAAAACTTTTAATAGAAACGGAAGGAAAGAGGATCAAAACTGCTACGCAAGAGCTGCAAAGTCTTGGCAGAAGAAGATGAAAATTGTAGTTATTTTTAAATACTAAAAGTTGTGATATTTATAAGTAATGAAAATAAAAATAAGGTTTTAATTTTGCTTTCAATAAAGATTCCAATGGTTGTATTTTTTATAAACTAGGCTAGCATCGCCTGAAAACTAAAAAAGCAATACATTCGCATTTGTAAATTTTTGTTATTGAACTGCCAATGATAAAATTGCAAGAAGCAAATGAAAATACAAAAATGCAGAAACTTGACTTTCAATACAAGCTCAAAGAATCCAATGAATAAAGAAAATTATTTAATTAGAAGCTCAATGTTGTAAACAGCCACTTAGCCTTGCTATTCTCATATGCGTCTTTCAGAATTGAGTTGGCTTGGGTGTTGAGTGCCTCCTTGGCAGTAGCATTTTCAGTAACACTCTCAGTATCAAGTTCGGTTAGGCCAATGTCTGCCTTGTATCTTGTTGCTAAAATATGTGCTATATTTATCTTTTTGATAAAAGTAACAAATTTCTCGTTTCTTCTCTTTTGCCAGCTGGGCAGGTAGTCCTCAGAAGAAACTGGAATCCTATCAATCCCGGCAACAAGAAGCATGTTGCTCTCAAGATTCTTAACTACAACAGCCTTCTTTCCTGCAAGACGTCCTTTGGTTATAACAACTATCATATTTGGCTTGAAAAGCATTTGAGGGGATAAATTTTTTATCGGAAGTTTCTAGAAGTAAGAAGCAATGGAAATAATTTGTTCTTATAATTTAAACTGGGATAGTCAACAATTTGCTTCTTACTTGTAGCAATTTTACCTTTAATTAGTTCAGTAATGCCTATGACATAAAGTTAGTTTTACTAACTTTTAAAGAATGTGTAATAAAGATGTACGAAATAGATTAACTTCGTGTCCTGAAGCTGACAGCTTGTTTAATATTCACTGTTATAAACAAAAGGTATTAAATATGTTGCATACTAAAGCCTTAAGAATAACACATGAGGGCTTTTGATCAATGAATTCAGGGCAATTTTTTAGAAGATCATAAATATTCTCAAATCATTTCTTCCAACTTATCTTATCAGGATAAGGATTGGGTTATTTTAAATTGTATATTGTAATTTAGCTTAATTGTCTGTTCTGTGATACATTTACTGTTTTTAATGTATATAGTGAATCAGAAATCGCACTGCATCTCAAATTTAAGAGACAAAATAAATTGCAAGTAGTTGTATGTGAAAGATTTGCTTTTACCTTATAACTTTATTTTTGTCGGAGAAGTTTACTTTTAGTCTGTAACATATCACATTTCCATCATATTGAATGATTAATATACATGGTCCAAAGTTTTATTATAAGGAACAACTACTGTCAAATTTTATTTAAGGTCTCAAAATATTTTAATATGTGATCAATTGTGAAAATACAAGTTTACATACCTACTGCACATAACTCATAAAAACTCCTGTAATTTCTGATAGGCCCACTTTAAAGGCTTGGGCCGAAATTATAAATTAATTGATTGTACCCCTTTTATGGATTCAAAAAAATCAAATCTCCCAGATCTGACACTAGACAAAGATAAAGCAAATGCTCTAATAACCGCAAAAGGTGTTGAAACACTCGATCATGCTGACACCCACATAAAGTCAAACTTTATCTTTCAGATTAGCGGCTTTGCTGCGATGATCATTCTTTTTTTTATGTTCAGGAAAAAATCACCCTGGGTTTACTATCCAAATATCAAGAATAAGCCACAGCATCCGTGCTATGAAAGCAATCCTGGGGTAGTCTCGTGGCTTTATAAGCTTATTGTAGTCAGAGATACTCAGCTGTTGAGCATGATTGGGCTGGATGGCTTTATGCTGCTTCAGACGATAAAACTACTGTACAGGATTTGTTTTATAGTCGCAGCTATGTGCTTGCCAATATTTATTTATGCCTTTTTTTATGCAGAGCGGAGCCTAGATGACCCGCAGCTGTTTCCAAGGCTGACAATTTGGAAAATCAAGGACTGTAAACTGTACTGGGGAATTCTGCTAATCTCGTATGTCTCCACAATCATCATACTCTACATCATCTTCATTTACTACAAGAGATACATCACTTTACGCCAGCTTTATCTTGTGTCACCTGCCACCATGACATCGATAGTAAAACTAAAAGAGATCTCAAAAAATCTGGGATCAAACGAGAGCTCAGTAGAATACATAAATGTTTCTGGAAGAACTATCCTTATAGACAGACTGCCAAATGAAATATCTGACGATAAAGAACTGATGAGGTATATGACATCGCTGGGGATCGGTGAGATCGAATCTGTATCATTGATACTTGATACGACCAGACTGCAGAATCTTTACGAAAAACGGGACGCTATTATTCGAAACATCGAAAAAGAGTTTGACAAGGCCTTCTGTAGCATGAAAGCCAAATTTGCTGAAAATGACAAATCAGTGAAAGAAAGTTTTGGAGATCTGCACTCAGACGACCTAGAAAAATCAGCCATGACTCTCTTCAAAGACACGAAGCTGGCAACTAGTGAAAAAGTAAGGCTTTTAAACAACTTTATGAGAAACGGAGATCTTTTCTTGAGTAAAACGTGGATGCAAAAGGCGGCTTTGGGCACTCACTTTGATGCTTTGAAGGAAGTCCACAATGAAATATCTGAAGAAAAAAAGAGGATTAAGCAGAGTGGCATTAAGGATGGCAGTATTGAGATTCCGCCAGCCGAAGAAACACTCTACACCGAGAGTGACATCAAGCACGATGTAAGCTTTTTTAGTTTGAATCAAATATTCAATTTCAAAGAGAATAAGGATTACTTTGCCGTCAATTTGCCAGTCTACAGAAAGAGGGGATTTGTCACATTTAAGGACAAGAAGGTTTGTGGAATCTCAAAGCAGACAATGCTTGGAAGCAAGGCTTTTTCTAGCAATGTTGAGGAGGCGCCAGCCCCTGATGATGTCCTGTGGAGAAACATCACTAAACCTGAAATAAGAAGCTTCTTTTTCTGTTTAGTTTCTGAGGTGCTGTTTATTCTTCTCAATTTGGCCTTTTTATATGTTGTCACTATTCTTATTGACTATCTTCAGATCAAAGAAGATTCTAAAAATCAGTTTCTAGGAGCTTTTTTTGGAAAATATACAGACAAGGCCTTTGGAATCTACAAAAGCATTATAGGACCACTGATCTACAATATTTTGTTGTTCCTGGTGCCTCTGTTTCTAAAAATGCTGATTTACTTTGAGGATACATACTCTTCTACGGGACTGCAGTCTAAGCTTTTGTACAGGCTTTCGCTATTCCTGTTTTTCAACGGTTTTTTTGGAACATTTTTGGCTTATTTGGTGCTGAATCTCCTCCGAAAACCCAAAAGCAACGATATTGGAGCCGATGTTGTCTTTTCAGAGCTAGGCAAGTCAATAATTCAAACTTCTGTCTTCTTTTTAAACACTGTAATCCAAAGGATGTGCATTGGATCTGCAATGATTATTTTCAAGCCTGTGCCTTTTGTGATCAATTTTGTCATTTCGCCTATGATAAGAAAAACAAGAAGAGAAATGCAGGAGGACCGTCTTTCTCCGGCCATAAACTTTGGATCGTCTATTCCTGAAATTCTGCTGATAATTCCCATGGCTCTGACCTATTCTTGCATCTGTCCTGTTATCATTCTCTTGTCTACATTATTCTACTGGTTCTCATATTTGATCTACAAAAATGAGCTTTTGTATGCTACCAGAAATGACTACGAATCTGGTGGGACATACTGGCAGCCTTCCATAAGGTTCATTATGTTTTCGGTTGTTTCTTTCCAGTTCTCCACCGCAATGATCACATTCTCGTCCGGAAATAGGCTTATCTCCCTGTTGTTTCTACCCATGATCTTTTTTACACTGATTTGCACGTTTGGAATTGAACAAGTCTTTCTTCGAGCATCCTATAATTTTCCAATGAATGCACCTGAAGAAAAGTTTTTGGACTACTTTTCGAAAAAAGTGATGGAAGAGCGTTACAAGCTATTAAATGAATGGAAGGAGATTGGAGAAGAGGAGGACCAGGACATTATGCCGGTTAAGGAGCTTGGACTAGAAGATGAGGATTCTATCCAGACTGATTCCTTTTATAAAGATCCTTGCATGCTTTTTCCGGTAGGACACATCATTTTATCAGCCCACTTTTTTATTGTCCTGCATTTTATCATGTCTTTTGATAAAAATAACGTATTTAAACTGAAAAATTAAAAAATTGATTCACACAAAATTTTTTGTAGTTCAAATATTTTCTGTTCTAAAATGTTAATTCAATGCAAAGTTAGAATTTGTAAAAACGGTCTTTATTTAAGCAAACACTCGTTGCAGCAGTGAGTAAAAAACTGTAAAAAAGCATTTATTTATGAAATTACAGGTTTTGATAGTTGAAAATATTTGTACTCGTTTAAAATTTCCACTTGTTTGCGCACACTGTGCATGTGACAAAAGTAGTCATGGGCTCATCACAGGAACGAGTCTGGAGCTGGTAGTAGGTGCATTTCCTCTGTTTGCACTTCCCACACAGGAATATCTCAGTGTCTGCAATAGCAATAGGTATTTGGGACGACAGCAAGGAGTCTTTAATATATTCGTTGTTTTTATCTCTTAGATCGTCTGTCTGCATATCTTCAATACTCATCTCTACTAGGTCTTTAGGACAGATAGTTCCATTATACACTTCATTGCAGAGCTTTGCATTTTCCTTCAGATTGTGGGACTTCGACCTGACTGTCTTGGGAAATGTTTCTAAGTGCACTGCAATTATGTACTCCACAATCCTGTAGCTCAGTTCATTTGCTTTTTTCTTGTCTATGTCTTTAATACACGCACTAAATGCGCCCACGAACATATCCACAGCCTTGTCATATTTGCTGTTATTAAACTTGTAACTCTTTGAGTTTTTAATTGGGTCGCATTCTCCTTTTTTTTCATCATTTATAATATGTTCGGCAAACCGGCTGTTATCTTTTCTACAAGACTTTTCTTCAAGCAGTATTTCAATTTCAGCTATACTTCCTTCTATCGGGATAGTTTTGAATACTTCACCACCGGCTGTGCCCAATTTGCCCATATCTAAAATAGCGTCTTCTTCTCTCACTTGCTTTGGCGAATTTAAAACTTTTTTTTTCATGAAGGGTTGAAATTGGCATTTTAAAAAATAGGAGAATAAACCAGTCATCCGTTAGTCGTTGTGAAGACTACATTACAAACAAAAGAGAAATGCCACAATAAGGCAGTTTAAAATAAATAATACTAAAGTTTGAAATCAAAGTCTTTTATTAAAAGCCCATTACTCAAGCTTGATTTTCTTGGCCCTGCTCCTTTTCAGATATGCTAGAAGCACTATTAGAACCATCATTAGAATTGTTAAGATCTGCTTGTGGCACAGAATTATCAAGCACAGGTACGGCATTCTGACATTCTGCAGCCTATCGCTCTCGGTAACACTAACACTCAGCCTCCTGAAGGCATTGATGAGGAATATTACCTCATTGGGATACAAAGGCATCCCATTAAGGGACTTTATGGCTGCCTTGATTCCTTTGACCTGTATTGTTCCCCAGAGCTTGCACTTTTCACAGTTGAGACATGCAATCTGTCGTACTATTGCATTTGTAACCTCGATAGCACTTTTGTCTATGTTGGGGATATCTCCGAACAGGTACTTGTAGTTCTCCTGCAATCCAAACTGCTCCATTGCGTTTATGTTTTGCATTAACTCATTGAAGCTCTGCTTGTTGTCTGTGTTAGAGGCTCCATTTTCAGAGACAAAGTTTGATCTGATCTGCATCTTTTCTTTTAGAACAGTCTTTTGGATGAGAAGACTAAGGCTCAGAACCTCTTTGGGGATCTCCCCAGGATTGTTTGTAAGGTTGGCCACAGCAGCCCGAACCAAGGAAAACAGGAATATAAAATTGTCTTTGTACTCCTGGTTGAATCTTCTCTGGAATATGAGTGGATTGCTAAAATAGTAGTTGAATATTCTGTAGTGGAAGGCAGAAAGATGCGTTGTCACAGAAAAATGCAGCCCGCTCACTACTTTTCTGAGAATTTCATTGCTGTTGACCAGCGCATAAATTTCGTTCCAAACAACCGCTGAGCCGGCAGCTGTTGGGGAATATGCTTCTCGCACTGACAGCAAATCAATATAGCCATCTTCTCCCTGCACACTCATCTTCGGGACAGAGCAGCTTGTTGCATGGCACTTCTCGACAGCCCTTGGGCACTTGTCGTTAAAGCTCATTTTTATTTTGGAAAAGTCTTTGGACTCTGCCAAGGCTTTGAGCTGGGTAGAGATTTGGCTGTTTCTAGCCAAAATTATGTGTTCTGCCGGCGTGAGAGCAAGGACTCGATTGATGAACTGAAGCATAGATAAACAATGGGGATTTTTTAAATTAGTTTCGAAGTCTTTTGTTAATAAACAGTTAGAAATGCAAAATAAATAAAGTTTATGCAAGATGTGCTACAGTGGTAGTAAATAATATTGTTTTCAAATTCAACAGCGATTGTTGAGAACATCTGCTTTTTCCTTGTGTTTGTGGGCATAAAAAGTCAGAGCAAAGGTCTTTTTGATCTTTTATATTTTTTCATTCTCCTGTTTTTTGTCCATGGGAAGGTCTACTGAAAAGACAAACATCATCAGAATGACTGAGGAGGAAATGAATGCAGATGCTTTGAATGCAGCAGAGAAATGCAGCTTGCCGGAGCTTGTTGAGATGGAAAGCTTTCTTAAGAGGATTAGTGAGATTTTTAAGAGTTTCCAATAGCTTAACTTTACAAAAGTGTCTAATTTTAGATTTCAGCAGCAGACAAATATTTTAGAAAATGACTCTTGATTTTGAATCAGAAAATAGCGGTGATCACGTATATTATCACAGTAACCCTTGGTTGGGAAAAATTATCTAAATAGTTTTTTATGGTATTTACAAGGCTTCTCGTTTCTAATGTATTCTTGAAATTTTAATTAATTTTCTCCTTTTTCTGAATAAGGAAGTCCAAAGGTCCTTTATTTTTGGCAAAGCCTAGTCCTGATTTGGTGTATTTCACTCCTTTTTGGATGAAATCTACAGGCTGAGCTATCGGACGCCAATAAAAGATAGCTTCTTTCACTGGTCTCCCGTTGAAAAACATGGGAACATCTGGATTGAGCACTTTTCTTTCCATGACTATTCCTCTGAGAGTGATTTTGCATGAATCTAAGTTGTCTAGATTCTCGGCTTTTACTCCACTTTTTGTAAAAAATGGAAATATGTGAGCTTCGTTTGCCATCAGGGATAAAACTTGTGTTTGAATATCTGTGCAGGTTATAGGATAAAACTTGTGCTTGAATATCTGTGCAGGTTGTAGGATAAAACTTGTGCTTGAATATCTGTGCAGGTTGTAGGATAAACTAAGACTTCTGTGATTTGTCAGGAGTGCAAACCTAACAAGCTTCTTGAACAAAGTTATTGTTTCTACTATTCATTTTAACTATCTATTTTATTACAAATATGATTAAAGCAAAGAAAAACAAGGGACGGTAAAACATGCAGGCAAAGTAAGGGATGGTAAATCAACGTAAGAAGGGGCATCATCCTGATAAACACAAACGTCAGCATCTCAACAAAAGAAAAAATAAAATAATTTAAAAATAAACAAATTTTTGCAGGGAACAAATGAAACATATTATTTATTCTTGAGCAGCAGCTGTACGCATAAATCTGGATCTGATCCTCATAACTAATTGGAAGTCTTTGCCAAACACTGTCACTCTTTTGGCATGCTGTGCACACAGAAGGGCGTCCTCGAACAGACCCACAAGGTACAGCTCAGTGGCCTCCTGCAAAGCAAGAAGGGCTGGCCCCTGGAATCTAATGTCTGAAGCACCAGCCTGCTCTCTGCAGAGGGTTCGGCAGAGCCTCTGGAACGGAAGCTTTCTGATTAAACGCTCTGTACTCTTCTGATACCTACGAATTTCTCTCAGAGCAACTGTACCGGGTTTATATCTATGCTTCTTTGCTGCACCGGAAGCGGGTGTGGATGTCTTTCTTGATGATTTGGTGACAAGCTGTTTTCTTGGGGCTTTACCACCTGTCGTAACACCCGGAGTCTTTCTTGCTGATTGCTTAGTTCTCGCCATGTTAGGGCTACGAAAATTATTTGTTTTTATAGCTAAAAAAGGAGGGAAATGTTGGTTTCAGCTTTAATTTAGTCAATAATGCGATTTGAAATTGCGAGGGATTTTTTCTGGCAAAATAATTTCGTCTTTTCTATTTTTTGATCTCCTGCAGATTCTGTGCCACAATGGTCTCCCAGCATCCTTCTCTGCTACGCCAGAGGCTCCTGCCTCCCATTTATTGTTTTTATACGGTTGTTTCATAAATTATTTTCTCTCTTCCAATATCAGAGCAGATCCTAGATAATCTGTGAAGAAGAAGCAAATGCATAAAAATGGTATCGTCTGTGTATAATAAGATATCCAATCACACATTTTTCTTTGAGTTTTGTTTTTGAGCATTCGCCCACACAATTTGCAAATATCAAGATCTGGTCTCAAAGAGAGAAGAGAGAGTAAAATGTCTTTGCAGCAATATTTTTGTGAATCTTTGTGATTGAATTTTATTTTTTTCAACAGCTTATGAAATTTAGTTTAATATTGCAATTTATTTAATCAAAAAATAAATAGGCAAAAACTGCAGAATAAGCAGTTTTACTGCAGTTTGATGTTTTGCTCAAAACATTTTTTTTCAAAAAATTATTTTTAAAATTTCATGCGGGAAAATCCAACAAAATTTGGCGGGAAAATTGCATTTGTACTTTTTGAGGCTGAAATAGAGTATTTCAATGTCGCATAAATGTTCGAATTGCTGAGAATAGAAAAGAACTAGCTTAAATGAAATTAGATGCATAAATGGCTGGCCTTGCGTCTTCTTTTTGTGATAAAAATTAAAATTTAATTCAGATTGACACATTGATTTCATAAACAACAAATATTTCAATTCTAAAAAGCAATGGCACCCACTGGTGCAAATTATTTGCTGTCCAGAATTTTCTGCCAAGATTTGTCTCAGACAAATGTAATGAACTAGATTAAATTAAAAACGGTATTAATCAAAAATGAGTTTCTCTTATTCTTAATTTATTCTGGACTCTTGCAAATATTTGTCAAACAACATTTCCAGAACTGCAAAAAAATGATGGACAATGACATTTAATAAACAAATCAAGAATTATGCTACCTTTAAAACTTTGAACAGCACAAAAGTAAATACAAATATCTTTAGTAAAGCATATGCTCACATAGAACACTGTTTATGAACATTTAATTTTGTAGGCGATAATTTACTAATAGTGTCTAATGTTATTTGCAAGTTGCTTTTTGACATCAGGCATGATTTTGCCTCCTGTTTTACAAAAATCTAGAAGAGTTTATGCAAACTTACAAGTCTTTATCAAATTACAAGACTTCTTTAGCAATGTCCTGTGGCTCTGTCAAAAATCTCTTTTTTTGTCAGCTTTGGGTTTTCTATTTGAATGATTTGGCACTTCTTTAGAACCTTTTTGAAATCAGTTATAGAAACCTTGTTCTCAATTAAGAAGTCTCCATCAACTACTGGCTTCACAAGATATGCCTTTTCATATTTGCCTGCTATGACATCCTTGATTAGCTCGAAATACTTGGCATTCTTAGAATGAATGTAAAATATTACAGCAGCCTCAAGCCAATTCTCTTTACCCTCTAGAACAACTTCAATTGGTCTGAGAACTTCGCATGACTTCATAAATTGTATTGTTTCCTCGATCTTTTTCACTGCCAAGCATCTGCTGTTATTTGATTTGAAGCTTTCCCTCAAAATTATAAAATTGACGTACTCTTCTTTTTTTCCTGCAGGGATTTTAAGGTTTATGAAAAATTGCAAGACTATGTACAAAAGAAGGATCTCTTCTCTGAATGTGATGCTTTCATTTAGTTTTACAATGGAATCCTTGACTTTAACGTATTCAGTATGGAAATCCCTTGCTTTACTTTTGTCTATGAATGCCCCAGCCCTTGGATTGAAAATCTGTTTTACATAGTCATGATCTACAATCTCCAAAATTCCCAAATACCCATGCTCATACTCCAGCATTCTGAATATCTCATTCCCGATCCGCTCCTTGGAAACCTTTGTTTCTAGAGCATCCTTGATTTTCTGTATCCTCAAGGCTTTTGTAATCCGTTCACTTACATCAAACAGAAATTTGCTCCGAAACCTGAAAATTCGCAAAATCCTCAGAGGATCATCAAAAAGCGTGATTTCAGGGTTGAGTGGAGTATCAATGACCTTGTTTTTAATATCTTCAATCCCTCTCCCAGTAAAGTCTTCAACTTCGTCTGTGAGGAGATTGTAGAATAAGCTGTTTATGGTTATGTCTCTTCTAAAAGCATCCTCCTCGGGTGTTCCTACATTTATCTCAGGAATTCTTGAATTAGAATAGAATTCACTCCTCAAATGAACAAAGTCTATGCTAAATCCACAAATATTTACAACAGCAGCTTCCAAATGCTTAGACTTCTCAGGATTGGCTTGAATTTTATGGACGTTTGAGCTAGTTTCGAGGGTTGCACATAATCCTAAGGCAAAGTTGTATCCTGAGATATGGTCGAGCGTTATGTCTATGTCATGGGAGCTGATCCCCATGATTCTGTCTCTTACGAAACCACCGGCCAGCCTTGGGGTTACAATTGGATTTAAAGTCTGTGCATATTCCTTTACTAGCTTAAAAACCCTCAGTTCATCCTCACTAAAACTAATCATAAGGGATTCAATCAAATGCAAAAAAAATAACAAAAAGAGGATTTACTCACAAACAATGAAGTTCTGTAGATTTCATCAATTTTAAATTGAGTATTCAATAAACTTGTTGCAATATTAAATTTAAAAAACCAAATTTTTAATCTAAAATTGATGAAATTTAAAAAACAAAATTTTCAATCTAGATTTGATGAAATCTAAAACTTATAAAACATAAAATTATTGAAATCGCGAATTGTTATAATATTTTTATTTAAGAACCTAACAGCATCCACCACCTTGGGTTTTCTGGGGAATAAAAGTAGGCTTCTTTGCCTGCTTGGCATTTGAAACGCCCGTTACATCAATAAGCTTCTTAGTCAGCTCTACAAAACTTTCCTCAACGTTTATGTCGTCCTTGGCACTAACTTCATAGTAGTTGGTGGGTGGAATCCCATTCTCTAGAAGAAACTTCTGAACCTCGTCCTTTGAGATACACACTTTCTCTTTGTCATCAATCTTATTTCCTAATATTCTGATTTCTGCAGACTTTAGCAGAATCTGCTTCTTAAGCTCCTCTATCCAATCTTTAAGATGAATAAATGATTCTTTGTTCAGGGTGTCAAACACAATAAGAATGCCATTGGCTCCTCTGTAGTAATTAGACACGATGGCCCTGAACCTCTCCTGGCCTGCTGTGTCCCAAATCTGCAACTTAACCTTCTTGTCTCCTATTGTAATATTTTTTATAACAAAGTCAACTCCGATTGTGGCCGCATTCCCACTTTCATATGTATTGTCCTTGTACCTGTTCATTAGGCTTGTTTTTCCCACTCCACTGTCACCAATAAGAATTATTTTGAAGATGTATTGGCATCCTTTTTCCATGGGCTGGGGAATATTCATTTATAAAACATGTGTAGTAAAATAAATCATCATTCAGAATAATCAATTGTCTTTGGTGTGGCTTTCAGATTTTACTTCAAATTTACAGCTTTAAACTTTGCCTTGTCCAATGCTTCTGGTGGGCTTGCTCAACCTCAAAACTAATCTTAAATTTAATTTATAACCAGTCTTCAAATTAGTCTTGCAATCAGTATAAAACTAATCTTAGGCTATCTTTATTTTGATACAAAGGCCTATTATTGATTATAAACACAATTAAGCCTTCTCTGATCGCTTTAAACTAAGGCACCAATCAAAATAAAAATTTTGAAACAGCCTTTTTTTATTAATTCCAGAGCAGAAATCTCAACATGATAATTCCAGAATTTGTCCGTACGATTATTCTTGGAAATCCAATCTCATTGCCTGAAAATTCCACAGAACTTTCTTTTATACTCAGCCAGCTGAAATCAAATTATATCCTCCTGATTTTTCTTCTTGGAGTTGTTGCCCTATGCGTTTTCATATTTTTCGTTTCTTATATCCGAAAAAGAAACACTTCTAGCACATATCTGCTGTATGTTTCTGGCATTTTTCTGTTTTTTACAGCATTGATACTGAAATTATATCAAAATCCAAATAAAACTGATCAAAATCAAAATAGTTGGGCAGCTAAAAGCTTTTTGGTTGGCTTCAGGCCTTTCAAAGCTCTTCTCAGAGACAGCGGTACATCAAGCAATGCTCACTCTTTTTTTATTTCGCAGAACATGGACAAGAGCTTTTATACAGCTCTTTCGGGATCTTTGGCAAAAAATGTTTCTATCAAAGAATCAAAAATAGAATCATTCTTTGATCTGCCGCTTTATGACGATCATAAAGGTGCAAAAGTGTCTGTTTTGAAAAAAGAAAATATTAACTTGAAAACAGAAAAAGAGTCAGAGAAGACTGATGAGAAAAAGACAGAGAAAAAAGTGATAATTGAGCCCAACCATGAAACCATCTTGGTAGAGAAATCTAACAAGATAAAGGCATCTGAGAATGTGCTGATTGCTGAAAATGATCAAAATCCAAAAATTAATAAAAAGGCTACAAAAAGTATTCCTCAACAAACTACCCTGGATAGTCCTCAAGAATCCACTGAAAGCCTTGACAAGACTAAGAAAACAGACCCTGAGCCTAAGAGCTCTTCAACATCTGCAAATGACAGTCCTGATGCTGTAAAAGTTGAGAATTCTGCTGGAATTAGAGATCAATTTATTAAAAGAGTCCTTAATGTTCTAAAAAATGAATTTTTGGACAACAATGCAATTTCGTCGTATTTCCAAAATTTGAATCTGTCGATAGATAAGATATTAAGCAAAACCAGGTCTTTGGATCTAAACTTAAAGGTGTTTCTAGAGACTTCATCTAAAATTCAAAGCGAGCTTCTATCTTTCAATGCTTCTACTGAAAACTACGATGCTATTGCATCTGATCTGATAAACGGCCTTAAGTCGCTAAACATGTACAAGAACATTCTCGAGAATCTAAACTATAAAAACAGCTCTGATTACGATTTGAACAACATATTTAAGATTAAATCTTTGTCTGCTCCAAACAGCAAAGACGAGGGCATTTCTCCTGATACCAGCTCATTCCATCAAATTATAGTCATAGTTCTGATGGCACAGTTTTTCTTTGGAATCCTTTTCCTGTACTCTGTCATTGTCAGAAACAATTCAATATTCGTCTGCAGAATGATTGTGATCTCATTTTTAATTTTTGATGTTCTTTCGTGTGTAATCTTTATGGCCAAAGCACATTTTCTGGACAAGGAATGCATTTTAGGCAGAGTCAAGGGCTGTGAGTCAAATTTTAGTCCTGCATTTGCTAATTTTGCGGCTTCTACGAACATTAATCTCAAGAAGAATCTTTCTGCAAAATTGTCTTCTATTTCGAGATCCTTCGAAAAAATACAGTTGAGAACAGACAACATTGTGTCAGTGCTTAAGACAATCTACGAGGACGATGTGATCCCAGAAATTAATTATAAGATACACAAATTCAAAAATTTATTCAATAAAATAAAATTTGTCGAGGATGATTTCAACGAGCTCACACACTCAAAGATCAGCAAAGAGCAGTACTTTAAGCTGATTAACAATATAGAAGTAGAGCTTTTGTACATTGAACTCAATTTTAGGTCCATTGATTCAAAGAAGCAGATCGACTTTTACACGCGGGAGGTTGTTTTCTTAAACTTTATAAAATCTGAGAAGATCAACATCTTAAAAATAATAGAAAATCAAATAGAAGAGAACAGATCAGACATAAGAAAAAAGACGTTGGACGAATGCCAGATAAAAAAGAAACTTATTTGCAAAGAAAAAGACAACTTCGATGTGCTATACATGATTTTGCTTGTGGGACCGCTCGTATTTATGGGATTCTTACTATTTTAGATTCTAATTAAAAATTGTGATCGATTTTTTACTTTTAAAATTATTTCAATCATAAAGAAATTTTAATGAAGAAATTATATTGGAAAAACTTGAATTAAAAATTTATCTTCAGTAAAGACAATTAATTTGATTGATCATGTTGCAATCTGAAAAAGTCTAAATCATAAACTTCTAGCTTCATGACCGATTTAGAAGGAGAAACCTTTCTGCATTCTCTTATCCAAGACGGGTCTATTTTGAATCCAGTTTTCCGATATATCATCTCAGAGCAGTTTTCTTCTTCTTTACAAAAGAAAAATACATGAAGCCAGAACCCCGAGAAATTCTGGGCATACCTGAGATATTCGAGAGAAAATTCTGGCAAATTAAATATCAAATGATCAATCTTTTGACCTTTCAGACCTTCAAGAAATGCAGTTGCATCCATGTTTTCCACTACATTGCATGTGAGGTTGTTAATTTCAAGGCTTTTTTTCAGCCATTTGATCGCATTGGGATTTAAATCATTGCACAGACCATATGCGCCTTTTTTGACTGCTGGGATGATATGTGGCCCGACACCACAGAAAGGATCGCATACTACCTGGCCTTTCTTTACCATGTCCAAAATTCGAATTCTTTCTGATTGCAACCGAGAGCACCAGTAAACTTCACCAAGATCCATGATGAATTTTACACCGTTTTCTTTGTGAGTTGTCACCAGAGAATGGCCACCAGCAAGAATTTCATTTTTATAAAATCTGAAGGTATCCTCGATTTTTCCTATTTTATTTATGACAGTTTTTCCTGTTTTGAAAAAAAGCACGTCAGCAATTATTTTTTTGAACTTCTCTTGCTCTTCTGTCAAATTAAGATGTATAATGTCTCCTACAACCTCATAGGCGCTAAGATGGAAGTTCTCTGAAATGAGCTTTTGCAAGAGTTCGGTGTGTGAAAAAAATTTGGCATTCAAAGTTATTTCTAGCTTGACAAACCTGAATTCACTGCTGTGCCCAAGTGACTCGTTGTATTTTATCAATAAAAATCTTCTGTTCAGCAATGATTGACTTTCTTCATCTGCAGTTTGAGAAATACCATTGCTTCTCAAATGGAGTATTGGATTTCCAGATTGAATGTCCAAAACTCTGAAATCAAAAGTTTCGTATGTTTTACTCTCATTGATGATTCGCGGAAGTTTCTCTATCTTGAGCAAGTGTGGCTTCAACACTTTCAATGCTTTCTCGATTTGTGATACGTTGAGCTCTACTGCAACATAAAGTCTCTTCTCGGTGTAAGAAGCAACTTTGTCCATTGATTTTTTTAAGCTGGGAAATTAAAATGGACAAAATTATTGTTTTATTGGCCTGAATTTTAAAAAGAGTATTTTCTACTTTAAGACTTCTCATGGCATTCTGGGTCTACATTTGTTGAAGGATGAGCTTGTGATTGCCACAGGTGTTTAACTATAAGACTACATAAGTTCTGTAACAATTTCAAAAGATTGATTCAAAAAGTATTGTTAAGCTGTATTTTGATGTAAACTGCATTTTGATCTTGAAACTGATTTTCCATTGGCATAATTTTATTTAGAATTTTCTCATTTGTTCTTTTTTACGATTAACTTTATTGGTCAGCTGCATTGTATCTGTTTAAGAATATTTTATCTGGGAATTCATGGCAGATATTGCAAGAAATACTGGGAACAGCAGACAAAGGTCGTTTTTGGACAGCATAAATGCTCTATCATGCATACGATTCCTAGTTATATCAGACATTGTCTATCAGTCGGTGAAGATCATGGTGTCAGGCGTAGTCTTATTTCTAACAAGAAATCAAGCAGTAGACTCGTATCTAAAGGTATTCCTTATAGGATATATTGTCATCTGCGGAGCAAAGGGGATCACATTCTTTTCCAAGAACAAGGCTTTTTTTAGAATAGAGAGAATACCTGATTTTGAGGATAACAACGATATTGCGATCATAAGTAACCTTGTGGAAGGATGCAGCCTTTTTTGGTACATTCTTGGGTTCCATTGGATACAGCAGTGCAATGATTGCAAGACCAACTACCCTCTCATATACTACACTTGCTTCACGTGGCTTTTTCTTGGGTTTGCTGCATTTATTGCACCGCTGCTGGCGATTGTCCTGCTGCTGGTCCTTGTCACTTATATCAAACCTAAGCTACAAACAATCATATACCGAAACGAAGGCGACATACCTGATGGGAACACAAGGTGTGTAATATGCTATGAGAATTACAGAAGCGGGACCAATATAAAGTTTTTGCCATGCGATCATCATTTCCATTCTGAATGCATCGATGAATGGTTCCACGTCAGAGATTCATGTCCATTGTGTAAAAAAAGTATAAATATTCTCTATGATCTCATTGAGACAACGGACAACACAGTGTAAGAGGCAGTATGCTGACGCACACGTGACCTAACTACAAGGTAACTAGAAGAAAGCGAAAATCTGTGGACTCATTTTAATAAAATAAATTCTATGGCCTAAGGTTTAAGATTTAGAACCAATAATTGATACTTTATAATACTAAATAATTCATATTTTGTAGTAGTTTATATTTTATAATAATCAATAGTTGATATTTTGCAAAAGCTTTCGTTGTAAAAGAGAATGTTGAGTGGCACCCATGCTGGATATAAACAGACTGATAAATGCCTATACAAATGAGAAATCTACCAAGATACTTCTGCAATACGACACTATTGTTGATGATTTTAACGCCTCATTGAAGGACTACATTCTCTTGCTAAAAAGTAGCAGTGAAACATCCTCACTGATACATGCTATCCAGGAAATAGAAGTCGAAAGAGTAGGATACTTCATAAAGGAGTATATCCAATGTAGATATGATAAAATAAGAAGTAACTTGTATTTGAACACTAATTTGATGAGTGCTAAAGAGCAAACCTTTTATGAGAAATACATTGAACTAATTAAATGTAATGGAACATACCAAGAGAATGTCCACAGTGAGAATGGATTTGTCGGGTTTGTGGCAAACAAGAATCTTGATGCAGTGAAGATTGATGACATGGTAGTAAAAATATACAAAGGAGATTTCTTTGTAACCAAATATGAAGATGTTGCAGAGCTTCTGAAAGAAAATGCAATATACCTGTCTTGACTTTGTTCGAGCAAACACATAGACAATGGTCTTTTACCTGCTGCTGAGCATTTTAAGTTAATGAAAATTTAGTCATAAAGTTAGTTAGTTGATTAAAAAATATAAATAAAATATGTACTTTTGATCAAAAGAATACAAATATTATTCGTTTGTGTAGGACATTTTCTGCAGTTTAGTCTTTGTGTTGCAGCTAAATGCTCTTGGTTGCAAACAGATGGTAAATAACCAGCTATTTGATGTAAAAAGTGTTTCCTGCGAGGATCGAACTCGCCTCCTCCCGCGTGTTAGGCGGACGTGATAACCACTACACCAAGGAAACTTTTCTTCCTTTTATTATACAATATGTAATGCACTGCCGACTTGGAGCTTTTGTAAGTCTCTTTAGATCATGCGCAGCATTCATATTCTCTAAATGCTGTTGTCACGCTAAAACGCAAGCTCAGACGCATGCAGGCCACTAAATTGCACTTAAATTTTGCTACCCATGAAATTGGTCACGCACAATGGCCATTTCCACTATGACGAAGTTTTGGCAACAGCCGTTTTGCTGGAAATATACCCAGACGCTGAACTAACACGAACTAGAGACGCTTCTATGATAGAAACCGGCGATATTGTCTTTGATGTTGGTGCCGAGTTTGATCCTGCCAAAAACAGATTTGACCACCACCAGAAATCGTTTGATCATACGTTTTCGGCTAACTACAACATTAAGCTTAGTTCAGCAGGACTAATTTTTAAGTTTTTCCATGAAAGGCTGTTTGAGAAGTACGGGGTATTAAAGACTTCCCCAATTTTCGAAGACATAAAAACTAAAGTCTATGAAGAAATGTTTCTGCCCGCAGATGCAATAGACAATGGTGTTGATATTACCGGGAAGATCAAGCCAAGGACAATTGCTGACGTAGTTTCTTCTTTCAACAGCTACAACGAGGATGAGACCTCTGTTTCTGAGGATGCTAGGTTCAAGGATGCCCTGAGCTTTGTACAAACCGATCTCAAAAACTACCTGAACCATGTTATGCATGGCTTTGTTGTCAACTATGAAGCTCTCTACAATACTTTGAAGGATTTTGATGGAGAAATTTTTGTGGCGGAAAAAAAGTTTCCAATGGATTTGATCTTTGATGTGAGCAAGAAGCTCAACAAAGACATAAAATATGTAATTTTTAAGGGCAATCAGCAATTCAGGATTTATGCAATCCCTATCGAAAAGGGCAGTTTCCAGATGAAGTATCCATTACATGCGAACTGGAGAGGCCTGAGAAACGAGGAGCTGGTCAAAGCTTCTGGGATTTCAGGATGCACTTTTGTGCACGCTAGCGGATTCACCGGAGGAAATGAAGCCTTCGATGGAGCCATTGAAATGTGCATTGAATCAATCAAAAAGTTGAATGAAGACTCAAAAAATTAAACGAAAGTCTCATTATTTTTATGTTTAATTTGGATTGCAAATCCGACTAAAATATGCTATTTGATCAAATATTGTTCATAAAAACAATAAAAAAGATTTCAATTTTCACAATTTATTCACAGCCCCAGATAATTTTTTATTATTAAACTCGAACAGACCTGATAATACCAGGTGTTTTCTTTTTCTTAGTCACAATATAGCAGAATGTATAGCTCATCCATGACTTAAATATGTAAATTCCATACATAATCGTATCCTTAACTACTTTAAATCCATATCTAATTCGTCTAAAGGTATTTCGAATGATATTAGCAAATCTTGATTTCTGTGATTTTTCTTTGTCCAAAGTTCTGCTCAACACAGACTCCGATGACTCTTCGTTGCCCGACTTTTTATCGTCAACTAAGGTCTCAGCAAGATCATCGTATGCCGTTTCTGTCCCCATATAGAACAGTGAACAATTTTATTTATTTTGTTTCAAGGGGCCACACGTGATAGGTGAAATTTTTAACGGCCAATGAGTTTTTTGAAAAATATTTTCATTTGTGACCGAGAAGATGGCATCAGTGATATTAAAAAAGCATAATAAAAACAAGACATTCTCAGAGCTTAGCAGCAAGATTGGAAACAGGACAGAGGATGAAAAATCCAGTAACTGATAGCGTTAGAAGATAAATGATTTATTGACATTAGGGATAGACAATTCTAACTGATAGGCTAAAGTAATTATTTTAGACAAAACTGAAAAATGATACTGAAACTAATGTAAAAGACACAATTTCTTACATAGCCATCAAATATTCACAATACAAATAGTTAGGAAGCATATGGCTGGATTTACAATTATTGTTCATAATCAACGACTGATCCATTTTACAAACATTAAAATAAACAATAAGATACACTTTAATTAATTTTCCATTATATCTATTTGATTTTTATCACTTAAGATCGATTCTCTTTCGTTGTCCTTTCTTATTTTATCCCAATACACCTCATCATCAGAATCTTCCTCGATAAAGGCTTTTGGTGTTCTGGTCATCTGCACAGAAGGACAAGGTATCACAAGCTTAAGGTTCTCATAGATTCTTTCCACAATTTTACTCAGATCCTCTGGTGTATTCATATTTGGGATGTTGAGATTGGGTATATGCATCTTGTAATGCGGTGCATAGTATTCCGTATACTCATTGTAGGGAATGTCTTTGTCCAGCTGAATGCCCAATGCAACACTGGTGTCGTAAGTCCAGACCTTAGCCACGTTTTCAATGGTGTATCCGCCACCACCGAGTAGTATAAGAGGAATGTTAAAAGACTTAACGAATCTCACACATTCTCCATGGCCAACATGCGAGAGATTAAAGCATCCAAGCTTGTCGCCAGAGATGGAATCTGCTCCGCATTGCAGCACAATGGCATTTGGCCTGTATGTCTCTATTATCCTGGAGACAATAGGATCAAACACCTGTTTATAGGTCACATCGTCTATCCCATCCTTCAAGGGCACATTTACTGAGTAATTTTTGCCTTTACTGTACCCAATGTCCTCGATCCTCCCTGTTCCTGGGAAGAAGTCTCCATACTTATGAAAAGACAGCGTCATAACTCTATCAGTCGTGTAAAATGCTTCCTCAACACCATCTCCGTGATGGACATCAATGTCAATGTACAGGACCCTTTCATATACTTTTAATAGCTCTAATATCCCAAGAACAATGTCATTAACATAGCAAAACCCACTAGCTTCGCTTCTTTTGGCATGATGAAGTCCTCCTGCCCAGTTTATGGCAATGTCGTAGCTCCCCGAGTTTATCTTCTGGGCAGCCAGGATGCTTGAGCCAGCCGTGAGCTTGCAGTAGTCAAACAGCCCATAGAAAACTGGACAGTCGTCTTTTATGTTAAACTTATGGAGATCGCTAACCAGTTCACCCATGTTTTCGTTTGAAACTGTCGAAAGAAAATTTATGTAATCTTCTGAGTGAAAATTTGTGAGATTGTCGTATGAGGCATGGAAAGGCCTTTTGATGTCCATGTACTTGTGAAGCCCGTAGTTCACCACCAGAGAGTGTGTCATCTGAACCCTTAGAGGCTTCATGGGATGCCCCTTAGAATAATGATAATTTCCTATTTCTGGGTCGTAAAGATAGATAACTTTTCTGTCCATTTTGAGGGTAAAAAATTCATTAAATATAATTATGCTTCTTAGAATTAATTTGTGCTTTGTATTTAGCAGGCATCTAGCTTAAGCCAAGTGCAAATGGCTGTTTTGATGTTTTTAATTTCTGATTTTTGTGCAATTTTGGAATAATTTTAGAAAATCAAATTTTATATTCTTTGATGGCTGAATATACAAAGAAAAGGTGTTGCAAGCAGAATCAAAACAGTTCTTGGTTAGTCAGAAATTTAAGATCAGAATAAAAATGTATCTTGTTGAAAAAATCACAATAATTAAAAGACTAGCAAGTCAAAGACCTTCATTTTAGTTGTTTTACTCTGTTTTTAAAATACAGATATAATTTCTTAATAAAAAAATAAATGCTTTGAACCTGGCAATCCTAATTAGTTGCATACTTCCATCGTCAAGACTAACAGAACGTTATTTGTAGAGAGAATGGATAATTTATTACAGTTATTCTGTGTCTTATTGATAAGTACAAAGCTCTTTTATAACAGATATTCTTATTAAATTGCAATTTTAGCATTGAACTTCTTCCTAGAAAAGACTAGGCCAGCATTTTCATTTGTAAATTGCTGTTTTTGCTGTCGAGTCTTAAACAAAGAGAAAATCGGTTTCCAAAAATTTTCAAACATCTCCTTTATGAGACAAATTATTTAAAATTTAAAACAATATGCCCAAAAACGTGACACAATGAAGATAGTGCAGAACTCTGTGGATCAAAAGTCCCATCTCGGACACATGAAACTGATACCAAACAATGCTGATGACATTTACCGTTTGTCGGCAATAATACGTCCCAACGATAGGGTTTCATCGTTTACCACCAGAAAAGTATCCTTAGATGGCGGAAAAACACAGAAGAAAATAACCTTGAAGCTCGAAATCAAGGTGGAGTCGTTGGATGCAGACCTGCATGTAGGCATATTGTATGTTAAGGGCAAGACATCAACAGAGAACGAGCATGTGAGAGTAGGCTCCTATCACACTCTAGACGTTGCCATTGGCGACGAGTTTACAGTATTTAAATCAAAATGGAGCAGTTCTGACCTGGCAAAAATCAAGGATTGTGCAAAAGAGGTGCCAGAGATCTGTTTTATAGTTTTCTATGAAAGGGATTGTGTTGTTTCTACGGTTTCAAGCAATGAGGCAAGAGCCATCTATAAAACAGAGGTGAAGGGAAAGAACTTTAAGGATTTGGTTCAGAATTCACTAAAACTGAAGCAGAAAGTTAGAAATTATATAATAGCCAGTAGTTCAGAAGTCAGAAATGATTTTTTTAAAGCCCTGGTCAAGGATGATAGCTCAATAGCCGGAATTGCATCTGTTCTCAAGCTCACACCGGAATACAAAGGACTGCCTAATTCAAAGGTAATATCAAAGATTCTATCTGATCCAAACATGGCCTCAGCGATCAATAATATTAAATTTGTTGAGGACATAAGGGAGATGCAGAATACATTCAATAAAATTGATTCTTGCAAGGATGATATCTGCATTGGAATCAAAGAGGTATCAGAAGCCATAGACTACGGTGCAATAAATATGCTTTTTGTTACTGATAAATTCAGCAAGCCTATATCTTTGAATGAGCGGACTGCAGTGGATGGGTTTTTGGACAAGGTTCGTGAATTGAGAGCTAAAATATGTGTTATTCCCGTATCGCTAGATGCTGGTGAGAGACTTGATGCAATGGGAGGTGTCGTGTGCAGTCTTAAATTCAACTACAAATAAACATGAAAACAATAGTGTCTGTTTTTTAATTTTGTTGGCAAAGAGCCATTGTTGTTGATTGTCTTTGGGAAAGAGGCTAATTGTAATTGAAAATAGTCATTATAAGGTTTTATTTAAATAAACGAGAATGCCTCAGCAACACAAGTCTGATTTCGGTTTAGAGAAGAGATTATATAAATATTTATTGAATTTAATCAAATCAAACTTTTAATTTACCTAAAATATGAAGTTGTAAGTTAGATCTCTTAATTTCGTTTTTTAATAACAAAGTAAGGGTAATGTCAGATTAAAGATGTTTCAACCTTTCACGAGATTTTATCAAGTAAGATTTAATTATCAAACATTTTATCTGTATCAATTTTTTAGAATAGCTTTAGCTTAGGGTTTTTCCTTATGTTGATGGATTTATTTTTACAAAATTTTTGCCCCTGAGATGTTTTTAGGAAAGTCTTTCAAATTGTTAGGCCAAGAGAACTTTAAAGGAGACAATGGAGTAATTGCAATACTAGGGGGCTCTTACATGTACACAGGAGCGCCTATATTCAGTGCCAAGGCCGCTATGAAATCTGGATCTGATCTAGTCTATATCTTTACAGAGAAAGCTGCTGTAAGCACAATAAAAAGTCTGCATGAGGCCATAGTGATGCCTTACGAGGTTTCGCCAAGAGCTCTGGGGAAAATAACAGCATGCTTGGTAGGGCCTGGGCTTGGCGAAGTCTCTGAAGAAAATTTAAAAATCATTCTTCAAATAATAGATTATTTGAATGATAGACAAGTCCCGATTATAGTGGATGGAGATGCAATCCACATCTACAAGCAGGGACATTTTGCGAATATCAAAAAACTAATTATCACTCCCAATCATAACGAAGCCAAGGGCTTAAAGGTAAGCCCAACACACATATGCGTGTACAAGAACAAGGTCGACATTATAGAATTCAACGGATCTAAAGATTTTGTTTTCAATGAATCTAGCCTTAAAAGATGTGGGGGACAGGGCGATATTCTGGCTGGTATCATAGCAACGTCAGTTTCAATAAATCCTAAAGATCTTATAAATTCGTGCATTTCGGCATGCGAGCTCACAAGGCTGTCTGCCCATATTGCATTTAGAGAAAAGGGGTACTCTTTGATGACAGGAGATGTTTTGGATGCAATCAGTGCAGCCCTCGAAAAAGTAGTGGAATAATAATTTAGTCTCAATTTTTAATGCAGAAATTTGTCGTTCTGTTATTGTCTTTGAGCTTGTGGATCAAATAGAATTTTGTGAGTAATGCTGAGCACAATTCGTTTTCTGCCGTTATGACAGGACTGAAGAGTATAAATAGGATCTCGGGAAGATGTAGCACTTTGACGTTTTATTCCCTGAAAAATAAAATTTGCAGACAAACCACTTGTTAAGAAATAAAAGTTTAATATTCTAAAGTCATTTCAAGGCAATTTTCAGGTCAAGCTAGTTGGGCTTGAAAGGAAGCTTTTTATACAGGCTATTGTTGTTTCCATAGCAAAAGAGATGACAGCTGCTTTGTTTCTGAGAGCCCTGCCCATCTTTCTCAATAGGCTTTATTTCCATAGAGTTATTTTTAAATTTATACAAATTTTGCTTCTTGTCCTTGCCTTCGATTTTCTTGACTTGGCTCCTGATACTGTAAAAAAAATTGGTCACATATTGCAAATCAACGTTACACATTTCAGCCATTTTTTCTTTCTCAAATTTTGATGGATATCTCTTCAGGTTGAAAAAATGCATGAGAAGTTCATCGGCACAGCCGAAAGAGCACTTACTTGCCAGATCAAAGTCAATTTTCATATGGATGGATTTCCAAGGATTTATAAATAATTTTTTTAATTTATTTTAGTAAAATTGAAATGCTCAAGGCTCCTAAAAGCTTCACGACCCAGCTGAAGTTTCTTCTGCACCAGCACAAATATTAAATATTTGCTTTTTTAATTTTGGTGAGTGTTTGGTGTTCTCTCCTTTTAATGGCCGAATGAGAAATTTGCAAATGTCAAAATTGAAATTCTGCAAAACTAATTGTGCTTTGCAAATTATTATTTATGAAGTTGCCAGTATGAATTTCCAGGAGCTAATCGTATTGTTGAGAACATAAAATGGAATTTTTATAAATGATATGAATGTTAAGCTGATTTAATTGGATAAAATGAATTTTATTGATAAAAATAGTGCTTACAAAAAACCTGAATAAGACTTTTTAATTTGTAATGTTCCTGCTTATAAAAATGCGCCAGCAGCACATTTAAAAAAGATGGTTAGCGGAGCGATCAAAAGCAATTTTTGAAAAATCGGGTAAATTTAAGTTATCTCTAAATTGCAAAGTCACAGCAAATATCTGTCTGGATTATGATCTATCTGCTTTAAAGAATACAATAAATTACAAAGAAGGCTTTGCTGAGGTTTGAAGGCAATTGGAAAAAAGTATTATTTTTGTAGGCATTTTATTTAATTATTTGTTCACTTTGAAATGTATAAAATCAATAGACTCTTTGAAACAGTTTAGGTCGTCATCAGCTATATTTTTTGGGTCTTGGAGGACCTTTTCAATCGACATTAGCAAATCTAAAAGTTTATTGGTGCATTCCTCGAAATTCTGCTCATCCATAAGGGATATTTTGTAGCTCAGATTAAGTGGCAAAATGCTATCAAGTATGAACTTTTTTGCCAATCCTAGCGATAAGTTTAAACAAGTTTAAACTTCAAAATAAATAAATACTTGGCTAGCTTTTTGGACAAGACTTCTAAAATTGGAGACGAAAGCTAGAAGCACAAAATGCTAGCAAGAAAAGTATGTGAATACTGCAATTCCAAAGTTTAGTGGGTCCAAGAGAATGTTTTAATTAAACTTAAAACAAGAATAGTATTTTTGATCAGTTAAACAAAAACAAAACCTAAAACAAACGATTTAAGATCAAAATTCGCAATCAATTGACAGATGTCTAAAGATGATTTTTTTAATATCACCAACTTATATCCTAAAAGATTGAGTAGAAAGTCAGAAGAATACAATGAGAAAGTAAGTCAGCTCGAGAAATATTATTTGTCCAATCCTAAGCCATCTACTAAAGACAAAATGAGCATATCGCATAAAATAGGAATGGATCTTAAAAAGGTCAAAAACTGGTTTCAAAACAAAAATGCCAAAGAGAGGAAGAAGCTTGAGCAGAGAAGAAATTCTTTGAGCTGCGAGACTTACAGCTCTGACAGCAATGACAGAACAGCATCCCAGATATTTCCTAGTTGTAATGAGTTATATAAAAGAAGAGATAAATTTAATAAAGAATATTGAAAAGTTAAAATGACTAAAAAACCTTACAAGACAAAGCTTGTGTATTTAATCAAGTATAAATTCTTTGCTATTCATTTAAGATTAAGAGATGTTTAATTACTAAATATTTATGCTAAACATTCTTAACATCTTCAAAAAGTTGTGATCTCGAGAGAATTTTGATTAAACTTTGAGACAATTTTGGTGTTTAGACTTACATTTTAAGTATAAAAAAGCCATTAAATAAAGCTATTTGGAGGACTGTTGAGAAGTTTTTACGATTTTAGATCAGTCTATAATTTTAAGGATTTAAATTTATGATAGGAACGCATTCCTCGGATTGAGACATAGTTTTGTTTTTCATCCGTGAGAGTTTCCAGCGCAGCCCTGAAAAAGCACCCTAGGTTTAGTGCAAATCAATAAATCAGTTTTCTGAGGATTCAAGTGTTCTTAAACTATTAAATTAACTGGTTAAAAATAGCTCTTCACTTTCATCTTTCCAATGTTGCCGCAATTCGCATTGAGCATCATGTTTACATTGTCAAAAAACAGAATAAAAGGAAATTAAAATTATTGGTTCAGGTTTGTCTAAGTTATCTTTGGTTACAATTGGCTTAGTATTGCAAAATATAGTCTCTGGTAAAGTGGCTAAAAATTTACTGAAAGTATAATAAAGAGATTAAAGAGGAATAGCAAAATAGGATAAAATCACATTCGCAATCAGAAACATTTAATATTACGCATTTCAAGTCAGTCTTCTATAGCAGATCATCCAGCGTCTTTTGAGTGTAGGACTTCACCTTTTTAATGTATTCATCCTTGCTGTTCCTATATTGGAATCCTGCATCCTGATTTGCTGAGCTTTCACAGTTTGGTGAGTTCAAAAGACATATAATGCTCATTATTACACTTTCTGCGCTTCTCACAGGCATCCATCTCTCGTTAAGCTCCTCATACTCTAAATTATCATAACCTGATTTGTGAAGAATAGAAATACACACATTGCCCTGCTTGTCTATATTTGGATGCCACATAGGTGTCAGGAACTTGAATGTAGGAGGCTCGTCAGGATATTGTATGGGAAACTTCATCTCTGCCCGGAATATTCCAGACTCAAACGGTGTGTCCTTCGGCCCGAAAATGACTATCTCCCAATTGTACAAATCATCGTCTATCAGTCCAACACTGAAGTATTCGTTGTTATTATTGGACTCTATGAGTTTCAAGTCTTTTAAAATAAAAGCCTCGCTCCTATTTTTCTCTTTTGCAGACATTATTGACGGCTATTTACAACTCAAATTACTTGTATTTAAGTCTTGAAACAGTTTATGAGTTTAAAACAAAGCTGTCAAAATGTCCTTAATGTGTTTACTCCAGGATACACAATAGTTGCAAACTAATATTTACTTTCTAAGTGCATTGCTCAGTTTATTCTGATACAAATTAAATCAAGCTTAGATTTTATTTAAGAGCCAAATTGTTGAAAATTTAATTGGAGAACAAATACTTTGTTAATCTTTCAAATCAGTAAATTTAGCTTTCAATCGTCTGATTGCTAAAAATTACGGGAAATCTAGGATTATTTGCAAGGGTCTGGTAAATTGGGGTTTACAATAGCAAATTCTGCTGTACTTCTGCTTAATGAATAAAATTATTCTGATAAAATAGGGTTTTGGAGAGATATTAAATTTATTTAGCAAAAATAATTGCATCTGCTCAAACAGTACAAAAATTGAAAGATGACGCCTTCCAAACACCATTCTCATTTATGAAGTCAAAAATTACATTGTAGCTCTGATTTACAGCGGTGGGATTGCCTTTGCTTACACCTTTCAGGATAACAGAAAGCTCACAGCTGATGGTAACTGTTTTTTTGAAATTTTTGACAGAGATGCTGTCCACATCTATCTCTCTTATATCATCTAGAATAATTTCTTTTTCTCTCCAGCTGGGTTTGAGATCTAATATTGAATTTTTTAGCTTCTTTAGAGATTTTTCGGTGTCCAAGGTTGTAAAATTTTTCAAATCTTTGTAGTCGAAGAGGCTTTTTAAAACTCTTGGAACACTTTCGTTTTGTATGTTCTCCAAAACTTGATAATCTCTGATGCAATCAGCAGCCTTCTTTAGCTTTGGAATGTTGAATCTTGTAGAAAGGTGTGAAAGACAATCAGCAATTTTAGACATTTTGCCAAATTTAGAAACAAAACCTTCTCTAACACCACCATAGTACTGCGGAATGTCAAAGTTTCTTTCAAAAAATGCATCTATTTGGGATGTTTTGGCCATATTCGAAGGACTAGACTCCTTTAGCTTGTCCGTTATTTTGAAAATAAGAAAATCCCCGAATTGAAAAGCATTGTATAAATTTTGAAAGAGCCTACCTGGCAGCGACTCTTTCAGGCTATGCTCTAGCTTGTTTAAATTTGGTATAGCTTCCGGTGTTTTGGCCAGTTCGTTTAGGAAGTGCCTCTTGAAGCTTTGGGAAATATCCAAAACTTTCTCTATTTTCCCACTCATTGACAAATTTTTGGAGCGAAATTCCACTAAATTTGAAATCTTGAAAAGCCCAATCCATTTTGTATTCAGCCTTCCTAAGTTATTGTGAACTTAAATATTTGTATTTCTTACTTTCCCTTAGCAATCATGGCAAAAACATTCCTATTTTACTCAATAATGCAAAAAAAAATAGGTTGTATCTTGAATAAATAAAATAGAGATATTGTGATTTACACCCGCAATTTAGATCTCAAGATGCCTTGTTTCAGCTTAGATCTTCAGAAAAGCCACAGAATGATATTGCATAAATCAGTTATCTAACAAGATACCATTTTTATGCACTCAAATGAAGCTGGAACATAAAATGAGAGAGTTGACCGACAAGTTAAAACGACAAAATAAAGCCTTGTCGAAATCAATTAGACAAGAAATTGATAAAAAGTATGCTAAGTTTTGCCAATCTACAAGCAAGGCCATTGATAAGGAAAAGGATGACCTTTTGAAGAAGCAGCAAGTTATACTGAAGTCTATCAATGAGAAAATGCTGAAACAACAGAAAATAACTGAAAAGGTTAAGCATAGGCTTAAGAAGATTAATTTGATGCATGAAAAGGTAAATTTCGATGAATTTTCCAAATGTATTGAGAAAAGTAAGTCAGAGATTGAAAAAGTATTCAAACAGCAATCAGGAGAGCTGGAAAAGATAAAAGAGAAGCAGCAAAGTCACTATAAAGCTGTTCTTGATTCAATACAAAGAGACTCAAACAACTTGTCGGACAATTGCATCAAAAAAATAAATTCAATGATGTAAAGCAGTTTTAGACATGGCAATCAGGTAGATTCTAATTTATAAAAAATGTTGGAGCTTAAGAAAATAAACACATCTTAATTTTAATACAAGTTGCATAAAATTATTGCTAAAAAACCAAATTAAATAAGCATTTATTTCAGTTAAAACTTCTTAAAGACTTTGACATTGCTTGCATCTTCGGCCTTTTCAACTGCAATAACACAGGAGGACTTGGTCTTAGAAATAGGCCTGCATTCTCCACAAACAACATTGTCTCCGATTTTAACTAAACCAAGGAAGCAAGGCGAAAGGTGAACGTTAAATTTGCTGTTTCTTCTGGCAAATCGCTTGTATTTGGTGTCATAATGGAGATAGTCAACTCTAACAACAATAGTCTTCTCTGCCTTCATTTTAATGACCTTTCCTTTGAAGATTCTGCCACGAATAGAAACTTCGCCAGTAAAAGGACATTTCTTATCAATATATTTACTGTTCATGGCTGTCTCGGGAACAGTAATGTTCCTTCCGATGGTATTCTGGAATCTATTCTCCAATATCTCCTCATTCGTAGCATATGGCTTTATTTCAACTTGGCTTTGCCTTGGATAAGTCTTGTCTTTCGAAATAATTTCAAACATGCAGGGAAGAAAAATTTTGAAAATTTTGCCAGAAAATTACAAAGAAGCAATGCTAAACAACAACGTATAATTGAAAAGAGCATTTAGAATTTGTCAAATGTGCTAAAGTCACCTCAAGCACTAAAAACAGGGCAGAGGTTTTGAAAGTTTATTTAAATTGCAGTTGTTTAGTGCTTTCATTTCAGATGGCTATAAACTAACATTTATGCTTGTTGCATGAACAGAACTTTTCACCTGATATTTGCCCATGCAAGCTTGTTGGCTCAATCAACAGAGCATTCGATTGCAACCCAAGGTTCGAGAATTAAAGTCACACATCAAATGTGTTTTGTTATCATTGCCTCTCTTTTCTCTTGTTTGAGCAAATACAAGTGTTTTCAGGAGTGTTGTATGCTGCCCCTGCAATCAATTAAAGAGTTTATATTTCTGATACTGTCAGTGATTTTAGATCTGAATTTACTATTTATAGTTGAAACATTGTCCACAACAATTGGGGCCATGCTTGCTTTGGTGAAAGTCTTCTTAGCCTGTCTAAGCATAAAGTGTCTTCTGTTGTCTGAGAGTAGCATTGATTTTCTGGCTGAATTGGTAGAGCTATGTGCAAATGCATACGAAACAAGAAACCTAGCCAACACACTGTTTACCTATAAAAATGAAGATGGATTGGCAATCAAGGTTTATAAAAAGGAAGACAGTATAATTGCAGCATTCAAAGGGACTACACTGGTGTTCTTTGCAGAAACAAATGGAAACTCAGACAAGACTATGAACAACTCAATCTTCAAGTGCTGCTATGAAGAGGAATGTGAAGAAGCAAGACAGAAAACTCTAGAAAAAGTGGGCTACTTGCAGGATTCTGTAAATTTAGTGGGCACCCTCAAAGTTTTGTATCCTGACAAGAAAATCATTCTTACCGGTCATTCGCTTGGTGGCGGATTAGCATCAATTGTCGGAAGACTAACCGGAAATGAGGTTTTCGCTTTTAGCTCACCAGGTGAAAAATTCTTTTCAGACATTCTGACTGGCGCTGATGAGTCTAAAATATTTCATTTTGGTGTCTGCAGCGATCCTGTTTATGTGGGAGATTGTGTGGGAAATCTTTCGTTATGCAGAATTATGGGATATAATTTTCAAACAAGGCGCCACTCAGGCACAAAATATTGTTTTGGCCAATCAGCCTATCAGAATATTATTACACACAAGATAAACTATCTGAAATACGCCCTAAGAAAGGAGTCTTATGCCCACGAAATGGATGAAAATGCATTAGAAGATTGTATTCTGTAGACTTTTGATAAAAACATTCGAGTAAGTTTATAATTATTCTACCAGTATCAATAAAAACTACAATTAGAGATTTCAATAGGCATTTAAAAATTTAATTATAAAAGTGTGACAAGATCTTTTGAAATTTTGTTTACACATTCCTCATTCAATCCTAAGCTTCCACACAACTTAAACAGAATCCTAGCCATAAGCTTGTCATTCTCTTTTTTTACAACCTCAACAGCCTTGTAAAATATCTTCTCAATGATAAACCTGTACTCCTTTAAATTTTTGTTCTGATCAAAAATTATCGTGGAATTCAGAGTCACAAAAGTAGGGTCTTTGTAAAACTTGTAGAATCCATAAACATTGAACAGTTTCTCTGAATCTTTAGAAACTCTCTTATTGACGTACTTTTCTACAATTGACTGATCAACTGACTCTTCAGTCAAAATAGCCTCCTCCACAACTTCAATCAGCAGTTCAACCATTCCCACATCGTCAATTAAATGATTAAGCTTGATCATTTGCTGCTTGTCTCCGGTTTCTTTGAGTTTCTGGAGTACTCTGGAAGACAGCCTGTCATCAAGTGTAAACTCTACATCACTGATGCTTGATGTTCTTTTCCCAAGAAGATCAAACAACGAATATTTGATGATGTACGTGGGAATGACATTGTAGTAATCACTATGGTTCTTGAGCATTTCAATCAGCTTTACCTTGTATTCATTTTTAGACAGCTTAGAAACCATGTTAAACAAGAAGTTTAGGAAAATGATGCTGATGGTCGTCACTGCAGCTCCTTCATTCGTAGACATCAGGCTGACAGTCTCAGAGCTTTCATCCGGGAACACTTTGCTTCTTAACTCTGCACCCCTTAAGAACCTATTGGATTTATCAAACACATTGGAAGACTCCTGTTCTGCTGCTTCCTGATCAAGAGATTGCTCAAAGCACAGCTCTCTGAGCAAGAAGAATTTAGGAACAACACCAAAGTCTGACTTAAGAAGAATGTCAATTGCCTTCTTGTATTTTTTCGTGAATATCGCTATCATCAGTCTTACTTTGTTGTTCTCAAATTTGTCAATCTCAGAATCAATTTTTTTACCTGTGACTAGTTTGGCCCAAAGGTAGTCCTCGACAGTGCCTACAACAAGACCATCCGACTGCACTCTTTCCTCCATGAGACTAAACAAGAAACTCTGAAATCTATCGCAGTGGCCGAGGTTCACAACAAAATTTGGCATTCTTCCGTCTAAAAACCCCAAAAACGAAGATTTGAACTTATGGGCCATAAATTCGAAAAATAGTTCATAATCTGCCAGCAGCTTCTTGATAATGTCTACTCGTCCTATTCTGTACAATACAAATACTTCTGCCCAAAGATACCTGGACTCATAGACCTCGATATTAAATTCTTCTCTATTGAACCTTATTTTTACAAAGTCCTTTACAAGATTTCCAACATCATCCTTGTTATTGGCAGCAGTCAGCTGGTCATCTAAAAAAAACTTTCTTATAAACTTTAAATAAGAGCTTTGCAAAAATTCTAAAGGCTCTGCGTTGCGTCTTATGTATTCATAAATGTCATAGAGAAGCTCATCCTTAAAGGTTATTACAGAAGGCTTAAGGAACAGTTGATTCTCCACATCTTTTAGATTTCCTATTTTTGATCCATAAACTTTCAAGTCGTTCTCAGATTTCAGCTCTTTTATTTTTGAGGCTAAAGTCTTTAAAAAGTCTGAATTCACTTTCTTCTCATAGTCCTCGGCTTTTTCCTTCAGTTTTTGGTGCAAAAATCCATCCAAAATGTCATTCAAGTTTAATGTGTCCGCTTCCTTAGATAAAACCTTCGCAAAAGAATGATTTGGCAATCCAAATGCACAATCCTTGTATTTGCTCTGCTTCTGTCTCAGACTGGCTATCAGGTGTGTATAATTGTTGATCCTAGTCGGTTTCAGAATGAATGGGGATATTTGTTGGTTCTTTTCCATTGAGGGAGAAATAATTTCAATTTATAAGTTTTGCATAAAATGAGGCAATTGTTGCAACTTAAAATAATACAAGAATGTTCAAAAATGGCAAGCCTCAAAGTATATTTTATATGCAATCGCAGTGTCAATTAAAAGTTTGCAAGAAAGAACGAAGGTCTTATTTAGATTAGGCTTCGCTTTGATGCATTTTAGACAAAGATTGCCCCAAAGACATTCTCAAAATGTATTGCATAAAAAGACAAGTGACAAAAAAGTTCTAATTCTAAAAAAAAAAGATGGACAGAAACCTTAAAATAAAATTTCAACAGCAATTTAATTTAATATTTCGGACAAATAGTCTGCCAAGGCTTTTCTGTCCTCAATGCATTGAATACTTTAATAAGTTTAACTTTTAATAGCCAAGTTGCATGTAAGAAATTACACATATTTAAAGACTTTGACACAACAGAATCAAGAGAAAGCAATGCTTTCAGATTCAACTTAAAATAATCCTTGCTGTCGTGTGGATCAGTGCATTTTCCTGACAGGACAAAGACAATGTTTTTATGCAGCACTTTATTTTAAAAAATGCCTTATCCTGTGTCAAAGTTCATTTCCATTTCTTCGTGGACTTCCTTGATTGCAGTTCCTTTCAAATCAGCTATTTTCCCCATTAGGCACTCTGCAACATCCTTTGCTTCGTTGTAGCTGTTTAGTTTTTTTATATAATCTTTAATTTCTTTTTTTACATCTTTTACACACAATTCATCCAAAAGTTTCTCATTTTTTTGCTCGTAAAATTTCCTTTCAACTTCATGCAGTGGCGCAGATAAATAGTAATATCCGTCCTGTATCTCCTGGACAAAGCCATTTTCTATCAAAAATTCAAATTCTCTTATGTCTTTCTTGCTGATTATTTTATGCAACTTCCAATTATTAAAAGCTTCCATGGGACTGAAATAGCACAAAATTATATTTTAATGTCCTGCATTTCATATTTAAAGTGATCTTAATAACAAGTTGGAACTTGCACAAGCTTTTATTGCCAATAACAAAGAGTTCTCAAGGATAAAAAGAACTACTATGACAAAATATAGTGTAAAAACACTTCTAAAGGCTGTATAATTCATTTTAATTATGCTTTTATGAGATAAATGCCAATTTTTGCCTCAAATTCTATTTTTTATGACGATACTGTTTTCAGCCAATGACGCACAATCAAATATCAGATGAGACTTGTTTAGAATGCAGATTTGACCAGACGGGTAGCGTCTTCTATCGAAATCATGCATTCAGTGATCTCCAACGACGAAATTTCAAGGAAGAATCTGTGTGAACGGTAGTACCTGCCCTCTAAGTAGCTTCTCAAGTCATTGGCACAATCATCAACAATGCTCGACTTAAAAACCTTATAAATATTCTTAATTTTATAAAGATATTCAGGAGCTGTTTGCTGGGATGCCAATCTTCTTTTTAATAGGGAATATGTGGATTGCCTGACCTTTATCTCCCAGCTAGGCTTCATAGAAACTATGTCAATGAAGTCAGCAATAGACATTAGTTCGGCGTTCATAACGAATTCGTCACTAAATGTAACCATTCCTCCTGACTTCAAAATTTCCTCAAAACCGTTGTCTGACTCCAAAAAAAATTTACAATGGTTTCTCAAAGAATCATAAAATCCAGGAAGCAAATGCAAGAAATCCATGTATTGCTTTTGGATTAAAACCAGGGATGCATAGGCTATTTTGCTAATCAGCTCTCCCTTGTTTTTGGCAAAACTAGAAAGATGTTGAGTGGTCCTAGGATCTCCAAATATAAAAATACTCTTTGACAGTGGAAGTTGTGCATTTCTATAAAGATAGTCACTTAGAAGATTGCCTCCAATCCTGAATGTGTTCTTTATCCATTGAGAATTCAAAGACATAAAGTTCCTCATCTTCGAAAGCTCTTCAAAGTATTGATCATTTTCAATTTTAAAAATAAAAAATTTAGAATCAACGGGAATCTTAAATAAATTAAAATTGGAGGAGCAAGGCAAGACAATCCAAACAAAATCACCATTCTTTTGTATCATTGCAAGATTCTCTTTTTTTAGCAGAATTTCAAAATTTGTCTTTAGTGAATTTACCGAGTCTACAGAAGGGAAAAAGGAATATCCTGAACCATTGAGAAAATAAGAGTAGAGTCTTGCAACCACAAAATCGAATTTGACGAAGGACGCAGCTTCTACATCAAGATTGATGACAGGAAAGCTGCTGTTATAGAAGAAGTCGATTGGCATCGTATTTAAATGATCTATTTTTATGAACAAGCTATTGACAGTCGATTTTTGGATAGCCAGTTTTTTGGCTTTCTGATGATTTTTCGAAATGTTAAAGCCTTTGAAACTTTCTTCAATTTTGCTAGACTGCATTCTGTCATAGCTGTTGTTGAGTCTGTGCGCTGAAAGATTCTCGACGCTTCTGCTACCTTCATTGTTTTTGTAGAAAGTGTCCTCTCTTGTCCTGTTTTTTAGGTACTCTTCTTCTTTGGAATTACTTGCTGAAGAATAAAGCCTGTCTTCTGCTAATTGGTTTTTATATCCTATCTTTCCATAAAAATCATTGAGAATCCTCGACTCATTCCTGCTCCTCGGCTGACTTGTAAAATTGGACTGCATCTTGGTGTTTCTGGTGTTCTGAAAATCATATCTTCTGAAGTGAGACTCTGCAGATTCTATGTCTGCAGAAGGACTCTTGTTGTCTATTATTTTATTTATAAAGTCCGCTTGCTTCACTTCCAGTGCTGTTGAGTCTTGTAGGTTTTTCATTAGGATAGAATTCAAAATGCGTTCTTCTTTCATGATTCTGTCCTTCTCTGCAGCAGTTCTTTCTTCCTTCTTCAAAATTCCAATTAAGTCTTTGACAAATCCGCAAATCAAGTCTTTGCACTTTAGGCTCAGCACTCTTGTCCAAGACGTAGTGTTGTCATTCCACAATACAAGCACATAATCTATGTCTTTGTGATTCTTGTATTCCAGTATTTTTAGAACTTCATTTTTCGACATAATTAAGAATGGGCGAAAGCTAATAATTTTTTGTTAAAAATTTGTTAATAGTGCTGAACAGCACCGAAATGAAATTTAAAAACAAAGCATTCTTGAGCATTGCTCCTATGTGTACTTATTTGGATGCAGCCATAATTTCAGGCTTTTGTTAGGTTTTCTTGGTTAAGGACACAACAATTCCAGCAGAGTTGGCAACTAGCACTCCAAAAAGGTGTATTTCTTAATCTGCAAGTTTAAGTCTAGGCGGCTTATTGAACAGAAGTATTGCAAGACTAGCAGGGCTGCCAAAGAACTTTTACTGGCGAAAACTGTTTAAACTCTCTTGTTGGTCAGATCAAAACTTAAGATCAGAAGTTGAATCTAGCAATAATATTTTTTATTGCATATATGCATATTAATTATATATTCATATAATAATTTATACTTTTTAAGGCTTTTTCATTGATAATTTAAAGTTGTGCTGCTTGACCTTGCAGAGGCATCTGTGACAGTTGATAAAACTTTTTGCCAGTACATTCCTGTGAATGGCGATGACTAATGAATTACTCTTCTTTAAGCTTATCTGCAACAGACTTGCTACCATAAAACTATTCTTTTCAAAATTAAAATAAAAAATTTGCTCATACTTGTAAAAATTATTGGGGCTTGATGCTGTCAGAGGTAGGAATAACCAACTTTCTCAGTCAGCAGGAGGCGGTGAAGAATTGTAGAATCAAGCAAGAAGTCGATGACTTTGTTGTGCAGGAAGTCGTTAATGGCAGTGTCTGCGAAATTACTCCTCTTCTAGATTACGAAAAGTATAAGCTTTCCGAGGATATTTTTGACAATCTGCCTAAAGATTTAAGCAAGGCAGAGCGAAAAAATATCTATGAAATTGCAAATCACAATATTTTCAAGAGGTTGGTGACGCAAAATGGTCAATTTACGATAAAAATCGACAATTCTGAAGACCTGTTTGTGTTTACAATCATAAAATATAATTACAGCTCAAACTCGTTGGTTAATCTCCTATCTAAAAGATTAAATGTGCCACACAACTATATTCAAATGGGTGGAACTAAAGACAAAAGAGCTATAACATTCCAGGAGATTTCAGTAAAATGCTCGATTGAAGCTCTTATGAGCTATGCTGTGGCTCTTGATAGAAACGAACGTTTGAAACTGCAGGAATTCGGATATACTCCTGAAATTGATATGCAAAATCAAAAAATTTTGGATGAAGTACAAAAGTACATAAAAATTTTGCCAGTAGATGCACCTGAAGAAATCAAAATATGCAATGTACGGCGAGGCAGTGCAAAGCGATTGGGTGATCTGGATGGAAACAAGTTCACAATTATGATCAGAGGTTTGCTAGAAGTCAAAGAACCTCCTGAATTTTTTATAAACTATTTTGGACAGCAGAGATTCGGAGTAAATCTGAACAACCATGTTATAGGCGAGAAAATGCTAAATAAAAGATACGGTGAAGCTGTAGATCTTATTTTAGAGGGTCATGTGCCATCTAATGACTCAGCACCCGACAACGGAAGCAAAAACTTAAGTCAAGTACAAAGGTACATATTAAAAATGAAAGAGAGAGGGAATCATGATAAATTTATCGTGAACAGTCTGTCTAGAAGCACAAAAATGATATATCTTCATGCATTTCAGAGCTACAAGTTTAATCTACAGATAAATGAAAGGTTAGAAGGCAAAAGTGTTGGAAGTAAAGACAAAGTCTGCAGCAATGGTGTTTTGATTGACGCACCAGCCGATTCTAAGATTGAAGAAATATATGTTCCACTTGAGAAGATGGATGACAAGCTGTTGAAAGGTGGTTATAGGAAAATTATAGAAGTTTTTCATGATTTCAGCTATGAGAAACTGGAGAATGGGACAAAAGTGGTGTTTTTTCTCAAAAAATCATGTTATGCTACGATGGCATTGCGAGAATTGATTCAAGAATGTGCTTGTGAAGATTTGAGCAATTTAGGCTTTTAATTAAGCACGTTAATTTTGGGATAATTTGATTTGCATTCAAAGCTAGAAATAAAATTTGTAAAAGTTCTTGCTCTAAAGCTTAAATTAAATAAATTTTTTGCCATCACGTCACTTGATTCACTGAAAAGTAAAGAACTATCAGCGTAATTTACGGCTGCAAGAGCCTGTCTAACAATAAATAAAAAACAGATTTAAAAGTAAAATGATTGTCAAGTACAAAGGTTTCAAAAATAATTGCAAAGTAAAAAATCAAAAGAAAACTTTATTCACCAAAATCAATCATACAAACCTCGCCTTTCTCTGCATAAGAGCTCAAGGCCTTTAATAAGCGCAGCACTTCCTTCGTAGATCTTCCTATTGGGTCAATGTTGGCACTGATATGCAGCACCTTCAAGTCTCTGTCCAAAATAACCGTGCCTCTCATTACTGTACCAGTTTCCTCATTGAATAAGTTGAATTGAGAAGACAGCTTGCGGTTGATGTCAGAGATCATAGGCCACTTTACTTCTCCTAGCCCACCATCCTCCTTGTCCTTCCAAATCCAATTCAGATGCGAATACTTTGAATCTGCAGAGGCAAACACAACTGTTGCATCCAAATCCTTAAAGTCGTCATGAAGCAGTGAAAACTTTATTATTTCGGTAGGGCACACAAAAGAAAAGTCAAGCGGATAGAAAACGATGACTATGTATTTGGATTTGATGCTGCCCAGCTTTATGTTGCTCAGCTTTCCGTCAATGACACATTCATACTCGTAGTCCTCTATCTTCTCTGGAAATAGCATGGGTCAGCAAGGCTATTTCTTTAAATAGCTTTTCTGAAGCAAAATGATTGATTTTAAAACTGACACAAGCAATAAAGCATTTCATAGCAGAGATGATTGACTTGAGATTGCTTGTACAAAAACAAGAGCAAAATAGGATTTCTTAAGGCTTTCCACTAAATTTCAAGATTTATCTAAAATTAGTTTATTTGATTAGTTTCTTAAAACCCGTAATAAAATACATTCATTTGATTCCATGAGAAACAATTTACTGTTAATGATTAACATAAAAATGCAGATTAAATATTACAAAACTGATAATTTCTAATTCAATAATTGTAAAATTTGTGATTATTTAATGAGCAAGTCACGTCTGAAAGATTAATTAGAGTAAATAAACAACAGACTTCACTTGATGAAACAAATTAGATGCGAGATAGGTTAAGATGGAAAGACAGATGAGCTTATTGCAATTGAGGATTTTTGTCTCTTTCGTTGGAGATTATTTTGTGATTAAATTACAACAACAAATTAAAACAACATAAAGCAAGAAAGTTTAAATAAAACATAGTAATTTATAAAATTGATATTAGATTCTATTCAGCAGCAGCTTGATTTTTTTGGAGACTTCATCTTTAAACTTGTTCCTTTTGCATCAAGGCTTTCTTTTGTCTTCTCTTTGACAAAAGTCTTGGACTTTTCGGCTTCGTATATCTTCTTTATAAAAGTCTCAAAAGCCAGTTTGATATTTTCTCCAGAAAGGGCCGATGTTTCAAAAAAGGCCATGTTTTCTGACATGGCCATGTTCTTCCCAGAATCCTCATCTACGACACGTTCCTCTTGCAAATCTATCTTATTGCCCAGCAGCATCTTTGGTATGCTTTTGTCTAAAACAACTTCAAGGTTCCTAAGCCAAGTAGCTTGAATATTCTCCAAGGAAATCTTGTTTGTCACGTCATACACCAGCACTACTCCGGCCGCGCCTCTATAATAAGATGTGGTTATTGCATGGTATCTCTCCTGTCCTGCTGTGTCCCACACTTGAACTTTTACGTTAGAATTATCAAATTTAAAGGTCTTGCTTCCAAACTCTACTCCTATCGTTGGCTTGGTGTCTTTTCTGAACTTGTCTTCCACAAGATTCGACACAATGTTGGTTTTTCCTACATTCGTGTCTCCGATTATTACAATCTTGATCAAATAATCGAACCTCTGTGGATTTGTGGCATTCATTTCTTGTTTACCTGGAAACAAAAAATAAAAGAATGTGAAACACTAGAAATCAATTGTTTTTGTTCTTGTTGTTTTGCTGCGCTAGAAGACTGTATAAATAATGCAAGACAAAAATTTTTGATCATTTTAATCTAAAACAATACTGGTTTTGAAGACGATAAAAGACAATCAAACTCTGTCAAAATGTTGACAGCAAAATGCAAACATTCGTCAAAAATATGTAATTATGTTTTGCGCTTATTGTAAATAAATGGCAACGCCAATAAAAAGCTATTTAAACCACTGTCCAGTGTAGTACTAGCTATGTACAGTGATAACATCAATTAATTTTTTCTTTAAGAACTTTACTTGTTTTTTATACCATTTTAGACTGCTAGAACAGCATGTGGTGCATTCTATAATCCAAATAAAGGCCTGCAGGCAATTTTTGCGTTTAATTTTGGCTTGTAATCTCTTTAAACAATATATTCCTTATTTTTATAACTGCTTAAAAATTTTTAAATAAACAAATCATTATCATTCTAACAACGACAATTAAATAGTTTAATTCAGTTTCTACTTTAAAGAAAGGTCATTGGTTATATCTTTTAGAATCTTACCAAAATCACAATCTGAAATCTTTATGAATTGACGCTCATTTTCTTTAATTGGGAATCTGGAGTCTATAATAGATTTTACAAAATCACTTTGTGGGGTTTTCACATCCTCTAGGAGATCTTCTTCGTAATGGTTTGGCTTTAGATTTTGTATGCAAATATTCTCTTTTGTAAAATGCAGTCTTGTGTGGCAGCAGCAGTTGTTGGACTTTTTGCTGGACTTTATGATTTTCTCCTCGCCCATGGCCTATGAAGCGAAAATAATATAAATATTATTTTTTTTGATCAAAATGTATAAGTTGATGTTATGAAATACAAAACACAGCTTTTTATCACAATTTGGAAGCACTAAAAATTATTGTGGGGGCCTGGTACAACAACTATAGCCCATGCATGATTTATTATAGCGTAGTTATTATGCCTTTCTCCTTATTTCGCGCATTTTAATGTTTTACACCCAATAGGCTCATCAATTATTTCTTTTACCTAGCTAGGTAAATTATTTCCAAGAGCCAGAACTTTGCTGAACTGCCTCAAATTGCTTTTAGTGTGCAGAGTATGTCTTTGAAAAGCGCCGCTGACTGTAGGAATGACTTTATCGATTTACACAATTCCTCAATGTTTTTATCAATATTAAAATAAAAAATTTATTTAAACATTAATAAAGTTTATTATTATATTAAAAAAGACATGTTGATTTCAAGATGTCGAATATATCTTCTTCCTAGCATATTGGTACAACGAATTTTAAGTATTTTTGTCAGTAAGGATTTTGTGCTAAATTTGCCAACAAATTAATTAAACTATCGGATAAGTTTGTTGGCTAACAGTGCCCAAACAGCATATTTAAACTCATAATTATGTTTGAACCGGTTAAATAGAGTTTTATTAGCTGAAATTTATCATCATGCTATTTAATAGTCTTTCAAAGAATTTATATTTTGTCAGAATTTTTTAATATAAACAAAAGTAATAAAAGTTTGATGTTAATTTTTTTGAACAAAAAATCCAAAATTTGATAAAACAAGAGGAAGTTAGCACTTTTTTCAAAATTTAGCCAAGATTAGACACTGAAACATGAGTTTAAAGAAACAAGAATAGGATGATTTTGTATTCGGTTATGGCTTATTGTCTTTTAAAATAGTGCATGCCAGAAGAATGCTGAAACACATAAAGAAAGCAAATAAATTTTTGAAGACCTAAGTCGTGTAATTGCAAATCTTTTCTGTAATTGTGCTAGTGTTTCTGTAATCTTGTAAGGAGTAATTTTTAAGGCCGTACGTTCATAAATAGCTTATATTGCAACAATTTTAATTACAGAAAAGACAAAAATAAAAACATTGGTAAACAATTTTTTTAATGAAAAATATGCTGTCAAAGTTTTGTGGCGTTTGCTAACAAGACTAAAAACATAGATATTGCAGAGGCCGAAAAATAATTCATATAACCACTTTTTACCGCATTTCAATCCTTTTGAACCAAACTATGGTTGTGTTTATCGTTTTCTCGAAAACTTACTTGCTAACTGCAAATTTTTTAGGAAGAAAAATTATTTTTTCCTAATTTTTAACTAAAAAATATTATTTAGCTAACTGTACCCAAGACTTTTTTGGCTCTAGAATTTTATAAAGGATGAAAACACTTTTGAATTGCATAATGCAGTTTGTTAATACTTATTTTCTTTGGATGCCATAAATTATTGCAGATAATTAAAAAATCTTTGGATGGTCCAAATCTTGTTTTAATGAGCTTATTTCAGTGTTAAACTTTGTCTTGACGCAGAAATCTTATTATAAAAATTGATGTGCATCGTGTTTAAATTCTGGTAATACAACAAAAATATCTGCACTCTTCTCTATACAAAAACATTGCATATTGCAGCATCTAAATATAGCCAGAGGCGTTTTCAGATGATCTTTTTATCAGCCCATGCAAGCAAAGAACTTTGGACGAGAATTGGGAAGTAACCAAACACGAGAAATTTTAGATGAGGTAGCGATGCTCTTAAACATTGAGACCAGCATCACAACTTTTATAGGAGCACATCCTGTAGCTTTGTCTTATTCTAAAATCAAGACTCTTATAGAAGAAGATTATTTAGTCTGTGAAAAAACAGATGGAATTCGTCTAATGATGCTTATTCTGAATGGCCACATATATTTTTATGACAGGAAAAACAAGCTGTATCTTACAGATCTTGTGTTCAAGGTTCCTTACGTGTTTTTGTTTGATGGAGAATTGTATTTGGAAGAGAAGCAGTACGTGTATGCACTTTTTGATACTTTAATTTATGATTCAAAAGCACGAATATCCCTGCCACTGACAAAAAGACTGTTTTATTGCTTTGAATTTGAAAAGATTGTCCAAAAAGGACTGGTTCTGAGAAAAAACGACTCAGAATTATCTAATTTTAATATAATTGGGAAAAAAATGTACAAAAGCTATGCCTTTGTCGATATTCTGCTCACGCTAGGTGACTTAAAGCACGAGAATGATGGACTAATCTTCACACCTGTCAACAAGCCCTATGTGCTGTCATCAAGATCTGAAATATTCAAGTGGAAGCCACCACATTTAAACACAATAGATTTTTTGATCAAAAAAACCGACTATCCCGGTGTCATGGGTCTTTTTTGCAATGTCACATCACAACAGATGAGCATTCTAAAGAAATCCAGATCACACGATACCATGATAAAAATTTTAAATTTTTTTGTGCAAGACGACCTGGACGAAGACAAATTAAATGGGAAGATAGGTGAATTTGTCCTAGATGAGAACAAAGAGGTTCTGGATTTGGTTGATTTCTCTGTTGAAAAAGATGGGTGGACATTGCACAGAATAAGAACAGACAAAGAGCAGCCCAACAATATTAAGATTGTATTGGACACCCTAGACTCAATAAAGAACAGCCTAACCCAGGATATTCTGCAAAAATTCCATGGAGCAATCAAAGAAAACTACAAAAAAAGAGCAGAAGCCCAAGCCTCGTAAATATCTAGTTGGTCTAACAAAAAGCACTTCAACAAATTTTTACTGATAAATTTATTTAATTTTTGGAACACAAGCAAGATTTGTGCAGCCGGAATAATAATGGTAGCCTTTTAAACAAACTTTTGCAACTATTTTTCATCATTTTTCAGAGATTCACTATGAATTAAATTTGAGACTTTTTGGCTCTTAAACTTTTTGTTTGACGCATCTAAAATAAAATCGTTATTTTTGAATAACTCAGAAAAACGATCATCTTTAAGATTGAATTGAAAGTCTTCAAACTCACTTGTTTTTTCTTCTTGCTCTAACATGTTTCTAGTCTCTGTTGCTGCAACTTTGTTTTTTATCTCAGGCTCTTTTCTCTCTTTTTGAGCCTCTTCTTCCTTTATTTTCAGTTTGACTTCTTCTGGAATCTCAAAATAGCAAGCATTATCGTCAGCAAGTTCAATCATGTCTTCATTAACAACCACCTTCTTGTTCATTTCATTGTTAAAAACAAAATCCTTGCTGTCTTCACAGAACTCTTCTGGTTCGCCCAGTTGCATGTCATCTGGAACAAAGCTCAGATTCATAAATACACCGCTTTGCCCCACTTCAACTCCATCACAAATCTCATATGCTTGATATGCGGATTCTGAGTTTTTAAAAGTAGCAACAGCATAGTTGCTCCCACTTCCTTCATCTTGATAAAGTCCGACATTCTGAACTCTGTTTCCAACAATGGACTCAAAGATTTTAAAGATGTGAGGAACGTTTATTTTGTCAAAGTCGATGTCTGTTACAGCTACTCTGTTGGAACGCATTTTAGCCCAAAATTTTAAATTTTTTAAAAAAGAAAAATGTAAAAAAATAATATGAAAACTCATCTGTTAGACATTCTATCTGTGGATAATACTTAATTCACATTTTGTTTGGGCCATTAATGTTAATAACTTATAGATGTCTCGCTAAGTTTGTGATTATTTCTGGAAGAATGTGTATGGGAAATTATATTTGTGGAAATCGGCCTGAATTACTATTTCTCAATACTTTTGTTTGTAATGATAGAATTTGAAGGAATAACTTGCTTTTTTTTATTTAATGCTGCTCTTAAAAATGCCAAATTTTGCTCCCAAAATGTCCATTTGCAAAGGAGTTTACAGCGATGTCAAAAAAATTTCTGAAATTTTAGATTTGAAGATTTCTGATGAAATAATTGAGATGATTGCTACTCAGAATGAATTATTCGTCAAAGAGATACTTGAAGAGTCTTCTGGAATATGCACTGCAGACAAGAGGAAAATAGTAGCTGTTGATGACGTCAAGACTGCACTCAAAAACAGAGGTTTGACAATTTTTCAGTCTATGTTTGAAGATGTTTAGCTTTTTGACAAGAAATCAAGCTTATGAAAAGGCTCCAATCTGCAGCATTGCTGATTATTTATAAAAATTCAGAATCCTTTTTATGGCTATCATATTCAAAAAACAGTAAATACTCCGCCAAACATATTTTTATAATAGACCTGTGATCTTATTGTGTTTCTTAGTTTTAAAAGGTACTTGAACTTGCCAAAAATACAGCTAGCATAGGTTTTAGTAATTTTAATGTTACTTGATTTTCTAGTCTAAACAGATTTTACCTGCTTTATTGATTCAGTTTATTAACTTACTTGTTTCAGTCTTTCTTAAAACGCCATTTGTACTCTCTAGGAAAATTGCAAATAAAATTTTAATAATTTTTTTTTTGAAACCTGCAAAATTTCAGGAAATATTTTGCTTAGTTTTTGGTTTTCACAGTGTAAAATAAAACCAAGTTTGCAAAACTTCCACTATTCTAAGTTGGTTTCTCTGCGCAAAATAAGTTCTATCAACTCTCTTCCAGAAAGTATTCTCTTTGAATTCAGCTCACTAAGAATTTCAAAATCCCTTTTGTCTTCTTCTTTGATTTTAATGAGCTCGCTATTCTTGACCAAACTCTTGGGTTCTGTCTCACATGTATTATTGCTGTCATCAAAGTCGTTATAAAAAGAAAAGAGATCAAAAAAATACTGTCTTGTGAAGGCTGTGTCGGGATTGTTCAAGATTTTTCTGCTCAGGCAGTCCTTGTATATTTGCTTTTCATAAATCTTATTTTCAATAGTATTTTTAGAAATCAGCCTGTAAATCTCGACATCCAAGGTTTGGCCAAATCTGTAAATACGCTCCTTGGCTTGGTTGTCCATAGAAGGATTCCAGTCTGGATCAAATATTATTATTCTGCTGGCACCTGTCAGATTCAAGCCGTATCCACCTACTTTTGTGGTGAGCAGAAATAAAAATATCCTTTCTTCTGTGTTAAAAGCATCAATCAAGCTTGATCTACTTGCAACAGGTGTATTTCCAGTCATCACCTGAAAATTGTATTCGCTTTTGTTGTGGAGAATGCCTGCAAAAATATCCAACATTTGCACTGTCTGGAAAAACAACAAAACTTTCCTCCTATCTTGTTTCCATTTTTCTAGCAGCTCAAAGGCAACCTGCACTTTTCCACTGTCGTTTATTTGACAGTTTGGGTATTTAAGAGGTATTCTGCAGTCATTGTCTGTGTCTGGCCCTTTTATATCATATTTGTCATATGAAGTAAACTCCACCAGTGCTGGATGATTGCAGATTTTCCTGAGATAGCTGATTGCCCCCAAAATATCGTCCTTAGACCTAAACATCTTTTTTCTTAATTTTGCAAATCTTTTAGACTCCAATGCATTTATATACAGCCGTTTTTGACAATCGGACAGCCTGGTAAAAATCACATGGTCTTTTTTCGTTGGAAGCTTGTGGTTAATCTGTGATTTAAGACGTCTCATTATGAATGGCTCAATAATAGATCTCAGCATGATTGAATACTTGTATGATGTCTCTTTCTCTTTTGCTGATCTGTGTCTGTTTATTCTGCTTTCGAATTCTTCATTAAAGGTTCTGTAAGATCCAAGAATATTGGGGTTGGTAAAATCCATGATAGACCACAGCTCGCTGAGATTGTTTTGAATAGGAGTTCCTGTAATGACAACCCTGACTCTGGACTTTATTTTAGATACAGCCTGTCTTATCAGTGAATCCTTGTTCTTAATTTTGTGGCCTTCATCCAGAAACACACCATCATAGGCATGTGCGCACCCATGCTTTCTAAACAATTCGTAGCTGATGATTGTTATTTGATCTTTTCCGGAGCTTGATATTTTTGATTTGCAATTCAGCCTCTCAAACTCTTTCTTCCATTGATCTACCAATGTAGCAGGACATAACACTAGGACCTTAAAGTCTTTTCTGTATTCTATTAGCCCAATTATAAAGGTGATTACTTGGATGGTCTTTCCGAGGCCCATTTCATCTGCCAAAACACCGCCCTTCTGCTCGAAAAAAAGTCTGATCATCCACTTAACTCCGTCTTTTTGGTAGTCAAAAAGATAGTTCCAAATATTAATTGGGACTTTAATATTCAAATACTCATAGAACTCCATAGTATTGCCTTCTGTGATATTTTCAGACTTGTGTCCCAGTTCAATTTTCTCAGGCGGACTGCTTTCGTGAAACAAAAGATGCAAGCTTTTCTCCAAATCGTCTTTAATTTTGTCGATCTTCTTTTTGAATTCCTCAGCCTTGATTTCACTGTGGCATTCGCTAATTTTTTGCTCCAGCTCCTGAATCTTGTTTTGTGCCTCTTTTCTAAAGTATTTTTCTAAGAATTCTTTTTCATAATCCTCTGTATTTTCAATTTCAGTCATAAACTTGGGCTAGTTTCAAACAATTTAATATAATTCAATTGAAAATGCCTTCAACCTGTTATTTTTAGAGAAAACTAAAACCATTGAAAAATAGCTGTTATTTTTGTATTTTCAACCTGAGAATTTTTTAATTAAAAGCACCATCGATCAACTTCACCAAGATAAATCATTCAATTTGTCCAACTTTTTTACCAGTGGAACCATTTCTTTCTGAAGCTTTGTTCTCATATAAAAAATAGGACAGACTCTGTTGACACAAAGTACCTCATTGACTATGCTTCCTTGGCACCGCTGGCACTCGGTCCAACACTCATTAAATCGCCTTATCTTTTCATTGTAAAGCTTCTGTATCGCAAGATAATGTTTGCCGAAGTCCCTTCTGCAATTTGAACACAAAATCAGGCCAGGCTTCTTGCATCCCATGCATTCTTCCTGTGTTTTCAGGAATGCATTTAAAGGCCCAGTCATAGTCACACTTCTTGTAATAATCTTAGTGTGCTCTCCCTCAAACAGGGACCTTACGTTATCCATTATTGGATCGAAAAGCCGCTGTACAGGCTTAAACAGTTGCTGTTCAATGTAGTATTCTTTGTCGATAGGAAGATTATTCTCCAGAACATGCACAGGATCCTCACTCTTTTCGTATGCTGCCATCTTCTTGTCCCCCTTTACGATGATATACGGAATCCTGTCCCCAATGCCCACAGAAATGCCTCTTTTTCGCAGCTTCTCGGCTAGTTCCGTATGGGCCTGCTTCGTCGTATAATTGCTCTTCGTGTATGTCTTTGATATTACAAGCTGGCTCAAGTCTACTTTATCCATATAAAGCTCGCTCACTACACTTTTTACCAGATTCTGTGCACCCAACAGGTTCTTTTCTAGCAGGATTTTTCTCAAGCAGCCTTCTATAACAGTCTTCACAAGCTCACAATTGTCTCTTCGCACCGTCTCGATACCCTTCGTATCTATCCGATCAGATGACTTTGGATTAGTGTAGATAAGTCCGGCATACCTTTTTTTATTTATGAGTAAATACGGGCTGTAAACCTTCTCAAACTCTAGAGACACTGGCTTTTCGAATTTGTCAGAAACAAACTTGCTCACTTCTTTTGCAATATTAAAAACCACACCAATGTCTTTCTCAAAAAAGTTTATCATCACAGAATCAGTGTCCCCGTAGATGACCTGAGAGTCATGTGTGAACCCAGCCTTTTTATTAAAATTATCTTCAATGAGCCTTTTGGTATTTGCAATCATGTCTCTTCCAAATGCTGTAGTGCTCTGTGATATTTCAATACACGGCAGTTGCGCAGCCACCGCACCAGTAAAGCCATAAATAGAATTTGCACAAATTTTTAGTGCAAGCTGCCTGCCGTCGAGGCTCTTTTGCAGTGCAGGATCAGACGTGATCTTGAGCAGACCTTTTGTGTGCTTCCTTGCCTTCAGAAGATCTTTCAGCACCCTAGGAAGCAGTCCTTCCTTGGTCTCGGCAGAGCAAAAGTAGTTGTTTGTGGGTGTCTGAATGCCGCCAACAGAAGAGTACTGATCTCTTGTCAGCAGTGTGGTATAACACAAATTTTTGCTGATCATTATCGATGGGTAAAGAGACGAAAAGTCCAGAACCGCGATGGGATCCTCGTAGAAGCCCTTTAGCGGATCCATGACAAATCCGCCTTCAAATGGCGGCGAATCGCTATTTATTTGAAGATCAGGTATGAGGTAACCTGCAGATGTTGCTGCCCTGTAAATCTGAGATAGCACCTTAATGGCTGCGCCTCTGGTCAAAAAGAACTCGATAGGCACATAAGTAGCTCTAGCAAGCTCTGAATAGTTGATCAAAATATTCAATTTGTCAAAAAGCTTAACAGGCAGATAGGTGTCTCTAAGACAGTATGAGGCAATTCTGGCGCGGGTGTGCTTGTCTCCACATTGCAAGTCATACATGGAAGAATATGGCACGTCTTCTTTTTGTTCTCCTAAAAAATGAACAGACACTGAGTTGAGAGAATAGCTTCTCAACTTATGGTCCCTTCTGATGATGTGCAGTAGATCAAAAATGATGACACCATCAATGGTAATGTCTTTGGCATCAAAGGTCCCAAAGGCATTTGACGATTGTTGCTTGTTGATAACCTTAGAAATCCTGTTGCTTCTTCCAATCTTTCCATATTCCTTCAATTCCAGCACTTCTGCCCTTTCAAAGATGTAGGGAAAGTCAAAGTTCTTGATGTTGTATCCGATTACAATGTCGGGATTTTCTTCGATAAAAAACTTTCTCCATTCTTGAAGAAGCTCCTTCTCTGTGTCAAACCACAGCACAGTGGCATCAGGTATATTGTCTGTCTCCTTTAGGCAAAAAATAACCTTTTTCAGATCATTTTCTCCGTGCCTGCAAACAGTATTTCCAATTTGAATTATGGGGTCTTTGCTTGACACTGGAAACGAGTTTGAATCCCCGCAGCATTCAATATCAAAGCTCAATATCTTGAACGGAACATATTTGTTGTATTCGCCTTCGATCGGAACAGGCTCAATAAACTCACATGTCGTTTTGATCTTTGACTCGGAAATATTTTGATAGTTTTTGATTTTTACATAGCTCATGCCCGTCAGCTTCAGATCGTTTATAAACCGCAGGACAAAGTTAAAGTTGCTCTCAAAGGTCTTGAACATGATCTTAGTCCTGTCTACAATCAAGCCATTGTCAAACATTGCTTTAGCGCTACTAAAGCAATTAGGATTGTTGAAGTAGACCTTATAAAATACTTCGGGCTTTGCCGAATAACCGTAAATACTCTGTTTCATGACCTTTTCTATGCCTATGCATTTGGCCTTGTTAAAGCATGACGAAATTGTGTTCTTTAAAGACTCTGCATTTACCTCTGCAGATGCCTTTACATAGAAATAAGGAAGAAAATCATCAACTACCACTTGGATTGGAGTGCCATCCAGTTTATTGCCGTACATTGTTATTACAGGGTACGATATCTCTAAAGTTAGAGTATCCTGCATATAGTCGATATGTGTTTGCAGAATAACGAGTTCTTTCATTTGTAGGCTAAAGATTTTCTGTATTTGAAATTATGCAAGAATAAAATTTTAATCTGCTGACAAGTGTTTTTATGCAAAAGAACAAAAGTAGAACAAAGTTACTAGCTGTTCATTTCCGTTAACTAGCTTCATTTTAGTCTTTTTGTCTGGGCTAACTATAAAATAATCATGTCTTGCTTATAAGATAGGTTTGATTTATTACAAAGCTGAATCCAATAGATTTGCTACATTTTGCGAGAAGATCGTCCAAACAACCGAGTTTGTCTCAATCTAGTCATTTGCAAGTCAAATCAGCCATGTCTGCTAAAAATATTAATTTGAGGCAGTGTTTGTTTACTTAAAAAAGTGCAAAAATCATGTCGGTTTTATATGAAGCTACAAGATCATGAGCTAAAGACTAAATCATTGCTGAAGAGATATGGCATAAGAAGATTTAACAAGAAGACATACTTTACAATTTCCCCGGACAACCACAACAGGCAGAAAAAAAGCCTAGAAAATATTGTTTTCCCGCTCCGAGATCAGAGTCTATCCAAGCTAATAATGGAAAACCTCATGGAGCCATTCAATGTTTTGACTTTTGTCAGTGCTACAGTGCTCGTTATAATATACTTCATCAATAGAGAAGAGAAGCAGCATCTCCTGGTCTTTATATTCACCTCGGCCATAATACTGTTTAAAACGTGCTTTGAAGTGTACCAGGAAGTCCGAATCAATGCCTTTTACAAGGAAAACATAGACTCGTTTCCTGTAAGAATTATCAGAAATTCAAAGATTTTGGAGATCAACAAAAAAGATCTAAAGGTGGGCGATATTCTTGACCTGCAAAAGGGCGATGTTGTTGGAGCTGACTCAATTTTAATATCCGAAAACAACCTCAAAGTCGACGACAGGTCCTTGACAGGTAAGCCTGGATTGATAAAAAAGCATGCAGGCCCTTCTAAAGCTGCATTTGAGCATGCTGAAAACGTAGTTCTGAACGGTGACAAAGTCATAACTGGAAGAGGAAAAGCACTTGTTGTCCGGATTGGAAAAAATACGGTTCTTGGAAAAAGCTACAGCAAACTAAGCCTCAGAAGAATCAACGAGAGCGTTTTGAACTGCGAAATTAGATCGTATTTTTACGGATCTATGATTTTTTCTACTGTCTTATCAGTACTGTTTATAATACCAGCTGTGCTCTATCACACGAGCTTTTTGAATATGCTTTCTCTGATTATTTCAGTTTATGTTGCAGTCATTCCTGAAGGCATTGTCTCCATTGCAAAGCTTATGTTATTCTCAGCCATTTCCAAGCTTGATCAGCGGGGCATAACAATCCGAGATGTAAATGCTATCGAGAAGTTGGGATTGCTGACCATAGTTCTGGCCGAAAAACAGACAATCATAAATTTGAGCTGCAAGATTTGCGACTACATATATGACGGAGATTCTTTGATAGATATCGATCTAGCTTTCCAGGATAACGACAACAAAAGTCTAAAATCTATAGAGTATTTTGGACGAATAAGCTATCTTATAGGAGAAAAAACCAACAGCATCTATAAACCAGTGCACCAGGCCTCTTTCAAGCTATTTGGTGAACTCTGTAACAAATATTTTGTAGGACTTTCGAGGGTCTCAACAAAAATAAAAGACAAGAAAATTCACAATGTGATCGCCTCAATAATAGACGATGGGAACTTTAAATCTATTTATGTCACAGGGGATCTGGATTCCGTAATTAAGCTGTGCAATAAGTATCGAAAAGACGGGAAGGTCCAGCATCTTTCTCGCGAGATCAAAAATAAAATTTATAAAATTTGCCAGAAGATGAAATTGAATGGAAGTGATATCATAGTAATGGCAGGACGTGGCTACAGAAACGACGAGCCAGAAATAAAATTAAAGGGGTTGGTTTTTGAATGTGCTTTTTTCTTCGAAGAGGAGCCTGACGTTAACATATATGCCTCTGTGGAGGTTTTGAAGGCCTCTGGAATAAAGTTTTCAATATTGACAGACTCGGTATATGAATCAGATCTAAAGTCGTGCAAAAAAGTTCTAGGTTTTGAAGAAAGATTGTTGCGGGACGAGGACCTTATAAAAGCTGTATCGAATAATCAAGAAAGCATAATAAGGGCAGAAAGGTATATGAGCAAGGATGTCAGTGCCAGGAACAGAACTTTGCTGGAGAAATCATTTTTAGTATATGGTTGTGAGCCTGATCATAAATATGAAATAGTAAAAAATTTACAGGATCTGGGAGACACAGTTTCATACGTTGGATCCAATATTGATGATTGCAAAGGTCTGGGACAGGCTGATTTTGGTGTCTGTTTTGACGACAGTGGGCAAATATGCAAGGAATCTAGCTCGATTGTTCTAAAGAGCAACAAATTCGAAAACATCATTTACGGTGTCGAGGAGGGAAGACTGCTTCTCATTAATCTAAGAAAGTCAATAAAATATATCATAATGCACATAACACCCCAGCTTCTGGCACTGGCCTTTTTTTCATTCCTGGGAACACCCCTGCCCATCTCTCCCATTTTATTGATTTTCTTAAATTACACAGTTGAAGTACTGCCGTCTAAATTCTTTGCATACGAAGAACCTGAATTTAATCTTATGATAGAACCTCCGCTTATAAGGCCCAGCGAAATACGAGAAATTGATCATTCTATCATTTTAGGCGAGAATCAAAACACACAAAGACCCCTGATTAGTGAGCTGTACAACAACATAGCCAGATATCTGTTTCAGCGCTCTGTCTATCCTCTAATAGACATTTCATGGGCCATGGTTCTATCTAGCATCATTTCAGGGATCGGATGTATGATGGCATTCTTCATTGTGCTCTACGAAAGTCAAGTGCCTGTTTCGAAGATGTTTTTTGTAGCCAACAAATATTTCCAATATGACTCGCCAAACTTAAGATTAAGAAACAATACGACCGCAAATTTTGAGAGACAACTTGATATTTTGTTTACAGGACAAAGCTCGTTTTTTGTTAGCTTGATGATTTGCCAACTGTCCAACATGCTTGTTTGCAGACGGGAAAAATTATACTTTTTTAACAAGTTTTTCAGAAACATAAAAATTTTATTATTTTCTGTCCTGGGAGTAGGCATATCGATTGCAATAGTAGTTATAGGGTTTTTTGACGAGTTTCTTTTAGTGCGGAAGCCTTCTGTCTTGTCTCTAGTAGCACCGTCCATCGCAGCCCTGCTTATCCTGTCCATCGATACCCTACAAAAGTATAAATCCAGGAAGCCTGAAATGATCGAACAATAAAATTTTCAAAAATTATATTTTTGTATACTTCTTCATTAAGTAATATTTTAAGCTTTGCTGATCTTGTAAAAAAAGACAAAATGCATCTTAAAAAAGCTCACAAGCCGCAGAATACTGTTAAAGCCCAGAAAATAAGAAAACACTCAATTATTTATTGCTTCCTAAACCATCATTGTGTTTAAATACTTGGAATATTTGATTTTGTAAATAAGAACTATGTCTCTGGCATGGAGAGTAACTCTTTTGGCATGTACAGCACATCTATAGGAATCTTCAAGCAAGCCAATCAGGAAGTTTTCAGCAGCCTCTTGGAATATAGTGAGGGCAGCTGTCTGAAAACGCAGCTCCTCACTGAAGCCAGCAAGGCTCCTGACAAGCCTTTGAAAAGGACGCTTTCTTATAAGCAAATCACTGGTTTTTTGGTATTTGCGAATTTCCTTGAGCGCTAGAGCACCCGGCTTAAACTTTGGCTTAGGCTGCATTTGGGACTGAGAGAGAGACCCTGGGACAGACTTCTTGGCAGCTCTTGTTACAATTGTCTTTGATGGTTTCTTCCCACCAGCTTTTATTTCACATTGTTTTATGCGTGCCATATGGGCTGACGGCAAAAATCGTTTAAGTAATTTTGGGCGGGAAAAAGTCCCGCCTTTTTGAAGGAAGAATGTGTTTTACAATACAAAGAATGAAATATTCAATTTACAACTAAAAAGATCTTGTAAATAACATTGTGCCATTTTAAGCATATTTTTATTATCTCAAATTAATGACAGAACTGTTTGATCTGCAAATATTTTTGTATGAAATAAGACAAAAATAGCCTAGACTTTGTGGCAGTATTTTCAGTGCAAAAGTCTCAGATCATTGAGGACAAGTGTATCACGAGTCTTTGTAAAACAGCCACTTTTCTCGAGGCTTTTCAGGGGACTTCCAAAAGAGGACCTTTGCTCATCTGCAAAGTCTGAAATGCAACAAAATTTCCTCACACTCAAGCATTTGTGTGTCAGGATGGCACAGACAAGATAGAAAGAATGCAGTACAGAGTATTGAAGAATACGATTGTTTAGATATTTCCAGAATTTAGAAGCTAGTCTCAGACTCAGTTATTTCTGTTAAGCTTATTGTGATTTCTTCCAACAGCAATAATAATAAACTTGTCCTATTCTCGTCTGCAGACTTTTTTCTGTCCTCTTTTCTAAGTAATAGTCTTTCTTCTTTTACATGTGCCCACAGGCTTTGCAGAAAAACTATAAATAATCTTGCAATTTAAACCGTTTAGATTTCCTTCAACAAGTCTCATAAAAAGAATCCTGGATTGCATGTTTAGAGCCAAATCTTTAGGCTATGCACCATTTTTCTAAGTTTGCTTGGTGTTTTAGCTGAGCTTTCAATGTTTTTAATATTTCAATTTCCCTCCAAAACATAATAAAAATGCGAGATTCCCGCCAAAATGTCGCAAAAAAATTATAAATTCAGAAAAAGAGCCTACCCCAATGGCAGGAAGAGGTAAGACAGCAAAGAGCGGAAAAGGTGCAGCCAAGCGTCACAGAAAACAACCAGCAGTTGGAAGCAAGATCAGCGGCCCTGCTATCAGGAGGCTGGCAAGAAGAGGAGGCGTGCCCAGAGTTTCAAGGAGCTGCCCTCCTGTAGTCAACAGTGCGGCAGTGAACTATCTCACAGACCTTCTAGATTGCTGCAGAATTTATTGTTCTCACAGCAAAAGAAAGACAATCAACTGCCAAGATGTGATCTATGCCCTCAAGAGATTAGGCACAAAGTTCATGGGATTCTAAATAAATAAAGTGTTATCTTAGTGTTTCCTTTCTGCTTGAGCCAATCTTTTGGTATTGCGTTTTAAATTCTGTTTTAGATTTTCTAATAAGAAATGACTGTATAAATTAAATAAATGTAAATAATAACTCACTTTTAGGATCTTGCCCTGTAACGCATACTTTCTTATAAATCAGTACTGTTTATATGTTTTATTGAAGTTAGAGATTGCATCACAACAGTTCAAATTAAATATTGTTAACTTTGTTAAGTGTTGTATCCTGTTTCAACTTTCTTAGATTAAACATTGTTTTGCAAGAAGATTACAATATTTATTTAGTTCCACTGCATATTTTCTTTTCTCCGTCAAAAATCATTCCTACTTTGAATCCCAGCTGCTTATAAAAGTGATTTTCCTCTTTCTCCTCCATTCCCGCTGACTGCTGCTTCTGGTTAGCAAGACCCTCTTCACTGCATTCGTTTTCTGTCTCTTGAAAATTGGTAGCTGTGAAATCGGAAGGACGAACTGTAAAATTTTCATCTTCCTCCAACCATCCGCCCATTGGGGCACTCAAAATACTTCTTTATCTAGAATTTGCTTTAAAAGACGGTTAAGGATGGTACTTGCCTAACTTTGATGTAGCACATCACTTCAATAAAATAAATTAACATAAGAAATATGCTATTGTAAGAATAAATGCTATATCTATTTTTTGTGATTCTAGCTATAATTTATTAATATTTTCCATCTTGCCCAATGGATAAATATAAACAAGAGGAGACTCTATGCCTCATCAATGAGCTCATAGATGCTTTCCCAGATGTTCCATCTGGAGTAAAGTGTGTTGATGTAAGAAGAAACAAAATAAGGGAGATAAAGCTGGATGCTGAAACCGCAGTGGAATATCTGGATGCATCCGATAATGCAATAAAAACGTTTGACAACTTGGATGGAATCAAGAGCTTAAAAGTGCTTGATGTTGGGTACAACCTTCTCAAAAATCTGCCTAAGATAGAGCTTCCACAGCTAAGGGAGCTGTATGTAATGTCGAATGATATATGCAAAATAGAAAATCTGGCAGGCTTCCCAAATCTAGAAAAGTTCGACATCGCTAACAACGAGATTAGAACAGTAGAAAACATCGACTGTCCTGGTCTTGTAGAGGCATACTTTGGCGCCAACTGTATTGATGCGGTAAAAGACCTATCAAGTCTCATTTGCCTGAAGACACTCGATCTGCAGTGCAATAAACTGAGGGAACTTGACTGTGCATTGCTTCCAACGTCCCTTGAGGTGTTGCTCCTACAAGGAAACACTGAGTTGAGGAATTTGGCGAATTTGGAAAGGCTTGAAAACCTGAAAATTATCAGTCTCAAGTATACACGAATCAGCAAGCTAAAGTCGAATGACAAGTTTGAAGTTTGGTGATATTTGGTAAAATAAATACGTTTTTATTAGACAAAGCATTCTGTCTTAATTTCAAATTCCCAATATTCATGCAAAATTGTTGCATGAACTTTGAATAAAAAACTAGGCAAACTGAAAGTTTTAAACAAAAGATTAGTTTTAAATTATTTAATGACAAAGATGATCGTCTGATCTTTCTCTGGGCTGGCACTTGACCAGTCCATCACATTTGAGTATAGTCTGTGCGGTCTCGCATGCAGAGATTATGACTCTCTTCTTCATTTCAAATCCTTCAATAATGCCTTTTTCTCGCATGCAGGAGGTTTTGCCATTTTCAATGTTGACTCCGTACGTGCTTCTACGATAGTTGTGATCGTTCTTCAGAGCTGCTTTCACTTCGTCGCCGTCAAATCCGCAATTCTCTGCAATTATCTTGGGAATGCTCAGCAAAGCACGCGAGAAAGCCTCAATGCCTTCAGACTCCTTCGTTTTAACCTCTAATGAAAGCTTGGACAGCTCCAGAGCTAGGGCTGTTTCAATGCATCCTCCTCCGTACAAACAAAAAGACACTTCTTTAATCCTCTTCAAAACACACAGAGCATCGTGTATTGATCGCTCTGCTTCGTCCAGCATTTCTCTCGAACTTGCAAACAAAATTATCGTGGATGCCCCCTTTTGTACTCCTTCAAATTTAATCATCTTGTGGCCCTTTATGCTAATATTTGACACCCTGTCACAGGTCCCAAAGTCTTCAGCATTGATTTGATCAAAAGCAGACAGCAAGTTCCCGCCCAGGACCTTATTAAGACGCTCAACACCTTCAAAATCAGCATGCTCAACAACTGTGAGTCCCTTATTCCTCAGCAGCTGGAGTGGATAGTCATAGATGATCTGTCTGTTGATAAACAAATCAAACGGAAGCTGTGTAATTGCATCTATCTTTGATATCATCTTCTCTTTTTCTGCAGCTTCAATCTTCTCCAATTCTGCTACGCTGTTAACACAGATCTTGGAGCTGAAAATCTTGATCTTGTCATAGTCCAGGCTTGTGTTGGCAATAAGAATCTTGGGATTGGCAAGCGTCACATCTGAGTCCTTGTTCAGCACTACACCATCAACAAGAACACTCTCCTCCAGATTACCCTCTAGTTTGATAATGTCTATCAGAGTGACATCATCAGCCTTCTCTACTGCATTGATGCATATGTTTATGAAAAGATCGAGATGATTAGACAGCACCTTGCTGTTTAAAGTGGTCCTGACTAAATTCTTCAGATCTTCAGGCTTTGGCACAAACTTCTTCTTCCCCATCACTTCAATGCACTTGGTAAGAGCCATAGAAAATCCTTTGATAATCTTCGTTGGATGGATGCTTAGCTGATAGGCTTCTTTGAGCAGAAGAGACGCCAGAACAGCTATGCTGGTGGTCCCATCGCCCTCCTCAAAGTCCTGGTTTATGCTGCTGTTTATGATAATCTTGGCACTCGCACTGTCAATCAGAAGATTCTTCAGAATAAACGCTCCATCATTTGTAACAGAAGTTTCCTTTCCCTGAATCACCTTTAGGCTCCCCTTTGGGCCAAGCACCGTCTTCATAATGTCTCCAATAAGGTTGACACCACTTTTTATTACTCTTATTGCGTCGTCCTGTCTTTCTTCTACATTACCTGCATTCTGGTGAGCATACAAATCCATGGGTCCCAAAAGTTTGCCAAAAATATCTAGGAGGCCGTAAAATAAGCTGTGAAGTGTCGTTTCACAAATTGAGCTCCATTAAAATATATTGGAACACCATTAAAAATATTTAGGGGTTTTTGCCAAAATTAAACATATGATTTAGTAAAAGCAGTATATAAAATAGTTTTACAACAGATCTAAGATAGATTAAAAAGCATCATGTAATTAATGTTGTTTGTCTAGTCTCAATTAATAAATTTATTTGTATTTTGTAACAAATTTTTTCAATTTTTTATCATTCTTGTTTAAGATTCAGTTCTTTCACTAGCATTTTGAAGTACTCTGCAGGTGTGTTGAACTTGCTTTCAACATCTTTTCCAACTATCTTTGCAGCTACCTGGCTGCAGCACTTGATAGGTCCGCCTGAAAAGTCTTCAATGTCTGCGTTCATTTTTACAAAATCATGATTTTTTATAAAGGGGCATCCAAAGCTGTTGATGTCATTTGTAAATGAAATCATTTTGCTGCAGGAAAAACACCCGTAATTGGCCTTCTTTCCCTCCATCCCGTAATTGTGTCTTATATTATACAAATACAACTTGGTAAACTCTTCAGCTGTGCACTTGAAGCCAGCTTTGAAAAAAGAAATGCAGTCGTTCAAGCTTATCCCAACGTCTTTTAAAAACAAACACAATGCTTGTCTATCGTTGTATTTTAAATGCTTATTCTTTGTAAGATTCTGAATAATTCCTTGAATACACAGAGGAAAATACTGCGTATTATTCAGGGCATTTATGGAGCTCGTAGGTTCTGTGGCAGCTGAGTTATCAAATAAAATCTCTTTTCCTAGTTTTAATATTCTTTCATCCGAGTTGATCAGACACTTTTCGTATAGCAAAAGCATGCTTTTTTCTAGCACTCTTTTGAACTCACTTGTCAAAAAAGCTTCCATTACAGCATCACTCATTTGAAAATACCCTTCTTTCATCTTTTGCGCCCGCTCTGCCAGTATTTCTGAGCACTTGCTAAAATGGATCCTGATGTCAGTATCGTAATCTTTATTGTTTGTATGAGATAAGCTGTAGCTTGTGTCGTAGTCAATATCTCTTCTTACGTTCAAGTAAGGCCATACGCTTTCTATAAAGAATTGCTTTCCTTCTTCCGGATTCTTCTTCAGCCTAGCCTTAAAAAGCTGTGTTTCGTGATTTGTAAACCAAATAGAAGACCATTTCGACTGTGCACAGAGCATTTTCAGACAAAAGTGCCCATTGAAATCATCTTCCAGATTCTTTATGCATTCAATATCTTTTATATTATTTTCTATCTTCTTTAATATCCTAAATCTTTCAAAAGCCTTATCCTTGAATTTCTGGTAGTTTAGATTTTCAGCAGGCAGAGCTTGATAAAACGAAAGAACAGGATGCTGAATGTCCTCCTTTAATCTTTTCATA
>Ga0308170_10000183_pt1 | contig 110814 bp, 101 predicted proteins | sample PhyBR2_2_FD_202136 | JGI IMG/M metagenome (GOLD analysis project Ga0308170, IMG submission 202136) | Phyllosphere microbial communities from UC Gill Tract Community Farm, Albany, California, United States - DLSLSB.R2 | ecosystem: Host-associated > Plants > Phyllosphere > Unclassified | place... | reverse complement strand
ACAACAGCGCTATCAACTTGAGCGAAAGTATCAATTTTGATAGATAAAAACGCGATTAAAAGCGTAAAAACAATAGTTAGCCTTTTAACTTTAGACACAAAAACTCGGTTACAATCCATTTATTGGCAGTTTTTTACTTTAAATTTTGGTGGCGCAAGTTACGTAACAAACAGTAAATTTCAAAGGCCGTAAACAATAAATATAAAGAAAAAAAATTAAGCAGAAATACAAGCCCAATTCCCTTTGCTTTTATACTGTAAATCAAGACAAAAGCCATACAAAAAATCATCTTCACTGCTATTGATCCCATAATAGCCATAATACCTACCTCAGGGTCGCGTTTTATACCAATATCAACCAGCATATAGGCGATATAAGTAATGCCAGCCAAAAAGCCGAACATCAACCAAAAATTATTGATAAAAAGTTGGGTATTAGGAAATAGTAAGGGTAAAACGGCAATAACGCCTATTAATAAGCCTACGAAGATGAAATAGATACTTGTAAATTTGGCCAGAGTCAATGGAATAATTTCTTAGCAGATTAAAACTCCGCCAAAGATAAGGATTTTAGTATCAAGTAAGTAGTTTGAAGGGAATTATTGTTTAAACGGCTAACTGTTTGAATTGGTTAATTGAAATTCAGCTCTACAATTGTTAAATTACTTGCATAAATCCCAACAATAAAACCATTTAACAATATTCTATGTGGCTAACTGTTTGAATCGGTTAATTGGCAACTGCCAACTGAAAACTAATTTCTGGTTACTTGCCTAATCGCCTGATAAAGGGCTATCCCCACCCCTGCCAAAGCAAAAGCTGCTGTAATTAAATTGGTTTTGCTTTGCCGGTGTTCATCTATCTTATAGCCAATAAAAGTTAAAAGACCAATAGTAGCAATCATCTGGAACCCAATGGCAGAATATTTTGCGGCAGCATTTACCTTTTTCTTTGTATCTTCCTCTTTCGGATTTTCCATTTTTTAATGCAAGAATTAAATTAACTTTGAATAATTAAAATTGACAGCCGATAATAATTTGGCTTACAATTTGTTTATATGTTGAACTAAAGATATCTATCATACTTGAAAAATTACGCTAGCAGAAACTTAAATTCTCTCCTCCTCATTTTCAGCCTTCTTTTCATATACGGCTGTGTGGCAAACAAGGATACCGCCGTTGACCGAAGATTTCAGAACCTTACGGCAAGATATAACTATATTTATAACTCAAATGTTTTACTAACCGAATATAACGAGAGTTTACTGCAAAGTTATACCGATAACTACGAAAAAACACTTCCTGTCTATCTTGATCCTGAGCCTCAGATAAATTTGGTTTTAACGCCCGGTGTGGCCAATAAACAATTAGACGAGGTAATTACCAAAAGCCAGACCATTATTAATGAAAAAAGCTTTAGTAATTATATTGATGATGCGTACATGCTTTTGGGTAAGGCCAATTATTTAAAAGGAAATTACTTTATCGCAGCAGAATATTTCGATTATACAGCAAAAACCTACAGCAGCGATTTAAAAACTTTTATCATGGCCATGAACTGGAAAGCCCGGAGTCAGATGGAGCTGAACAACATGGTACTGGCCGATAAGATAATTGATACGATGCTTCGTGCCTGCGACGAGCTAAAGAAAGATATTGCAGAGCCATTGGCCACAGCTGCACAGATGCGCATTTACCAAAAACGGAACAAAGAGGCTATCCTTTTTCTTGAATCGGCTATTGAACGCGCTGAAGAAAAACAGCTGCGTATCCGCTGGCAGTTTATCCTGGCCCAATTGCAGGAAAAAGAAAAAAACATTACCGATGCCTATGCTAACTTTACACGCGTAGAAAAAAGCAATGCCCCTTTTGAAATGTATTTTCATGCCAATTTAAACCGGATAAAACTAAAAGCATTGCTAAGTGGTGAAAAATTAAACAAAGAACAACAACTTTTAGCTTTATTAAAAGACGATAAAAACACCGATTATACCGATCAGATTTATTATCAGGTAGGCGAGCTCCTTTCGGCCGAAGGAAACTTTGTAAAAGCAGCAGAATATTACAGCAAATCGGTTAAAAACAGTACCCGCAACCAAAATCAAAAAGCATTATCTTATTTAAGAATTGCTGATTTAAACTTTAAAGAATTTAACGATTACATTAAGGCGAAACGTTATTACGATAGTACCGTAATGATTTTGCCCAAAAACTTCCCTGATTACGATGTGATTGTTAAAAAGGCAAACAATCTGCAATACTTAACAGACCGGTATACCATTATAGCCAAAGAAGATACTGCCCAGGCCATTGCCAAACTGCCTGCAGGCGAGCGCGAAGCCAAGGTTAAAGCTTACTTAACGCCAAAAGTTGAAGTTGCCAATACAGGAGGAGTAATCAATAACCAGTTTTTAAATGATCCTGATTTCCCGAACCAATCTTTAAATGCACAAAAAAATGCTGCCGGCAGCACCTTTTATTTCAGCAACAACGCCGCTATAAGTGCAGGATTTGGCGATTTTAAAAAGCGTTGGGGCAACAGGCAGCTCGAAGATAACTGGCGACAAAGTGTTCGTTCATCAGCACAGGAAACCAATTCGGTGCTTGCAGGTGGAAATGTAGCCACTGGTATAACTCCTGCAAACGGAGTCAACAATCTGACAACAGCAGACCAGACCTCTTTAGAGAAACAATTTTTGAATGGTTTGCCTACTACGCCCGAATTACTTACCAGCTCTAATCAAAAGATTATTGATGCCTATTTCGAAATCGCCAGTTTTTACCAACAGGAACTGGGTGATAAAGCCGAGGCTAATAAAATATACCTGGAATTGCTGAAAAGATATCCGGAAAACAACCATCAGGTTGCCATGTACTACAGTTTATACCTCAACTATAAAGGTACCGACGAAGCAAAATCGGAAGAATACAAGCAATTGGTGCTGAAAAAATTCCCCGAGTCAAATTTTGCGAAAACCATTTTAGACCCATCGTATTCAGCTAAACAAAGTCAGCTGGAAAACCTGTCCATTAACAATTACAATACAACTTTTGATACTTATGCCAAAAAGGATTATCCAAATGTGGTAAAACAGGTTAATGATAACATCAGTGCATTCCCTGATAATGATTTTGCGCCGCAGTATGCGTATTTAAAAGCCATTGCTATTGGTCGCACCGCGAAAGTGGATTCTCTGCTAACCCAATTTAACCTCATTACTACACTTTATCCTAACGATAAAATTATTACGCCATTAGTGCGCGATCACCTGAAATACATTGAGGCCAACCTGGAAGAATTTAAACAAAGACCTGTTGCGTTGATTGATTTCGACCCAAATGCACCACGTTTTGTAAATCAGGCCAACCCAACGCCAGTTGAGAACAAACCTTTGGTAACCGAAAATGCTACTGTCAAGACTGCAGAACCTAAAGTAGCCAAACCAGTTGAGGTTAAACCTGCTGATGTAAACAAACCGGCCAGCATTTTCAGTGCAACAAAATCAGAAGAATACTACTATGTAATTGATGTGGCCGATGCTACCTTAACACTAAGTTCATCGCGTTTCGGATTAGGCCAGTTTAACCGGGGTAACTATCCCGACAATGATTTGGTACATAAATTGGTAGAGCTTGATAACGATCAATTGATTTACGTAACCAGCTTTATTGATTTGGAAGATGCAAAAATCTACGAATCGAGCATCGTTGGCCAGTTGAAAAACATTATGAAAGTACCCGCGAACCTGTACAAAGGCTTTATCATCAGTAAAGAAAACTTTGAAAAGCTAACCGACAGACAGCGCATTAACGAATACCTGGAGTTTTTAAAAGACAATTATAAATAAGTGTTAAGACCAAAGCGGAAAGACTGAAGACCAAAGCTTAGATGTCCTAAGATGTCTTAGGTGGTGAAAAACAGAACGGAAAGACCAAAGCAAAAATCTTAAATGTCTTAGGTCGTAGAATTGCCAAACTTTCAAAGCTTAAATTTGGTTCTCTAAAAAATTAATAAATTTGCATCCAAACCTCCTTTTGTAGTGGTTTTGGAAAACAACAATAAAATGAATAAATCCCTTTCTGCACAAGAAACAAAAAGATACAGTTTAATCATCTGGAAATTATTAGTTGGTGGAATAGCCCTTTTTGCTATTTTCATCTCGATGATCGGTTTTGGCCTTTTTGGCGCACTACCCTCTTTCAGGGATATTGAACACCCGAAAAGCAACCAGGCATCAGAAATTATTGCCGAAGATGGTCGCCCGCTTGGAACCTATTTTGTACAAAACAGATCGAATGTTACCTATAAAGATATTTCGGAAAATGTAATTAACGGCTTAATCGCCACTGAAGATACCCGTTTCAAAGATCACTCAGGTATCGATTTCAAACGTACTTTTAGCATTATTGGCTACAATTTAATTGGTAAAAAACAAGGTGCCAGTACTATTACCCAGCAGTTGGCTAAAAACCTTTTCCCCCGCGAATCAAATTTAAATTTCTTCTCGCTGGTACTTACTAAATTTAAAGAGTGGATTGTTGCCGTAAAGCTCGAGCGTAACTATACCAAAGAAGAAATCATCACCATGTATTTAAACACGGTCGATTTTGGGAACCAGGCTTATGGGATTAAATCGGCCGCCAGGGTTTATTTTAACACTACACCCGATAAGTTAACCTTAACGCAAGCCGCTACTTTAGTTGGTATGCAAAAAGGGATTACCATGTACTCTCCTACCCGCCATCCTGAGCGCTCGCGCGATCGCAGAAATACGGTTATGGCCATGATGGTAAAATCGGACCTTTTAACCCAGCAGGAATTTGAAGAACAAAAAGATAAACCTTTAAACCTGCATTTCAACGCTGCAACCGTAAATGATGGTATTGCACCTTATTTCCGTACGGTGCTTAAAAATGATATCAAAACCATTTTCCAGGAACAATCCATCACCAAACCAGATGGTACACCTTATGATTTAGACCGCGACGGACTTAAAATTTATACCACATTGAATTATGATATGCAGGTATATGCAGAGGAAGCGCAAAAAGAATACATGAAAATTTTGCAGGCACAGTTTATTGCCAGCTGGAAAGGCCGTAATCCATTTAAAGATAAAGCTTTGCAGATTGAGCAGGGTATTAAAAGATCAGACCGCTACAAATCGTTAAAACTGGAAGGAAAATCGGACGAAGAAATTACCAGCGATTTTAACACCAAAACAGAAATGACCATTTTTACCTGGAAGGGTAATATCGATACGGTAATGAAACCGATAGACTCGGTGCGTTATTATAAAATGCTGTTACGTAATGCCATGATGACCATGGATCCAACCAACGGGCACGTTAAAGCCTGGGTAGGTGGTATCAACTACGAGCATTTTAAGTACGATCAGGTTAAAATGGGTACCCGTCAGGTAGGTTCAACTGCTAAACCTTTTACTTACGCGGTAGCGATTGAAAATGGTTACTCTCCTTGTTATACTGTACCTAACGTTCCGGTAACCATTGAAGGTTACGGCGACCCGTGGACACCAAGAAACTCAGGAAAACCTTTAGAAGGCAGCATTACCTTACAAAAGGCACTTGCTTATTCACAAAACTATGTAACCGCCTATTTAATGAAACAGGTCGGTCCGGTTGCGGTATCTACGCTGGCCACTAAAATGGGCATCCCGAATGTTCCGGCATTTCCGTCTATTTGTTTGGGTACTTTCGATTCGTCTATTTATAACATGGTAGGCGCTTATGGTGCCTTTGCAAATAAAGGCACTTATACCAAACCAATCTATCTGTTAAGGATTGAAGATAAAAACGGTGTGGTGTTATTTTCTCAGAAAGAAATACCAAAACCAATTATGAGCGAAGAGGTTGCTTATGTAATGACCCGAATGCTTAAAGGTGTGGTTGCTAACGGAACAGGATCGCGATTAAGTTATAAATATGGGGTAAATGCACCCATTGGCGCTAAAACAGGTACTACACAAAACAACTCAGATGGTTGGTTTATGGCCATTACCCCACAACTGGTAACCGGTATATGGACTGGCTGCGAGGACCGTGCTTTCCACTTTATCAGCACTAACCAGGGTGAGGGTGCTAATACGGCTTTACCTATTTTTGCCGGCTTTATTAAACGGGTATATGCCAATCCGGCGTTGAAGATTGGTCGTGCAGATTTTGAGGCACCAAAAAGCGGAGTATCTATTACTTACGATTGTAACCAATACCAGCAGCAAGAGGAAGGCACAACAGAGTTGGATAAGAAATTAGGATTTTAGGTTTATCTTTCCATCCTAACTATTTAGGATATTAATATTAAATTTGTAATACAAAATTGAAATATATGAGAGTTACCTTAGAAATTGCCGATTTTGATGAGATGGAAAAACTCCTTTCTTTATTTCGAACTATGAAATTAGAAAATATTAAAATTATTTCTCCAACGGATGATGCCAAGCCGAACATTTTAAAAGGAAATAAATCGCTTAATCCCAAAGATCTTTTTGGAATTTGGAAAGATACCCCAAGAAACATTGAAGATATAAGGACTAAAGCCTGGGACCGCAAAAAATAGCTATGGTTTTGTGCGACACCAATATTCTGATCCACGCTTTCAATGGAAATACTTCAACCATTGAAGCACTAGAGGGTATTGGCTTCCATAACATTGTACTTTCATCCATCACAACGATGGAGTTATTACAAGGCATGGGCAATAAAATCGAGCTGGCACAAATGAAGAAAAAGATAAAATATTATGACATTATTCACTTTGATAGCCAGATATCCCAAAAATCAATCGAACTAATTGAAAGTTTTAAGCTAAGCCACCATCTTCAAATCCCGGATGCCATTATTGGGGCTACTGCGATTGTAAACAGGATGGAATTGTTTACCTACAATAAAAAGGATTTCGATTTCATGCCCAATATTATTCTTTATTAAAATTAGCCTAAGTTTTTGTTTCTTTAATTTCTCATGAGCAGTTTCGACCATAAAACAGCATTAACCGCTATACCGCATAAACCAGGTGTGTACCAGTATTGGGATGCAGATGGTAAGTTAATGTACATTGGAAAGGCAAAAGACCTGCGCAACCGGGTTGGCTCTTATTTTAACAGCGATAAGAACCAGTTTAACGGCAAAACACGGGTGCTGGTTTCGAAGATCAGAAAAATTACCTTTACCATTGTTGATACCGAAATTGATGCCTGGTTGCTCGAAAACAGCTTAATTAAAAAACACCAGCCAAAATTCAACATTAATTTAAAGGACGATAAAACCTACCCGTGGATTATTGTTAAAAATGAGCACTACCCCCGCATTTACTGGACCAGGAAGGTAATTAAAGATGGTTCGACCTATTTTGGTCCCTACGGCTCAATAGGCATGATGCATACCATATTAGACCTGATTAAGGAAACTTATGCTTTACGCACCTGCAACCTGCCTTTAAACGATAAAAATATTGCTGAAGGTAAATTTAAAGTTTGCCTCGAATATCAGATTGGCAATTGCAAAGGCCCTTGCCAGGCTTACCAGACCGAAAGTGATTACGATAAAAACATTGGTGAAATAAAGGAAATCCTGAATGGTAAGATCGGCAACGTAATCCGGGATGTTAAATCGACAATAAAATCGGCTGCCGAAGACTTAAACTTTGAGCTGGCGCACCAATATGCCCGCAGGCTTGAAGTTTTAGAAAAATACCAGAGTAAATCGACCGTAGTAAATAGTGCCATAACCAATGTGGATGTGGTGAGTATTGCATCGGATGAGCGCTATGCTTTTGTAAATTATCTGAAGGTAATGAACGGAACCATTATCCAAACGCAAACCATTGAAGTTAAAAAACAACTGGACGAGAGCGACGACGAAATCCTGACCCTGGCCATGCTTGATTTCAGGAATAAGTTTAACAGCACTTCGAGAGAAATTATAGTTCCCTTTGAACCTTCGCTGGAAGATGAAAGCCTGCGCTTTACGGTACCTAAACTGGGCGAAAAGAAAAAGCTCTTAGAGCTTTCGCAAAAGAATGTGCTTTTCTTTAAGAAAGAAAAACTAAATCAGTACGAGAAGCTAAACCCTGATTTACGTACCGACCGCATATTAACCACCATGCAAAAGGACCTGCGCTTAACGCAGCTACCCAAGCATATCGAATGTTTTGATAACTCCAATTTCCAGGGAAAATATCCGGTTTCGGCCATTGTGGTATTTAAAGATGCCAAACCATCTAAAAAGGATTACAGGCACTTTAATGTAAAAACAGTAGAAGGGCCGAACGATTTTGCCACCATGGAAGAAGCTGTTTTCCGTCGCTACAGACGCATGCTGGATGAAAATCAGACTTTGCCCCAGCTCATCATCATTGATGGTGGTAAAGGCCAGCTTTCGTCGGCTGTTAAGAGTTTAAAACTATTGGGTATAGAAAAACGGGTAACGGTAATCGGTATTGCCAAACGTTTGGAAGAATTGTTTTATCCGGGCGATTCCTTCCCACTCTATTTAGATAAAAAATCGGAGACCTTAAAAGTCATCCAGCAATTGCGTGATGAAGCCCACCGCTTCGGAATTACCTTCCACCGGAAAAAACGCGATCAGGGCACACTTAAAACCGAACTGGAGCAGATTGAAGGCATTGGCAAAACCACCGCAGATAAACTACTCACGCATTTTAAATCGGTAAAAAAGATTAAAGAGGCTACCGAGAAACAACTGGCTGAAGTGCTTAACAAAAAACAAGTGCAAACTTTAATGGCACACTTTAATGAAGCGCAAATCTAACATGTTATTTACCATATACAGTTACCTAAAAAGATTAACACTAAGTTAATCAGGATTGTATCCGGATAAATATTGATTTTATAAGCCAGGGTTAATTAAATTATGATTAGGAGACCCTGAGATACCCGTCTGACCGGCCGGGCAGAAATCCGATAGCTATCGGATCAGGGTGACGGCAAGGGAAAGAGCAGCTAACAGAAAATAAAAAGGCTCCGATTTTCATCAGAGCCTTTTGTATGCTTAGTATTCCCAAAGACCTTGTTCGTAATCGAGAACAGATTTTTTAATCCGTTCAGATTCATAAAGCCTTTCTCTTGGATCAGTAATAATATCTCTGATTTTGTTATCACCAGGATTTGATTCCTTAACAATATAGCTGCTAAATAAACGACGGATAAAGAAATCGTCGAAACTTAAGTTAGAAGCATCGTTATTGGTGTTAATTAAACGTTTTTTGGTTAAAAGCTCTCTTGCTTCTGTATAATACACCCAGAATACAGGTTGCCATTGTTTAGAAACCTCGTTGAATTTTAAAGGTGCAATACCTACAATGCGTGGTTCGAAAATAGAACGTTTGGTATCAAAAATCCAATCTTCTTTAATTCTGAATTTTAAGAAAAGTTCCGGATTAAAATCGTTTACTACCGTAGTAACCGTACCTGTTTTATTGTTCGAAACCTCTGCTGTTCCCAAAGCCGATTTTGCAGCAGAATCAGGAGTCATCGGGTTGTTAAATGCATCATCCTCATTCAAAGCACTGTCAATTGGCGAGTAAGCAGTTAATTCTCCGGTTTTAATAGCAGATACCAATACATCAATTAATCTCGATTTAGGTGATCTTAAAGGCGAATTAACCGTATCACGCAAATCAATCTCTCTCCAGATCCTTTTTGCATAAAACACATCTTCTTCCCTCACATCAGCCAAAGGCACCATTTCGGTACTATCAATATCCTTACGGGCATAGAAACCATCTTTTGGTGGTACCTTAAGTTTCTTTTTAACTGTTTTAACAGGAGCTTTCACCGTATCTACTAAAGGAGCAGCCGCAACAGGCGCAGGCTTTTTGGGCGCTAACTTAGTCGGCTTTTTCTGTGCAAAAGCAAACGCAGTTAACAACACTAAAACAGCAATACTTAAAATCCTTTTCATCTTCTACTTATTTAACACTAAATGCTAATGAAGGTAAAATTTTCTGGCGGCCATCAGGACCTATAGAAACAATATCTTCAAAAAATACTCTTGTACCTGGAGTAACCGAGTTAATAGCACCTTTCACAGCGCCAGCGAAACTGCCACCGCTTCCGGCAATAGTAACCGCATCCGAACGTGGTTTGATAATGGTTACTTTATAACGTTGTATCTTAAACTTAACATCGAAAGGGAAATCATCCAAATCGGCTTCAATTTCGGTTTCGCTTTTTAATTGTACAGAAGCAACATCGCCACCTGCACGGCCACCAACTTTAGCAACAGGAGTTGGTATACCTTTAACCCTGAATTTTTGCGAGCCTAAACTCACCGTTTTACCTGCATTATTGGCCGATACGTTGATAGATACTTCTGAACCCACCAGACTACCTGGTACGTTAACATTATAATTTCCGTTGCTACCCGACATCGATCCACCAGAAATAGAAGCTTTAATGCTCTCTAACGGGAAACCTGCTGCCGAAACAGTAAATGGATTGGCAATACCGGCATAAATTACATTCAATTTGGTTGAGGTAACAGATGCTGATGGTTTTGCTACCTGATAAGTTTGTGGCTGGGTTTTGTATTCCTTTACCTGTCCATCGGTTTGACGAACACGAATGGTACCTACCCAGGTAAATTGCCCCACACTGCCTGTTCCGCCGGTATAAGTTCCTTTACCTTCTTTAACCGATAGTTTACTACCGTTAACAGTGATATCAGGAGTTGATCTCGAATCGCTTGCTGTTAAAAATACTTCGGCAGTATACGGCTGACCTTGGATTACGTAAGAGGTAGGTGCTACTGCAACTGCCGCAAACTGATCCAGGTTTACCTGTGCTTTGTCCATATTTCCGAATAACTTTTTCACCACCTCTGCTTCAGCGTTTTTAGTGTCTGTTTGCAGTTTAGTTAAAATCGTCATTGCCGCAGTTAATGGCGTACCTTCACCAAAGTAGGTTTCCTGCCAGTTTCCTTTTCTTTTTCTTGCAGGATCTTTAGCCTCAAGCGAGAAAGCAACACCAGCCCTGTCTGCAGGGTCTAATAAAGAGATTAATTTCTCGCGCGTAGCGTTAATCTTCGCCTTCAATTTATCAGCCTCTTTTTTATTGATCATGATATTCTGTGCAATATCCTGATTTGATCTGTTTACCAGGTCGCCGGTTTCCGGGTCAATTCCATCGCCAGCTTCTGTAAACTGTTTTTTAATACCTTCAATGTAGTTATTTAACTCATCAGCGGCCGCCTTAGCTTGTTGCGCCTTTTCGTAAATAGGCTGTGCACGGGCTGGCTCTTCTTTCAGTTTCGAGTTTTCGAAAGCAGAAAATAACTGGTTAATGCTGGTATTTACGTTATTTTTAGAAGTATCCAAACTATCGTTGATATTTTTGAATGCATCTAAAATGGTATCTGATACGTTTAAGGCTAGCATGGCCAACAATACCAAATACATGATATTGATCATCCGCTGCCTTGTTGTTTCTTTTCCGCCTGCCATGTTTGATGTAGCTTTTCTTTAAAAATTAAAAACTAAACAAATTATACACGTGGGCTGTTCATAGCCGATAACATATTGCCATAAATTGCATTAAGTGACGATAGGTTTTTAGCCAATTTGTTCACCTCTTCTTTAAACTGTTTCGAATCTTCCATCGATTCGTTAAAGTTTTGCATGGTTAATGATAAGTTCGAATAGAATTTATTCATCGATTTTAAATGTGCGCTCGAATCTTGTAATTCCAGTTCGTAAACAGCATTTAATGCCGATAAGTTTTTAGCTAAATTGTTAACCTGATCATGATAAGCCTGCGAATCTACATTACTTTCGCCCATGGCTTTTAAGTTAGCAGTAGCTTTTTCGAAAGAAGCACTTAAGCTATCAAATCCAGCTGATGCAGTTTTAATTTTACCAGTAAATTCGTTTGTAGCGGTAGAAGCGTCGGCAACATTTGAAATGGTGGCTACTTTATCGCCAAACGTGCGTAAACCTGTACCTAAGCTTTCAATCAATTCAGGGCCGATTTTAGCGTCAGATAACATTTTATCTAAAGCAGCAGTATTTGATGATCCTACTGCAGCTACTGGTCTGGCAGAAGCTTTTGGTAACTCTCCGTCAAAATCTGTTCTCAACTCCGGATAAACTCTTTCCCATGCTGGTTCTGGTTCTGGCGGGAAGAAACCGGTTAAAAAGAATAGAATTGATTCAACCCCGAGACCTATACCGATCATATAGTTTCCAAATATCCCACCAATGTGGAGTATTTTAAATAATGCTCCGATAATTACAATACTTGCTCCCCATGAAATCGCTACGTGTAACCAGCCTGGTTGTTTTTTTGCTGCCATAAAATTTTGATGTTTTTCTTTAGTTTTTAGTTTGTTTGGTTTAACGTCTTAAATCGGTACCTGGATAAGATGAAACACATCTGAAACCAATGTACGATCGTTGGGTATCCTGATATTCGTAGGTGGCTACAGCATTCTGTAAAAAGTAACCTGTATCTTTCCACGAACCACCTTTTACTACTTTACGTTTTTTGTATTTGCTGTCTGCAGCACCTGCATCGTAAGTAAAGTTAGGGTTCAAATCGTGCAATAAAGGGCTAGCGCCTTTATTGTATGCGGTTATAGTCCATTCCGAAACGTTTCCGGCCATGTTATACAAGCCATAATCGTTAGGAAAATAAGATCTTACACCAACTGTATAAATACCACCATCGCTCGAGTAATCGCCACGACCTGGTTTAAAGTTGGCTTGTAAACATCCTTTTGTATTTCTGATATACGGGCCACCCCAAGGGTATTTGGTTTTGGTGTTGCCGCCTCTTGCCGCATATTCAAACTCCGTTTCGGCTGGTAATCTGTAATCAGAACGTGATCCTACAGGTAATTTGCGGGAAGTCGCTACACCATCATACAATTTGGTTCTCCAGTGAGAGAAAGCTTTAGCCTGCTCCCAGCTTACACCTACTACCGGATAATCATCATAAGAAGGGTGGTTGTAATAGCCACGAACCATCGGGTCGTTCTGCGAGTAAGAATAATCGGTTTTCCAAACCATGGTATCAGGATAAATGGCAACCGTAAAACGGTCTATATAATCCTGACGTTTGCTGTTTGGATCTTTATGGCCTAAAGCCGCTTTCTCCATATTTAATTCGGCGTAGGTATACTCAAACTTACGCACATCAAATTCTTTCTTGCCCGGAAGTGCATCCAAGCCCGAATAATACATCCCATCGAGCTGGCTGGCCTGTGCACCTGCACCGCCCCTGCCTTTGTTACGCCAAATATTAGCACCATTTGGTCCTACTTTTTTCCAGTCGATATATTTATCGCCACCAACAGCTGCAGCAGCATTGCCCCTTGGCGTTACCATAAATTGTTGGGGGTTACCCATCATGGCAATGGCAATAGAATCACGCACCCAGTTGGTAAACTGACGATACTCTGCATTTGAGATTTCGGTTTGATCCATATAGAATGCACTAATAGTGGTCATTCTACCAGGCAAGCTCTGAGAAAATGTGATATCCTCGTCAGCTGCACCAAGCACGGTATGCCCTGGCGGGATATATACCATTCCTAACGGGATCCTATCGTTTTTAAATTTCCGGTTATAAGCACCAACCAGTTCGCCTTGGCCACCATGGCCGCAACTCGCTAACATTAATGATATACCTACAATAGTTAGAAGGTAAATTTTCTTCATATTTTTAATAGTGTGCAAAGCACGATAAGGGAGCAATTTTATCAAAAATCACTGAAATTATCAACAAAAGCAAATATTTTACATTAAATCATTACGCAAAGGCAATTAAACTTAGATTAACAGTTTACCTGTACCTAAACCTTACTCAACAAAAAATGCGTAACTCACTTAATAACAGTAAAGTTACGCATTTATTGTGTTGACTTAAAATAAATTACTAAACGTATTATTTATTAGATATTTTGATATAGTTCTCAATCGCCAACGTCATAGATGGTACACCCGGAGTTGGCGCTGCAATATCCACAATAAGGTCCATATCGGTACAAGCCTTGCTGGTATTGGTTCCGAAAGCTGCAATTCGGGTATTATTTTGTTTAAAATCGGGGAAGTTTTTAAACAACGACTGAATGCTTGACGGGCTAAAAAATGCGATAACATCGTAAAACACCTCAGCAAGGTCAGATAAATCACTTACTACAGTTCTGAATAAAACCGCAGGGGTAAAGTTATAGCCACTTTTTTCCAAAAATTTCATGGTATCCTCAGTTGCCACATCAGAACAAGGGTATAAAAACTTCTCGTTAGCGTGTTTTTTAAGCACTTCGGCTAAATCAGCTGCAGTCTGCTTGCCAAAAAAGATTTTGCGTTTTCTGTATTGGATATATTTTTGAAGATAAAGCGCAATGGTTTCAGACAGGCAGAAATATTTTAGTTCTGCCGGCACTTCGTAACGCATTTCTTCGCAAATCCTAAAGAAATGATCAGCTGCATTGCGGCTGGTAAAAATTACCGCAGTAAAGTCGGCCAGGTTAACTTTATCCTTCCTAAAATCGCGGGCAGGTACGCCTTCAACGTGGATGAATGACCTAAAATCTACTTTTAGGTTGTGCTTTTTAGCCAAATCGTAATAAGGAGATTTTTCAGTTTCAGGTTTTGGTAAAGTAACCAAAATACTTTTTACTTTGCGGATTCTAGAGTCGTTCTTTTCTTGCATTTTCCTTTTTCCTGCTACAGCCCTATCGTTTTAATTAGTATTAGGATAGGACATATTTCGAGGGCGCAAAAGTACAAAATTAAATGCATTCTAGAAAACTTATTATTAGAAAGTATCGTTATACCCGCCCTTAACAATTGGAATGCAAAAATGATGCCTAACAGTAAGAATGCCAACCCAATATACACTTCGCCGTATTTAAGCGGTGTAAGCGCAAATGCAATTACAAGGGGGATAAAAAGCAGCGATGCATTGAAATAACTGAGGTATAATATGGAGATATATTCACCCACAGGTTTCTGTACATTAAACAGATAGCCCAGAAAACGCAGAATAATTAGTTTCAGTGCATAAAAAACAATAATGGTAATGGATATGCTAAAGAAAAATTTAAAACCATCTTTTGCCTGATACATATCGTTCCACTGGGCCACCAAAAAAAAGAACATGCCAAATACAAAACCAAACTGTACAAAAAGCAGTAAAAAGGGCCACGAACTGAACAGGTTATCTTCTTTATTGATGTTGTTTAAAATCCGGTTACTAAAAAACGATTGTACAATAGCCGATAACTGTTTGGAAAATGCATTTTTTAATACCGCAAAAATAATAAGCATCCCAAAAATAAAGCCAAGTAAACCTACATTTCCTTTGGGTATTTTGGTGCCGAGCTGATACGGATTTGCTTTTTTCTTTAAGTGCTGGTATTTTTTTTGCCAGGCCTGTAAATCCAGTTTCGGAAAAAGATATTCCTTTTCAATCGTGTCAGTCAGGGCGTTTTTATTGATCTGACTATCGGCCAGCACCCAGGTATGGCGCATAACAGAATCGGTTACAAAGTGCTGCCTGGCCAGCGTAGCCGAATCGGGCCGGTATCGTCTGTACTGAACCTGATTTACGACAGTGCTATCTGCTTGTACAGGAATTTGCTGCGCTGCAACAAAATTTGCAGAACATAAAAACGCGAACAAAATGAAAATAAATTTCGGCATGCTGTAAATCAAAACTTAAGGTTGCAAAAGTAATTGAATAATCATGGTTTACCTAAAGAAAAAATGGATTGAATGAATAGCTTTGTTTAAGATTAAAATCCCTGCCGCGAGCATGTCTAATCCAAGAAGAAAAGTACCTGCATTTGGAATCGCCACTGCTACTTCTGAAAAAACAGATAAGCGAAGGTGGGATAAAACATTTAGAAGAATTTCGAATACACTGATCTTCAAGCAAAAAGAACTTCCTTTTAAACTTTCAGCTGTTACTAATGCTTCGGATAGAAGTAAAGACGGGAAACGATATGCAAAAGATTACAGCAGTAAGGTTATGAGAAAATAGTTTACCAGTTTAAAATTGGTAAAGCTATAACTTGACAAAAACAAAATAAAGTAAGGTTATAGCTTTACAAAATAACTTTTGGCTTAATTATTTAAAATATGAATCGCTAATCTATTCAACTTATTATGACACTAAAGCAAAACTAACTTCAGTATCTTTGTAGCAATGTCTGAGATAGAACTAAAACATGAATATCAATGAATTAAACCACAAGAGTAACAAACAAGTAACACAAAATACTGCACCTGACGATGTAAATTTTACCTGTAAAATACCTGAGCTAAATCTCGGTTTCGCAGATCGCAAATGCACGATGACCATAGTTACCTGCTCAGCCCACGATTTCGGGATTGCTTTTCGTCCGATTGCTTTAATTCATAGATTTGAGTGAAAACCTTTGTAGGATTCAAAGTCATTTGTCCTATTCTCTGCTCGATATCCTTCCACCTATACTTACCTTCAAGCATTTCAATAGGCTCATTAAAATTAATGTCCTTATGATAATCCAGTGCTTTAATCACCATAGCGGGATTTCTTGATGAATATTTCTCCTCATAAGCATCTATCATTTGTGATAGCGTCATGAAAGAAGAAAGATATGCAATATCAATAAAATCCTTTAATCTAGTTCCATTACCAGAAATGGCATTAAGTTTCATTGCAGCAATATCATCAGGAGAAGCCATGCGCACACTGTCAAAGTTTAATAATGGTTTAACCAATGGATAATTGTGTGTAATAAGATCAACTTTAACCCCACCAATTTCTCCCTTAAGGGTATTTTTAGATTGATAATCCAATTGAAATTTGTATTTATCTTCCAAATCAGACAGCATCTGGTCATCATCAAATGAAGATATAGTAAACAAATCCAGGTCAATGCTTATCCGATGGCCAATTTGCAAAGACAAAGCAGTTCCGCCGACAAGGAAAAAAGCCTTCAGCAATTCATCATTCATTAAAGTTTTTAGGAGTTCCAGAGTAGATTCACTGACTGTTTCTTTTCGTAGCATTTCATTGAAGTTAAAGGTATATTAAACTGATGGCTTACAAAGTTCATATCTTTATCATTCAGATAAGCCAAATTTTTAATGGCCAATTTTACCTCTGCAATCCCATACTTGTTTAATATAAAATACCAGTCTTTTGGCCACCCTCGCTCAATCACCCTTTGAACAACTACGTCACGCATTTCGTTATAATCAAAATCACTGAGGTTAAACTCCCAGAGCAATTTTGGATTGAGGGTTACATTAGGGAATTTTTTATAGTCACCAAAATACATAATCTTTCTTTCCGACACTATTTAACAAAAATACGGAAAATATCCGTGTTAAAGGCAATAAAAATATAAAGAATGGGGGTTGTCGTAGACTCATTTTACTAAAAAAATCTCCCTATAATATCGAGATAACATCTCTTCGGATCTAATCGGATTGGGTCCATACGGCCTCCACATTTCTTACTAAAGACATTATCCTTTGCACACAAGTCATTCTTATACCTTATTTTTGCCAGATGTCTGAAATACAATATTCATCTGATCATCATTAGAACAATAAGCGAGCAACAAATAAATAACAGCATTAGAACCACTTGTTAGTGATAGGAAAGCTCCATCAAAATTCGCTCTAAGATGAACAAGAGATGATCGAAGAGGTCGGAGAACTATATTTTGATGAAAATGATCTTTACGTTTTTTCCCGTCACCATCATTACAACATGATATTTAATCATATCATTCAGGAATCTGGTAATCAATACAAGGAGCAGGTTTACAATCAGAATGGCATAGAAGATATATTGAATGAAGGTATTTCCATCCCTGCCGAAAACGGTAAAACACCTTTTTTACCGATAACAGAAATGGCTGAAGCAATAGCAGTTGTACTGACTACGTCCGGGCATGAAACCAAAGAATATATCATCGCCGCAGGGACAGCTGTCGCCTTCGCGGAGATTGCTGACCTAATATCAGAAATCACAGGGACAACGGTAGCTTATAACCAAACAAATATACAGTCATATGTTGCGCAGCTTGTACAGCAAGGCGTTCCTGACGATGATGCGGCCTATCTATCAAGGTTCTCCGAATCAATAGCCAGAGGAGAGTTCGAAACCAACAAAAGTGATTTAAAACACTTACTAGGTAGAAGTCCGATTTCTTTAAAAGATTTTTTAAAAAGCATATACGGTAACTAAATCAAAGGAGCTACATGACAGAACTAGTATCCAAGTTTGGAATTCACCTGATCCGGATGTAATTAATGATCTCTTAGAAAGATCAATTCAGATCGTTACTATTAACTTGCATATCTATCTGGGGATTTCAGGGATAGTGGTTCTTCGTTACTTTTGGTGAAGATTTCGGTTTTGATAAGATATTTGTATCTGCAGGCTTTTCCAGAACTGCGTATAGGACAAGATTTAGAAACTCCAAGAATATAATTCTACGGTTTCACCAAAAATGACGAGGAACCATTTTAGGCAGGAATAAGTGGCAACTGCCACATGTTAGCCTTAGTTTATGACATTAAAGAAAAATTAACTTCATTATATTTGTCGGATGTCTGGTATCTACATCCATATCCCCTTCTGCAAAAAGGCTTGTCACTACTGCGATTTTCATTTCAGCACATCGCTAAAATATGCCAATGAAATGGTTGACGCGATCTGTAAAGAGATCAAAATGAAAAAAAATCGGATCAATGGACAGGTAGGCAGCATTTATTTAGGTGGAGGCACCCCTTCCATCCTACCTCAAGCGGCTATCCAAAAGATTTTTGATACCATTAACCACACCTTTTCTGTAGATGCAGATGCAGAAATTACCATCGAAACCAATCCTGATGATCTAACAGCTCAAAAGTTAAAAGAGCTGAAACAATTGCCCGTTAACCGCTTTAGCGTGGGTATACAATCATTTTTCGACGAAGATTTAATCTGGATGAACCGTGCCCACAAAGCCACGGAAGCGGAAGATTGTATCAGAAGAAGTCAGGATGCGGGATTTGAGAACCTTACACTCGATTTGATTTATGGTTATCCGCTCTTAACTGATCAGAAGTGGATCAGTAATATTCAAAAAGCTATTGCACTTGAGGTTCCACATATTTCGGCCTATGCTTTAACCGTTGAACCCAGGACTGCACTGGCGCATGCTATTAAAAACAAAAAACAAAAACCGGTAAGCGATAACCAAAGTGCTGAGCAATTTGTAATTTTGATGGAAAAGCTGGTTAAAGCAGGATTTGAGCATTACGAAATTTCAAACTTTGCCAAACCTGGCCACTATGCGGTGCACAATACCAATTACTGGAGAGGCGTTGATTACATAGGCATTGGTCCATCGGCACATGGTTTTGACGGGCAGAACCGTTACATGAATCCGGCCAACAATGCGCTGTTTATCGAAGCGCTGGCCGATAACAAACTACCCGAAATTATAGAAGAACTGAGTTTAAACGATAGGTTTAATGAATACATGATGACCTCGTTACGCACCATTTGGGGAACGGATCTCGAAAAAATAAGCGCCGACTTTGGGAAAGATTTTTTAGAAGAAACCCAATACAATCTTAAAGGTTTCGAAGGTAAAGATTGGCTGGTGACAGATGGAACTAAAATCCGTTTAACCGAAACCGGGAAGCTCTTTGCCGACCACATTGCTTCGGAATTGTTTATAGTAGGAAATGAATGAGTGAATTGAGCAGGATTGAATTAAAGAATGAGTAAAAGAACCAGTTAGAGAATGAGTGAGTTTTGAATGAATGAATTTGTTTTATTGTACAAGCCAACCACTCTCCATTCAGTCATTCTCTAATTCAATAATTATATATTTATGTCAAAAATTGTATGGATCACAGGCGCATCATCGGGTATTGGCGAGGCCCTGGTTTACGCGTATTTTAAAGCAGGTAATAAACTGATTATTTCGGGCAGAAACCGTGATGAATTATTCCGCGTAAAAGCAAACTGCCAAAACTCCTTTAACGTGCATGTGCTGCCATTCGATTTAAGCGAAACCCAAACACTGGAAAGCAAAGCTGCAGATGCGATCCGCATTTTTGGAAAAATTGATTTACTGATTAACAGTGGCGGTGTAAGTCAACGTGGGCTGGCGCTGGAAACCAACTTGCAAACCGAACAACAGATTATGAATACCAATTTTTGGGGAACGGTTGTATTGAGTAAAGCGGTTTTACCATCGATGATTGCCAATGGTGGCGGACAAATTGTGGTAATTAGCAGCCTGGTCGGGAAATTTGGCACCAAACTGCGTTCGGCCTATTCGGCTTCAAAACATGCTTTACATGGCTATTTTGATTCGTTACGCTCGGAAGTGTATGAACAAACCATCGATATTACCATCATTTGTCCGGGCTTTATCAAAACCAATGTTACCTACAATGCACTAACCGGCGATGGAAGCACACTAAATATTATGGGCGATGCACACGAAAAAGCCATGACTGCCGAAGACTGCGCCAAACAAATTGTGCTGGCTGTAAACAGTAAAAAAGAAGAGGCTTATATTGGCGGAAAAGAAACAAAAGCTGTGTGGTTAAAACGTTTCTTCCCGAAAATTTTTGCTAAGAAAATTAAAACTGCCAAGGTTATATAGGCGGGCGCTTGCCGATATGTGCCAGATGTAAAATGCACTAGCCCGCATTATTTAAACCCGATTGAAGCGGCATCCTTTTTTGCCTGAGCGCAGCGAAAGGATTACAAAAAAGATACAGCGAAAAAGCGGGAATGCTTTATCCCAAAAATCTCTGAACAATCTTTTCTAAACTAAAAAATAAAAATTAAACAACTAACAATCAGGATATTATATAATATTTTTTATTTCTAAAAACCAAGTATCTGTAAGCCAACGTAAATGGATTCAAACAACAGAAACTTAAAAAATAGAAATAATGAAAAACTTAATCTTATCCGTATTTGCCGTTATTACTATGGCTTTTACAACACAAGTTTACGCTCAAAAAAATCCGATGGTAGGTGGAGCAGCCATGTACCCCACTAAAGATATTGTAGACAATGCCGTAAATTCTAAAGACCACACTACGCTGGTTGCAGCAGTAAAAGCAGCGGGCCTGGTAGAGACTTTAAAAAGTGCGGGGCCTTTTACTGTTTTTGCACCAACAAATGCAGCTTTCGATAAACTTCCTGCCGGAACTGTTGACAATTTAGTAAAGCCAGAAAACAAAGCCACACTAACCACTATTTTAACCTACCATGTTGTTGCCGGTAAAATGGATAGCAAAGCTATTGCAAAAGCAATTAAAGCAGGTGGCGGAAAAGCCGAACTTACAACCGTTCAGGGTGGTAAACTTTGGGCCTGGATGGATGGCAAAAAACTGGTTCTAAAAGACGAAAAAGGTGGTATGAGCACAGTAACCATAGCAGATGTTTACCAAAAAAATGGTATTATACACGTAGTTGATTCCGTTTTAATGCCTAAATAGTATTTATAAACCCTGCTGTACAACACAAAACGGTCTGGCTTTGGTTAGATCGTTTTTGTAATTTATTACAACCTGATTAATAAATAGCATAACATATCCTTATAGCGTAGCACATTCTATGTGATTTTTTTAAAAACGCGATTACATAATTGTAAGCGCGTTTTTTATTTTCATCACAATAGCACTAATATCTATCTCAATATGATCGGGAAATGACTCTTCTAATGGCCAGAGCAAGCAATAGGTTTGTATAACTTACTTTTACAGCGTAAATTTGCCCCGCACTACAAAAAAATACTGCGAAAATTTATTCTTCAACACAGCATTCGCCCATTCAAAATTCAATTAGCCAATTCATGCACCCCAACATCATTAAAATACAAGCAAGCATTGAGCCTTTAAGGCAGGAAATAATTAACCATAAAGTATATGCTGCCATAAGCGAAATCGAAGATCTGCAGATTTTTATGGAACATCACATTTTTGCCGTTTGGGATTTTATGTCGTTACTTAAAGCCTTGCAGATTAATTTAACTTGTACAACCTTACCCTGGTTCCCGGTAGGCGATCCGGTTACCAGGCAATTGATTAATGAAATTGTGGCTGGTGAGGAATCGGATGTGGATGCGGATGGCAATATCAAAAGTCATTTTGAACTTTATTTAGATGCCATGGAGCAATGTGGTGCCAATATTAAACCCATAAACACTTTTATAAGTGCATTGCAAAAGGGTAAAAGTTTTGACGAAGCTTTCGAAATTGCCGAAGTACCTTTTGCAGCAAGAGATTTTGTTAAGGGAACATTCGAAACCATAAACAGTAGCAAAACGCATTTACAGGCTGCAAGTTTTACCTTTGGTCGCGAAGATTTGATTCCAAACATGTTTTTTAGCATGGTTAACGATTTAAACAGTACCCAGCCTGACCAGGTTTCTATTTTCAAATACTATTTAGAGCGTCATATCGAAGTAGATGGCGATCACCATAGTCATTTAGCGCTATCTATGACTGAAAAGCTATGCGAAAAAGACGACGCTTTTTGGGCTGAAGCAGAAGCAACCACCAAACTAGCGTTACAGAAAAGAATAGACCTGTGGAATGCAGCCTACAATAAAATAGTAAAGCAGAAAATTGAAACGCTTTAATAAATTGTTAACTATTTACTAATTTAGATTACGTGATTTTAGTCACATTTACTTGCGGGCATCAATTTTATAAAATAAAATTTACACATTTGTTGTTCGGCACAAATAACCGATTTTAAGCGCATGAGTTTCATTTTAAAACCTGTTGACATCGTTGAGAGCATTACTCCCGAAGATTTTAAGAAAAATTACCTGAAAACTAAACGTCCGTTAGTAATCAGGGGCCTTACTAAAGACTGGCCGGCCAGAGATAAATGGACAACCGAATATTTAAAAGAAATTGGCGGTGAACTTGAAGTTCCGCTTTACGATAATTCAAAGGCTGATCCATCTAAACCGATTAACGCAGCTACAGCACACATGAAATTTGGCGATTACCTTGATTTAATCAAGCGCGAGCCAACAGAGTTGCGGATTTTCTTCTTCAACCTTTTCAAAAAAGTACCAAGCTTAATTAACGACGTTAAAATCCCGAAAGATTTAATGGGTGGCTTTATTGAAAGCATGCCTGCTATGTTTTTTGGCGGTTCAAATTCGGTAACTTTCCTACATTACGACATCGACTTACCACATATTTTCCACACCCATTTTGGTGGCAGAAAACATATCGTTCTTTTCGATAATAAATGGAAAGACAGGTTATACTGCCTGCCCAACGCAACTTACGCTTTGGAAGATTATGATGTAGCCAATCCTGATTTCGAAAAATTCCCTGCTTTAAATGGTGTTGAAGGATATGAAGTTTTCTTAGAACATGGCGATACTTTATTTATGCCTACCGGTATGTGGCATTGGATGAAATATCTGGATGGATCATTCTCGTTAAGTTTAAGGGCGTGGGATCAATCAATTACACGTAAAGTAGCCAGTGTTTGGAGTTTATTTACACACGGCGCAATTGATAGCTTAATTAAAATGACTTTCAAAGAAAAGTATGCACATTGGAGAGAGAAAAAGGCAGTAAAAATTGCTGAAAGAGCTTTGGCCAAAGGCAGACCATAAAATATTGAAAATTAAAATACAGCGGGGCATCGTTTACGGTAGCCCCGTTTTTGTTATTATTGCCATAAAAGCTCATATCCGATGGAAAACAACATACTTACCGAAAAACAAAAAATGCTGAGCGGAAAGGCTTATCAGGCCGGAGACGCTGAACTATCAAAAGAAAGATTAAGGGCCCGCGAAATTGTTTTCGAATTCAACAACCTTGCGCCAAAATTTATTAAACAGCGCAAAGAGCTGCTTAAAAGACTATTTGGTAAAACTGAAAGGATGTTTTATGTAGAGCCTCCTTTCCGTTGCGATTATGGCTACAATATTGAAATTGGCGATAACTTTTACGCCAACTTTAACCTGGTTATTTTAGATTGTGCCAAAGTAAGTATCGGCAACAATGTTTTTATTGCACCAAACGTGGCCATTTATACCGCCGGGCATCCTATACATGCACATTTGCGCGATCAGGAATTTGAATGGGCACAGGAAATTACCATAGGTAACAGCGTTTGGATTGGTGGCAATGTGGTGGTTAATCCCGGAGTAAAAATTGGCTCGAATGTAGTAATTGGCTCAGGCAGTATCGTAACCCGCGATATTCCGGACAATGTTTTTGCCGCAGGCAATCCTTGCAGGGTAATCCGCCAGTTGACAGATGCTGATAAAGATTTTTATTACAAAGATTTTAAGCTGGAAGGATAAATTTATACATCGTCCGCGTTTGTCACAAAGTGATTCCTTTGGAACAACGCGGATGAGCGAGAATGGCGATTGTATCGCCTGTTGATACCACAAACAGCATTTTAAATGCTGCGCTCAACAATCCTAGTTACAAACGAGGACTATAAAGTACATCTTCCATCTTTTAACTGCTATGATCTGCAACAACCTTCCACTCGCCTTTTATTTTTTTAATGAGTAAGGTAAAATAACCTTTCAGCTCATCTTTTTCGCGTTTTACATTCCAGCTGCCCAGCACAAAAGCCAGATCGGGCTTTAAAAAATCGACTTTTTTAATACCGAATACCAAAAAGCCCATTGCTGATTTATCGGGATAACCCTTTTTATAATTATCGAGTGTTTTTTGCCAGCCGTAAGTTGGTCCGCTTTTACCTACAAAAAGTAAGCTGTCTGATTTTTCATAGCCTTCCATAAAAGCTTCTACATCACCTTTGTTCCAATCGGTACGCTGTTTTTCCAACAAATTAAGTATGGCCTGTTTATCTTTTGCACTTTGTGCAAAACTTCCGAAGGAAATTAACAATAGTAAGGCAAGCAGAATTCTTTTCATGTTTATGGTAATTGGGGTTAAACTTAAAGGTAGCAAACAAATTATTTTGTTCCATCACTAAAAATTGTTTATTTACATTTTTATACCATCTATCATGCAAAATAAAGTAATTACAATTGGCGAAATACTTTGGGACGTTTTTCCGGAGGGGAAGAAAGCCGGCGGCTCGAGTATGAATGTTGCGCTTAACCTGCATAAGCAAAATATAACGAGCAGCTTTATCAGCGCAGTTGGCGATGACGATAATGGCAGAGAGTTGCTTGATTTTTTAAGCAGCAACCATTTTGCTACAGATCTGATTCAGGTAAACACAGAACTACCAACCAGTACTGTGGTAGTACAACTAGATGCCAACCACCAGGCCACCTACACCATTAAACAGCCTGTTGCCTGGGATAACATTCAACTTACCGACCAGAATACCGAAGCTGTGAAACAAGCCGATGCGTTGGTGTATTGCAGTTTAACCTGCCGTGATGAACGCTCTAAAAAAACAATTATCAGCTTACTGGAAAATGCTAAAACAAAGATTTTTGATATTAACCTGAGGACTCCTTTTTACGAGAAAGCCTTAATTGGCGATCTTTTAAATTATGCCGATATCTTAAAAATAAACGAAGACGAAATTGTTTGGGTTAAAGAAACCTTTGGCTTAACCGGCAATACCGATGAACAGTTACTTAAGCAGCTGGCCAATCAATTTAATATCGGCATTATCTGCTTAACACTTGGCGACAAAGGTGCCTGTGTTTTAAAGGATGGTAAATTATTTAAACATACGGGTTATAAAGTGCAGGTTGCCGATACGGTTGGTGCCGGCGATGCTTTTCTGGCTACATTTATTGCCTGTTACCTGCAAGGCTACCCGATGGAGACCACTTTAGATAATGCCTGCAAAGTGGGGGCTTTCGTGGCTTCGCAGGTTGGCGCAAACCCCGATTACAATAAAAAGATTTACCACATGGCGCTTTAATTTTTTTAAGACCTTATGGGTTTTTAAAACCTATAAGGTCTGCCTTAAACGGTGGGTTTTGCGTTAGGGATTATAAGGGTTTAGTACCGGTTTTTCATCGGTACCGGAGCGAAGCGTAGCCTTGAAAAGCCCGCCCCCTTGCACAGCATGGGTAACGCCCAACTCAGTTTGATGACTTACAACTGTCAATTTTCAGTTCATTCTGTTTTTCACTTTCGGCTCTGGCCTTTTTGCTTTCTTTTTTTAGCACCTTAGACATTTAAGAACACCCAAGCTTTAGTTTTTAAGCTTTCACCTTTCTGCTCCTCCTAAATATGACACCCCGCTTAAATTAATACAAAGCGAAACTTTTATCTTCGATAATCCGTTTATAAAAGCACATGAGAGGTTTTCGTTTTTCTGATTACAAGCCCGGCGATACGCCCAAAGGCGGCTTCGATGAATTGCTAAAATTATTTAGCGAACTGCTGAATTATACCGCAGGAGATGCAGCCGAGGCCTTAAGCTGGCTTAATGAGCTCGACAAGCAATATAAGCTCACCAATAACGATTATGGCATTGGTAATTTTATCGATGATTTGAAAGATAAAGGCTATCTGACTGAAGATAACCAATCGGGAGAATTTAAAATTACCGCCAAAACCGAGCAAACCATTCGCAAATCGGCCCTGGATGAAATTTTTGGGAAGCTGAAAAAAAGTGGTCGTGGTAACCACAACAGCAACCAATCGGGTATCGGCGAAGAAAAAAATGCCGACAGGCGCGAATATAATTTTGGCGATAGTTTAGATCAGATCGATATGACTGCTTCAATCCAAAACGCACAAATTAATCACGGCATTAGTGACTTTACCCTCACCGACCGCGATCTGGAAGTAGAAGAAAAGGATTTCAAAACCCTTACTTCTACAGTACTGATGATTGATATTTCGCATTCGATGATTTTGTACGGCGAAGACAGGATTACCCCGGCAAAAAAAGTAGCCATGGCCCTGGCCGAACTGATTAAAACGAAATATCCTAAAGATACTTTAGATATTGTGGTTTTCGGAAACGATGCCTGGCCCATTACCGTGAAAGATTTGCCATATTTACAGGTTGGTCCCTACCACACCAATACCTATGCTGGTTTAGAGCTTGCTGCAGATTTACTTCGCAGAAGGAAAACGCATAACAAGCAAATTTTCATGATTACGGATGGTAAACCCACCTGTTTGAAAGAAAACGGCAAGTATTACAAAAACAGCATGGGGCTGGATAGGAAGGTGATTAACAAAACGTTAAATATGGCTGCGCAATGCAAGCGCCTAAGAATCCCAATTACTACTTTTATGATTGCCAAAGACCCTTACCTGCAACAGTTTGTACGCCAGTTTACCGAAATAAATGGCGGCAGGGCATTTTACAGCTCGTTAAACGGCCTGGGCGAATACATTTTTGAAGATTACATTAAAAACAGAAGAAAAACAGTTAAATAGTCTTGAGTCAGAAGTCTTTAGTCCGAAGTCAGATGATTATTACTTATAAGCGATCAATCTTGCGGCTTAGGGCTTATACACAACCTTTCAACCTGATTAACTTTACAACATTTAAACCCAAAAATGCAAAATACAACATTAGGCCAGTTAAAGGCTACCAGCTATAAATCAAGAAGCGTTAAAGAAGAATTAAGGGAAAACCTGATTAAAGTTCTTCGCGATAAGAAAACTGAATTTGAAGGCATTATTGGCTATGATGAGACCGTAATTCCGGAATTGCAAACGGCCATTCTATCACGCCACAACATTCTACTTTTGGGCTTACGTGGCCAGGCTAAAACACGCATTGCCCGTTTAATGGTTAATTTATTGGATGAGTACGTGCCCTATGTGGCCGGAAGCGAAATTTTCGACGATCCGCTGAACCCGATTTCATGGTACGCCAAAAACGAAATTGCCACCAAAGGTGATGCAACCGAAATTGCCTGGTTACACCGCAGCGAGCGTTATACCGAAAAGCTGGCCACCCCTGATGTTACCGTAGCCGATTTGATTGGAGATATTGACCCGATAAAAGCGGCGACCTTAAAATTAACCTATAACGATGAAAGGGTAATCCACTTTGGTTTAATTCCGCGTGCACACCGCAGCATTTTCGTTATTAACGAGTTGCCCGATTTACAGGCGCGTATTCAGGTGGCTTTATTTAACATGTTGCAGGAAAAGGATATCCAGATCCGTGGTTTTAAATTGCGTTTGCCTTTAGATATCCAGTTTGTATTTACGGCAAATCCCGAAGATTATACCAACCGTGGCAGCATTGTTACCCCTTTAAAAGACAGGATTGAAAGCCAGATTTTAACCCACTACCCAAAAAGCATCGAAATTTCGCGTAAAATTACTTTCCAGGAAGCCAAATTAACCGCTGAACAAAAAGCCAATATAGAGGCAGATGGGCTACTGAAAGATTTGATTGAACAAATTGCTTTCGAAGCGCGTAAAAGTGAATACATCGATCAGAAATCGGGCGTATCGGCCAGGTTAACCATCTCAGCTTACGAAAATCTAATCAGCACCGCTGAAAGGAGGATGCTGATAGCGGGCGAGAAAAACACTTTTGTACGTTTATCAGATTTGGCAGGAATCATTCCGGCCATAACCGGTAAAATAGAACTGGTTTACGAAGGCGAGCTGGAAGGCCCCGCACATGTGGCTACTACCTTAATTGGCAAAGCGGTTAAAACTTTATTTGCACGATATTTCCCCGATCCTGAAAAGGCAAAAAAGAGCAAAACAGCAAACCCTTATACCGAAATAACCGAATGGTTTACCGAAGGCAATAATGTTGATGTAACCGATACTTTAACCGGTGTACAATACAAAAAAGCATTGATGCTGGTACCGGGATTGTATGATACGGTTAAAAAGTTTCATCCCAAATTAAGCGAAAACCAAACCTTATTGTTGATGGAATTTGTATTGCATGGCCTCGCCGAATACTCGCAGTTGAGTAAAAACTATTTAACCGGAGGCTTTGGTTTTAGCGATATGTTTGGCAGTTTATTCAACGCCGAATTTGACGAGGAAGAAGACGAGGACGATTTCAGATAATAACTATTATAATTTCTTTAATTTAGGCAGGCGAAATACCCTGCCTTATTTGTTTAACAACCTTACTCAACTCACCAGAAATGGGAAGATTACCTTTTATCATTGCCGCCTGCATTTTTATTATCGCTTTTGATATTTATTGTTTCAAAGCCATTATTTCGGTTTTTAAAAAATGGAAACCCAATACCAAAAAAGTATTTGCCGTTGTCTATTGGGGTTACAGTGCCTTGCTGATTTTTGGCGTTTTTTGCGGCATTTACCTAAACTTATTCCTTACGCTACGCGCGATCATTTTAGTTTCTTTCTTTTTAACTGTGGCCTGCAAAATGGCCATGCTACCATTTTTGGTTCTGGATGATTTGCGCAGGTTATGGATTAAATTCACCAGGAAGAAAACACATGCAGCTGTACCTGCCGTAACTTCAACCAACCAGGAAGACGATAAAATTTCGCGCTCTGCGTTTTTGGTTAAGGCCGGACTGGTTACTGCCGCCGTTCCTTTAACTTCGTTAAGCTGGGGCATTATTTCCGGAGCGTACGATTACCAGGTGCGACGGGTAAATTTAGTATTACCCAACCTGCCCAAAGCATTCGATGGCATTACCATGGGCCAGATATCAGATATCCACTCGGGTAGTTTTTATAACAAAACCGCAGTAAAAGGCGGGGTAGAAATGCTTTTAGCCGAGAAACCCGATTTTGTATTTTTTACCGGAGATTTGGTGAATAACCTCACCAATGAAGTGCGCGATTACCAGGATATCTTCGCGAAAGTAAAAGCACCACTGGGCGTTTATTCCTCGCTCGGCAACCACGATTATGGCGACTACTATTTCGGCAAGGAATCATCGCCAGCCAAGGTAAAAAACCTGAAAGATATGGTTGATGTGCACAAGATTATGGGTTACGACCTGTTGATGAACGATAACCGCAGATTAAAAGTAGACGGCGAAGAAATCGGGATTTTAGGGGTTGAAAACTGGGGAATGGGCCGCTTTCCGAAATATGGTAAAATGGAACTCGCTGTTAAAAATACGGATGATTTACCTGTAAAGCTTTTACTGAGCCACGATCCTTCGCACTGGCGCGGCGAGGTGTTAAAGAAATATCCGCAAATTGATGCCATGTTTAGCGGTCATACCCACGGCATGCAGTTTGGGTTAAGGTTTAAAGAAATTCAATGGAGCCCCATCCAGTACATTTACAAAGAATGGGCAGGTTTATACCAGGAGAAACACCAACAGCTTTACGTTAATGTTGGCTATGGCTTTTTAGGCTATCCGGGCAGGGTTGGTATTTTGCCTGAGATTACCATTTTTACGTTGAAAAGAGCGTAATAAAAACCGTCATCTCGACTGAAGCGTAGTCCCGAACACTCGGGAGAGAGATCTAAGCTAGTTAGATTTCTCGACTACGTTACACTTCGCTCGAAATGACGACTAATTCTATCCCGCATTAAACCTGTAGCCTACTCCCCTTACGGTTTGCAGCAACTGTGGATTATCAGGGTTCAGTTCTATTTTCTTACGCAGGCGCACAATGTGCATATCAAGCGTTCTGGTATTCACATCAGAGTTGTAACCCCAAACTACCAGCATCAACTCATCGCGGTTAATTACCTTACCCGGATTACGCAAAAAGTATAATAAAATACGATTTTCTAATATGGTTAATTCTATCTTCTTACCATCTCTAAATAACGTATGGATATTAGGATGGTGTTCCATATTCCCAAAACGATGAATTTCAGCTGTATCTTTATTCACGATAAACTTCACCTTGCTCTCTAACATGGCTACCAAAACATCCATATTAAAAGGCTTGGTAATGTAATCAGATGCACCAAAATTATAGGCATCAATCTTATCTACATCCTGTGCCTTGGCGGTCATCATAATGATCAGGTTTTCGAAACCTTGCTTACGTACCTGCTCACAAACCTCAGCCCCTTGTTTACCAGGCATCATCCAGTCCAATAAAACAATATCAGGCTGATCAGCCAAAATCATCCTTTCGCCTGCATCGCCATCATTTGCCTCGAGCACAGTATATCCCTCTGCCTTTAAGCGGTGGGCTACAAGAAAGCGAAGATTTTCATCATCTTCTACGATTAATATTTTTACTTCTTTAGACATTTATATATGTGTTTACATTATTGGTTGAAAGGTTGTAACGTTGAAACGTTTTAACATTACAACCTTTAACATTAAAATTTAACTATTAAATGGCAGCACTATTTTAAATTCAGTACCGCTGCCTACTTTACTCTTTACAGAGATTTCTCCCTCCATAAAGTTAACCAGTTCTTTGCAAAATGCCAAACCCAGTCCAACACTACCCATTTGGTTATATTCGTTCTGGATCCGGAAAAATTTCTTAAAAATATTGTTCAATTCGGACGCTGCTATTCCAATCCCTTTATCTGCAAACCTGAAAACAAGCACCCCTTTAATTAACTTGGCACTAATGTGCAGTTTCTTCTGATCGGGCTTTGAGTATTTGTAGGCATTCTCGGCCAGGTTATCGAACAAACTCCCCAATAACACCGGATCGGTAATAAAGGTTTTAAAACCCATTACCTCATAAGTGATTTTAAAATCGGGATGTTTAAGCGTATGCGATTCGATGGTACTTTCAATAAAATCGACAATATTAACTTCTTCCTGATTTAATTTTATCGCCTTATTCTCAATCTGGGTAAAGGCCAGCAGCTTGTTCATTAAACCATTGAGTTTATCGGCTTCTTCATCCAATATTTTACCGTAAAGCTGCTGCTCCCGCTGACTCAATGCCGGGGCGCTTTTAATGTTGTTGCCTGCAATTTTGATTACACTTACCGGCGTTTTAAATTCGTGGGTTAGGTTATTCACAAAATCGTACTGCAGTTTAAACATCTTGCTGTTGATGTTCAGGTTACGATAAATTAAGAATGCTACCAGCAACAATACACCGTACACCAGTAAAAGCACGAGTGCAATAGGCATAAAGTATATAAAAATCTCTTTTTTAATGTAAGATTTTGAAGAAACGAAATAGAGCTTAAAATCAGAAAAGGCCCCCGGAAGAGCAATCTCTGTATTCATATTTTCTTCCGAGTTATCAATCGGATCGTAAGTAAGTGGCACAATACTGATGTGCTGATAAAGCAAGGGCCGTGTATTTACAATCTTAATATGATGTGCATCGAGCTTAAAAACCAATACATCCTGCTGGTAAACCGGAGAGGGATTTAACTTCCGTTTCATCATCTCCTTATATACTTTCAGGTCTTCGCGGCGCGGGATATTTAAATAGGTAATCTTATTTCCACTCGAATTGACTACAGAGAAATTGGTAAAAAGTTCTTCCTGAGTAGGTACAGCTGCAGTATCTAACCGATCAACAAAAGTTGCCAATTTATAAGCCATAGCATTAAAATCATCGCCAACATTAAAAGAGGTGGGATTTTCTTCCGAGTAAACCTTTACCGAATCAGGGCTGATGCCTTTTCCGAACTGATAAATTGATTTCGGGCCAATACCCAGATAGTTGGCATTGATCCCATCTCTTACCGGTGCCACCTTTACCTCGGTATCGTAAAAAGTAACCCTCGAAATAAACGGGTACTTTAGCATTACCGTATCAACGAATTTCGAGGCCGTTGAAGAATCTAAATAGCCACTATAGTAAGAGATTTCTGGCATTTTGTTCTGAAAGAAATCGTTATAAGGCTTAATACTCTGCTCGAGTACATTTACTTTTTCGGAAACAAAATCATTTTCTATCGATTTCTTGCTGTAGTTAAAAGCCAGAAAAAGTGATAAAATAAAAAGGATTGATATGAGTACAATAAAGGTTACACCAAGGGAAAAGTTTTTACGATAACCGCTTTTTTTATCTAAGGCCATACCCTATTTCTTACCCAGGTTTTCTTGTAAAAATTCTTCTAAAGCTTTGTACAGCGCCGTTCTTCCCTGCTGACGTATTACGGGGTTAGGACCTTCTTCTTTTTCGATGTAGGTAACCTGAACATTGCGTTTTTTAAGTTCTTTAATAAACTGCACCCCTTCGGCTACGTTTACGCTCGGATCTTTCGGGTTTTGCGCAATAAAAATAGGCGATTTAAACCGGTCGGCATGAAACACAGGCGATGCATAACGCATATAATCTGTTTCGGTTACCGGATTGCCTACAATTTCGTAATACATCTGCAATTTAGCTTTTAAAAACGGTGGGAAGGTTTTCAGGTAACTAAACAGGTTAATTACACCAGAATTAGATCCGCCGCATTTATAAAGATCGGGATTTTTATACAAACAATTTAAAGCAATATAACCCCCAAAACCATTACCATAAATAGCGATGCGTTTAGGGTTGGCAATTTTCTGTGCAATGAGCCATCTGGCGCCGTCGTTTACATCGTTTTGTATTTTATCACCCCATTCTTTAAAACCTGCAGCATAAAATGATTTACCATAGCCTGTCGATCCGCGGTAATTTACCTGCAAAACAGCATAACCGCAGTTGGCTAAAAATTGTACTTCGGCGTTATAGCCCCAGCTGTTTCTGGCTTTTGGGCCGTTATGCGGAAAAACGACAACTGGCAAATTAACTGCCTTTTTACCTTTAGGAAGCGTCAAATAACCATTAATGGTTAAACCATCGCTACTTTTAAAACTAATGGGCGTCATGGCGCTCATGTCCTCTGGTTTAATAGCCGGACTAACATCTGTCAGTTTTTTAAGCTTATTATCTGCAGCACTATACAAATAATAAGAACCCGGATTTTTATCGGTAAAAGTACGTATTACAAATACCTTATCAGTTCTATCTTTATCAGCAATAATCCACTCTGTACCCGGCAAAAGCTGATCAATTTTAGAATAAGCGAGTTTGGTACTGTCATCCAGGTAATATTTCTCTCTTTTCCAGGTTTCGTAGGTAGCATAAAGCATTTTTTTTCTAAAACGCGAGTAGGCCGCGTCAACTACGTTTGAAGTATCGCTGCCAAACAGCACCCGTTTTTCTTTTCCAGTTAGCAAATCGAGTTCTACCAGCGCATTTTTATCGCGGTTAACGCTGGAAATAGCATAGAGGGTATGCGATTTAGCTTCTGAAAAAGCAATTGGCTGTAAAGTGGTTTCGAAGTTATTAGAGATTACAGGTTTGAAAGCTTTGTCTGCATTTTCGCGGTACATTAGCGTTTCATTTACCCCATCACTGGCAATGGCCAGCATCATCTCACCTTTGCAGTCGGTCATCCAGCGACTAAAATTCCCTGGATTTTGAGCCAGGATATCCATAATACCATTTCGCACATTTAAACGGTAAACATCAAACAGCGTCGAATCGCGTTTATTGGATGAAACGATAATGTATTTATCATCAATCAGCTGGTCTTCAATTACCCTTAACCTGCTTTTTTCGTTGCTATATAGTTGTACCTGCTTGCTGCCATCTTTGTTGATTACGAACAAATCAGACCTGCGCTCTTTCGATTCATCTTCAGTATAATAAATGAGTTCGTTGTTGCTCGTCCAGAAATGAAAGCTAATGCTCTTATCGTTCAGGTGGGTAAGCTGCATGCTCCTACCGGTAGCCAGGTCTTCGGCAAAAAGTTCGAGTTTCTTGTTTTGCAGTTTTAAATACGAAAGGCTTTTCCCATCAGGCGAAATGCGGTAATAGGCTTTATCCTGCGTTTTAAAAAAATCATCCACAGGTATAGTACTGTCATTCTTCCCTTTACAGGCAAAAATAAACGCAACCATTAGCAATAGAAAAAACCTTTTTAACATAAATAAATCCTCAACGGGACAACAAAAATACACATCACAACCACTTAACCACGATTTACACCAACAATGTTACCTCCGCCAGCAATAATAAGTAGTGGTTCAATTTAGTATTTATAACATATACACAAAATAAAATACAGGTAACATTTAAAATACGTTTTATATAAGTTAGTGGTTTAGCTAATCAGGTATTAAAATGTTACATTTAAAACTTATAATTTAGGGTTTATGAACCGTTTGCTTTTCATCATATTCTTATCGCTTACGCTTGGGGCCAATGCCCAGATTTTCCGCCCTAACCAGCCCTTAACACCCGATGAAAGCACATTAGCCATACAATATTACCAGGATGGCGATTACGAAAAAGCCCTGGTTCTGCTCGAAAAACTTTATGCCATCCCCAATAACGAAGCTTATTTCGATATTTATTTTAATACCCTGCTTAAGCTTAAACGTTACGATGTAGCCGAAAAAGTAGTTAAGCGAGAGATCAAAAAAAGCCCGCAAAGCGACATGTATCCTATTGCTTTGGGTAAGCTTTACCAGGAAAAAGGAGATGTACAGGCTGCCAATAAAATTTTTGCTGAGGTGATTACCAAACTGCCTAAAGATGAATTTAAAATCAGGAATTTAGCCAACAACTTTTACCGTTTCGAGAACTACGACTTTGCCATACAAACCTTTAAACAAGGTCGGAAAATATTGGGTAACGAACAGTTGTTTACTTTCGAGCTGCTGAATGTATACAGGTTTAAAAAGGATAAACCCATGCTGATGCAGGAATACCTGGATGCATTAGTCACCATGCCGCAAATTTTACCACAGGCACAAGCTGTACTTTCGGCTGTTTTTGAAGATAAAAACGATTATCAGCTTTTTCAGGGAGCCATTTTAAAAAAGGTACAGAAGGAACCGGATGCAGAAATTTACATCCAGTTGCTTACCTGGAACTACATACAGCAACAGGAGTTTGATATGGCCTTGCGCCAGCTCATTGCCTTTGATAAACGCACTAAATCTGATGGCGGAACCCTGTTTAATGCCATTTATACTTTTGTAGATAACGGCGCCTACGAAACGGCCATAAAAGCATACGAATATCTTTTAACCAAAGGGAAGGATAACCAGTATTATTTACCTTCGAAAATTGAGATGCTGAACACCCGGTACAATTTGCGCACCAGTGGCAAGTACGCGGTTGCCGAGCTCGATTTACTGGCCAAAGATTACCAGGCTTTATTAGCCGAAAATGGCAACAACCGGAATACGCTTTTTGCCATTAAAAAACTGGCTAACCTGCAAGCCTACTACCTTAACCAGCCCGCGTTGGCTGAAAAAGAATTGGAAGAGGCCATCAAAATGCCGGGCGTAAACGATCAGGAAGTAGGTCAGCTGAAACTGGATTTGGGCGACATTTATATTTTAACCAACGAGCCTTGGGAGGCATTTTTGGTTTATGAACAGGTAAGCAAACAATTTGAAGGGCAGCCCATCGGTAACGAAGCGCGTTTCCGCAGCGCAAAACTATCTTTCTACCAGGGTAATTTTGAATACAGCAATGGCCAGTGCCTGGTTTTAAAAGCCGCCACCTCACAGTTAATTGCTAATGACGCGCTGAATTTAAGTTTGCTGATTAACGACAACATTCAAACACCTGCAGACAGCAATGCTTTAAAAATGTATGCAGATGCTGAGATGCTTTTATTTAGAAATTTGCCTGAGCGCGCCATAAAAAAAATGGACAGTATAGCCATTGCTTACCCACAAAATAGCCTTACTGATGCCATCATGATGAGTAAAGCCAGGATTTGGATCAAGGCTAGCGAATTTCAAAAAGCAACTGATATCCTTAAAAAAGTAACCGATGATTTTAAAGATGGGATCTGGACTGATGATGCTCTTTTCACCCTTGGCGATTTATACGAGAAAAAGCTGAACGATATTGCCCAGGCTAAAATCTATTTCCAGAAACTGATTACGGATTACCCGGGCAGCATGTTTAGTGCAGAAGCCAGAAAAAGGTTTAGGAATTTACGCGGGGATGGGGTTTAGTTTGTTGGTTTAATGGTTTATTAGCCAATAGTTCATTGGTACTGCAAACTGTATAGTGGTTAATCGGTTAATTGTATAAATTGGTTAATTGCATTCAAACTAACTTAATCACTGGCTCATTAGCAGTCGCCCACTCTCCATTGAACCGGGGTGATCAGGATGACAATCTTTTTAATAAATTATTATCTTTGCCTCATGTTTTTATACAATGTTACGCTCATTTTAGAAGATTCTGCTGCCGAAGAATGGTTACAGTGGATGCAGGAAACCCACATCCCACAGGTAATGGCAACGGGTATGTTTGTATCTAACCGCTTGCTAAAGGTGGTCGATTCTCCTAATGAAGGTGTAACTTATTGTGCACAATACGTGGTAGATAGCTTAGAAAACTACAACCAATATCAGGAAGTGCATGCACCAGCTTTACAGGCAGAGCTAAACGAAAGATATAAAAACCGTTTCGTGGCTTACCGCAGTTTGATGGAATTTATTGGTTAAGTTTAAAATAATTGAATTTTGAATGAGTGAATTGAATGCGTACAATAACATTCAATCACTCAATAATTAATTCATTCAAGTATTATTTTAACTTCTCATTATTCTTATGCCGGTCGGCATCGCGGATGCTTTTCTTTTCGAGGTTTTTCTCCAAAGCTTCGGTTAAGTTAATGCCGGTTTGGTTGGCCAGGCAAATTAAAACAAACATTACATCGGCCATTTCGTCGGCCAGATCAACAGTCTCGTCGCTCTTTTTAAATGATTGTTCGCCGTACTTACGGGCCATAATGCGGGCTACTTCGCCTACCTCTTCCATTAAAATGGCGGTATTGGTTAACTCGTTAAAATAACGGATACCTGTGGTTTTAATCCAACGGTCAACCGTTTCCTGTGCTTCGTTAATGGTCATGTTTCTCTTCTTCTATTTCTGCTTTTATCCTGCTGTTAATATCAATGGTTGCATCTTCCAGTAAAAAAACCGCTGCACCTTTTTCTCTGGCATAAGGCGTGGTTACCTCGCCTATTTTAGTTATTTTTTTAAAAAATGGCTGTTCTTTTTTACGTTGAGGGTCTTCTTCGTTTGGTTCCCTAATCAGGATTAAATGTTTAATGGGTTTATCCATTTTAAACCAGTACAAATAATCGGCATTGTAAGTTACCGCATTTATATTTTTAAATTTCGAATAATAATTAATGGCACCTGCCTCTCCGTAATTATCGGCACGCACCAGCAAAGCCGATTTATCTTTCACCTGGGCATAAGCCACATCAGTTAACCGGGCCATTTCTTTCCAGCCCTGCATATCGGCAAAATCCTGAGGCAAATTGTGTTGCAAGCCATCTTCCCAGCGCAAAGCACCTATGCGGGCATACTTGTCGTGTAGTGCAACAATCTGCCCCGGACTTAGAATAGGGTAAGCATACTTTATGGTTAGACTAAACAGCGCCAGGGGTAAAACGATCATCAAAACCCTGAAATACGTCTTCCATCCCTGATTAAACAGTAAGGCTAAATAGCTACATCCGGTAGCAATAATAACGGGATACAAACCAGTATCATAGTAAGCTTTAGCCCTGAACCAGGTAAACAAACCGAGCGAAATCACAAAACCAATCACAATCCAACGGTAGCTGCTAAAAGTTTTACTGAAGACCAAAGCCCACAAACCAGCCAATACAATAAAAATGATATTGAAATAGTACAGCAACTGATCTTTTAAAAAATCGACCCTGTTAATTTTATCCAGCTGCGTTCGGGCCAGTTCTTTCATGTGGTTTACTACCGGAAAATGATGCTGGTATTGCCAAAGCAAATTGGGCAGGATAATTAACAAAGCAATAAAACCTGCAAAATACAAGTGTTTATTGCTATAAATTTTTCTCTGATTAGAGATAAGCAAAGCAGGAATTAAGCCCGCAACCAAAAAGCAAATGCTGTATTTATTCAAAAAGCCCAGACCAAGCCCTATGGCCATCAAATACAGGTACTTGTTTGCTTTAGTATTAAAATAGCGAATCAGAAAAAAGTAAGTGGCCGTCCAGCTTAAAACATCAAATGCATTGGGCTGGAAAAGTAAATCAAGGCGCCCTACCGCGCAGCAGATTAAAGCAATAGCCGAAAGCGCTTTGGCATACAGATCGCCTTTAAACTCGGCAACAATTTTCCAGGTAAAAATTAAAGTTAATGCGCCAATGCTGGCTGTAACCAACCTAACTGCCGTTTCGCTACCACCTAAAAACTGGATTAAAACGGCAAAAATTGAAGTAAGGGGTGGCACCGACTGAAATCCCCAGGCCAGATGATTGGCCTGATCAAGGTGTAAAAACTCATCGCGATGCAAGCTATAAGCCGCATTTACCAAAAAGAAAGGCAAAATGAGTTTTACTATAACAAATCCACTAAGCACAAATAAATCCAACCGTGCAGACTTTGATTTTATAAAGTTGATGTCATTTACCATGTGCCCTGGGTTTGAGTTATTCTTTATCCTTGGTATCGATTAATATGGTAACCGGGCCATCGTTAAGCAAAGATATTTTCATATCCGCTCCAAAAATTCCGGTTTTTATTGTTTTACCGAGCAAAGCTGATAATTTTTCGATCATTTGCTCATAGAGCGGCACCGCAACATCGGGTTTGGCCGCGCGGGTAAATCCAGGCCGGTTACCTTTTTTAGTTGAAGCAAATAAGGTAAACTGACTAATTAAAAGAATATCTCCACCTACATCGGCAAGGGATTTGTTCATCAGGGCATTTTCATCGCCGAAAACCCGCATGCCTATAATTTTCTGGGCCAACCAGTCTAAATCTGCTATAGTATCAGCATCTTCGATCCCTAGCAGCACCAAAAACCCGGTTTCAATTTGTCCGGTAACCTCTCCTTCAACTGTGCAACTTGCCTGTGTAACTCTTTGTAAAACTGCCCGCATTTTATATTACTTTTGATCGATAAAATTGATATGCGCAAGATAAGTATTTTAGTGATTTTTGCCTTTTTCTTATTCAGCTGTAAGCAAAAATCAGTCATCCACCCTACTTTTTATTATTGGAAAACCGATTACCACAATAAACCCGCAGAAACTGCTTATCTTGATCAGTTTAAATCAAAATCGTTGTATGTCCGGATAATGGATGTAGATTTTAATCCAGATGCACAACAAGCTGCACCTGTTTCGCCTATTAAATTTTCTGATCCTTTACCCAAGGGAATAGCTATTATTCCGGTGGTATTTATTGTGAATAACGTATTCAATAAAATCGATTCGCAGCAAACGGCCGTTTTAGCCAGTCGCATAGCCAAATTTGTTGATGATAAGGTTAAACAAGCCGGGAAGCAAAATTATGCCGAATTGCAAATCGATTGCGACTGGACCAAAACCACCAAAATTGCCTACTTTAAATTTCTGGCACAGCTTAAGGCAAACCCGCTTTTAAAGGGAAAAACCGTTTCGGTAACCTTGCGCCTACACCAGGTTAAAAATATTATATCAAGTGGAATCCCGCCAGTAGAAAAGGCAATTTTAATGTGCTACAATATGGGTAACCTGCGTAAATACGGCGAGCAGAACTCTATTTTAAACATGCACGAAATGGATCTTTACCTTAAAGATTATCTGGCGCAATATCCACTGCGGCTTGATGTGGCTTTACCCATTTTTGAGTGGGCTGTAGTGTTCAGAAATCAGGAATATGCGGGTATTTCTAAACACACCAGTAAAGCAGCTTTACAAGACCCAAAACTTTTTAAGCAGCGCGGAAATACTATTTTATACGATTTGTTAGTCGATTATCCCACAGCTGGCTTAAAAAAAGGCGATGTAGTACGCTGGGAAGAAATTTCGGCATCAAATTTATCTGCTACTGCTAAATTTTTATCCCGATATTTAAAGCCTGAAGAACGAAACCTTGTTTTCTACCATTTAGACACCGACCTATTAAAACATTTTACCCATGATGACCTTCAAAAAATTATCGCTGATCTCTAGTGTATTCCTGCTCACCTTTTTCGGCGAAATAGCCGTAAACATTGCCTGTGGTGGTGAGATAGACCCTTACGATTATTACATTTCCTATTTCCACAACAACATTGAAGGCGATGAGTATGCGCCCTTTGCATACAACGAAATGGTTTATTTAAACAGTGAAGATGATGTAGAAAGCGAGCCAGACATCAATAGCCGCGAATGGGCGAAATACCTCAACATTAAAAAAGAAGATGTACTGAAAGTGATGTACAAAACAGACAGTGCAAGCAGCGCCAAACTGGCTAATTTCGACGGAAACCTTTCGCAATTGCCCGATAGCCTGCAACAAAACACTTTTATCCAGGCCTTAAGCAAACGTAAAGCACCGTTAAAATATTATTTATTTGCAAAAAGCTGCGAACCCCTGGCCAACGTAGAATTTAGCCTCTGGGATGCGGCACCGCGTGATACCACTGCAATGGCCGCAAAAGCAAATGAAGGTTTGAAACTTACAGCCGATGAAAAAGATGATTTTCTGAAATTGCGATATGCTTATCAATCGGCCAGGATGTTCCATTTTGGTGGTTACCATGCTGAAAGTAAATCGACTTACGAGAAATACATTAAAACAAGCAAATTAAACAGTGCAGTCAAAGGCTGGGGACTGGCACTTTATGCCGGTTCAACACGCCGCTTGGGCAACCCCGAAGAGTCAGCCTTTTTGTTCTCTAAAGTTTTTGCCAGCAACCCCGAACGCAGGGTGCAAGCCTATAAAAACTATTATTACAACAGCACCCCGGTAAACGGCGCATTAAAATATGCCAAAACCGATAATGAAAAAGCAAATATCTGGGCCATTAACGGCTTTGGTGATGCTGATTCGGGCATAGAAAGCATACAAAAAGTTTATCAGTATGAGCCCAAAAGTCAGCTGAACGGGACCTTGCTGGTACGCGAGGTAAACAAATTGGAGCAAGACCTGATCGAAGCCAATGATATTGCGAAAATAGCTTACAATTACTATTTTTCGGATAATGGTGGCTCTAAATATAAAGACAGTTTAAAAGCTGTAAACCTTAAACACCTGAACGAAATCAGAAATTTTGCGGTAAAGCTGGCTACCGAAAAGAAATACCCACAACCCGAACTGGGTACATTAACTGCTGCCTATTTATCGTGGATGGAGAATAAAGATTTTATGGCCACCAATTACCTGGCCATTTTAAAACCCGATAAATTGCCGGAAAGGCTGCGCGATCAATACCGCATTACCGATCTATTGATTAAAGCTAAAAACATCAAAAAAGGTAGCCCTTTTAATGAAAACGACTTATTGCCTACCTTAAAATGGCTGGATGAAAAACGTTTTGCAGAAAATAAAACCCAGCCAAACGGACAGTATTACGATTATGGTGGGGGTGCCGAAAAACGCTTTAGCAGAACCACGCGAAATTTTTACCAGCAAATACTGGCACCTGCTTATTTAAGCTTGGGCGATACCGCCAAAGCAGCTCTGGCTATGGTTAAAGGCGACATTGGGTATAAAACATTAAAAGAAAATTCGCTATTCCAAAACATGAGTTACCAGACGATTGCTTTCTGGCAAAAAAATCTGAGTCCGAAAAGTATGCAGGGTTTAGCGGTTTATAAAACCAAAGTGGCGGGTAATGATGTTACCGCTTTATTGGCCTCGGCACTTAACCAGCTTAAAAACGACGATTTTTATGAGCTTTATGGCACCACTTATTTACGTACCCATCAGTACGACAAGGCTGTTCAGATGTTTGCAAAGGTTTCGGCCGATTACAAATATTTTGCTCCCGAAAACTGGTATGGTGATGAATCGAATTCGAAACTTTATGCCAATCCTTTTATAGAAACCGTTAACGATTATCCAAAAAAATATGTAACGGCTAAAGCGTCGATCACTAAGAAAGCGTTTGCGGTAGAAATGCTCCGTTTGCAGAAACTGCTGGTGAGCGATAAAAAAAATGCAGCAACCTATTATTATAAAATGGCCAATGCGGTTTACCAAACAGGCTATTATGGCAACAGCTGGTTTTTAATCAGCTACGATTGGTCTTCGTACGATAATAGTGCACCAGCCAAATTTGTGTACGATGGCGATTACAAAAAGGCACAAACAGCAAAAGCCTGGTATTTAAAAGCCCGATCGTTGAGTACTAACCCCGATTTTAAAGCAAAATGTACTTTTATGCTGGCTAAATGCCTACAGAAGCAAATTATTATGAATGCGCATCCGCTATCTTTCTCGTACTACGATAAAACGGATGTGAAATGGAAGAATTTTATTAAGGCCAATTACAACAATCCATATTTTATAGAATTGAGGCTTAATTACAACAAAACACCTTTTTACCAGGTTGCTGCAGGCGATTGCAGTTATTTAAAAGATATTATAGTGGCTAAGGGCAGAAAATAATAAACTGTAATGTGCTAAGATTGTCATTCTGAGCCTGTCGAAGGAATTCGGGATGATAATACAAGATTTTAATAATTAAAACGCCCTTCGACTCCGCTCAGGGTGACACCATTAATGGATTTTACACAAGGTCAGATGGAAACATCTGACCTCACATTTAGCTTACCACCTGATTAACGCACTGGCCCAGGTAAAACCCGATCCGAATGCAGCGAGGCAAACCAAATCGCCATCTTTAATTTTACCCGCTTCCCAGGCTTCGCATAAGGCAATGGGAACAGAGGCTGCTGTGGTATTTCCATATTTCTGAATATTGTTGAATACCTGATCATCATTCAACCCCAGCAATTGTTGCACATACTGGCTGATACGCAAATTGGCCTGGTGGGGTACCAGCATATCGATATCTTTTTCAGTTAAATTATTGGCAGCTAAAGCTTCTTTTATTACTTCAGGAAACTTGACAACAGCCTTTTTAAAAACCGCGGGGCCATCCATATACGGTAAAGCGGCACCACTTTCTAAAATTTCAGGAGTCATAAACAAACCACCCAGCTCCTGGTCCGGATAGGAAGGTTTATCTTTTAACCATTTGTTGGCATGGGACCCCGGATAATACATGGCCAGAATTTCAGCGTCGGCACCATCGCTGTGTAAGTGTGTACTTAAAATGCCTTTGCCCGGCTCATCGGTTGGTTGCAAAACCACTGCACCAGCACCATCGCCAAAAATTACGGATACATTACGGCTCCGGGTTTCGAAATCCATCGCAAAGGAATGTTTCTCGCTTCCCACAACCAGCACGTTCTTGTACATACCAGTTTTTACAAACTGATCGGCAACAGATAGTGCGTAAACAAAACCCGAACATTGGTTGCGGATATCTAAAGCACCAATTTCGCCCATACCCATTTCACGCTGCAGTAAAACCCCACAACCTGGAAAATAATAATCAGGACTGAGCGTAGCAAAAACAATAAAATCGACGTCTTTTGCCGTAATACCAGCACGTTCGATGGCAATTTTAGCCGCCTCGATACCCATTGTAGTAGTGGTTTCCTCGTTTCGGTCGGCAAAACGGCGCTCTTTAATACCGGTGCGTTCCTGAATCCACTCGTCGCTGGTTTCCATGAAACGGCTTAAATCAGAGTTGGTATATACATTTTTCGGAACATAGTATCCAATTCCGGCAATTTTAGATTGATGCATGCGCGTATGTATTATAATTTGGTTAAACAAAGTTAATCATTTATTGCCTAAGCTATTATTATTACCGAAGGAACAAAATCTTGCTACTATATACCAAATACTTGATACTAATGTTTATTTTTGCGCCATGTCTACAGAAACCAAAGAAGAGACCTTTACGCTCGAAGAAATTTTAACTTCCCTTAAAACCGTACATCGCCTCATTTTGTGGAATGATGATATCAATACCTTCGATCATGTGATTTTTTGCATGATGAAATACTTAGACTACAACGAATCGCAGGCCGAGAAGATTGCCTGGAAAGTTCACAATGAAGGTAAATGCCCGGTACTGGAAGGTTCTTTTACCGAAATGGAAGTTTACCGTAAAATTTTGCAGCAGGAAGGCTTAACTGTTTCTGTTGATTAGTTATTGAACTGGCTTCCCGTTGTAATGAAGAGCCCCTGAAACAAGTTCAGGGTGACGCTTAGTTATTCCAACCCGCTCAACAATTCTGTTAATTCTGCTTGCGTTGTTTGCGTTTTATCTTTTGCGTACCAGCTGTGTAATTTTTCGGCAGTAGCCATCGGATCAGTGTTTTCCTGTTTCCACCCTTTTAATAAAGTTTGTAAAACCTGAGGTCGAGGGGCCCAGCTTTTTATTACTTTTTCTCCCTTTTCATCCAGCACCAATAAAACAGGTATCGCTCTACCACCATTGGTTAAATGCGCATCGATTAGCGGTAGGTTTTTATCACGGAGTACAAATTTAAGTTCAAACTTATCGGTAGCAGCTTCGGCTATTTTGTTAAAAACCGGAACAATCTGTGCCGCATCGCCACACCAACCCTCAGTAATCACCCACAATTTATAGCTTCCTTTTAAATTATTAATGGCAGCCGTTAGTGCTTCATTTAAGCTAACTGTTTTGTCAACCCTGTTCATTCGTTGCACATTCATTTTACTGTAATGTAGCATGGCTTCAGAATTGTCTGGCCCGGTAGTTTGTCCTTCAGCCAAAAGCTTGTCAACCAATTGACGGTAAGTGGCATAATCCATACCCTGTTCGTCAAAAATTTCGCGATAATTAACCATAATGTTTATAATTATGAAGCAAAGGAAAGGAGAAATTAGCGGAGAATAATCATGATTTTGCAAGAAATCGCGAGCGGGTGATTACACCGATTTTCAGATGACACAGATTTTAGTTTCTCTCTCTCACTGTCATTCTGAACGCAGTGAAGAATCTCTTAATTGCGGTCAATAGAACAACGAACATCACCCTGGGTTTTTGCAGTACCGGAGGTTAATAAACCCGGTTGGAGTGAGCATGACTTCCGGTTTAAGCACGAATTTATTGTTTTAAAGGGTTTCACCGGGAGGAGTACAACGGAAAACGGGGCTACCGAAACCGAAATGTACCAGAGCCTGCTTTTCCAAAAAACAAGTTCCACAAAATGGTAATTACTGGTTTTATACTGCCATCAATTGACTTACGTGCTGCGTTAAAGCCACGAAATCGGCAACGGTTAACTGCTCGGCACGTTTTTCAAAGTAAATGTGGTTGTCCATTTTATCTTTAGGCATTACTGCAGAAACCGCATTGCGCAAAGTTTTACGGCGCTGATTGAAACCCGCTTTAACCACGCGCCAGAATAATTTCTCATCACAATCCAAAGTTTCGACCTCGTTACGGGTTAAACGGATAACTGCCGAATGTACTTTTGGCGGTGGATTAAAAGTGCCCGGCTTAACTGTAATCAGGTATTCGATTTTATAATAAGCCTGCAGAAAAACGCTCAAAATACCATACTCTTTGCTGCCCGCGGGAGCTGCACATCGCTGTGCCACCTCTTTCTGGAACATGCCCACCATTTCTACAACTTTATGGCGGTTATCTAAAATCTTAAATAAAATTTGCGAGGAGATGTTGTAAGGGAAGTTACCAATAATGGCAAATTGGCCTGGAAAAATAGCATCAAAATCGAGTTTCAAAAAATCGCCGTTAATTAACCGATCACCCAATTGCGGGTATTTCTCATTTAAAAAATGGAACGACTCGGTATCGATATCAATCAGGTAGGTTTGTAAATCCTGGCGCTGCAATAAAAAATCAGACAGGATTCCCATGCCCGGGCCGACCTCTAAAACCTGGTGGTATTTATCGGTATTAACCAGCGCTTCTACAATGCGGTTGGCAATGCCTTTATCGGTTAAAAAATGTTGACCTAAATGTTTTTTTGCTTTTACTAAACTCATCTTTGCGCATTATTTTGCCACGGAGGCACGGAACCCACAGAAAATTGTGCACTTAACTGCCTATCATCCGCATAGACCGCATCTTCGTGCCTACTATATTTATTACAAAATAACTAATTTTTATCGGGTAAGCACCTCTTTAATCGAAAATCAGTAATTTGCGCTAAAATTTTCCAGTAATTATGAGCAATAAACTTAAAATTGGTATTAGTATAGGCGATGTAAACGGCATAGGTTTAGAGGTAATTATTAAAACATTATCCAATCCTGCTATTTTAAATTATTGTACCCCAATTGTTTATGGCCACACCAAGGTTTCCTCTTTTCACAGAAAGGCAAATGGCCTTGGCGATTTCAGTTTTAACGTAATTAACCAGGCCAACCAGGCACAGGCAAAAAGGGCAAACATGATTAATTGCTGGGAAGAGGATGTGAAAATCGAGTTAGGCCAGATTACCCCAACGGGTGGTAAGTATGCACTTTTATCGTTAGAGCGTGCGACAGCCGATCTGGTAAATGGTGAGCTTGATGCCCTGGTTACTGCTCCGATTAATAAACACAATATCCAATCGGAAACTTTTTCATTTCCGGGTCATACCGAATACCTGCAGGAAAAAAGCGGCAGTAAAGATGTACTGATGTTTTTGATTAGCGAAGGCTTGCGCGTAGGGGTAGTTACGGGTCACATTCCGGTGAAAGATGTTCCGGCAGCCATTACCAAAGAAAAAATTACCAGCAAATTAAAGCTGATTAACGATAGTTTAAAGAAAGATTTCTGGATCGAAAAACCTAAAATCGCTGTTTTGGGCTTAAACCCTCATGCAAGCGATAATGGCTTATTGGGTACAGAAGAAGCTGAGATTATAAGTCCGGCCATTCAGGAAGCCTATGATAAAGGCATGATGGTTTTTGGGCCGTACCCTGCCGATGGTTTCTTTGGCAACGGCAGCTACAAACAATTTGATGCGGTATTGGCTATGTACCACGATCAGGGACTGATTCCTTTTAAAACACTGGCTTTTCACAATGGCGTAAACTACACTGCTGGTTTAAACTTTGTGCGTACCTCGCCCGATCATGGAACAGGCTACGACATTGCAGGTAAAGACCTGGCCGATCCTACTTCGTTTACCGAAGCTTTGTTTGCGGCTATCCACATTGTAAAAAAACGCAGGGAGCAGGAAGAAATGCTGGGTAACCAACTGCGTACCGGCGGTAAAGTGGTAGAAACACAGTTCGATATTAAAGATGATGCTTCTTAAGAGAGGACCAAAGCGGAAAGACTAAAGCTTAGATGCACTTAGGTGTCTGAGGTGGTGAAAAAAGACCGAAGTCTTGAAGTCGGAGGTCCGAAGATTAAAAGCAGAAAGACCAAAGCGGAAAGACTAAAGCTTAGATGCACTTAGGTGTCTGAGGTGGTAAAAAAAGACCGAAGTCTGGAAGTCTGAGGTCCGAAGACTAAGAGCTTAAAGACCAAAGTGAAAAGACTAAAACTTAGATGCACTTAGGTGTCTGAGGTGGTATAAAAGACCGAAGTCTGGAAGTCGGAGGTCCGAAGATTAAAAGCAGAAAGACCAAAGCGGAAAGACTAAAGCTTAGATGCACTTAGGTGTCTGAGGTGGTATAAAAGACCGAAGTCTGGAAGTCGGAGGTCCGAAGATTAAAAGCGGAAAGACTAAAGCTTAGTTGTGCTTATTTATGTGGGAAACTAAAACCGAAAGTTTTAACGAATGAAAGCCAGTAAACCTACCGGCATCTTGCCCATTATTGTGATCTCGCAATTTTTGTGCACTTCTTTATGGTTTGCGGGTAATGCCGTACTGCCCGATATCGTAAAAAATTTCCCGCTTGAGCATAACCTACTGGCTAACTTAACCAGCATGGTTCAATTTGGCTTTATTAGCGGTACGTTGGTATTTGCTTTCTTCGCCATTTCCGATCTTTTCTCGCCATCAAAAGTTTTCTTTGTTTGCGGCATTGCTGCAGCACTATTTAACCTGGCCATTTGCCTGGAAGTAACCGATGTGAGGTTATTGCTTTTATTCCGGTTCTTAACGGGCTTCATGCTGGCCGGTATTTACCCGGTAGGGATGAAAATAGCATCCGATTATTTTAAAGACGGATTGGGCAAATCGCTTGGCTTTTTGGTTGGTGCTTTGGTGTTAGGCACAGCCTTCCCGCATCTTTTAAAAACATTTACGGCAGATTTCCCCTGGAAGTACGTGATTTATGCCACCTCAACTTTATCGGTAATGGGTGCCTGTGCCATCTTTTTGTTTGTCCCCGATGGGCCATTTAGAAAGCCGGGACAAAAATTTGACTTCCGTTCGAGCTTAAGTGGATTTAAAAATACAGGTTTCCGGTCGGCCGCTTTTGGTTACTTTGGCCACATGTGGGAGCTGTACACCTTTTGGGCATTTTTACCGGCAATGCTTTTACATTACAACAGCACGCAACCGGCTGCACAGTTAAACATTCCCTTGTTTTCATTTTTAGTAATTGGTTCGGGTGGTTTATCCTGTATGGTGGGTGGCGTGTTATCCCAAAAATTCGGAGCTAAACGCATTGCCATGATCGCCCTGGCTACATCAGGCTTATGCTGTTTACTCTCCCCAATCTTCCTTTTCTCACATTCAGTATATGCCCTATTAATCTTTTTATTTATCTGGGGATTATCAGGCACTGCAGATTCGCCCTTATTTTCTTCATTAATTGCTAAAAACGCACCTGAAGCACTCAGAGGAACCTCGCTTACCCTGGTAAATTGTATTGGCTTTGCACTAACCATTGTGAGTATTCAGGTCATTAATATGTTATCAAAAGAGATGAATTCGCATTATCTTTATATGGTTTTGGCCATTGGCCCTGTTTTGGGACTTTGGGCGCTGATAAGCAAAAAACGTATTAGGCCTCATTTCCAAAATCTCTTATATTGCAAAAAAAACGAACAATAAAATTACGCCATGGGGCTCGACATTCATCTAATCACAGATAACTCGGAAGAAATATCCCGCTCACAAAATGCAAATAATCATGTGGATTATTTCAATCAGCATAGCCTAAGCAGAACCTTCTGCAACCTGATGTCGCGGAGAAACGTTATTGGAGAAGAACCCGAACTTGATCAGATAGGTAGGCTCACCGATATCAATATTTCAGTTTTATATGATATGGAGCAAATTTGGAGTGTGGAATATATAGATTACAGGCTATCCATTGCAGAAACAGAAAATGAGAAACAAACCGTTTTTGAGCAGATTGCTGCAAGTAAAGAAAAGCTTAACGGCAATATCAATCTTATACTAGAAACGATAGAAGGGCTCATTAAAAAACTTTCACAATTTTCTAATTTGGGAGATAAGCTGAATAGTTATGGAGAAGATACTTTGGGTTACGATTACTATTTTACAGACTTTAATCTCGATAAAGGTGAAGGTTATATTGGAAATAATTTTGGCCAGGATCTTAGAAACTTCAGAAAATTTTTAGAATACGCAAAAACCAATGATGCTCGTACTGTATGGTTTAATTATGGATAAACAAAATTAGAATATGAAAAACAACACATCTCCTATCATAAAACCCGAATCATTAATCGCTTTAAATAAAACCGCTGAAATCGTGCTTATCGATGCCAGTGCGGGCTCAAAAGCGCGCTATGATGAACAACACCTCGATGGTGCACTTTTTGCCGATGTAAACGCTGATTTGGCTAATATCGGTGATTTCGCTCAGGGTGGCCGCCATCCTTTGCCTACTTTCGAACAATTTGCCAAAGTTCTGGCTAAATTTGGCATTGATCGCGATAGTCACGTGGTGGTTTACGACGATAAAAACGGTGGCAATGCTGCAGCCAGGTTATGGTGGATGCTGAAAGCCATCGGCCATGAAAAAGTACAGGTAATTGATGGCGGATTTCAGGCCGCGGTTAATGCAGGTTTTCCTACAAACAATGCAGTAGAAACGCCAAAATCAGCTAACCCCTACACCATTTCGGGTTGGAGCCTACCCCTTTCTGATATCGGCGAGGTAGAACAGGTAGCCCAAAACAACGATTACGTGGTAATTGATGTGCGCGATGCCAACCGTTATGCAGGTTTAACCGAGCCGATTGATTTAATTGCCGGCCACATTCCGGGTGCCACCAATATTCCTTTTACCGAAAACCTGGATGAAAAAGGCTTCTTTTTATCTCCAAGCCAATTGAAAGACAAATACAGTAAAGCGCTGGCTGGTATCGAAACCGCACACACCATTGTACATTGTGGCTCGGGAATTACTGCCTGCCACACGTTGTTAGCGATGGATTACGCTGGTTTACCAATCCCTAAGCTTTATGTAGGCTCATGGAGCGAATGGAGCAGAAATAACAAGGAAATGGTGTTGGCTGGCTAGTCTTATACAGACCTTACAGGTTTTAAAAACCTTTTTTGTTGGTCGGGATTTGCAATCCCGATCCCCGAAGCAGTGGATTTATAATCCACCCTGAGCTAAAAATTGGCTAACATAAAGTTGGAATTATAAATTCTTACCAATAAGAAAACTATGAAGACTGGAAGTATTTCAATTAACATTCTGAAAACCTGTCCGATTAATCGCAACAATTTTCAAAAAACATTTTTAATCTAATTATTTTATCCCTACATTTGCAGGCTAAAATTTTACAGTACTTTGAACCCACTAAAACAATTTTCATTACCGTTTACCGGATTAAAATTGGGAACTCATCAGTTTGATTATGAGCTTGATGACCGCTTTTTTAATGCTTTTGAGTATTCGTTAATTAAAAGTGGAGATTTGAAGGTTGACCTGGAACTTGACAAACAAGAAACCATGTTGATCCTGAAATTCAAAGTTATTGGCACTGTAAATTTAGATTGCGATAAATGTTTATCGGAATTTGCTTACCCGGTTAATCTTTACGAAAGGCAGATAGTAAAATTTGCTGAGGATGAACTGGAGAGCGACGACGAAGAAATTATTACGCTAAGCCGCAAAGATTCTGAAATTGATATATCAGGACCTTTATACGAAATGATTAACGTAGCGGTACCTTATATCAAAAACTGCGAGCAGGCAAACAAAGATTGCGATCAGGAGATGATTGATCGTTTGGAGCAATTATCAATTGCCAAACAAGCAGAAGAAAAAGAACAAACAAGCGACCCGCGTTGGGAAGCCCTTAATAAGTTAAAAAAATAATTAGATTATACACCAATGGCACATCCAAAACGGAAAATCTCGAAACAGAGAAAAAATAAAAGAAGAACACACTACAAAGCAGTTACTCCTTCTTTAGCAACATGCTCGGCAACAGGTGCTATCCACGTACCTCACCGTGCTTACAACGTTGATGGTAACTTATACTACAACGGTAAACTGGTTATCGAAAATACTCAGATAGGGTAATTTTCTTAAAAAATTGTTTGTGTTTTCAGCGGCTTTAGTCATACCTTAGTCAACTGAAAAATTCAGGATTACACCTGACTTAACACAAACAGATTTTTTCTATGAAAATAGGCCTCGACATAATGGGCGGAGACTATGCTCCCAAAGCAATCGTTTTGGGAGCAATAGCTGCTCATCAATCGCTTAACGCCGGAGAACATTTAGTTCTTATTGGCGATACCGAACAGATTAAACCCATTCTTGCAGAAGAAGGCTTTAATCCAGATCATTTTGAATACGTTCATACTGATGAAGTAATTGGTATGGGCGAACATCCTACCAAAGCAATTGTTCAGAAACCAAACTCGAGCATCGCAGTTGGTTTTAACCTTTTAAAAGAAGGTAAAATCGATTCGTTCGCAAGTGCAGGTAATTCTGGAGCCATGCTGGTTGGCGCTGTATTTAGCGTTAAAACCATTCCGGGCATTATCCGCCCTTGTTTATGTACAATCCTTCCTAAAATTAAAGGCGGCACTGGCCTGCTTTTAGATGTTGGCGCAAATGCCGACTGTAAACCCGATATTTTACTACAATTTGGCGTACTGGGTAGTTTATATGCAGAAAATCTTTTGCAGATAGAAGATCCTAAAGTTGCCTTAATGAACATTGGCGAAGAAGACGAAAAAGGAAACATGCTAAGCATGGCTACATTTCCGTTAATGAAAGATACCAATCTGTTTAACTTTGTAGGCAATGTTGAAGGCAGGGATTTATTTAATGACAAGGCTGATGTAATTGTTTGCGATGGTTTTACCGGAAATGTGATGCTGAAACTGGCAGAATCATTCTACGTATTAACCATCAAGAAAGGATTGAAAGATGAATTTTTCGATCGTTTCAATTACGAACAATACGGTGGAAGCCCGGTACTGGGTGTTAACGCTCCTGTAGTTATCGGACATGGAATTTCCAGTCCTTTAGCGGTTAAAAATATGGTTCTCCAATCACGGGAAATGATTACTACCGGATTGGTAGAAAAAATTAGAATGGCATTTAAATAATTTATTAAAATTCTTAAAATGAGTAAAATTCACGCTGCTATTACAGCAGTAAATGGTTACGTCCCCGACTATGTGCTTACAAACGCAGAGTTAGAAACCATTGTTGACACTTCGGATGAATGGATTACCAGCAGAACGGGGATTAAAGAACGTAGAATTTTAAAGGGAGAAGGTTTAGGTACTTCAGATATGGCGGTTCATGCTGTAAACGGCTTACTTAAAAAGAGGGGAATTGATGCAAAGGAAATTGAACTGATTATCTTTTGCACCACTACTCCTGATTTTACCTTCCCTGCAACTGCAAACGTTTTAGCTGATAAAGTTGGTGCTACCAATGCATGGGGTTACGATTTACAGGCTGCTTGTTCGGGCTTTATTTTCGGCCTGGCTACAGGTGCATCGTTTATCGAATCGGGCAGACATAAAAAAGTATTGGTAGTTGGTGGCGATAAAATGTCATCAATTATTAATTACGAAGACCGCACTACCTGTATTATTTTTGGCGATGGTTGCGGTTGTGCACTATTAGAACCAAATGAAGAAGGTTTGGGTATTCAGGATTCGATTTTAAGAACCGACGGTGCAGGTAGAGATTTCTTAGGCATGAAAGCTGGTGGTTCTGTTAAACCGGCTACCCACGAAACAATTGATGCCAGAGAGCATTTTGCACATCAGGAAGGCCCGACAGTATTTAAATTTGCCGTAACCAATATGGCCGATGTTGCTGCCGAAATTATGGAACGCAATGGCTTAACCGCCGATGATGTAGCCTGGTTAGTCCCGCACCAAGCCAACAAACGCATTATTGATGCTACCGCAAACCGCATGGGCGTTACCACCGATAAGGTAATGATTAACATTGAGCGTTACGGAAATACAACTAACGGAACCATTCCACTATGTTTATGGGAATGGGAAAGCAGATTAAAAAAAGGCGATAACATTGTGTTAGCAGCCTTTGGCGGTGGCTTTACCTGGGGTTCGGTGTACCTGAAATGGGCATACGACTCTAACTAGTCTCGAGTGTTGAGTTGGGAGTTCAGAGCTAAATGCGAAGAGCCATCAACCCAAAAACCATTACCCCGTAAGGCTGGTGCAGAGGGCACCCAATAATTAAAATTTAAAACAAAAAAAGTATAACTTAGTTAATTCATTTATACACTTTTTTTCACATAACAAGGATTAAAAAATGGATATCAAACAAATACAGGAACTGATCAAATTTGTTTCTCGTTCTGGAGTAAACGAAGTTGCTATTGAGCAAGAGGACTTCAAAATCACGATCAAAACAAACCAAGCACCTACAGTTGTGCATGCTACCATCCCACAAGCTCCGCTTGTACAGGCTGCTGCTCCAGTTGCTACAGCTCCTACTGCCCCAGTTGCAGCAACACCTGCTGTACCCGCTGCAGAAGACACTTCGAAATACTTAACCATTAAATCTCCAATGATCGGTACTTTCTACCGTTCAGCTAGTCCGGAAAAACCAATGTTTGTAAACGTTGGTGATGAAATTGGTACAGGTAAAGTAGTTTGTATTATTGAGGCAATGAAACTTTTCAACGAGATTGAAAGCGAAATTTCAGGCCGTATCGTTAAAATCCTGGTTGATAATGCATCACCTGTGGAGTACGACCAACCATTATTTTTGGTAGAACCTATTTAATAAACTACACAACTTTTACTCCTCGGTTACGTGTCCTCACGAACCGAAAACAGTAGGTTGTTATTTTCAGTATTGTATTTTAACAACTGAATAAAATATAAATGGTTCGTGGCGACACGAACCATGGCATTTAATTTAAAATTTGAATATACCGGTCAATGATTTGCTGAACCTTCAGTACAATCCTTTAATCGGTGTAATCATCAATTAAAAAATTATGTTTAAAAAAATACTTATTGCCAACAGGGGAGAAATCGCTTTGCGTATTATCCGTACCTGTAAGGAAATGGGCATCAAAACGGTTGCTGTTTATTCTACCGCCGATCGCGAAAGTTTACACGTACGTTTTGCTGATGAGGCCGTTTGTATTGGTCCCCCACCTAGTAAAGACTCCTATTTAAATATCCCCAATATTATCTCGGCAGCCGAATTAACCAATGCCGATGCCATTCACCCAGGTTATGGGTTTTTATCAGAGAACGCTAAGTTTTCTAATATCTGCCGCGAGTACAACATCAAATTTATTGGTGCTACCCCAGAGCAGATTAACGGTATGGGCGATAAAGCTTCGGCTAAAGAAACCATGAAACTTGCTGGTGTACCAACCATTCCAGGATCAGAAGGTTTGCTTACCAGCGTTAAAGAAGGTATTGCAATTGCCAATGAAATGGGTTATCCGGTTATCCTTAAAGCTACTGCTGGTGGTGGTGGCCGTGGTATGCGTGTGGTTTGGAAAGATGAAGATTTCGAAAATGCATGGGATAGCGCACGTCAGGAATCTGGTGCAGCATTCGGTAATGATGGTTTATATTTAGAAAAATACATCGAAGATCCGCGTCACATTGAAATCCAGATTATTGGGGATCAGTTTGGCAAAGCTTGCCATTTATCAGAACGCGATTGTTCAATTCAACGTCGTCACCAAAAACTGGTAGAAGAATCACCTTCGCCATTTATGACCGAGGAACTGCGTTTAAGAATGGGAGAAGCGGCAATTAAAGGTGCTCAGGCTGTAAACTACGAAGGAGCTGGTACAATCGAATTTTTGGTTGACAAACACCGCAACTTCTATTTTATGGAAATGAATACCCGTATCCAGGTAGAACACCCGGTTACAGAAGAGGTAATCAACTTCGATTTAATTAAAGAACAGATTAAAGTTGCTGCCGGAATTCCGATTTCAGGTAAAAACTATACTCCGGAAATGCACGCAATTGAGTGCCGCATTAATGCAGAAGATCCGGCGAACAATTTCCGTCCATCACCAGGAAGAATTACGAATTTCCATTCGCCAGGTGGTCACGGTGTGCGTGTAGATACGCATGTTTACGCCGGATATTCAATTCCTTCTAATTACGATTCGATGATTGCAAAATTAATTTGTGTGGCCCAAACCCGCGAAGAAGCCATTTGCACCATGGAGCGTGCTTTGAGCGAATTTGTAATCGAAGGTATTAAAACGACTATTCCATTCCATTTACAATTGATGAAAGATCCTAACTTCAGGGCAGGTAATTTCACCACGAAATTTATGGAAACCTTTGAATTTGTAGAAGGATAAAACGATTAAAACGTTATAAACATATAAAGGCTGTTCAATTCAATTTGGACAGCCTTTTTTATTGCATTTGAATTTTTATCCAGCATGGATAAATAACTGATCATTAATATTTAACCTCAACTGTAGCATTTAGTTACCTGGTTACGTTTATAGACAAAAACACTCCGGTAATGAAAAAAAATCTAATTAACGTCATCCTTTTCGTACTTGGTTTTGCAGTATTTACTTCTTGCAAAAAAGATGAGTATGAAACCATCCAAATTGTAAAAATGATTTCTGTTAAGGAAATGAGGGCTTTACCTACGGGAATTACAAAAGCGACTCCGGCAAAAAAAACAGGTAAAATTTACATTTACAACGATTATCTCTTCATTAATGAACCCAACGAAGGTATTCATATCTACAATAATGTCAATCCGAATGCACCTGTAAATATGGCTTTTCTGAAAATTCCGGGAAATGTAGATTTAGCGATTCACAACAATATTCTTTATGCCGATAATTTTATTGATTTACTGGCCTTTGATCTTTCGGACATGAACAATATCAAACAGGTTAAAAGGTTAACTGATGTTTTCAATCAACTGTATACTTTAGGTGCCCAAAAATATCTTTACACTTATAAAGATACCGTGGTAAAAAAACAAACTTATAAAGAGAAAATATATTACGATGCTTACAGTAATTCTTCGTCGCAAGGTGGTTCGGGACAAGGCGGTTCTATGGCCAGATTTACCTTAATGAACGACTATTTATATACGGTGGGGGTAAATAACCTAAGTTTATTTGATGTTAAAACAGCATCCAACCCAACCTTTTTAAAAGCTATTAATTTAGCCTGGGGTGTAGAAACCATCTTCCCTTATGAAAACAAATTATTTATAGGTACAAACCGGGGCATGCACATTTTTAGCGCTGCCGATCCCGCAAATCCGGTACAACTCTCTACTTACAGCCATATTTTTGCTTGCGACCCTGTGGTTGTGCAAGGAAAATATGCCTATGTTACTTTGCGCACAGGCAACAATTGCAGGCAGGCAAGTAATCAATTGGAAGTTGTAGATATAGAAGATCCTGCTAAACCGAAACAACTTGCGGTTTACACCATGCAAAACCCGCATGGCTTAAGCACCAGTGGCGACAATTTATTTTTATGCGAAGGCAACTTCGGATTAAAGAGTTTCAATATTGCCAATAAAACTAAAATAGGTGAAAACATGTTGCAGCATTTAAGTAATATCAAAAGTTTTGATGTTATCGCAGGCCCTAAATCGTTGATCGTAACAGGAGAAGATGGTGTATATCAATTCAATTACACCAATGCAGCAAATTTAAAGCAACTGAGCATAATTAAAGCCAGGCTTTAAAATTACGACCACACTTGGTTCGATTTTTTCAGTCATTTCTCAGAATAATATAAACTATTTCTATATTTAACACGTAAATACCATTCTATTCAAATAGAATGGTATTTTTGTTTTCAACATGAGCGACACTAAAAAAACATCACTTACAAAAGCAATCGGGCAAAAGAGTACAACCTTAGAGGCAGAAATGTCTTTTTTCGATCATCTCGATGTACTCCGTAAACATTTAATCAGAGCAGTAATTGCCGTTGCCGTATTTACGGGTATCGCGTTTTATTTCAATGAAGAAATTTTAGATAAAATTATTTTCGGGCCTAAAAAGCCTGATTTCTGGACCTACCGTATGATGTGCAAACTGGTTGAGCATTTCCCTTCGCTCGGCAAGGATATGTGTATCACCAAAATCAACGGCGAAATTATCAATACAGAAATGGCCGGGCAGTTTAACCTCCAGCTAAATGTGTGTGTAATGTGCGGTATTGTGTTGGGCTTTCCTTATTTGTTATGGGAAATCTGGCGCTTTGTTAAACCAGCCCTGCACGAAAACGAGCGCAAATCTGCAAGCGGTTTTGTATTCTTTGCATCGATATTGTTTATAATTGGTATTATTTTCGGATATTTTATTATCTGTGCCTTATCAATTAATTTCTTAACTGGTTATACGGTTAGTGCTGAGATTAAAAACACTTTCACTATAGATTCATATGTATCTTCTATAGCAACATTAACACTAGGCACAGGTATCATTTTTGAGCTCCCGATTATCATTTACATCTTATCGAAACTGGGTTTAATGACTCCGAAATTAATGCGTGCAAGCCGCAGGTATGCCACGGTTATAATATTAATTATCGCAGCGATTGTGACGCCAACTCCAGATATCCTTACGATGCTTACTGTAGCGGCTCCATTATTCCTATTGTACGAGGCAAGTATTTTTGTTTCAGCTTACATTGAAAAAAAGAAGAAAAAGGCCGAGGCAGCATTCTACGCTAACTAACAAAAACATTACGAACAGAATTCATAATTCTCTATAAATTTGACAATGTCTGATACAAAAATTAAAATTGCTATTGGCGCGGATCATGCCGGATTCGAATACAAAGAAATATTAAAAGATTTTTTACAAGATTACCAGGTAAAGGATTTTGGGCCTTACGCTGCAGATTCTGTTGATTATCCAGATTTTGCGCACCCTGTTGCCAGTGCTGTTGAAAGTGGAGAATTTACCTATGGTATTTTACTTTGCGGCTCGGCCAATGGTGTAGCCATAACAGCCAACAAACATCAGGGCATCAGAGCAGGCTTATGCTGGGAAAACGAAGTAGCTTCATTGGTACGCCTGCACAATAACGCTAACGTGTTGTGTATCCCTGCCCGTTTTGTTTCTGTAGATGAAGCAAAACAAATTACCGAAACTTTTTTAACTACGGCATTTGAGGGTGGTCGCCACCAAAACCGGGTCGAAAAAATTTCGTGCTAACCAGAAACTCAACTAACTATTATCATAATGAACAAAAAGTTTTTAACCCTTGGTTTGGCTACGCTTGTTACGGCAAGTTGCTTTGGCCAGATTAAACCGCTCCCGGCCAATAAAGACGCTATCAAGTTTAGCAAGGCCATTAACCCTGATAATGCCTACAAGCACCTTTCTGTTTTGGCATCTGATGAGTACGAAGGTCGCGAAACAGGAACCAAAGGTGCCTGGATGGCTGCAGATTACATCCGCGATTATTTTAAATCAATTGGCTTAAAAGGTCCGGTTGATGGCGGATATTTCCAGAAAATTAACCTGGTAAATGTTACTTTAAAAGAAAGCCATGTAACCGTTAACGGTCAGCCGAAAGAATACCAGAAAGATTACATCGTTTCGCCAAGCTTAATCAGCGATAATGGCTTTACTTTTTCTACCGATCAGATTGTATTTGTTGGTTACGGTGTTAAAAAAGATAACTACAACGACTTTAACGGAACCGACATTAAAGGAAAAGTGGTAATGATGTTCAGTGCTGGTGATCCAACTATAAAGCCAGGCACCAGAATTGACAGGGCAGCTTACCGTGCCATGCTTGAAACACGTGCGAAATATTTTGCTGAGAACAACGTAAAGGCCATCATTCTGATTGATCCTATGGTAGACAGGATTACAGAGAATACCAAACAAGCCCAAAACAAAGGCAGGGTAATGGTAAAAACCAATGCAGCGATCGAAGCCCAAAAACAAAATGATATCCCACGCATTTCGATTTCAACTGCAGTTGCGAACGATTTGTTAAAAGGGGCAAATACAACTGCCGCTGATTTACAGAAAAAAATAGTAGAAAGCCAGGCACCTGCTTCACAGGTATTAAACGTTCCTTTTTCGGCAAGTGCCGCTAAAAATGAAGCCTCAGTTAGATGTGAAAATGTTTTGGGCTACTTAGAAGGTTCTGATCCAGTACTTAAAAAAGAAGTATTGATCTTAACCGGTCACTACGATCATATTGGTTTAGAAACAGACCCTAACGCAAAAGATAAAGTAAATAATGGTGCCGACGATGACGGATCGGGTACTACTGGTGTTTTATTGATGGCAAAAGCCTTTACTGATGCAAAAAAAGCAGGTAAAGGTCCTAAACGCAGTATACTATTCATGACTGTTGTTGGTGAGGAAAAAGGCTTATGGGGTTCTGAATGGTACTCTGAGCACCCTGTTTTCCCGGTAGCCAACACCATTGCCGATTTAAATACCGATATGATTGGCCGTACAGGCGAAGAGTATTTGGGTAAACCAGATTCGGCAAATTACATTTACTCGGTAGGTTCCAAAATGTTAAGTAGCGACCTGGCTAATTTAAGCGAGCAGGTTAATGCTACTTATACCAAAATGAAACTGGATTACAAATACGATGATCCGAAAGATCCTGAGCAGATTTATTACCGCTCAGACCACTATAACTTTGCTAAATTAGGTATTCCGATTATTTTCTATTACGATGGAATGTTACAACAGGACTACCATAAGCCTGGCGATGAAGTAAGCAAAATCAACTTCCCGTTATTGGCAAAAAGAGCAAAATTAACCTACTATACCGCATGGGAACTGGCTAACAGAGCTAAACGTCCGGCAGTAGACATGGACGGAAAAGGAAATCCGAAGAAATAATATTCAAAATACTCAGCCTCAACGAAATGTTGAGGCTTTTTTATGCACATTACTTTTGGTGCCTGCATAAATTCCTATCTTTGGTTTTTAACAGCGTAGCCTGAACTAAAAGCAGCTATTCTTCGTTACCCCTATAATAAAATTGCCATTGATGAAAACTGCCGAGGAATTTTTAGAGAAGTCTGATGAGAAAGCTTTCGATTTACCGCACCGTAAAACCATAAATTACAATATTGGTAAATACAATGCGGCAGTTGAACGCGGCTTGTCGAAGTTCGAAAACCTCGAAGCTTCTAAAAAGAAGGCACATGTAATTAAATGGCGGGTGATGGAAAACCTGGACAAGTTCTTACCCGAGTTCGAATCGAACTTTCAGCGCCGAGGTGGTAAAGTAATTTGGGCCAACGATGCAGCAGAAGCTCAGCAGGAAATCCTCAACATCATTAAAAGAAACAATGGGAAAACGGTCATCAAATCTAAATCGATGACAACTGAGGAAATCCACCTGAACGACTTTCTGGAACAAAACAATATCGAATCGCTGGAAAGTGATTTGGGTGAATACATCGTTCAGTTATTGGGCCAGGCACCATACCACATTGTTACCCCGGCAATGCACTTAAGTGCTACAGATATTGCACAATTATTTCATGATAAATTTGGAACCCCACTTGATGCCACACCACCACAACTGGTGCAAAAAGCGAGGGAACTGCTCAGAGATAAATATTTAAATGCCGATATTGGCATTAGTGGTGGCAATTTCCTGATTGCCGATACCGGAAGTATTGCCATTACCGAAAACGAAGGTAATGCGCGCTTAAGTACTACTTTTCCTAAAATACATATCGCCATTGTAGGTATCGAAAAGGTAATTCCTTCTATGGCCGATCTGGATCTGTTCTGGCCTTTACTGGCCTCGCATGGAACGGGGCAAAACCTAACGGTTTACAACAGTATCCTAAGCGGTCCGCGGCAGCCAAATGAAACAGATGGCCCTGAAGAAATGTATGTCATCCTGCTGGATAACGGCCGTACCAATTTACTGGCTCAAAAAGATCAACGACAGGGCTTGTACTGCATCCGTTGCGGTGCCTGTTTAAATGCTTGCCCGGTATATAAAAATATTGGTGGGCATACCTATAACACCACTTATAGCGGGCCAATTGGCTCAGTAATTACCCCACATTTAAAAGGTATGGAAGAGTTTAAGCATCTAAGCTATGCTTCCAGTCTCTGCGGAAAATGTTCGGAGGTTTGCCCGGTAAAAATCGATATCCACAAAATGCTGCTGTTAAACCGGAGAGATGCAGCGGTGGAGCATGAAAACGGCAAAAAAGAAGAAATGGGCTGGAGCATGTTCAACAGAATGATGCAAAAGCGCAAGTGGATGGATTTCTTTGGTGGGAAGTTTAAAAATTTTATGCTTAAAACTTTCTTTAAAAAGAGTTGGGGCAAATATCGCGAAATGCCAAAAGTTGCCGATAAATCTTTCGCAAAACAGTATGAGGAGATGAAAAAGAACCGGGAATCTTAGCCAGAACCATAAGCCAAAACAACCAAATATGCATTTTAACCGAAGAGATAAAGACGACGAATTCTTACTGAATTTATATAAAAAGCTGCTTTATCCCCGGATGGTGGAGGATAAAATGCTCAAATTATTGCGTCAGGGGCGCATAGGAAAATGGTTTTCGGGTATTGGCCAGGAAGCCATTGCTGTAGGCAGTACAATGGCCATGCTGCCTGAGGAATACATTTTACCCATGCACCGCAATCTGGGTGTTTTTACTTCGCGTAATATTCCTTTAAAAAAACTAATGGCCCAATGGCAGGGAAAGTTAACTGGCTTTACCAAAGGTCGCGACCGCTCCTTTCATTTTGGCACACAAAACTATAAAATTGTGGGGATGATCTCCCATCTCGGTCCGCAAATGGCACTTGCAGATGGTATTGCATTAGCCGATCTATTAGCCAATAAACAGCATGCCACCCTGGTTTACACCGGCGAAGGCGCAACCAGCGAAGGTGATTTCCATGAGGCAATAAATGTTGCTGCTGTTTGGGGCCTTCCGGTAATTTTTTTAATCGAGAATAATGGTTATGGTTTATCTACCCCAAAATCAGAACAGTTCAGGTGTAAAAACCTGGTCGATAAAGCTATTGGTTACGGCATTGAGGGCAGGCAAATTGATGGAAACAACGTGCTTGAAGTCTACGATACCATTAACCAGCTGGCCATGGAAATCAGAAAAGACCCCAGACCTGTTTTGGTAGAATGCATGACCTTCAGGATGCGTGGGCATGAAGAGGCATCGGGCACCAAATATGTTCCCCAGGAGTTATTTGATGAATGGGAAAAGAAAGATCCCCTAAACAATTACGAAGCTTATTTAATTGAGCAGGGCATTTTAACTCCCGATACGATCACCGATATCAAAATCCAGTTTAAAAAAGATATTGAAATAGCGATCGAAGAGGCTTTTGAAGAGCCTGAACCCATTGCCGATGCCGTGCAGGAAGAAAATGACATGTATTTTCCTTACCAGCAGGACATCCTTCAACCGGGAGAATCTGCCACTGAAAAAAGATATTTAGATGCCATTAGTGATGCCCTGGATCTGGCTATGGATAAATACCCAAATCTGGTTTTAATGGGGCAGGATATTGCCGATTATGGCGGAGCTTTTAAAATTACCGATGGCTTTACAGCTAAATACGGCAAAAGTCGGGTGCGTAACACCCCCATTTGTGAGTCGGCCATTGTAGGTGCAGGTTTAGGGCTGTCTATAAATGGTTATAAAGCTGTTGTAGAAATGCAGTTTGCCGATTTTGTAAGTGTTGGCTTTAACCAGATTGTAAACAATTTGGCCAAAACGCATTACCGCTGGGGCGAGAAAGCCGATGTTGTGGTACGCATGCCTACAGGTGCAGGAACAGGAGCTGGCCCTTTCCATTCGCAAAGCAATGAGGCTTGGTTTACCAAAACACCAGGCTTAAAAATTGTTTATCCTGCATTTCCGGAAGATGCAAAAGGTTTGCTCCTGGCCGCCATTGCTGATCCAAATCCTGTGATCTATTTTGAACATAAATATTTGTACAGAAGCTTAACTACTCCCGTACCCGAGGGTTATTACACTACCGAAATTGGTAAAGCAGTTACCTTAAAAACCGGCAACCAGTTTTCAATTATCACCTATGGTTTAGGCGTACACTGGGCTTTAGATTATTTAAAGGAGCATACTGAACTAGCTGCTACATTGGTTGATTTGCGAACGCTTCAACCATGGGATAAGCAAACGGTAAAAGAGGCAGTAGAAGCTACCGGAAGGGTGCTGATTTTACACGAAGATACGCTGACCAATGGTTTTGGCGCCGAAATTTCGGCCTGGATTGGGGAGCATCTTTTCCAATACCTCGATGCACCGGTAATGCGATGTGCAAGTTTAGATACTGCCATCCCAATGAATAGGGTGCTGGAAGATGATTTTTTGGCCAAATCCAGATTAGCAGAAACAATTGATAAATTATTAAAATACTAAAGAAGGTTAATCGTACACTGTTTAAATTGGTTAATTGTAAGTTTATCTAAACAGTTAACCGATTTAAACGATTAATCAGTTAAACATAAGGAATGGGCACTTTCAAAGTCAGCGGAAACATAGTTAATATCGTAAAACGAAATATTTATTTTGGTGAAATAGCAGTTGAGGCCGGAAAAATAAAATCGATTGCCAAAATTTCAGAAGAACGCCCCGGCAGCCCCTTTATCACCCCGGGCTTTATTGATAGTCATGTGCACATTGAAAGCAGCATGTTAATTCCGAGCGAATTTGCCCGGCTGGCGGTGGTACATGGTACCGTAGCGACGATTAGCGATCCGCACGAAATTGCCAATGTATGTGGCATGGAAGGTGTTGAGTTTATGATCGAAAACGGAAATACCGTACCTTTTAAATTTAATTTCGGTGCACCAAGCTGTGTTCCGGCTACAACTTTCGAAACTGCAGGTGCAGAATTAGACCACGACGATGTTAAGGCACTTTTAGAACGTCCGGAGATTAAATATCTCAGTGAAATGATGAATTTTCCGGGGGTGCTATACAAAGATGAAGAAGTTTTAAAAAAGATTGCTGCCGCCCACCAGCTCGGCAAACCTGTTGACGGACATGCCCCGGGCTTACGTGGCGATGCGGTTCAAAAATATATCGATGCGGGTATTTCTACCGATCACGAATGTTTTACTGCAGAAGAAGCGTTGGATAAACTGCAACGTGGCATGAAAATCCTGATCCGCGAAGGCAGTGCAGCCAAAAATTTCGAGGCATTAATCCACCTACTTCATGATTGGCCCGAAATGATGATGTTTTGCAGTGATGATAAACACCCTGATAGTTTAGTAGAAAACCACATTAACGAAATTTGTGCAAGAGCAGTAGCTAAAGGAATCGACGTCTTTAAAGTACTAAGAGCAGCATGCATTAACCCGATATTACATTATAAACTGGATGTTGGTACCTTGCAGGTAGATGATGATGCCGATTTTATTGTGATAGAAGATCTGGTTAACTTTAAAGTAAAACAAACCTATATTAATGGTCTTCTAGTAGCAGAAAATGGCGAAATGGCAGGCAATTGGATCAATCATGTGGCCAGCAAAGAATCGATCAACCACTTTGATTGCAGCCCTAAAAAAGAAGAAGATTTTATTTTACGGTATGAAAATCAGCAGGAAGTCCCGGTTATTGAAGCCCTGGACGGTCAGTTAATTACCAATAAACTACTTGCTGCACCCAAGGTAGAAAACGGGAACATGGTTAGTGATATAGCCAACGACATACTTAAAATGGTTGTGGTAAACCGCTACCACGATGCGCCCATTGCCATTTCTTTTGTCAAAAATTTTGGTTTAAAACAGGGCGCTATTGCCTCGAGTGTGGCGCACGATAGTCATAATATTATTGCTGTAGGTGTTGATGATAAAAGTATTTGCGAAGCGGTAAACCTGGTGATTAAGGAAACCGGTGGCGTTGTAGCTCTAGGTGATGGAAAAGAAGAGGTGCTGCCCCTGCCAGTTGGAGGTTTAATGAGTAAACATAATGGCTATGAGGTCGCTACATGCTACACTGCGATTGATCAATTTGCAAAAGATTTGGGATCAACCTTGCTTGCTCCTTTTATGACGCTTTCTTTTATGGCACTTTTGGTTATTCCACACCTGAAACTAAGCGATAAAGGTTTGTTTGATGGTGATGAGTTTAGGTTGGTGTAATATTGCATCCGTCACCCTGAATTTATTTCAGAGTCTTACTTGTTACTAAGAGATGTTGAAACAAGTTCAGCAGGACGCTTGTGATAAGTTAGTCTAACAAAAACACCTCAGCCAGCGGATTAAAGAGGTAAACCCGCTTATCGTCTAAACAAACACAGCGGTAACGTTTTCTAATGCGCTCGCCTTTGGTAAAACGTCGGCCATCTTTAATTTTGAAATTTGCATTTGCAGGTAACTGCTCTACATGCAAGACGCCAATGGTATTCGCATCATATTTTTTTAAAGCGCGCGATAAATGTAAATCAGAACAGCTTGAGGCTGCAGGGTTAGACATGTAGTTATCTATCGCTTTATGAATATCATCAGGAAAAATATTCATATCAAAAAAGGGAACCATCATTCGCTGGAAATTTTTCTTCCATTCGGTGCCGTGTGGTTTTACCTTATTCTTAAAATCGTTCCAGGTTAACAAATGCGCGAACTCATGTACGGTAGTAACCAGGAAAGCATAGTGGTTGAGGTTAAAATTTACAGAAATGCGATGGCCTTTATCCCGAAAAGGATGGCGGTAGTCACCCAGTTTGGTAGAACGTGTTTTAGCGATTTTAAATTCGCACTGAAAATAATCAATCCACTTGGCAATTAGCGGCGCTGCCTCGGCAGGCATGTATTGCGCTAAAACGTTAACTTTCTCCACAGATGCTAAGATAATTATTTTTAAAGTTTAACCGCAAAAGGCTCAAAGTTTTACAATACAAAAACAGAACAATCTGAGAGCTTTAAAGACATTCATTATAGGTATTTTCAAGCAACCCTTGTGCAGATACTTAACTATTCTTCTGTTGGAAAAAGCGATGCCAGTACCATTTTTATCTCGCCGAAAGAGTAATCTTTGCCCAGAAACTCCCTAATGGTAGCCATTGATTTTGTTTTCTGGCTTTCAACTGCATCTGCAATATTCCTGATCTTATTGGGTTTAACCAGTTTGTTTACGTCCAATTGTTGGGTAGAAACATAATAGGCCAAATGACCTTCAATGGTGCCCAGCGATAAGCCACGTTCCTTTGCAATTTCGGCTAAAGTTTTGCCTTGCTCATACAATTCAAAACTTAACAGTTTCGTATCAGGTTTCGGCTCTTTCTTTTGCTTCTCTGTAGCAGTCCTTACTTTAAGTGCCATTCCTTTAAGGGTAATCGCCTTTTTCAATTGCTCTTCCCTTTCAACCGTATTCAAAAGCGCATCGGTATCGGCCTTGCTAAACTCTTTTCCATCAATAATGGCCTGAAGCAGCGCCTTGCTTTTATGGATTTTTTTCAACTGTTCATAAATCACAATTTCCAGTTCAAGCAATTCCGTTAAGTAAGTTTTAATCTGCTTCTCTTCCTTGATTGATTCAATTTGTATTAAAAACTTGTCCGATACCTCCTTAATTAGCGGACTGAAATACTTTACAGCAGCTTGTACCCGCTTAGAAACGTTAAACAAGGTATGTTCGGTTTGTTGGGCAAACAGGTTCTTAAGTTGATTAATAAAAGTATCCGCCGTCGCAGTAATTTTCTGAAAATCTTTATAAAGATCCATCGTCCACTCATCATAGCGTTGCTTGGTTGATTTGGCTTCACTCTTATCAAATGTCTGCATGTGCTCTTTAAAATAATAGCGCACCATATTCAAATCAAAAGCCGATAGCAAATAAGTTCTGATAAAATCGTAACTCTCGGCACTGATCTGCTGATCGAGCACCTCTGCGGGCTGTTTGGTTTTAGAGAAATAATGAATGTTTTGATCTTGTTGTAAACCAGTTTCTCGAAGGTGTGAGGTTAAAACCAAGCCTTTAAGCGAGCGGAGGCGTGAAAGGGCAACATAAGCCTGCCCGGGGGCAAAAGCGTCACCAATATCGATAATAGCTTTCTCAAAAGTTAAACCCTGACTTTTATGCACCGTAATGGCCCAGGCTAGCTTAATGGGATATTGGACAAAAGTACCAGCTACATTTTCTTCGATCTCGTTAGTAGCCTCATTGAGTTTATATTTTACGTTCTCCCAGGTGTAAGGCGAAATCTGGATTACCATTTTATCTTCGGGCAATTCAATTTCTATCGCGCCTTTTTCGATATGATGTACAACGCCTATTTTACCATTGTAATAGCGTTTTTCAGCAGTCATGTCATTTTTAATAAACATAATCTGCGCACCAACCTTAAGCTCCAAACTTTTATCATTTGGATAAGCATGTTCATTAAATTCGCCGGTAACCTTGGCGTCAAAAAAATACGATTTGCCTGTCAGCTGTGTTAAGCGTTCGCGGTTAATAGCATCAGCTTTATTGTTGTGCGTGGTTAAAGTAATGTAATTCTCATCAGCAGCAGGCTTAAAATCCTGTATAAAATGCTGCTGTAATAACGCGGTATCCTGGGCGGTAATCTGGTTATTACGCAGGTTATTAAGCAAATCGATAAAAACTGAATCATCCTGACGGTAAATTTTATCGAGCTCAATATACACTGGCGGGTTATTTTGAAGCGCAAGTGCATCGAAAAAATAAATGCTTTTATAAAACCCAGCCATTACCCTCCACTCATCATTTTTAACTACCGGTGGCAACTGATGTAAATCGCCTATAAATAATAATTGAACCCCGCCAAAAGGTACATTTTTATTTCTGCGGATATAACGAAGCGAAAAATCAATCGCATCAAGCATATCTGCCCGCAGCATACTTACCTCATCAATCACCAGCAGTTCGAGCTCCTGAATCATCCGCCTTTTATTCCCCTGCATATTTAAATGCTTAACCATAGTACGTGGCGTATTAAAGTTAAAGGTGATGTGCTGATTGATAATACTACCTGCTGCATCAGGAAAAAAAGCACCAAAGGGCAGCTGGAAAAGAGAGTGTATGGTAACCCCAGCAGCGTTGATAGCCGCAATACCGGTTGGCGCACAAATCATCGCCTTTTTATGCGTAAGCTGAATCAATTTACGCAAAAAAGTAGTTTTACCCGTTCCCGCCTTCCCTGTTAAGAAAACGTGTTTGGAGGTATAATTCACAAATTTAGCCGCAATTTCAGCGGGCATAGAACTTTCTTCTAATGTAGGCATCTGCAATAAAATTTTAGTTTGCTAAAACAGGGAGGATCAATAAAGCTAACCATTTTAGCACAAAAATAGGGATGATTTATAAAAATTTTGGATTATTTCTTTTTTATCTCCGATCAATCGCCCTGGGTTTAAACCCAGGGCGATAGTTATTAAACAATTAACCAGTTTTTCGTATCTTTGCAGCCTCATGGAGCAAAAATCTAAAATTCTTCTGTTAGCAAGATTTCTTTAACGCTTCCACCTATCTTATAATTTCCTTTTTATTATGCTTAACCCTGAAATAGAAAAACGTAAAACCTTTGCCATTATTAGTCACCCCGATGCAGGTAAAACCACACTGACAGAAAAATTTCTGCTGTTTGGTGGCGCCATCAACACGGCTGGTGCGGTAAAAAGAAATAAGGCAAACCAGAGCAATACTTCCGATTTTATGGAGATTGAGAAGCAACGTGGTATCTCGGTTGCTACCTCGGTTATGGGTTTCGAATACAGCGGTAAACGCATCAACATTCTCGATACACCAGGTCACAAAGATTTCGCCGAAGATACTTACCGTACTTTATCGGCCGTGGATAGCGTAATTTTAGTGGTCGACTGTGTAAAAGGTGTAGAGGAACAAACTGAAAAACTGATGTCGGTTTGCCGCATGCGAAATACGCCTGTAATTATCTTCATCAACAAAATGGATAGAGAAGGTAAGGAAGCTTACGATTTGCTGGATGAGATCGAAGAGAAACTAAACATCAGTTTGTGCCCGCTTTCGTGGCCAATTGGACAAGGACACACTTTTAAAGGAGTTTATAGCATTTATAACAAGCACTTAAATTTATTCAACTCTGATAAAACCAAAGTTACCGATTCAGTAGTTGCTGCAAATGACCTGAACGATCCCACACTTTTAGATTACCTTAAAGAATCCGAAATCAATAGCTTAAAAGATGATGTGGAGCTGGTTGACGGAATTTATGGCAAAGTAGATAAAGATTTATACACCGAAGGTTTATTGGCTCCTGTATTTTTTGGAAGTGCGATTAACAACTTTGGTATTAAAGAGCTGCTTGATACTTTTATCGATATTGCACCTAGTCCGAAACACCGTGAGGCCGAAGAGCGCGATGTTTTGGTAGAGGAGAAAAACTTTAGCGGTTTTGTATTTAAAATCCATGCCAACTTAGACCCTAAACACCGCGACAGGATTGCCTTTTTAAGGATTTGCTCGGGTAAATTTGAACGCAATAAATTTTATTACCATACCCGTCAGGATAAAAAACTGAAATTTTCTAACCCGATGGATTTTATGGCCAACGAGAAAAGTATTGTTGAAGAAGCATGGCCGGGTGACGTGGTTGGTTTGTATGATAGCGGGAACTTTAAAATTGGCGATACTTTAACCGAAGGTGAAAAACTTCAGTTTAAAGGAATTCCGAGCTTCTCTCCTTCTATTTTTAAAGAGGTTGAAAACATGGATCCCATGCGAACCAAACAGTTGGAAAAAGGAATTGAACAATTAACGGATGAAGGTGTGGCGCAATTATTTGTGATGCAACCCGGAAACCGGAAAGTAATCGGTGCTGTGGGCGAACTTCAGTTCGAAGTAATCAATTTCCGTTTAGAGCACGAGTATGGCGCAAAATGTCGTTTCCGTACCTTAAGTTATACCCGTTCGAGCTGGGTTACCTCCGAAGACAAAAAGAAACTGGATGAGTTTGTAAAACGCAAACAACAGCATATTGGTTTTGATAAAGAAGCTAACCCTGTTTACCTGGCCGACAGTGAGTATATGATTAATTTAACCAAACAGGATTATCCTGATATCGATTTCCACAAGACAAGTGAATTTAAAAGCTAGTCTGGGGTCTTTAGTCCAGAGTCGGAAGTCCAAAACACATAAAAAAGCCTCTCCAGATTTCTATCAACGGGAGAGGCTTTTTAGATTATATGATTGACTACTTTTTACTCAAATCCCAAATCTTTAAACTCGTTAAAGTACTTTTACCGTCTTCCGAAAATGCCGTAATTCCGGTTGCTTTTTCGTCAGGAAAAATCATGGTCGAAATTACCTTCTCCCCGCCATTTCCGAAAACTTCAAGCGATGATTTATCAATCAGGATCTGAATTTTCACTTTACCACCAACAGGGTTTATTTTAGCGGTTTGAACGATATTTTTATCGTTTTTAACACCTTTTTCTGAACGTGAGCAATCTACATAAAGCTCATTTTTATCAGCGTGGTAGCCTACTTCAATTTCTTTAATCACTTTCCCCTGCACATCTTTTAATTGGGCCAGCTTAAAGCCTGCGTTTTTAGCATCATTCAAATCAAATTCTGCTTCAATCCAGTTCGCATTATTAATCTGATCCAGTTTTAGCTCACCATCAACAGCTAAATTTTGTTTGGATAGTACCCTGTTCTGCGAGAGTTTTTTAAGGTTCCCCGCAATAACCGAACTCGGCTGCTGATACAACCTCACGCCATCAGGTGTGGTTTTTAAGGCTAAATCTCTTGGAATAGACATTTGCCCTTTCCACGGGAAGGTTTCTTTACCTCCCGGCTGTAACCAGCCTAAAAGGATGCGCTTATCATTTGGTGCACTGTTCCATGGAATGGCCGCATAAAATGAGTCACCATCATCTACCAGCAGGGTTAACTGACCATCGTTATCATTTTTAAAAGTTTTGCCATCAAAATCGCCTACGAAATATTGCATGGTAGGCCCTTTTGGTCCAAATAGCGAAATCATGAGCACCCATTTAGTGTTATTCTTATTTCCATCAACGGCTAAGGGAATGATAAAAGGGCATTCCCAACCACTGCCCTGATTACCCTGCTTACCAAAATCGCTCAGCATGGTCCAGTCTTTGAGGTTTTTAGAGCCATAAAACCTGGCCTGATGCTCATCAACCATCGCAACAGTCATAATCCATTTTTTAGAAGCTTCGTGCCACCATACATTCGGGTCGCGGAAATCTTTTTTATTTAAATCGATAATGGGGTTTTTAGCATAATTGGTAAAGGTTACACCGCCATCATTGCTATAGGCCATATACTGCGATTCGTTATGCTGTTTAGGTAAATCGGCAGTATAAAAAACAAGAATAGGCGCTTTGCCTTTACCTAAACCACTTACATTTTGTTTATCCAAAACCGCCGAGCCGGAAAAAATCATGGTCGTGGTATCTTTGGTAATTTTTTCGGGAATGGCAACGGGCAGGTGTTGCCAATTTACCAGGTCTTTACTTTTGGCATGACCCCAGCTCATGTGCCCCCATTTATTTTCGAAAGGGTTGTACTGGTAATACAAATGGTATTCACCGTTCAGGTAAATCAATCCGTTTGGATCGTTAAGCCAGTTAGTTGGCGCTGTAAAATGGTAATTGGGCCACCATTGCGGTGTAGCCTGCTGCGCAAAGGTATTTAACGAACAAGCAATGAGAATGCATAAAATATATTTGGTTCTGCTCATAATCGGTTATTGAGCCTTCAAAATACAAATAAGAATTCAATTACTAAAACGTTTAACTAAACCATTTCGTTTTCAAGAGTATCTTTTCTGTTTTCTGAATAGTTTCATATTGTTCATAAGTTCGCTGCAAACGTTTTTTTATTTTCCAGATCAACAATTTTGGCGAACGCACTTTAACACATTCACCAAAACCTAAAATCTCTCGTTCAAGTTCATAATTCAGTATAACATCTATTCTAAAAACTGTAGTTTTATCATTTTTATTCAGCACTACCTGTGAGGTATGCAAAGGTTTGGTAATTACATAGGGTGCATGATCGTTGGTAAACTCTAAAATGACCTTGTGCGGCCTATCCCTTTGATTCTTGGTTACCCCAATCAAATCATCGTAATAACGATCGAAATCTACCCCATCGTAAGCCAAAAATTCTTCGTTGGGCAGTTCCTGAAATTCGACGATACGATCCAGAGCCAGATTTAAAATCCCAGGGCGTTTCTTGGCCTTGCAAATCAAAAACCAGCGGTTTCGGTATTCTTTTAGCAGGTATGGGAAATAAATGCCTTGCTGCGCCTGCTGTGCTTTGAATGATTTATATTCAATCAGCAGCGATCGTTTATTTAAAACTGCCTGGTAAAGCGGTGGGATACATTCCAGCCCCTTCACCAACTTATTGCTTTCCAGTTGAATGTTATTACCGCTCTGTTTGGTTGATTTGTAGAGGTTATTCTCCAAACGCGCAATCATATCACTCATCTCGTCGAAATAATTGAAGGCATTAAATTGCTTCAGCACGCCAACAATTTCTTTCATTTTATCTACATCAGCGTGATTAATCGGTGCTTTTGTAATGCTAAAACCAGGATCTGCGTAGGCATAAAACCGCTTGTCTTTTACTACAATGGGCGCATTATAACCGAGCTTATCACTCCGCATCAACTGGATATCGGCCTGTATAGTGCGCTTACTTACCCCACTGGTTATGCCTTCCAGTTCGTAAAGGGTTTGGGCAACCTTTTCAATAATATCATCCAGCGTCCATTTACGGAAACGGTTTTTCAAACAATCATCGATGGTTTTGTAACGAATGAGGGCTAATTTATTGATGGCCATTTTGAGGGTTTTAGCGGGCAGGTTAAAAATCTGGCATTTAAGCTTCTGTTAAATATAACGAAGTTTCCTACAACTACGCAATACAATTGCGCAATTGATTTCAAAAAACACAAACTCAATCAAAAACAAAATTTTACAACCCTCAAAATCAACAGATTATTTGAAATACAATAAAATATTTTCAACTGCGCAATTCCTCCGCGCAGGGGTGGTGGCATCTTTGTAATGTCGCCAGTCGATAATAATGTTCTTTGAAAAATATCAATAATAAATAACTGATTTACAATACAAAGTAAACTGTTTCAATAATACGCGCTCTCCACTATGCCGTTCACTTAGAACAGCACAACATGAAGCCCCTGTTCCGGATATGCGGGACAGGGTTAAGAGCCGCAATTAAACAGTTCAAGTAAATCAGTATATAAAGAAATTCCGGTGAATAACCGGGATGGCAACGTTACATAAAGCCTGATCCTTGTTGTGGGTTTCGGTATAGCTCCAAAGTATTCGTGCAGTTGCATAGAATATGCTGATCAGGATTGTGATAGTTTGTCTGAACACGTTGTGTGTCGTGGGTTCGATTCCCGCTTCCGGAGCGATCTGGAATAGCTCAGTTGGTTAGAGCAACAACCATCAAAATGCAGGTTCGAATCCTGCTTCCAACTCAACCTTGGAATCGCATAAGGGTAATGCAATGGAATGTTAATCCATATTAAAAGAAGGGCAACTTTTACAATCGCCCACCAGAATAAGCGTTGCGCAACCGCATTTGGCTTTAGGATTTTTCGGAATCTAAAAAGCAAATCTGTGTTTTGCTTAGTAAGTATCAGTGAAGCGAGAAAGATTTAAAAATCAAATACTTTAATCGAAAGAGGGAAAATGTACTCAGTAGCACAAGCCCAATTAGAAAATTGGTTTCATTTCTAAACAAACTTGACAAACTTTTACTTCCGCAGAAAACAGATAAATGTTCTTCCGCAACGCTTTTAAAAAACAAATAACAATTTAAATAAATTTAAAACCAGAAAACATGAAAAGAGTAACCATTAACACCAATTATGTTGGATTGGTGTTTAAAAGAGGAAAATTAAAAAACGTATTAACTGAAGGAACTTACTGGTTAGGTTTTGGCGAATATATTACATTATACGACATGGGAAAAGAATACTTTTTTACCCTTGCAGAGTTAGAAGTAATGCTAACCAACATTGACTTTACCAATCTGGTACACCTGGTAGATGTGGCCGACAATGAATTGGCACTGGTTTACCGCAATCAGAACTTCAAAAGTGTTTTAACAGCAGGTAAGCATGCCATTTGGAAAGGCTTATCAAGCTACACTTTCGAAAAGGTAAATATCAGCAATATCGAAATTGAAGGTAGTATTGACCGCAATCTATTGGAAAAAGCGCCTCTGGCAAGTTATATCAGGGCGTTTAAAGTAGAATCATTTGAGCGGGCTTTACTGTTTATCGATGGGAAATTCGATAAAGTATTGGAAGCTGGAAACTACATGTACTGGAAAAATGCAACAACCATTACTGTTGTTAAAACCGACATGAGGCAATTGAACCTGGAAGTGGTGGGACAAGAAATCTTAACCAAAGATAAAGCCCAATTGAGGATTAATTTTAGCGTTCAATACAAAGTGGCAGATATTAGTAAAGCTTTGCTGGAGAACAAAGATTTTGACAAACAATTGTACATTATTATGCAATTGGCCTTAAGAGAATCTATCGGTTTAATGACTTTTGATGAGCTGATGGAAAGTAAGGAAAAAATTGCCACACAGGTGATGGATATAACCCTAGCTAAAGCTGCAGATTTAGGTGTTAAATTAATCAACTGTGGTGTTAAGGATATTATTTTGCCAGGCGATGTGAAGGAGATTATGAACCAGGTTTTGATTGCCGAGAAAAGGGCGCAAGCCAATACTATTACACGGAGAGAGGAAACAGCCTCGACCAGAAGTTTGTTAAATACAGCCAAATTGATGGAAGACAACGCGATGCTGTACAAGTTGAAGGAGATGGAATATGTTGAGAAAATCGCAGAAAAAATCAATAATATCAGCTTATCGGGCAGTGGCCAAATTGTTGATCAATTGAAGCAAATCTTTGTAAAATAAGTTAAATTTAGAAGCCCCGGCCAGGTAATTGATGCCTGCCGGGAATAAATTAGAGAAAAATGAACAACAACATAAAAGGAAATGACCTTATTGAAACAGGTTATACCGAAGGAAAAATATTAGGCTTAGCATTGGATATTTTGAAAGCAAACTTTACAGATATTGAAGAAAAAGAATTGCTGGCCTTATTTAAAAAAGTAAAAAACTACCCGGAGCGTTTTTTAGACGATCCGGTTTTAAACACACTGGCAACAGCGATGATTGAAGAAGCCAATTCGCCAAAACACGAAACCATTGAACTGGTAAACGATGCGAAACCTTACGCAGTATTCGGGCCTGACTACATTGAAGAAGGTGCCCGGAACCAAATGGATATCGCTATGAAACTACCGGTATCGGTAGCGGGCGCTTTAATGCCCGATGCGCACCAAGGCTATGGTCTGCCCATTGGTGGTGTACTGGCTACCAAAAATGCCATTATACCTTACGGTGTGGGTGTTGATATTGGTTGCCGAATGGCGCTGAGCATTTTCGACATCCCCGAGAAACATTATTTCGGTAAAGACGCCATGTACAAACGCGAGTTGATTGCCTTTACCAAGTTTGGAGCGGGACAAAACTTTAAAGGGACTGAAAAAGCAGATCATGAGGTTTTAGAAAATGAGGCTTTCAACAGCACTACTTTCCTGAAAAACCTGCATGGGAAAGCCTGGGCACAATTAGGCACATCAGGTGGTGGTAACCACTTCGTGGAATGGGGAATTATCGATTTTGCCGAACGCGATGAGGTTTTAAATATCGATAAAGGTCGTTACGTGGCTTTGTTAACCCACTCCGGTTCGCGTGGTCTTGGTGCCACCATTGCTGGTCATTATACAAAACTGGCAAAAGAGATATGTAAGTTACCTAAAGAGGCTGCAAACCTGGCCTATTTAGACCTTAATACGGCCGAAGGGCAAGAGTATTGGATTGCCATGAACTTAGCCGGCGATTATGCTTCAGCCTGTCACGAGGTAATCCATAAAAGGTTAACCAAAGCCATTGGTGCCAAAGTTTTAGCTAAGGTAGAAAACCACCATAATTTTGCCTGGAAAGAGCTGATTAACGGCGAGGAAGTGATTGTTCACCGTAAAGGCGCTACACCTGCAGGTAAAGGCGTAATGGGGATTATCCCCGGAAGTATGACTGCCCCAGGGTTTCTGGTGAGAGGGAAAGGTGAAACCAGCGCAATCAATTCGGCATCGCATGGTGCAGGAAGACAAATGAGCAGGACGAAAGCGATTCAATCGATCACCAAATCGGACATGAAAGCAATTTTGAAAGACCACAACGTGACCTTAATTGGTGCGGGTTTAGACGAAGCGCCTATGGCTTATAAAGACATCCATAAAGTAATGGCTGCACAAACTGAGCTTGTTGATGTGGTGGCTAAATTCGAACCGAAAATGGTGAGGATGGCTGATGATGGAAGCAGGGAGGATTAGTTGAGAATCTTGAGTCCATAGTCCTCAGTCTGGAGCCTGAAATAGAAGACCTTGTGGGTTTTAAAAACCTGCGAGGTCTTTCTCATAAATTTATTATGAGAAGAACATGGGTTCCTGTCTATTGTCCCAAAAGAACAGAACTTCTATCCGATCTGGCTTAATTTCGTAAAATACTGAAGAAATCTTTTTAATTAATCCCTGTCGGATATTTGGATCAAATTCAGTTTCTTTATAAATGAAGGGAGAATGGCTAATTAATTCTAAGGTTTTAACGGTATTCTTTTTAAAATCGTTTAATGCTTTTACCCCTAGCCTTTCATGTATTTGAGCACAAATTGACTCGAAAGTTTTTAGTGCTGTTTCTGATATGACTACTGGCAATTCCATTACATCCCAGAGATTCTTTCTTTAAATTCTGCTAAAGAGATACTTTTACCGGCTTTGATATCGGCTTGCCCTTTTTTAATTCCTGATATGACGTGCTCTGGTAAATCGTTATTTTTCTTTATTTCATAAGGAACTTCTAATGCCTTAAGAAAGGCCTTCAATGCCTTTTCTTGCACTTTATCAGGATGTACAACGTAAGTCTCCATATCCAATGTGATTTTAATCCAATATACAAATTTACAAATTATTAAATACAACCGCTGTACTTCAAAAGAATTGCTTTACACAAAACCCCTCTCCAAAACAAATTGAAGAGGGGTTTATACGTTATAAATTAATATTTACTTCAACTTACTCAAAGCTGTTTTAATTCTTGGCAACATGTCTTTAATATCCTGTAAGGTACAAGCCCCTACTGATGCGCGGAACCAAGGCATGCTGTGTTCGTTTCCGAATGCCGAGAATGGCACCAGTGCAGCACCGGCTTCTTTAATTAAATAGAAGTTAACATCGGCACTGTCTTTTAAAAGCTGACCGTCTTCAGTTGTTTTACCAATGTAGTCAATTTTAATCGTCAGGTAAATAGCCCCCATTGGTTCTACGGCATCAACATTAAAACCTTCGGCTTTTAATGCATTAAAACCATTATAAAGCGCGTTTAAGCTATCCTGAATCTGTGCTTTAAAGCTGGTTAAGAAAGTATCAACCTGTGGTTTGTCGTTAAAATAGTTAGACATGGCAACCTGCTCAGCTTTTGGTGCCCAGGCACCCATGTGGCCTACCAGTGCTTTCATCCGGTTTACAATATCTTCAGGACCAAATCCCCAGCCTACACGTACACCAGTTGCAGCCAAACATTTAGAGCTACCATCTACAAAAATGGTAAAAGGCTTCATGTCCGGACGTAACGAAACGGGATTTACGTGCTCTTTATCAAAAGTTAAAAGCGAATAAATCTGATCATACATTAGGTAAAGTGGTTTTTCATCGGCTCCACGGCTAGCATTTTCTTCCAAAACAGCATCACAAATCTCAGCCAAAGCATCGGCATCGAACATGGTACCGGTAGGATTTAGTGGTGAGCAAAGTGCCAATAAAGTAGCGCCTTTTAAATGTGGTTTTAACTGTGCTGCAGTTGGCATAAAATTATGTGCTGCATCGGTTTCAACCGCAATGGCGTTGGCTGATGTTAGGTGGCAGTAGTGGTTATTGTTCCATGATGGAGCAGGAAACACTACGGTATCGCCCGGATCAATTAGCGCCAGAAAGGTAGCATAAATTAACGGACGTGAACCGCCCGAAACCAAAATGCTATTGGTATTGTATTCTAGTCCAAATCTGTCTTTTAACAATTCGGAAACCGTTTCACGCAAAGGCAAAACACCATCAGCAGGCGGGTAATTGGTTTGATTGGCATTGTAGGCTTCCACAATTCCAGCTTTTAACTCAGCAGGGATTGGGTAAATATTCGAATCGAAATCGCCAATAGTAAGGTTAGCAATCGATGCGCCTTTGCGCTTCATCTCGTTAACTTCGTTACCAATTTTTATAATTTCTGAACCAATTAATGAGTTGGCTATTACTGAAACTTTCATATTATGCTATTAAATCTTCTATCGCTTTATTCACTTTTTCGAAACCAAATTGTGCCAGTACAGCATTCATTGAAGCAGTAATCTGCTCATTACAAAGGTTGCCAATGCTCCCTTCGTGGGTATGGTGTATTTGGTTCGATGGTGCAAAAGTACCACTTTCAATCTGTTCGCCAACTATTTTGTAAGCCTCTCTAAAGGGTACACCTTGCAAAGCCAAATCATTTACTACTTCAACACTAAAAAGGTAATCGTATTTTTTATCTTTTAAAATATCATCCTTTATCGTAATGTTCTGGAACATAAAGGTGGCAATCTCCAGGCACTCATTTAACGAAGTGATTGCCGGGAAAAGGTTTTCTTTTAATAACTGTAAATCGCGGTGATAGCCTGAAGGTAAATTGGTAATCATCATGGCAATTTCATTCGGCAAAGCCTGAATTTTATTACAACGCGAACGAATAAGCTCGAAAACATCAGGATTCTTTTTATGTGGCATAATGCTCGAACCGGTAGTTAGCTCAGGCGGAAAACTGATAAAGCCAAAATTCTGGTTGATGAACAAACAAACATCCATGGCCATTTTTGCCAAGGTAGCTGCTACTGCACTCATGGCTTGCGCCAAAATTCTTTCGGTTTTCCCGCGACCCATTTGTGCATAAACCACATTGTAGTTTAAGGTTTCAAAGCCCAGCAGTTTCGTGGTTAAAGTCCTGTTTAATGGGAACGATGAGCCATACCCTGCTGCAGAGCCCAAAGGATTTTTATTGGTAATTTTCCAGGCGGCCAACATCAGTTCCATATCATCTGCAAGGCTTTCGGCATAAGCTCCAAACCACAAACCAAACGATGAAGGCATCGCAATTTGTAAATGCGTGTAGCCTGGCAATAATTTATCTTTATGGGTATTGCTCAGCTCAATTAACTGGTTAAATAAGGTAGAGGTCTGGTTAACCATATTTTCGATACAGGCACGAAAAAACAGTTTTAAATCAACTAACACCTGGTCATTACGCGAACGGCCACTGTGGATTTTTTTACCTGCTTCGCCAATACGCTGGGTAAGTAGCCACTCTACCTGCGAGTGCACATCTTCCACCGTATCTTCGATGGTAAAATTACCCGCTTCAATTTCAGCGTAAATATTTTTAAGTTCCTGTTGAACGGTTTTTAATTCATCTGCGGTAAGCAAATTTATCGTTTCCAACATCTCAGTGTGCGCCAGGGAGCCCAGCACATCGAACTTTGCCATTTGCAAATCAAGTTCGCGGTCTTTGCCAACGGTAAAACTTTCTACAAACTGATTTACATCAATATTTTTTTGCCAAATCTTCATTTTAATCTATTTAACGGCAAAGGGCGCCAGGCTTTTCGCAAAGCACGCTAAGCATTTTATTGAATTTCTAAACAAGAAAATTCTGCTTGTTTTATAAATTCTGCTATTAATTCTTTTTTTGCTAAAAGTATCTGTGATACCGCGAGGGTTGTATTATTGCCAGTTCTGAGCCAGATGATTTTCGGCGGATGCCCATATAAATTAGAAAATTCATAAAAATCGGCATCAAAAGTAACTACCGTAAAACCATTTTGACCTGCAAATGCCCAAATCTCCTTATCCGATTTATTCTCCAGATTCAATTTCCTGATCTGTTCACTCTGCGGGAAAGCCAGCTGAATAAGCTTAATAATTCGGTAAGAAATATTCTGATCAAATAGTAATTTCACTAGGCAACCCTTATTTTATGCTCCCGATCGGCAGCATAGGCCAAACAAGCTAAAACCTGCGCTTCGGTCAATTCATCAAAATCTTCCAAAATCTGTTCCAGGGTCATTCCGTTCGCAAACCAGTTTAAAACATCATAAACCGCAATTCGGGTTCCAATTACACATGGCCGACCGAATCGTTTATCTGCATTAATCTCGATAAAATTAGCGTAGGTGTTCATACCCCAAAGATAAACATTATTTAAAGGATTTTATTTAACCGAAAGGCTTAAAGCAATTTAGCTACCCACAACAACCGGTTTTAACATATTAACGTATCCTGCAACCCCTTCAGCAACCTCACGTACATACAAAAACTCATCGGCCATGTGCGAGCGGCCCGAAAAACCCGGACCAACTTTTACTGAAGGAATATCCAATAAAGCCTGATCTGAAGTAGTTGGCGAGCCATAAGTTGTTCTGCCTAGCGCTATACCTGCCTGTACAACCGGATGGTTTTTATCGATAGACGAAGGTTTTAAACGGATAGAGCGCGGAGTAACATCACAATCCACGTTTGCACGGATAATTTCCAACACCTCTTCGTTGGTATAGGCATCTGTTACACGCACATCAACTGTAAACGTACAATTGGCAGGCACCACATTATGCTGAGAACCTGCATTGATTATCGTTACTGTCATTTTCAACGGACCAAAAACTTCAGATACTTTTGGGAACTGGTAGTTTCTGAACCATTCAATATCTTTTAACGCTTTGTAAATGGCATTCTCCCCCTCTTCGCGGGCAGCATGTCCTGCTTTACCGTGCGATACACAATCTAAAACAAGCAGACCCCGCTCAGCAATGGCTAAATTCATTTCGGTAGGTTCGCCCACAATACCAAATTCAAGCTCACCTAAATCGGGCAGCACCAGTTCCAAACCATTATTGCCCGAAATTTCTTCCTCGGCAGTAGCAGCCAAACAAATGTTATATTTTAAATTTTCCTGATCGTAGTAATACAAAAACGTTCCGATAAGCGAAACTAAACACCCACCTGCATCATTGCTGCCCAAACCAAATAGTTTGTCGCCTTCAATTGCCGCATCATACGGATCGCGGGTATAACCAGAGTTTGGCTTAACCGTATCGTGGTGCGAGTTTAGTAACAAGGTTGGCTTATTGGCATCAAAATGCTTGTTGTAAGCCCAAACGTTGTTCATTTTACGCTGGGTCTTAATCCCTCTCTCCTCTAAAAACTGGGCTATTAAGTTCGCAGTTCTGTCTTCTTCTTTGCTAAAAGACTGGATGCGAATCAGCTGTCGCAATAAGTCCAGGCTTTCTTTTTGTATATTTTCTAATGACATAGTATCAGGTACTCTTTATCCAGTATCAAGTATTGAGTATCATGTATGGTTAATCTCGATACTTGATACCAATTTTTATTTTCGCTTTAGTCTCCGGACTTCCGACTTTCCGACCTCTGGCTTACTGCTTTTAGCTCTCCTTAGTGTACAAATTTCCTGCTTTTAGGGCCGAAAGTTTAATACCTTTTATTAGCGAAGAGCTAAAACCATTGTGTTCCATTTCATTTAAGCCGGCAATAGTGCAACCTTTCGGCGAAGTTACCTTATCTATTTCAGTTTCGGGGTGTGTTGCGTTCAATAAAAGTAAATCGGCCGCTCCTTTAGCAGTTTGTACCGCCATTTTCAAGGCTTCATCGGCATGGAAACCAATTTCAACCCCACCTTGCGACGCTGCCCTGATTCCCCTTAAAAAGAAAGCAATACCACAGGCACAAAGTGCTGTAGCTGAAGTCATTAAATCTTCATTGATTTTAACTACCGAGCCCACTGTTTCGAACATGCGGGTAACATCTTCCATATTTTGCGGCGAGGCATTGTCACTCGCAATACAGGTCATCGATTGGCCTATTGCAATAGCTGTGTTAGGCATCGCCCTGATTACCTCAACATTGCTATCTAATTTCTCCCGAACTGCAGCACAGCTTACGCCAGAAATTACCGAAATTACCAAATGTTTTGCGGGGTTTATAGCTGATTGGATTTCATCTAAAACTACATTTAACTGTTGAGGCAGTACGGCTAAAATAATCACATCAGCCTCTGCTGCTGCATCAGTATTATTAGCTGTAACCTTATAGCGCTCTTGCGCAAATTTATAAAGGTTGGCGGTGTTCCTGCGTGTTAGTGTAATGTTTTTGGGTAGCGTATAATTGGCCTTAACCAATCCCTTTGCTAAAGATAAACCGATATTTCCGCTACCGATTATGGCGATTTTTTTCATTGTGTGGTTCGTTTATTATTTTCTTCGGATTGATTACACAGATAACGTGATTTCACCGATTGCTATTTTATTTTGAAAAGCAAATGCTTCGTACTATTCATGTTTAGTCCTGCTATCCGCTTTATCCCGATGAATCGGGATGCCCGCTCCTATCAGGTTTATTAGGCAAAAACGGTAATTCTTCGGTTCCTTTTTCCTTGCAATATGCAAAACCTTTCGCCCATTACCTTTTAACCTTCCCTCCTCAACCTTTAAGCCTTTTACCTTACTTCAGCATTTTAGTACCAAAAGTACCTGTAGCAAGTTCAGTAAGCTCGTCGGCTTTGCCTATATACACTGCCGAAACGCCTTTTTTAATCGCCTCAAAAGCATTATGCAATTTCGGGATCATCCCGCCCACTACAGTTCCATCAGCCTTTAAACCCTCAAATTCAGCTGCTTTAATTTCTCTCACCACAGAGCCATCATCATTTACATCTTTCAGCACACCCTTTTTCTCGAAGCAATATACCAAACGAGTTTCATATAAACCTGCCATAGCCACGGCCACCGATGAGGCAATGGTATCGGCATTGGTATTTAGCAATTGCGTTTCCCCATCATGGGTAATGGCACATAAAACAGGTACCAAACCAGCTTTCAATAAGTTATCTAAGGTAGTTGATGATACAGAGTTTTCATCCAGATCGCCAACAAAACCATAATCGATTTCCTTTACCGGACGTTTTTTTGCCTGTATGACATTCCCATCTGCACCAGTTAAACCAATTGCATTACTGCCTTTGGCCTGCAACTGGGCAACCATATTTTTATTAATCAACCCCGCGTATACCATAGTTACAATCCGCAGTGTCTCAATATCAGTAATCCGACGGCCTTCAACCATTTTGGCTTCAATACCTAAGCTTTCGCCCAGTTCGGTTGCAATTTTACCACCACCATGTACCAAAATTTTATCACCCGGCAAGGCCGTAAAATCCAACAAAAACCGATGCAGGTTTTCGGAGTTATCAATTACGTTTCCACCAATTTTAATGATAGTGAGTTGGTTATTCTTCATTTCTATAGAAAATTTCTGAAAGTTGATGCAATTTTTCTGCAAGCAACTTTTTATCAATCAATTTAGTCTCGTAATCTGCTATTAAAGCTGGCGACAAATTTCTGGCTAAAGCATATTCTACAACTTCAACATCTTTACCTTTACACAATAGCACACCAATACTTGGATTTTCATACGGACGCTTAACATCTCTATCTAAAGCTTCGAGATAGAAATTTATTTTCCCCAAAAATTCTGGTTGAAATTCTTCTATCTTCAATTCAAACAATACCATGCATTGTAAATCGCGGTGGTAAAATAATAGATCGGTGTAATAATCCTTATTTCCCACCTGCAATCTGTATTCGCTTCCCATGTAGGTAAAACCTTTGCCCATTTCCAGTATGAAATTTTGCAGGTTTTTAATCAAAGCCTGTTGTAGATCTTCTTCCGAATGGATTTCTGGTAAGGCTAAAAACTCAAAAACATAGGGATCTTTGAAAATTCCATGAGGCAGTTGTCTGGTTATAACTGAGCCAAATTTGTTTCCCAGCATTGTCCGCTCAAAAGTAGCAGCATTTAACTGACGCTCAAGTTCTCTTTTTGATAGCCTTTCTGTTAAACATATGTTGAGATAAAAAATTTTTTCCTCAATAGACTTTGTCTTTGATAAAATCAACAAATGATGTGTCCAACTGATTTTAGCTAATATTCTTTTACAAAATTCGAGCGAGCCATTTCGCATTTGTGTCTCCACCGGTGACACTTTTGTAATACCTTTTTTATCAGCATTTTGAAATTGTGTCTCCAGTGTTGACACAATTCTATCATCACTATAAACTTCATAAAACTGTTTCATCCTATAAAGCCCGCGACGGTTAAAGCCTCTTAATAATGGTTGTTTCTGAAAGATGTAATCCGCAAGATCATTCACAGTTCCTTCACCCCATTTACCATTAGCAACTTTTTCAGAGACAATTTTTCCGATATTAAAATATAGCAATACGAGTTCAGCATTTGCTTTACTATAAACCCTTTTTCGGGCTTCAGTGATGAGCAAAATAATCTGATCAAAATCCGGAGCTATATTTTTTATCGGTTCATTCATTAATTGTTAAATCATATGGTAAAATTGATTAATTTATTTCAATTCTTCCAGCACCGCTTTAATAACCGCTTGCGCAGCCCATAAACGGTTTCCAGCTTCGTGGATGACCAATGAATTCGGACCATCCAAAATTTCTGATGATAATTCCAGATCGCGGCGCACAGGCAAACAGTGCATTACCTTTGCATCGTTGGTGATTTTTAATTTTTCGTTATTCATCATCCAGCCATCAGGGTAAGTTAGTACCTTACCATATTCTTTGTAGCTGCTCCAGTTTTTCACGTAAACATAATCTGCACCAACCAGGGCTTCTTCTAAATTATATTCAATTTTAGCACCAGGTGTAAAATCCTCAGCAAGCTCATATCCTTCAGGCTGGGCAATTGTAAAATCAATCATTCCTTCTGCTTGTGCTTTGCACATCCATTCGGCAAAAGAATTCGGAACCGCCTGTGGTAAAGCCTTTACGTGCGGTGCCCAGGCCAAAACTACCTTAGGTTTTGCACCATCAGGTTTCTTGGTCCAGGTTTCGTGAATGGTAATGATATCGGCAAAACTCTGCAAAGGGTGACGTGTTGCACTCTCCAAACTTACCACCGGTACCGCGCAATATTTCACAAATTTGTTAAAAAAATCTTCACTGTAATCTTCCTCACGGTTGTTTAGCTTCGGGAATGACCGCAGGCCCAAAATATCGCAATACTGGCCCATCACTGCAGCAGCTTCGCGAATATGCTCAACAGTAGAACCATTCATCACTACACCGTCCTGGGTTTCTAATGCCCAGCCTTCTTTATCCAGGTTCATTACCATCACATTCATACCTAAATTTAATGCGGCTTTTTGTGTGCTTAAACGGGTACGTAAGCTTGGGTTCATAAAAACCAAACCCAGGGTTTTGTTCTTACCTAAATCCTGATGTGCATAAGGATTAGCCTTCAATGCCAATGCATCAGTTACAAATTGCTTGATGTTTGGAACATCGTGTACGGAAGTGAAAAGTTTCATTTTTTAATCTAAATTAATTTATCCCGATCCGTCACCCTGAATTTGTTTCAGGGTCTCTTCAGCAAGAGATGCTGAAATAAATCCGATAGTTATCGGATCAGCATGACGATCGACCTAATACACAATAGCTATTTTACTAATTTTTTAAATGCAACCAAAAACTCATCAGCGTGCGCTTTGGTTAAATTTAATGCTGGCAATAAACGGATTACATTAGGTTTTGCCTCACCGGTAAAGATGAAATGTTTAAATAATAATTCTTTCTTAACATGCGCCAGCTCCTCAGGTAATTCGATACCAATCATTAAACCACGGCCACGAACTTCTTTTACCTGCTCAAATTTCTTTAATTCAGTAATTAAATAGTTTCCAATTTCTTCAGCGTTTTTCATCAGGTTATCCTGCTCCATCACTTCCAGTACAGCTAATGCTGCAGCGCAAGCCAGGTGGTTACCGCCAAAGGTTGTGCCCAGTTCGCCGTGCCAGGGTTTAAATTTAGGAGCAATAGCAATTCCGGCTACCGGAAATCCGTTGCCCATACCTTTAGCCATGGTGTAAACATCGGCTTCTACTCCTGCCCAGTCGTGCGAGTAAAACAAACCCGTTCTGCCATAACCACATTGTACTGAATCGGCAATGTAAACGGCATTATACTCATCGCAAAGCGAACGGATTTTTTGCAGAAAACTTTTTGATGCTTCTTTAATTCCGCCAACTCCTTGTATCCCTTCAATAATTACTGCGCAAATTTCATTGCCCTGTGCTTTAAAAGTTTCTTCTAAAGCCACCTCATTATTGTGAGGCAAAAAAATTACGCTTTCGGTCTGGTTAACCGGGGCTACAATTTTAGGATTATCGGTAACTGCCACTGCTAACGAGGTACGACCGTGGAAAGCGCCGGTAAAAGCAATTACCTTTTTTCTCCCATTATAAAACGAGGCCAGTTTAAGTGCATTTTCGTTAGCTTCAGCACCAGAATTACATAAAAATAACTGGAAATCTTTTTTGCCCGATACTTCGCCCAGCTTTTCGGCCAGTTGCACCTGCAAGGGAATTTTAACTGAATTTGAATAAAAACCAACTTTGTTTAGCTGATCGGTTAAACGGCTTACATAATGGGGGTTGGTATGGCCAATCGAAATTACGGCATGTCCGCCGTATAAATCTAAGTATTGTTGTCCGTTAGCATCCCAAACATTGCTGCCGGCTGCTTTGGTAATTTCTATATCGTTAAGTGGATAAACGTCGAATAAGTTCATTTTTTAAGGTTTTTGTCATTCTGAGGAACGAAGAATCTGCTCCATCGCTTGCAGATTCTTCGTTCCTCAGAATGACAGGTTATTAAAAATTAGCTGCTTTTAATTTCAAGCCGGCAGTTTCCTCCAGTCCAAACATTAAGTTCATATTCTGAACTGCTTGTCCGCTGGCACCTTTTAACAGGTTATCGATAATACTGATGACAAATAGTTTATTGCCATGTTTTTCGATATGCACTAATGCTTTATTGGTATTAACTACCTGTTTCAAATCGATATTTTTCCGGCTTACGTGTGTAAAAGGATGCGCGCTGTAGTAATCTTCGTAAATGACTTGTGCTTCTTCCAAAGTAAGGTCGGTTTCCATGTACATTGCCGCCAAAATACCCCGGGTAAAAGCACCGCGTTGCGGAATAAAATTTAAGGTATCAGTCAGCGAAGGTTGTAGCTGCAACAAGCTTTCACTAATCTCGTTCAGGTGCTGATGTTCAAAAGCTTTATAAATAGACAGGTTATTATTTCTCCAGCTAAAGTGTGAAGTTGTAGCTAAGCTCTGCCCTGCCCCTGTTGAACCTGTAGTAGCATTAATGTGCACCTCTTGTTTAATTAAACCCTTAGCAGCTAAAGGCAATAATCCCAACTGAATACAAGTTGCAAAACAGCCTGGATTAGCAATGTTGCTTGCCGATTTAATTTTATCGCGGTTTAATTCCGGAAGTCCATAAACGAAATTACGTTTTAAAAGCTGTGCGTTTTGAGCTAGTCTGAAATCTTGCGATAAATCAATGATTCTAATGTTATCGTTAATCGCATTAGCGGCTAAAAACTTCTTTGCATCGCCGTGGCCTACACAAAGAAAAAGCACATCAATATCCTGAGGGATATCGTTTACAAAACGTAAATCGGTATCACCAATTAAATCAGTATGCACATCAGAAATAAGGTTTCCGGCATTACTGGTGCTGTTTACGAAAGCAATTTCAACATTTGGGTGGTTAACCAAAATGCGTAGCATTTCGCCCCCGGTGTAACCTGCCCCGCCAATTATCCCTACCTTAATTTTATTCATCGCTATGAGTTTAGTACTATTTTATAAAGAAAAAAATCCTCGTCGTTTGCCTGTTTTACAAAGCCTATACTTTCGTACAAATGCTGTGCGGTGTAATTATCTACAGCTGTTTCCAGTTGTACAAATGTAGCGCCAGTCGTTTTGGCAAACTCCATGGCGGTTTTAATCAGTTTTTCGCCAACACCTTGTTTACGGTAATTGGCATCAACGTACAAATCGTTTAAGATCCAGTTTTTACTTAATCTTACCGAAGAGTATGTTGGATATAGCTGCGTAAAACCTATTGCTTGCTGCTTTTCGGTATCAATGGCTACAAAAATGATCGATTCGTTTTGCTGCAAACGTTCATCAATAAAGGCTTTAGCCATCCCGATATCCGAAAACTGATTATAGAAAATACGATATTGGTTAAACAGGCCTGCTACCAGCTGGGCTTCTGTTAATCCTATTCGTTTAATTTCTATGTTACTCACAATCAGTTCTGTCGTTTTGGGTTGATGGGTAGGAAAAAAGTATAAATTCCAGGTCACCAGTCCCGTTGTTCATTATTTTATGTTTGTCGCCTGCTTTTATTTGCAAACCTTTGCCAGCATCAACAATAAATGTTTCGCCTTCAATTAAAAATGTTGCCTGTCCTTTCAATATGAAGAAAAATTGCTTTGCATAATTATGAAAATGCAACTTCTCTGCTGTGTTTGCAGGCATCAGCTCTTGCTTAACCGATGCCTCCGGACTATTTACAAAATTCCATCCATCACAGTTATCGCCCCATTTGTAGTGGTTTAAACAGTTCTCTTTTGAAAGGATTTCGTTCATTTTAATTAGCGTATTTCAGTATCAAGTATCAAAAGAGGCAAAAATTACATTTTACCTCTTCCATCATACGTTTTGGTTATGCTTCTTCGCCGTTTACTTTATGCCAGATCATTACCTGGTTACCAAAAATTTTAGAGAAACCTTTAACGTCTTCACCGCTCCAGGCGTTGTTCATTTCGCCGTAGCTACCAAATTTGTTGCTCATTAAATCGTGGTTAGATTCAATACCAATAATCTGGAAACGGTATGGCAATAATTCAACAAACACTTTACCGCTTACCATTTTTTGGGTATCGGCTAAAAATGCTTCGATATTCCGCATAATCGGGTCGTGGAACTGGCCTTCGTGCAACCAGTTGCCATAGAAAGAAGACAATTGCTCTTTCCAGCTTAACTGCCATTTGGTTAAAGTATGTTTTTCTAAAGTGTGGTGCGCTTTGATAATAATTACCGGACCAGCAGCCTCGAAACCAACGCGGCCTTTAATACCGATAATGGTATCGCCCACATGGATATCTCTGCCAATACCAAAAGGTTGTGCAATAGCCTGTAATTTTTGTATAGCCCGTACTGGCGCTAATTTTTCGCCATCAATAGCAACCAGCTCACCTTTTTCGAAAGTAAGTTCAATTTTACGCGATTCGGTTTCCGAAACCTGGGTTGGCCAGGCACTTTCCGGTAGCGTTTCGTTTGAAGTTAAAGTTTCTTTACCACCTACAGAGGTTCCCCACAAGCCTTTATTGATTGAATATCTTGCTTTTTCAGCACTATATTCAACACCATGACCGGCTAAATATTCGATTTCTGCTTCACGTGATAATTTTAAATCCCTGATTGGCGTAATAATTTCAACTCCTGGAATCAGAATATTAAAAATCATATCGAAACGCACCTGATCATTACCTGCTCCTGTACTACCATGCGCTACATAATCGGCACCAATTTTCTTTACATAATTGGCAATTGCAGTAGCCTGACTTACACGTTCTGCACTAACAGAAAGTGGGTAAGTTGCATTTTTTAATACGTTACCGAAAATCAGGTATTTAATACAGTCTTCATAGTAACCTTCTGTTTCATCTACCACAGCATGCGATTTCACCCCTAAAGCGTAGGCTCTTTTCTCAATTTCCTGTAACTCCTCATCAGAGAAACCACCAGTATTTACAATTACCGAGTGAACTTCCAGTCCACGGTCTTTTGCCAGGTAAATACAGCAAAATGAGGTGTCTAATCCTCCGCTAAATGCTAAAACAACTTTTTTCATGCTATTTAAATAAAAGGGTAAATAAAAATAAAAGGGATTTTAAGCCTGTTTTGGGCTTGGGTTTAACAACTAAACGCTGTTTAATGCGCATAAAGCGCTCGTATAATTTGGGTTTCTTTTGCAGTTCTTCGGCAAATTGCTTGGCAACTTCGTGTTTTTTCTCAGCCGGATCGTAAAGCATGGCAGTACACATGCAGTTTTTACGTTCCTTCATTTTTAAAATCTCGAAGTTTACGCAGCTCTGGCAGCCTTTCCAAAATTCTTCATCCTGGGTAAGCTCGCTGTAAGTTACCGGTTCGTAGCCTAAATCTGAATTTATTTTCATTACCGCTAAACCGGTTGTTAAGCCAAAGATTTTTGCTTTGGGGTACAACTTTCTCGATAAACCGAAAATTTCATTTTTAATGGCTTTTGCCAATCCGGCTTTGCGGTATTTTGGGCTTACTACCAAACCACTGTTGGCCACAAATTGTCCGTGGCTCCAGGTTTCGATATAGCAAAATCCGGCCCATGAACCATCTTTATGGAAAGCGATAACCGATTTGCCCTCTTGCATCTTATTAGAGATGTATTCTGGCGAACGCTTTGCGATACCTGTACCGCGTGCTTTCGCAGATTCGGCCATCTCGGTTACAATTTCTTCTGCAAATACACGATGTTCAGGAAGTGCAACCTGCACTATAAATTCGTTAATATCCATTCGTTTTCTAACGAAAAATTATAAGTATTCTTGTTAATTGGGTTTTTAGAGAGGATCAATTCCTCGTTACGTTTAGTTGAGTACTAAATACGTGGAGTGAAATTTTGCCGGCTTGTGGGGTAATAAAATACGGGCTGAAAACGATTAATAAACAAACTCTCACCAGCAACCAAATGGGCTGTGAAAACAGAAAGTTTATGTAAAAATTGTTTAATCATTTCTTGCGTAATAAAACGGCTTTAACTCTATTGAGGTGCAAAGGTTTAAATAAAAATCGAGTTACACAATATTATCCTCATTTTTTTATACCTGGAGTTTGATTTTTTTAAACTAATCTGACTTATTTATGCCAAAAGGCACACATTCTTTTAAATTAAAAAGTGATTGTTAGGTTGATCGATTTAAATCCAGCAGGCGAATATTAACATTGTTAAAATACCTGGGCAAACTTTAACATCTGCTTAACATCATTTAACATCCTCCAACAGGCTTTAAAAGCAATATTTGTAGGCCTGTAGCGAAAGCTTTTCAACCACCGTTTTATGGGTACCCTTTAATATTTAAATCAAATTTCAAAAAAGATGAAGAATTTTACTCCGTTCAAATTTATCCCCTTGTTTATTTTCGCTGTTTTAACCGTGCTATCTTCTTGCAAAAAGGAAGAGACAGATACTACAATTGCTTATTTAAGGGTTGTAAATGCCTCGCCTTCTTTGGCTACTTATAATGCCTATTTTAATGGTACAATGGTCAACTCGGCAGCCTTACCTTTTGGAGGCGCTGCTGCTTACAGTTCTTATGCTCCAGGTGCTTATACTTTAAAATTCACCACGGCCAGCAGCTCGGAAAGTCTGCTTAGCAAAACTGTAACTTTGGGCGTAAACACCTATTATTCTACTTACCTGATTAATAAGCCTGCGGCACTAGATATTTACACCCTTGCTGATGATTTGAGTATCCCTGCTACCGATAAGGCCTATGTGCGTTTCATTAACCTATCGCCTGATGCACCGGCATTGGATCTGGCTAAAACCAGCGCAACCACATCACTGGCTACCAACAAAGCTTATAAAACATCAAGCGGTTTTATTACTGTAGATGCCGGAACTTATACCCTTGATGCAAAAGAAACCTCATCCGGAGCAGTTAAAACTACCTCGGCCAGTACCACTTTTGTCGCGGGTTACCATTATGATATTGTTTGCGGTGGACTGGTTACACCAGCAAATGATACGGAAAGACCTTTAAGTTTACAGGTTATCCTGATCAAGTAAGCTTAATTTCTCTGCTAATAATAAACGTCTTGTGTTTACATAAGGCGTTTTTTGTTTTCTTGCAATCAAAACAACTCTTTTTCGTACCGAAAAACTTCTCCTAACCTATTATCAGCAATCTTTTTCATAAATGAGCCGATAAAACAAAGCTTAAAAATATTTAACATTCTTCTTATTTAGAATTGTTCAAAATAATTTGGATAATCCAATTTTCTGCCGTTATTTTGCGTCTCTTTAGAATTAATCCAAATAAATTTTAAGGAGTTAAAACCAGTGTGCACTTTCTTTTTAATGTGCATGCAAATAATTCTTAAATAATTGAAATGAATAAAATCAGACTATTTGTATTAACCGCAGGGATGCTCTTAATCAATACCCTTGCTTTTGCACAGCAATCCGGAACCTTAAAAGGTACCATCACCACTTCAGATGGTAAGCCTGCGGCTTATATCTCGGTGGGCTTAAAAGGCAAAGCACAAGGTAATGTTACCAACGATAAAGGTTTATATGAAATTTTACGTGTTAAGCCTGGTACTTATACTTTAAGGGTATCGGCTGTGGGCATGCAAAATTTAGAAAGAACCATTACCATCCAGGCGGGCGAAAACAAAATAGTAGATCTGGTCATCAGCCAGAATTCTAACCAGTTAAGCGAGATAAACATTAACCAGGGTGTAAATAAATATATCGCTAAGAAAAGCGATTACATTTCGAAAATGCCGCTTAACAACCTGGAAAATCCACAGGTTTATACCACTATTACCAAAGAAACCATGGCCGATCAACTGGTGTTTTCGGTTGATGATGCAACCCGTAATGCAACAGGCGTACAAAAAATGTGGGAATCGACCGGTCGTGGTGGTGACGGCGGCGCCTATTATGCCTCAAGAGGTTTTATTGTACAGGCCAAGTTAAGAAACGGGATTGCGGGTAATGTTACCGGCCGAAACGATGTCGCGAACTTAGAAAGTGTAGAATTTATTAAAGGTCCATCGGCTACTTTATTTGGCAGCACCTTAACTTCATACGGTGGTTTAATTAACCGCATCACTAAAAAACCTTTCGAAGGGATGGGTGGCTCAGTAAGTTATTCGACCGGCACTTACGATTTTAACCGGGTTAGCACCGATTTTAATTTCCCTGTTGATAAAGAGAATCACATTTATGCGCGCATCAATACTTCTTATAACTATAAAGGTTCTTTTCAGGAAAATGTGTTTGATAAAGGCTTCTTTATCGCGCCAAGCTTATCATATAAAGTAAACGACAAGTTAGATTTCGTTTTTGATGCTGAAATTGCCAATGGTAAAAACACTTTAAAACCATTCGTTTTCTTCTATTTCCCGGTAGCGCAATTGGGTTTTGACAGGGCCGATCAATCGGGTATCCCTTACGATAAATCTTTCACCGGTGATGCCATGAAACAAAAGTACAACAGTTCGAATTTCTTTGGCCAGGCAAACTATAAGTTTAACGATAATTGGTCTTCTCATACCAGTTTTTCGAGCAATTATAGTTTCTCAAATGGTCGTGGCACTTATCTTTTCCTGGTTCCAAATAGCTTCTTCAATCCAGCAGCAGCGCCAGGTGCCGATAATTTATCAAGAGCAGATCAATCAACCGATAACAGTAAAATTTTCACCTACGAAGTACAACAAAATTTTAACGGTACATTTAATTTAGGTTCGGTTAAAAACCGCGTTGTACTCGGATTAGATTATTTACGTCAGAATTCAGATCAGCTGTTTTACTCGATTGATACCTTCGACATTACCAATAAAAACGGAACGGGCGCCAATTACAACAATTTTACTGAGGCTAATTTGGCGGCATTTTATGCAGCAAACCCTTATTCAAAATATCCGGTTAATTTTAAATCCAACACTTATAGTGCTTACGCTTCGGATGTAATTAATCTGACCGACAGATTAATCGCACTTGCAGCTTTACGAGTTGATCGTTTCGATAATAAAGGTAATTCTGACCGCGCAGGCTCAGCCCCAAAAGGCTCCTATAAACAAACCGTTTTCTCTCCAAAATTTGGTTTGGTATTTCAGCCGTTTAAAGATCAGTTATCATTATTTGCCAACTACCAAAATGGTTTTAACAACATCAATGGCATAGATTATAAGGGCGACGCTTTTAAAGCAGAGCAGGCTAACCAGATAGAAGGTGGTATTAAAGCAAATGCTTTTAATGGTAAAATAACCGGATCGGTTTCGTACTACTACATCAAGGTTAAAGACATTGTTAGAGGTTACAACTTAGATCCAACAAACCCGAATGCCCAGATTCAGGATGGCAACAAAATCAGCAAAGGTATAGAAGCCGAAGTAATTGCCAACCCTGTTAATGGCTTAAACATTATTGCAGGCTTTGCCTATAACGATAACCATTTAGAAAATGCATCGCCTGATGTTGAAGGCAGAAGAGACGCCTACTCAGCAGCACCTTACTCGGCAAATTTATGGGTAAGCTATAAATTCCTTTCGGGCTCGTTAAGGGGCTTTGGCCTGGGTGCAGGCGGTAACTACGCCAGCGACAATAAAATTGTGAATAGCGTAAGTCAGGGTGTATTTATTTTACCTGCCTATAAAGTTTATAACGCCTCGGTATTTTACGATCATACCAGATTTAGAATCGGCGCCAAGGTTGACAACTTGACCAATCAAAAATACTGGACAGGGTACAGCACCATGAACCCGCAAGACCTGCGCACTGTTACTGGCAGCGTTACTTATAAATTTTAATACAAACCAAGCATATATTAAAGATGAATAAAATTAAACCCATTAGCTTAACGTTTTTACTCTCTCTCTTTAGCTTATTTTCATTTGCACAACAATTTGGAACAATTAAAGGAAAGATTAGTACTTCTAATGGAAAACCTGCCGTTTTTATTTCTGTTGGTTTAAAAGGAAAAGGCAATGGAACGACATCCGATGACAATGGCTTATACACCATAAACCGTGTTAAACCAGGAACCTACACCATTAAAGCGTCTGCCATCGGTATCGATCCTTCAGAAAAAAGCATTACCATAGCTGCCGGTGAGACTAAAGTTATTGATTTCGTACTGAAAGAAACCGATCAGCTACTGGAAGAAGTAACCATTGCCGGCATTAACAAAAAATACAAGGTGAGTCTGCCTTCGGCAACGCTACGGTTAAACGAGCCACTGTTAGAAGCTCCTCAAAACATTCAAATTGTTAGCAATCAAATCATTAAAGACCAGCAAATTATTAGCATGAGCGATGGTTTGATCAGAAATGTGAGTGGAGCGGTTCGTTTAGAACACTGGGGCGATTTGTACACCAATATTTTGATGCGTGGCTCGCAAATTCAGGCCATGCGTAATGGCTTTAATGTGGTTTCTTCGTACTGGGGTCCACTTACCGAAGACATGAGCTTTGTTGATCACATCGAATTTGTAAAAGGTCCCGCAGGATTTATGCTGGGCAATGGCGATCCGAGCGGGATGTACAATGTGGTAACCAAAAAACCTACAGGCTTAAACCAGGGCGAGGTTTCCTTTACCGCAGGCAGTTTTGATATGTACCGCACGGCAATAGATTTCGATCATAAGTTAACTGCCGATGGTAAATTCCTGTTCAGGTTAAATGCAGCAGCACAAAATAAAGGATCGTTCAGGCCATACGAAAAAAACGACCGTTACAGCTTTGCACCAGTATTGAGCTACCAGATTACACCAAGTACCAAATTAACAGCAGAATATACTTTGCAAAATGCTAAAATGACCGAGGTTGGTTCTTATTACATTTTTAATACTGCCGGATATGCCAGTTTGCCAAGAGAATTTACCTTAACGCAACCAGGCGTGCAGCCAACCAGAATTAACGACCATAGCGTAACCTTAAACCTAACCCAGCAATTGGGACAGAACTGGAAACTAACCGCGCAGGCCGCTTATTACAAATACCTGCAAACCGGAACCAGCTCATGGCCTTCAGCTGTAAACACAAATGGCACCATTATCCGCAATGTGGGTATTTGGGATGCCGAAAGTTCTATGAAATTAGGTCAGCTGTTTGTAAATGGAACGGTTAAAACCGGAGGTATTGTCCACCGCATTTTAGCTGGTTTTGATGGTGGTAAAAAAAGCTATATGGCAGATTGGGGTCAGTCGCACGATTTAGATCTGGCCAGCTCGCCATTTAATTTATACAACCCCAACTATGGTTTCCCCTCAAATGGTTATCCTCAATTTGACCGTATTACCCCCTTATCAGAGAGGGCAATTGCCGCAGGTGGTTTAATGGATCAGAAATACCTGAGCGGTTACGTTCAGGATGAGCTGGGTTTCTTTAATAACATTGTACGCTTAACCCTTGCCGGCCGCTATACTTATGTTAGCCAATCGGCCTGGGGTGGTGCTCCAGATAAAGCAAAACACGTAACCCCAAGGGTTGGTTTAAGTGTATCGATTGATAAAAACACTTCTGTTTACGCCGTTTACGATGAAGCTTTTACCCCTCAAACAGGTTTCTTCCGCGATGGTTCTACAGCAAAACCAATAACAGGTAACAACAAAGAATTTGGGATCAAAAAAGACTGGTTTGATGGCCGCTGGAATACAACCCTATCGGTATACAGAATTACCAAACAAAATGAAATTACTGCCGACCCTTATAACAAAGCCGGAGAAACCTATAGCATTGTTATTGGCGAAAAAAGGGCACAAGGTGTTGAATTTGATGTACGTGGAGAGCTGGCAAAAGGCTTAAACCTGATTGCAAACTATGCGTATACTGATGGTAAAGTAACCAAAGTGGCCGATGGTGTTACAGGCGTATTTGTAGGCCAGGTAGTACCAGGTTTTTCTAAACACACCACCAATGCATGGCTAACCTATTCATTACAAAACGGCCCGCTTAAAGGCGCCGGAATTTCTGGTGGTTTTACTTATCTGGCAGGAAGAGCGGTAGGTACTTATAGCGGAGAAAATGCGAACGAAAACCTACCCGACTATTTCAAACTTGACGGGGGACTGTTTTGGGGAAACAAAAAGCTAAAAATAACAGCCAACGTATTTAACATTTTAGACAAGTATTTATATAACGGCGCTTACTACACCAATTACTGGAATGCGCCAGATTATAACCAACCAGTTTACTCATGGCAGGCCGAAGCCCCAAGAAACTACCGCGTAAGTGTGGCATATAAATTTTAATTAACCCATCCCTGGCAGCTGGATCAGATCAGCTGCCGGGGATTAAAAACCGAAAACATGAAAACTAAAATTGCATTACTACTTTTCTTCCTCGCATTCAGCATCTCAGGTGCCTTTGCACATGCATTATGGATTGAAACAGCTGCCACTGGCAAAAAAGGCCAGGCACAGGAAGTGAAAATTTTCTTTGGCGAATATGAAAGCGGTGAGCCCGATTCGGCAGCCAAATGGTTCAGCAACCTTAAAGATTTTAAACTGGTTTTAACCGCTCCAAACGGTACGACTAAAGTTTTAACCGCTTCGCCTGATGTACTTTTTTACAAAACCAGCTTTACGCCCGATCAGGATGGGACTTACAAACTTTCTGTGGTACACGAGGTAGCTACCGTTTACGAAAAAGCAAAAATCGAATATTATGCTTTTGCCGATGTTGCAGTAAGTACATTAAAAATAAACACCAGCTTCCCTGCTGAGGCGGCTTTAACCATCAGACCGGATAAGCATGCGCTAAAGGCCGGAGAAAAAGCTACACACCAGGTTGTTTATAACAAAGTCCCTTTTGCAAATCAAAAACTAACTGTGGTTGGTCCGGATAAAAAAGGGCTGCCAGTAGAGACTGACGCTGCAGGTAAATTCACTTTTAACCCTGCTACAAAAGGAAATTATTTTCTGGAGGCTTTTACAGAAGACAAAACCCCGGGAAAATTAAACGGAAAAGATTACGATAAAATCTGGCACCTGGTTACTTACACCACTCAGGCCAACTAAGGTATTTATCAAAAAACAACTAACCAATTGACCTTAAACCGTCAATTGGTTCTTTTATTAAATAAAGCTTAATGGCGCTAACAAAACCTATACAGAAAAAAACGAATAAATCGCGGCTCAGACGCATTAGCGATTGGCTGCACCTATGGTTGGGGATTGCCTCTGGCCTGGTGGTTTTTCACCTGGGTATTACCGGTTGTATTTTCGCCTTTCAAAAAGAAATTACTGAATTCATTCACCGCAAAGAGGTGTTTGTTGAAGTACCTGCCAACCGAAAAACTATCGCTTTAAGTACTTTAACAACAACTGCTGAAAAAGCCCTGGGCGGCAAGAAAAAAATCACATTCCTATCCAGCTACACTGAAGCCAACAGGGCCTGGGAATTTGGCACCTATAAAGCGGGAAATCCTAATGCCTTTTGGTATTTTGATTCGATAGACTATTACGATCTGGTACTCATTAACCCCTATACGGGCAAGGTTACTTTGGTTGCCGATCACAAATATGAGTTCTTTGGCATCATTAAAATGCTTCACTGGAGCTTTCTCATTAACCACCCCATCGGGCAGCAAATTATTGGCTGGTCTACCATCATTTTTGTCTTTCTTTTAATCTCGGGTATGATTATGTGGTGGCCTAAAAATCTCAAAAAATCAAACTTCGATAAGAGTTTTAAGATCAAGTGGAAAGCTAAATTTAAGCGGATTAATTACGATATGCACAATGTACTGGGCTTTTATGTGATGATTATTTGCCTGATGCTTGCTTTAACCGGCCTGGTTTGGGCTTTCCAATGGTTTCAATCTACTGTATATGTGGTGGCCGCAAGAAGCACTACGCCGCCTAAACAACCCGAAGCCAAATCAGATTCAACAAAAACCATTACAGCCATCCCTTTTGATGTAGCTTTCGAAACCGCTAAAAAAACTTTCAAAGATGCCGATCGCATTGGCATGTCGCCAGCCGAAGGCGGAACAACACCAATATATGCAACCGGGTACAGAGGATCAGAAACTTACTGGAATTATGATGTACTGCTTTTTGATCAATACACCGGCAAATTGCTGGCCCGTAAAAACCAGTCCGAAAAAAATGCAGGCGAGGCTTTAATCGGCATGAATTACGATATCCATGTGGGCGCAATTTTAGGCCTTCCAGGAAAAATAATGGCCTTTTTTGCAAGTTTAATTGCGGCGAGCCTACCCATAACCGGATTTATTATCTGGTGGGGCAAAAAGAAAAAGAAGAAAAATCCCGCTGTTGCGGAAAATAAGCACACCCCTAATTTATTATAAAATGAAAATCTTAAACCTAATTTTGGTATTAAGTGGTATGATTACCCTAAATGCCAATGCGCAAACAAAAATTGATTCGCCCGAAGAAAAACTGGAAAAAGATAGAAAAGCAATCAAATCTTTAGCTGGTTTTTACGAAGTGAATTTCAATTACGGTGAAGTAACTGCTCCCGATCCCAATTACAAATTCAGCAAACCTTACCAAAGCCACGGAAGTGAGTGGGCAGAAATTGTTGTAGATGAACCGAAAAGAATCGTGATCCAACACATGCTGGCCATTAACGATACTACAGTAATTAAACACTGGCGTCAGGACTGGACTTACGAAGACCCGAATGTTTTGCTTTATACACAAGATAACGCCTGGAAAAAAGGCAGTTTCACCGCAGCGGATGTAAAAGGAAAATGGACCCAAAAAGTTTTTCAGGTAGATGATAGCCCGCGTTACCAGGGTTTTGGCACATGGAGCCATGTTGGCGGTCACGATTCATGGTCGAGCGAAACCGATTCTCCGTTACCAAGAAGAGAATCCACTGTGCGCAAAGATTATAATGTATTAACACGTGGTAGCAGAATTACCATTACCAAAGACGGCTGGATGTTTGAGCAAGACAATAAAAAAGTAGTGCGCACACCACAAGGCGACAAATTATTGGCAGTTGAAAAAGGTTATGAAGAGTTTACCAAAATAGATCCTAAAACCTTTGCCTATGCGCAAAAATGGTGGGCAAGCCAGCAAACTTACTGGGCAGATGTACGCAACGTTTGGGCCGACATTATCGGATCGGAAGATACTTTTAAGGTAAAAACCATGGCCAATGGCAAACTACTTTACGAAACACTTTTCAGTTTGGGAGATCAGTCGATCAAAGAAAAATGGACAGCAGCACAAAATAAAGAAAAAGTAAAAACAGCTTTACAGCCTTACCTGGCCAAATAGCAAAGATTGCTTTATAGTTTAATGGTTGATGGTTAATAGCAATGGTCTGTTAACTATCAGCCATTTTTTGTGCTACAAACCTCGCAGGTTTTAAAAACCTGCGAGGTTTGTACGAAGGCCGGGATTACAAATCACGACCAGCGAACAATTAGTTTATTTTACTAAATTCAGGCATGAAAAAACTCAGCTTTCTCATCTTTTTATGCTTTGCTTTTAACGGTTTCGCACAAGATTCTACTTATACCCGCAATGTAATTAATACGCTTACCGCTAAGCAATTTTGGGGCAGAGGTTATACAAAAGACGGAATGAAGAAAGCCGCCACTTACCTTTCAGACGCCTACAAGAAAATTGGCCTGTTACCAATGGGCACTGGTTACCAGCAAGATTTTAGTTTCCCTGTCAATACATTTCCGGGCAAGATGTTGGTAGAAATTAACGGCAAAAAACTAATCCCAGGCAAAGATTTTATCATCAGTAACGAAAGTAAAGGGCTTAAAGAACGAGCTGTATTGCAAAAAACAGATAGCACTAAATATCAGGCCAGTCCTGATCTTCAAGTTATACTGAAAGATAAACTCACCTGGTCTGTAGCAACAGAAGTAGCCACTACCACGACCATTCAGCTGAACAAAAAAAGCATCGGTACCGTACCCAAAGAAATTAATGTAGATATTGAAAATCGGTTTATCGAAAGTTTTACCGCAGCCAATGTTTGCGGACTGGTTAAAGGAACCCAATATCCCGATTCAATTTTAATGATTACTGCCCACTACGATCATTTAGGCGGAATGGGTGCCGACACCTATTTTCCGGGGGCAAACGATAATGCTGCAGGTGTGGCCACGCTGCTGAGTTTAGCAAAATACTATGCTGCAAATCCGCAACCTTACAGCATTGGCTTTATTTGTTTTGCTGCCGAAGAAGCCGGATTACTGGGCTCAAGGTATTTTGTAGAAAATCCGCTTGTGTCTTTAGCTAAAATCAAATTCCTGATTAATTTAGACCTGGTAGGTACCGGGGAAAAGGGAATGACGGTCGTAAATGCCAGCGTTTACCCGAAGGCATTTGCCGATCTGAATAAAATCAATGATGAGCATCACTACATCAGCAAAATTAATCCTCGTGGAAAGGCCGCTAACAGCGATCATTATTTCTTTACCGAAAGTGGGGTACCTGCATTTTTCATCTACACCCAGGGAGGGCCAGCGGCCTATCACGATGTATTTGATGTAGCCGAAAACCTGCCACTTACCGAATACAACGATTTATTTAAACTCATTGTTAGTTTTAATCAAAAACTGATGGGAAACTAATAAGTTAAGATTGCCAGTCAAGCTGGCAATGACAAACAAGGCTAGAGGGGCTGTAAAAAATATGTCCACACCGATGGATTTATGTGTTGGGATAATATTATAAGCCTTTGGGATAATTAAATAGCACAGCCAAACCCTGCTATGCATCTTTGAACCAACAAAAAACATAAACCCGGTTCACGATGAAAATTATAGCAAAAATTAGCCTGGCATTATTTCTTTTAGCTGGTTTTTCAGTTAAATCAAATGCCCAAACCCAAATCGAAATTGTAATTGTAGGTTCGGCCCACGACAATTCTAAATCGACCCAAAACTTTCAGCTCATTATTGATAAGCTAAAGAATTTTAAACCAGACATGGTTTTTGGCGAGTATTTGCCCCAAAGCGATTTCGCTAAACTTGAACCAGATAACTGGGCAAGAAAAGTATTCGACAAAGGGCAGAACTATATCGATAAACGTAATCCGGAAAACGTTAAAAACCTGCCTGCTCAAATTAAAAAAGATAAAAAAGCCCTTGCATCATTTGCCTATTATCACCAAACGCGCATGAATCTGGCCGTAAACTACGCCAAAAACTGGGACCGCGGGAATGCAGATTACCAGATTTTTGTATTGGAAAACTACATGAAAAAAAGTTTTGGTAAAGAAGAACAAGCGGCGTACGAGAAAATATTCGGCGGTACTGACTCGTTGAAAAAGTTTGGCTTTTACCGTGCCGGCAGTGAATATGTTAAAATCTATTTCCCGTTGATTTATCAGTTAAAGCAAGAGCAGATTTATAACATGGATTGCCAAAGCTATGATAAACCCTGGAGCATCGCTTGGGCACAAACAGATTCTTTATATAAAATACTCGCCAAAAAAGCCAAAGCTGATAGCAGCTCAGTCGAAGCAGCAACTATGAAAGCGATAGAAGCCTATTGGAGCTATACGCCCGAAGAAGAAAAAGCTTTTAATGCAGATGCTTACGCCGGACTGAATACAGTAAAATATGGTGTATTAGATGAAGCCTGGAATTTTTATGGTGGTTCTCATTTTTATGGCTATGCGGGTTTCCCAACAGAAAGTGTTAAAGCCATGATTGCCCAATGGAGCTTAAGAAATGAAGGTATGTGCAAAAACATTATCGAACAGGCAAAAGCTAAAAAAGCAAAGCGTGTTGTAGTTGGTGTTGGCGCTTCGCACCGCAAGTGGATGGAAGAAATTTTAGCTAAAAACCCAGACGTAAAAATCGTTAACTATAACGATTTGCATTAAATTATTCAACAAGCTACTTGAGTGTCAGATAGCAATATCTGACACCACCTTAATTTATTGTAAAAACATTTCTGCCAGTAATTGATATGATTTGATCCGGTCTTCGAAATGTTCGGTAATGGTAACTGCCATTAATTCATCCACATCGTAATCGGCGGCCAGTTTATTAAGCCTTGCCTTAATCACCTCAGGCGTTCCATAAATCATTCGGGGTTTATTTGCATTTATCCGTTCCTGCTCTGCAGCGGTGTATGTTAGGTATTTGATATCTTCCCAACCGGTTGAAGTTAAGCCCCCTCCTTTTTCCAGTTGTAGAAAGCGATAACTCATTAAAGCTTCCTGCTGTTTCACTTTCTCCTCATCTTCTGAGCAGAAAACAAAAAATGCCACATTATCAACCGGTTTTGCCAAATCAACCGAAGGTTTAAAATGATCGCGGTAATATTGAACAGCCTGAGGCCCGCCATGCGGATTAATGAAATGGGCAAACGAAAATCCCAGCCCAAAATGTGCTGCAAATACAGCGCTTTGTCCGCTGCTGCTCAACAGCCATTGCGTGGGTACAGTTTCCGAAATCGGGATGGCCTTGATCTTCGCCTGGATGCCACCATCAGAAGTATCGTGCAGGTAATGTTGCAATTCGCGTAATTGTTCCATAAAATCCTGCTCGCTCCAGTTATTGGATGGGTTTAACATCGAAGCGGTAATGCGATCGGTACCCGGAGCCCTGCCCATTCCCAGATCGATGCGGTTTGGATGCATGACCTCAAGTAAGCGAAAACTTTCTGCAACTTTTAATGCACTGTGATTCGGCAGCATGATACCACCCGACCCTATACGCAAGGTTTTGGTATGGTTTGCCAGGTGCGCAATTAATATCTCGGGTGTAGATCCTGCCAAACTGGTTGTATTGTGATGCTCAGAAACCCAGAAACGATGGTAGCCTAACCGCTCGGTTTCTTGTGCCAGCAAGGTAGTTTCTTCAATTGCCCTGCGCGCGGTAACACCTTTCCGTACCGGCGACTGATCTAAAACACTTAATTTAATTTTAGTACTGCTCATTTCAACAAATGTAACAGAGCGCTATTTCAATTAATCGATAAGAAAAGCTTTATGACTTTAAAATTATTGCGCCAACGTCAATTTTACCAAATACTGATCTTCGCCGTCATCAAAAATTATTTCACAATCCCAACCGGTTTCTGCGGCTATCGATTTAATGGTTTCTTCATCTACATAAATCCAGTTAAACCAATTCCCTTTCTCACCTTTGTATTCGTACTGATATGAAACCTCTCCATAGTATTGGTTTTGCGGTTTTGGCATATCTTCATACAGGTAAGCAATATCAGATGAATCGAAAATTACCTGTCCACCGGGATTAAGTAAAGCTTTAATTCTGGTCAGAAAATCTTTAAAGCCAGGCAATGTACCTGTTAAACCAATACCATTCATCAGCATTAAAATGGTATCGAATTTTTCCTGGTAAGTAAAAATATCTTGCACCATTGCTTTTTTCACGCCCCGGTCTTTCATAATGTTTACCGCAGCTTCCGAAATATCAATAGCGGTAACATCGATGTTAAAGGCTTGCAACAGTAAGGCGTGGCTCCCTACCCCTGCACCAATATCTAAAACCTTTCCGCTACACATGTGTAAGGCCTGCAGTTCTAAAACCGGCATGTCTTCATCATCTCTGAAGAAAAACTCTAAAGGCATTTCCTCGGCATCGCCATAAGAGTTGTGCAACCACAGCGTATCGGCTTCGCCGGTTCTGTAAATATCAGTAAGTGCTTTACCAAAAACATCCATGAGGCAAAGATAGGGAGGAAAGCTGAAAGACTAAAGCAAAAGTTAGGTTAGTCGGGATTTGTAATCCCGACTAAAAAACTCAGGATTTTTAATCCTGATATAGATTTAACCAGGCCTGGATTTTAAATCCAGACCAACAGATTAAAAAGTGTAAAGAGTTGTCAACTTTAATAGCCAATTCGTTAGAAAGTTGACAACTCTCACCCTAATTAATCAATATCAAATACCTGATGATATTCGGGTATAGCAACATGCTTAAAGCCATGATCTTTTAACCGCGCAGCAAAGTGTTGCTGTACCTCGTACTCTCCATGTACTAAAAACAATTGCTTCACTTTTTCCGGGTCCTGGCACGATAAGAAATGCAGCAAATCTTCGTAATCGCCATGGGCACTCATCGATTTTATAGCGCGTACTTCGGCTTTAACTTCGTACTTATCTCTAAAAATATCTACTACCTTTTGTCCTGCAATTAATTTTCCGCCCAGAGAGTTTGGCTCACAATAGCCTACCATTAAAATGGTATTTTTAGCATTACCAATATTGTTGCGGATATGGTGTTTTACGCGCCCGGCTTCTGCCATACCTGAGGCAGAAATAATTACACATGGCCGTGCATCTTCGTTTAAAGCCTTCGATTCTTCTACGCTTTCAACAAAACGCAAACCTTTAAATGCAAAAACATCGTGATCGATTTTTAGCGTTTCTTTAACCCCATTGTTATATACTTCAGGGTGGTTTTTTAGAATTTCAGTTGCCTTTGATGATAGCGGACTATCTACATAATAAGGTACATCAGGCAATTTACCTTTCAGCTCCAAACCATTTAAAGCGTAAAGCAACTCTTGTGTACGCCCTACTGCAAAAGCAGGAATAATAACCTTTCCTTTTTTAATGTTGCAGGTATTGTTAATGATTTCCAGCAGCATGTTTTCGATCGGGTCGAGATCTTTGTGCAGCGAATCGCCATAGGTAGATTCCATTAAAATATAATCGGCCTGAGTAAACTGTTGAGGGCTTTTTAAAAGCAGATCGCCATAACGGCCTACATCGCCTGAAAAGGTAATCCGTTTTGGCTTTCCATCTTCAGTGATGGTTAAATGCACCGCAGCACTGCCTAAAATATGACCGGCATCGGTAAATCTTAATTTAATACCAGCTTCAATTTCGAAATCTTCTTCGTACTCCACAATTTTCATCTGGCTTACCGTCTGCACTACATCATCTTCAGTATAAAGCGCTTCTTCCATTTCTTCGCCATGACGCAGGTGGCGGTTGGCAAATTCAGCGTCCTGCTCCTGTATTTTGGCCGAATCCATCATTAAAATACGGGCAAGATCCATCGTGGCTGAGGTACAGAATATATTCCCACTGAAACCCTCTGCAACCAGTTTGGGCAATAAACCACAATGATCGATGTGAGCGTGGGATAAGATCATATAAGTAACCTTTTTTGCATCGAAACCAAAATAATCATTCAGTTTATCGGTAACATGCCCCATTCCCTGGAAAAGGCCACAGTCTAGTAATATTTGGGTATTATTTTTTAGGGTAATAAGGTGCTTACTCCCGGTAACAGTACGGGCAGCACCATGAAAAGCAATTTTCATTTAGGTGGTGGTTAGGATTATACAAGAATAAAAATGCCGGATATTTCCGGCACTTCCAATTCTTTAAGCATTTATTTCTGCTATTTTATCTTTAACCTTATCGGCAGCGTCTGTAGCTTTACCAGCTAAACCCGCCAGTTTATCTTTTGAGGCATCTAAAAGATCGGCGAAAAAGTCTGATACTTTGCCTTTAAGGTCGCTGGTCGAATCTGATGATAGTGCCAATGCGATGGTTGCTCCTAATGCTGCTCCGGCTAAAACGCCTACTATAATTTTTGTCTCTTTTTTCATGATCTTAGTGGTTTACTTATTAAACATATTTTGCTAAAAGGTGTTTTATTTTTTTTTCAATATCCAGATTTAAACAAAAACCAATCCACAATGAAAAGCATATTCTTTATAGATTTAGATAATACCATTTATTTTACCAAACCGAACGAAGAACAGTTAATGGGCGAATTGTATCGCTTTTTAGAAAAACAGGATCTGGGAATTAGTAATGAAGCTTTTGCTCTTGCCAAACAAGAAATGCTGCGTACCCCTTTTCAAAAGGTTGCTAAAAAATATGGTTTCAGGGAAGAAGCAATGCCCGCTATATTGGCTTATTTACAGAACAGGGAAGTAAGCCAACCTTTAAAACCCAGTGATGATTATCCCTATATCAAAAATTTAAAAGGCAGGAAGTTTATTGTAACTGCCGGTTTTACAAAACAGCAAAACTCGAAAGTAAAAATGCTGGGCATTTCTGAAGATTTTGAAGCAGTTTGTGTGGTTGATGTATCGGTAAGCAATAAAAAAGAAGCCTTTGAGAAACTGATTGATCAGTTTAAGCTTAATAAAGAAGATATTTTAATTATCGGCGATGATGCCGAATCGGAAATTAAATTTGGTTTAGCGCTTGGAATCGATACTTTTCTGCTCGATCCTGAAAACCTGCATCCCGATGCGCCGAGTACTTTTAGGGGTATTAATTTGAGTAATCTAACTGCTGTTGCAGGGAAGTAACACGGGCTTACTACAAAAACCCGAACAATATTCTAATCATTAAAATTAATCAAAACCGTTACTCTAATTGAAGTTCTGCTGTACAACATGGTGCAGGGTTTTTGATATTTAATCAGCCTAAAAAAAGTTTACAACTAAATTTAGCACTACAGCATGGTAGATTATTAGCATCTTAGCCCAAATTTATTTTTTGCACTTAATTAAAAATACTTAGTTTTATCTTACAGCGAAACTAAAAATGGCAATTAAACCCCTTCCGAATGAAAAAGAGTTGCTTTTGGAAATAGCAAAAGGCGATGGAATTGCCTTTGCCGAATTGTTTCGGGCGTACCACGGTCCTTTAGTCAAATATATTTACACTTTAATTGAATCGGTTCAGATCTGTGAAGAGATTGTACAAGATGTGTTTTTGAAAGTATGGGAAAACAGAGCAACATTACCTAATCTGAACAAGTTCACGGCTTATCTTTTTATCGTAACGCGTAATTATACCATCAGCGCTATTCGCCAAATGGTTAAAGATAAAAAACAAAGCCTGCTATATGCAGAAGAAGTATTAAACCTTAAGGAAAGTGAAGAAACTTTTGATGTAGACCAGGAATATCAGCATATTCTTATCAAGGCCATTGCAGAATTGCCTCCTTCTCAGCAAAGAGTATTGCAACTGCGCCAGCAGGGACTGAAAAGCAGAGAAATTGCAGGAGAAATGGGAATATCTATCGAATCAGTAAAAAAATACCAGCAATGGGCAAGCAAATCGGTATCTAAATTTCTAAAACTACACACCGCGATAACTATTTCTATTATTCTGAGTATGAATTGAGCCTTTTTTTCCTGGCTTTATTTTTTTTTATTTTTTATATCCCGTTTTCTGTTTCTCTGCGTCTTTAGTGAAGATTCGCCAGAAATCTTAACCAAATATGACTGAAAACCAGAGATTGAATTTTTTATTCAACCGGCAATTGCAGCACTTAAATTCTACTGAAGAAAAGGAAGAATTTCTATTGCTGATGGCCGATCCCATTAATGAAGAGCAGGTTAAACAATTACTTAACAGCTATTGGGAAGAATTTGATGAAAATGAATTTAGTCCGGCCGTTTTCCTGTTTGGGGATGGGGAAGAAATTCTCTCAAAAATTCAAGGTGAAAATATTTACCCTTTAACAAAAGCTCAGCGAAGGCCAAAACTTTGGATAGGAATTGCAGCTGCATTGGCGATTATTATATTCGGTGCCAGCCTGTTTTATTTAAATCAAAATGCTGGTTTGGGCGATACAAAGGCACGCATTAAACCGGGTTCAACAGGTGCCACACTTAAGCTGGCTAATGGCAAAACAATCAAATTATCTGACGCAGTAAATGGCGAACTTGCAAATGAAGCTGGTGTAGCTATTACCAAAACCACAAACGGCCAATTGGTTTATGAAATAAAAGGAACAGCAAGGCCAGATCAAATTAATACGCTCTCTACCAGCAATGGGGAAACCTATCAGGTTCGTTTACCTGATGGGTCCCTGGTTTGGTTAAACTCTGCATCCAGTCTTTCTTATAGCACTGCTTTGGTTCGCTCCGGAAAACGCTCAGTTAACCTGATTGGAGAAGCTTATTTTGAAATCGCAAAAGATAAAAAACACCCCTTTATTGTTAAAACAGGTAACCAGGAAGTGGAAGTATTGGGTACGCATTTTAATGTAAATGCTTACGACAATGAAGCAAAAACGACATTACTGGAGGGAAGTGTTAAAATTAAAAATAAGGTGAATCAAAAAATCATTGTTCCCGGAGAGCAGGCAACAGTGAATGGAGATGATATTTCGGTTAATAGAGTAAACACAGATTATGCTATAGACTGGAAAAATGGTGTTTTCCGTTTCACCGATAAAACACTGGAAGCTGGTATGCTTGAAGTTGCCAGATGGTATAATGTACAAATTATTTATAAGCGGCCAGAACTTAAAAATGAGATACTAGGGGGCAGGATTTCCAAATATGCAAGCATTAATCAGGTACTGAAAAAAATGGCAATAACCGAAGCATTTAGGTTTACGGTAAAAGGGCGGGAAATCATTGTAGAATAACAAGAACCAATTAAATATTATATCAACTAATCCATTAAAAACCAGACATGAAGAAATCAGATTACCATTAACAGAAAAATCCATTCAGGTAAGGTTAAAATAAAAACCGGGAGTGCGACCAACACTCCCAGCAAATGACTTGCCTGAGTAAAACTAGCTTGCAAACTATTTTTTTGACCTAAAACAAGACAAACCAAATGTATAAATTTTACCTAAGAATATTAGGGTTCTATTCCTGTGTACCTAAAATCCTGCGAATTATGAAATTGACGACGTTATTACTCATTGTAACGATCATGCAGGTCAGTGCTGTCAGCTACGCACAAAGACTAACATTTAAACAACGAAACGTGAGTATTGTCCGGATATTTGAAGAGATTGAAAAACAGACGGGGTACGATGTTTTCTATCTCCCAAAAGTATTAAAAACAACCCGCACCATCGATGCTGACTTTAACAACGCGGCATTAGATCAGGTAATGAAAACCTGCCTGATGAACCAACCACTGGCATTTACGATTGATGAGCGAACAATCGTAATCACAAAAAAAGAACAGCCGGTTCCCGATCAAAGGCCCGCCGCATCAAAGC